>Ga0193751_1001148_pt1 | contig 17502 bp, 22 predicted proteins | sample L1c2metaG_FD_143050 | JGI IMG/M metagenome (GOLD analysis project Ga0193751, IMG submission 143050) | Soil microbial communities from a riparian zone of the East river system, Colorado, United States - L1c2 | ecosystem: Environmental > Terrestrial > Soil > Riparian zone | place: USA: East River... | reverse complement strand
GGTACGCATCTACGGAACGTGCGGCTACACCATTGAACTGTCAGGGACAATGCATCGCAAAGGGTGAACAAAACCTTGCCGGGCAGCCCGCGCGAGCAAAGTTGTTGCGCCGGCCGTACGCGGCCGAGATGCCAAGGGCCGGATGGGCCGGATGGCAGGTGGCAGTTCAGCGTGGCCGGCGCTTCGGGCCGCGAAATATCCCGATCCGGTTTTGCACCTCTTGAGGGACCCGATAGTCGCTCATGACTGGCCGCGGGTCGCGCAAGCCGCAGCATTCCCGCTAAACGAGAAGGCGCCAAAGAGCTTCGCCGGCGTCGTCGACGAGCTTGGCCCGCGTCTCACCAGCGGCTCCCACATTGCGGTCATATTCGAGCAACGCGGCCAGCGCGGCTTCGAGCGCGCGGCCCGCTCGCCCGAGTGCGGCGGCTTGTTCCTGCGCTATCTCATAATCGAGCGCGACGGTGGAGGAGGGAGCCGAGCGGGGACGGAAGGGTGGCATTTCGCAATAAAATAATCATCGCGGTGACGATCGTCAGCGTCCTCGAGTGCGCTGCCAGGTCACGACCGAAACGCCGGCGGCGGGATCGAGTTCGCGTCGTGGACCGGGTTTGAAACCACGCTGTGTGAGCACGTCCTCCGGCGTCGCATTCGGGCCGACCTCGGTAAACACGGCGAGCCCGCCCGGGATCTTCGCATTCGCCGCGTGGGAAAGATGAAATGCGTCATAGAACGGCAGAAACAAGCTGAACACTTCACGGCCGCCAATGACGGCGATGGTGCCATCGCCGACGCCAAGCTGTGCAAGCGCCTTCTCAAGGGTCGCGCCAACCGGGTTCCATAATAGTGAATTGGGATGCGAATTATCCGGCGCCATGGCGGCGACCTGGCGGGTGAGGATAAGCCGCTTGCGCCGGGCGGCGCGCGGGCCGCCCTCGTGCGAATGAAGGCCGTGGACCACGGCGGCGGCGCGGTCGAGAGCGTCCTGGAAGAAACGCTGATCGGCCTCATTACGGATCGAGGGCGGCATTTGGCCTTTGGCATCCGCGATCATGCCGTCAGCCGAGACGATCACATAACCCTCGATACACTGCGCGGCTGGCACGGCGATTTCAGAAATTCACGAGGTAGCCGAGCAACGACAACACGCCGATGATGATGACGATGACCCGCACGATCTGGTTAGACGGCCATCAATCGGCAACATATTGACCAGATAGAGGACGAGAAAAACAACGACGAATGTAATGAGTGCTCTGATGAGGATGTCCATGCAAATCCCCGCTTTGAGTTTGTAGGAATCATCTTTTCGTTCGAATGCGTGGTGAGCTTAGCACGATGGCGCCAGCGAGGCTGCATCCCGAAGCTGCATTCAATGGCATTTGGGTCTATAGTAGCCAAGCAGGAAGGGAGACCGCGATGTCTGATTCTCCAAGCCTGATTATGATCCAATTCCTGTCTTGGGTGGCGGACCGGCCGCGCACCTACGCGCAAATCATGGACGCGTGGCGCACCAGCTGCCCGCGGCTTTCAGTGTGGGAAGACGCTGTCATCGAGGATCTGGTGCGCATCGATGGCAATGGCGCGCGTGCGGTGGCTTTGACCAAACGCGGTGCTGCCGTTTTACAAAAGGCGCAGAATGGCCAGCGTCGCAAAACGAGTGCCAAAATGGGCGCCAAGATGGGCGTCAAAATTGGTGCCAAAGCGCGCGTTGGCGTGCTCTGATTAATTCTTGCCGGCACAAACGGGGCGGTCAGGTCAGGATATCGCCGCCGGGCTGCGGCGGGATTTCGAACGTATTCAGCACGAATCCAATCATCGTGTAGAAGCCGGCACAGGTGACGGCTTCGATGATGCCGTCGCGGCCGAGTGCGGCTTCGGCGCGGCCGAAGGTTGCCGGGCTCACTTTCTTACTCGCGAGCAGCTCGGTCACGAGGTCATAGACAATCCGCTCATCGTCGCGGCCAAATTCCGGCCGGCGGCGGGCGCGAATGGCCTCGATCGTCTCGCCGCTCAGTCCGGCCTCGCGGGCGAGATTGAAATGCGCAGACCAGGCATATTGGGCGCTGGCGTCGCGGCATACCAAGAGCACGATTAGTTCGATCAGTCGCTTGTCGAGCTTAGGGGCGACACGAAAACAATTAGCCATGGCATTGGCAGGTTCGGCGATATCGGGCCGATGAATCCATACTGAAAACGGCCCGCTAAGCTTGCCGCGCGGCCGCGTGCGCATGATTTCGTCATAGAGCTGTTGCTGGCGCGCGCCGAGCTTTTCTCGTTCCAACTGATCGATACGAGCCATGCCGTTCCTCCAATCGGTATCCGTGCGTTACTGTCCACACGCGAAAACGCGGCGCCGGAAGGCGCCGCGCCCTTCGAGTATCAGTGGATCAGCTCAAGACCTTGTACTTCTTGAACCAGCCGACCATGCGATTCCAGGCATCCTCGGCCGCCTCTTTGCGATAGCTTGCCCGATAATCGGCGACGAAACCGTGCGGCGCGCCGGGATAGATATGGAATTCGGCGGTCTTGCCGCTGGCTTTGAGCGCCGCTTCCATCTGATGGACCTGATCGACCGAAATGCCGGTATCCGCCTCGCCATATAGGCCGAGCACCGGCTCCTTTATTTCGGGGGCAAGCTCGACCGAACTCTTCGGCGCGGCTTCGCTCTTGTCAGTGAGCGGACCATAGAAGGCGGCGCCGGCTTTAAGCTTCGGATTGTGCGCCGAGTAATGCCAAACGTTGCGGCCGCCGCGGCAGAAACCCATGACGCCGAGCCGGTTGTCATCGCCGCCTTGCGATTTCGCCCACGCTACTGCGGCGTCGAGATCGGCGAAGAGTTCGGCGTCGCTCTTGCTGTTGACCTTCGGCATCAATTCCTGGGTATCGCTGACCTTGCTCATATCGCCCAACCGAAAATAATAATCGGGCGCGATTGCGAAGGCGCCGAGATGACCGAGCCGGCGCGTCACGTCCTTGATGAATTCGTGCACGCCGAAAATTTCCATGCAGACGAGAATGATCGGCGGATGCTGCACGCCGGCAGGCCGCGCGTAATAGACCGGCATGTCGCCGCCCGGCACTTTGACCTTGGCGTCGCCGGCTTCCAGCCCTTTGGTGTCGGTGTGAATAACTTCGGCGCGCACCGGTCCGGCGGCGAGCGTGTAGCCGGCGGCCGCTGCCGCCGAACTGGACATGAATCCACGCCGCGACAAGGGCGGCATGACCTTGGCAAGACCGACAATATCAGACGGCAATTGATGCTGATTCATCAACTTCTCCTCTGGAATTGACTGCATTCGTTTGGGTTAAGCGGCTTGAAGGGCCGGAAGCCTAATACGGGCGGCCGATTGCGCCTAGCCCGGAACACTTGAGTTCTGCGCGCCTGGCAAAGAACCGATTGCATTACGCGCGGCAAACGCATATCAGGAATTCAAACGACGGTTTGAAAAATGGCAACGGCAAGGCGGATGACGCGGCCCTCCGAGGTCACGCGCGAGCGCATCATGAAGGCGGCGGAGCGGTTGTTTGCCGAATCCGGCTACGACGGCACCAGCATCCGCGCCATCGTCGCCAAGGCCAAGGTGAACCAAGCCGCCATCAACTACCATTTCGAAGGCAAGGACGGGCTCTACCGCGAGGTATTGCGCGCCGCGTTCCGTGGGTTGACCGAACACCAGCTCGCCCATGCCGAAGAACTCAATTCGATGTCACGCGAGGAGGCGCTGGCGCAGTTCGTTCGGCGTCAGCTCCAGCCGTTGCTGGGCCGCGACGAATACAGCCGCCATATGCGCATCTTCAACTGGGAAACCGTCCAGCCAACCGCAGTATTTCGTAGCCTCGTCGCCGAAGAGGCCGCACCCTTTCTGGGCCTTGCCGCCGATCTGGTGCATCGCTTTCTACCCGATGCCGATCAGCGCACGCTCACCGTGGCTGCGGTGTGGCTGCTCGGGCAATGCAGCGTTTTCGCGCGTAATCGCGAACAGCTACCGCAACCGCCGATCGGGCTTGTTCTGGACGAACCTGCTGTCGACTGGCTCGCCGCCACGATCAGCCGTTGGGTGATCGCCGCATTGCAGCCGGCGGGCCGAAGCTAATCCCGGACGCTGGTCCCAGACGCCGATCACATGAGAAAGCTGTGAAATGGAGAAAGCTGTGAAATGCCTAAAAAATTCCTTTTTCCTGGCGCTGCGCCGCCCAGAACGGGTGTTTGAAATTCAACCAGTTGTTTGAAAAAGCCAGACACTTGTCATCGGCAAAAGGGGCATAGCCATGCGGGCGAACGGTATTGCGGATGGGCAGGACGCCGCGCACGCGCAATGCGCGACGCGTAAGCAGATTCCGCTGCTGGCGCGGTTTGCCAGTAAGTTCATGCTGGACATTTTGCCGGCGGCCCTGGCGAGCGTGATCGGCGGATTCCTATTCACCCAGTATCAATTCGGCCGCACCGCTCCGCCGCAGCCGGCGCTCGAACGAATTAGCCCTGCCTCCGCGGAAGTCTTGGCGCTCGTTCGTGACGAGCACGCCGCCATTATCAGCTATCTGAATTTACAGATGGCAGCGGAAAAGAGCCGTCTCGCCGCGCAGGACGCGGAGACTGCGCGCGCCGTGGCGGACGCTAGAGCCGCGCAAGAAACCGCCGCACAGGAAAATGAGGCGCGGGAGAAAGCGAGCGCTGACCTGACCGCCGCGGAAATCAAGCTTACCTCGGTCGCGTCTAATCGCCATGGCGCTGCGCCAGCGGCGCCAGCGAAGATCGCCGTCCCGCGCGGCAGGCCGGTCAACACGTCTGTTGCGGGCGCGCGGGCGCCGCTCGTGATTGCTCAGGTCGAAAAGCAAGCCGACAAACAAGCCGAGCAGAATGCGCAACAGAACGAGGCCTCGCCGCCGGCCGATCGGCTGGCCCGTGATCCGGATTCGCTTCTCGCCAAAACGCTCGATCTGAAGGACCACGTCGTTGCCGCGACCTGGCATGCCGTGACCGCGATCGGGGACGCGTTTGCCTCGGTCGGCGAGCGCATCGGCGGAGCTGCGCCGAATGCGCGGCCGTTCAGCTCTGATTCTTGATGCGCGGAATAAAGCAGGCGCCGCTTGGACCGGAACCATTAGGCGGCAAACGTGGTGCCGTTTGGCAACAATTCCCAGTTTTTCTGCCCACAACCGGCTGTTGCTGCCCGCCGTGCCTTGCCGATTGCGTTTACCGTCGCTAAGCCATTGAGAATCGACAGCGGAACCGGCTACTTGCCCCCGCGCTTTTGCGCAGGGCAAAGTGGGGTTGCAAGAGGCTAGCGCGCGTTTTTCGGGGAGCTGACGGCGTTGCAAATCGTGAGATTCTAATGCGTTCCGCCGGGAATTTCAGTCCGGAATGGGGCCACCTAGCTCCAGCGCCAAGCTTGGCGCGCACTGCGCGCGTCGTGCTCGTCGCGACGGCGATCGGCGCCACCGCCGGTGCTGGCGTTGTCCTGTCGCTGGTCGAGCGTCCCGCGGAAGCGCAGAAAACGCCAATCGCCGCGCGCGCCATCGTAACCAGCGTGCGTGAAACGGCTGTACCATCGGCCGCGCCGACGGTGAGCACCGCAGCAGTGAGTTCTCCGGCGACCGCCGTAAGCGCGGCACCTGTGCCCGGATCTGGAACTGCTGCCGCTAGCACGCCGCCACCTGCGGCCAAGTCAGATGCGTCGGCGCGAACGGCAGCTCGCGCGATACCGCAAGCGCAGCGGCAGGCAGCTAATCCACCACTGGCCGCGCCGCCGTCTACTGTGGTGACAGCGACGTCGCCACTCGTCCTGCCGGCATCGGCGACACCGGCGCCATCCGCGCCAGCAACATCGTTGTCCGCAAGTAACTCGGGGCCGGCGCCAGCACCCGCCACGGCTGGAACCACAGCCAACCCGAATGTAAGCGTCGCGGCGGCATCTTCGTCCGCTGCGACTGTAGCGATTGGATCGAGTGAAGCGCCGCAAGCGGTGGACGCTGCGCCCACGGATGTGACGGAGAACCCGAGTATTATTGCCCCGGAGACGCCGCCGCCGAAGAAAGCGGAGCGCCACGCATCCAGCAAAAGCGCGCCAGCGCCCGGGCTAGGATCAATCCTGCGCCGGCTATTCGTTGCCCATTCCGGCCGGTCTTATTATCCGCATTCGGCGAACGGCGGGCTCTAGAACCACCGCACCTCAGGACGTACTGGTCGGGACGCGTCAGCGTACGAATAGCCGCAGCGGTGATCAGCCGGCCTGCGGCTAACACGCGGCAAAAAAGAAAATTGTCGCTGCCCGCCATTTGCCGACGGGCGAGCGACAGAAACCGAAAAACGACAAAGCTAACTTACGTGTAAGCTTATAGGCTTACTTGCACTTGCCCTTTTTCACCGCGGCGTCTTGTGCGGTCCAGGCGCTGGTAAAATCAGGCGCGGTCGCTACGCGGGTCCAGCCGGTCCCGATTGGATTGATCCCGTTATTCCACCAGATCCGGCAGAAGCCGAGTTCGAACCGTACGACGGAGAAATCGGCGCGGGCCGGTGTCGAAGCGGCGAAACCAAGCGCCAATACGCCAACTGCAAAAACCAAACGTTTCATCTGAGCTCCCCCTGTTGTGCCTTCCCGGGAACTTTCCGATAGTACGGGGCGGAACTTGAGGCAAGCCCGTCGCCCGGCAACCGAGTAATGATCGGGTGCGGCAGGCCGGCAACAATGGAGCGACGAATGCCGGAAGTTGTCGTTTATCTTTTGGAGGGCCGCTCGCTCGAGCAGAAGCGCGGCCTGGTCAAAGACATTACTCAAGCTGTGGTCAAGAATGCCGGCACGAACGCCGATCAAGTCACGGTCTCGCTGGTCGAGACGCCGAGGACTTCGAAGGCAAAAGGCGGCGTGCTGTTCAGCGAAATGGCACCCCGCTAGGGCGGCAAAAATCGAAGTGGCTCGCCGAACCAACGGCCATCGCATGGGTTAACAATTCCGTGAGTGCACTGCACAATTCTCTTGTTGCAGTGCGGTAAATCACTGATAATCGCTCCTGACCGCGGCGGATGCGGCCGGAGGTGCGGCACATGAGCGATATTTGGGACACCAAGGACGGCCCGCGCCGGGTGCGGCGCGATCCGCCGACGGTGGACGACGCGGTGCTGGCGGCGCAGGGCCTCACCGATGACCTCGAAGGCCAAATCGACATCGTCACCTCGCTGATGCCGGTCTCAGCGGAGGAGGCGAGGCGGGCGATTCTGAAAATGCGACGATCGAGGGATGACACGCGGCTGACGATTGCCGGCCGCGGCGGCGGATCGCGCGCGGTTGTCGTCGAACGGAAATCGCCGCGGCGGGCGTCGGTGCCGGCTAGAGCCAGCGCCGCTCGGCGGGGTCTGGGATAACGCGCGCCGAGACCAGCCGGTGCCAGATGAACAAGACGACTAGCGCGCCAACGACGGCGCCGATAAGTCCGGCACCCTCATTTTGCCCATACCAGCCGATCGCTTGTCCGATGAAGGTGGCAATAAATGCGCCGGCGATGCCAAGGAGCGTGGTGAGAATAAAGCCTGCTGGATTGTTCGGCCCCGGCGCCAAAAGGCGCGCGATGATGCCGGCGACAAAACCGATAATGATCACCCAGAGAATGTGCATGGCGTAGCTTCCGACAAGTCGTGTGCGATGAACTTGTAACGTCGATCTTCGCACAAAAGCAGTAGTCAACGCCACATGTCACGCGCGGTTCCAAACGCCGCTACGCGTTGGATGGCGTGGCGCAAGGGATTATATTTGCAGCTTTGGGATTATATTTGCAGCTTTGGGATTATATTTGCAGCTTTGGCGAGATCTGCGAGGCGAGAGCGCTGAATTGCGGATTGTGTGTTCGAGGGCTCTGCAATGACGAAAACCGTCGTCGCGCCGCGCACCAAGACAAAAACAAAAACCCAGCGCCCGCCGCTCTACAAAGTCATTCTGCTCAACGATGATTACACGCCGCGCGAATTTGTCGTGCTGGTTCTCAAAGCGGTATTCCGCATGAGCGGGGATCAAGCCTACCGCGTGATGATGACAGCGCATCAGCGCGGCGCTTGCGTGATCGCGGTCTATACCCGCGATGTTGCCGAGACCAAGGCCAAGGAAGCCACCGAGCTCGGCAAAAGCAAAGGCTATCCCCTGTTCTTCACCACCGAGCCGGAAGAATAATCGAGGTCAGCGGCGTGAAGTTAGCGGCGTGAAAGTGGCTACCGCGCCGTTGGAAGCATTGGCTGCGATTGCTGCGCCGCGACAATGTCGTTGGCGGCAAGCCGCATTGGCGGCTGATCGGTATAAGCGAACAGGAAACCGCCGAATGCCATGCCGGCACAAAATACCGTAGCGATGGCAAGCATTAAAACGCCGTCAGGCGGGGTAGGATCGGTCGCACGCAATTGCTTTTCCAAAAGTTCCTGATCGTGTGGGGTCATTTTGCCTCCACCACAAGTTTCTGCGTTCCCACCTCATTTCGCCATGAGTCGACAAGAAAACTCAGAAATCGTGCCCGCGTTCCGCGGGGCGGCTATGCAGGTTGTTAAGGACGTGCGGGAACACCGCACCGCAAAACAACGCCTGACCGCAGAACGCAAAAAGAGGAACGGCGGATCGAACTTACGCGTTGCCTTTGGTCTTGGGAGACGGGGTAACCATGGGAGCCGGCCAAGGGAATCGCCATGCCGCTCGCTGCTTATCCCGATCTGAGCTGGCTTATCCGAGCCGTGCGCGTTCTGCCGGTTGTTGCCGTCGCCGCAACAGTCGGCGGCATCATCGGCGGCTTCACCATTTTCGCGATCGACAGCGCCTTAACTTGGCAGCCGCGGCCCGAGTTCCGCGCCGATAGTCAGGCGGCCATCGGGGAACAGCAGGGAACGCGGCCGGTCAGGATCGTGGGCGGCGCCATACCGGATCCGTCGGCCGGTATGTCGGCGCCGCCGCCAGCGCCGCAGCAACGCGCGGCATCCACTCAGCCGGCGCAGATGCCGGCGCAATTGTTGACGGCACAGCCGCTCGGGGCGGCACAGCCGCTAACCCAAACGAAGACACAGGTGCAAACGCCGCAGTCCCAACCGCCGCCTGCATCGGCACAACCAATCCCCAGTCAGATTCCAAACGCGGCCGCCAGTCAGCAGCAATCGACGCGCTGGCCCGATGCGTTGTCGCGCGCGCGTCAGGGGTCCGGTGGCGTGCAGCAGCAAACAGAGGCGCCGCAGCCGAATGCAACGCCCGAGCGATCCGTGAGCAGAAACAGCGATGCGGATCGCAAGGATGCCGGCGACGAGCGCGCCGGCAACGAACGGGCCGCCTCGGCTTCCGACGACGATCATACCGGGGCATCGCGCCGCGGCCGTCACGGACGATGGCGCACGATGATGTCGGATGTGCCGCGCAACGGCGCGGGCGATGAGACCGATATGTCTTCAGCGCGCGGCGCGAAGCGGCTCGACGCGCGCGCCTATAATCGCGTTTACAATTCATATGGCGGGGCAAGGGACGACGATCAGGACCGCGCGGCGGCGTTGCGGTCGAGCAAGCAGCGACGCTTTGGTTCAGATGAACGATATTATAGCCGGCGCGGCACCGTCGTCCGCGAGCGGCCGGATGAAGCCGATAAAGCTCCGGCAGTCGAAGCGGCAGGGCCGCGGGCCGAGCCATTCTGGGGCGGCGGCTTTATTCGGCGGGACGACCGCTCTGGCGGTATTCAGGACGAAGGCGACTGAGCGCGCGTTTTCGCTTGCGCCCTGGTAAGTCATTTGCCTTGGATCGACAGCCCGCCGGGCCCGACATCGATATGCACGCCCTGGGGCTGGTGGCGGTCCTTATAAAGCTGATAGCCCAGCACGGCGACGGCGACCGCCAGCGCGCCGATTACAAGATAAAGCACATTGCTGCGAGTCACGGCGGATTCCCCTTCGACGTAATCGCACTCTCGACGGCGAAGCCTAAAGCATGATCCCGAAAAGTGGCAACCGGTTTTCGGAAAGATCATGCTCAAATAAAAAGCTAGAGCGGGATGGCGATTCGACCGAATCTCATGCCGCTGTAGCCGCTGCGATTCGTGTCGCGGCGAACGTGCCTGTTCTTTCACCTCTCCCGACCATGAAAAAACCGGCCCGGGATCCCTCCCGGGCCGGCCGACTCTCCCCCGCACCCGTACGGAAAAACCCGTTAGCCGCGCCGCGATGCCGGGGCGCGATAGGCCATGCGCGCATGACCGAGGCAATAGGTGAAGCCGGTGATCGCGTCGTTGCCGCAAAACACAAAGTCCGCCGCCGCCGGATCGCCGATTGGCCACCGGCACTGCCGCTCGGCGATCTCGACGAGCGAGCACGGATGGGCGCTGGCGACTGACGCATCCAACGTCGCTTGTTCACTAAGCGAGGCTTGCGTGTAAGCCAGCCGCAACAGGCGGCGCTGCGTCGGTACCCGCGGATGCCGCGCGCGTGGAGGGCAGTCCGTTGACGCGCGCGCCGGTGCACCCGCGGGCCGCCCCGACGATAGACCGAGCCGATGAATTTTGCCGATTACGGCGTTGCGTGTGACGCCAATCTCAGCGGCGATTTCGCTGCAGGTCATGCCTGCCGCGACGCAGCTCCGCAGCTGCTCGATGCGGTCCAGCGTCCAGGTCGCAGAAGTCGTGATGCTCTTCGGATTGGTCGCGATCGGCGCCGGCGCGATCGGTAAGGTCGCGTTGGCGTCAATCGCAGTAACTGGAAGATCGGTCGATGGAATAGGCAGTGATGGAGCGATTGATGAAAGCGTCATGAGACGGCCTCGCTATTGCGGCGGCCGTTCTGGGCCGCCGACAGGGCAATGGCCGCGCACAACCGGCAACCGCGAGACGACAAAACCTCGAAGCGAAAATCGGTGCGGGCGCTAGAGCATGATCCGGAAAAGCTTGCCCTCGGACTTGATCCGTGGGTGGAGCCCCGTTTCCCGCCTTCGCGAAGCCCGCTTCGGCGGGCGAAGGAAGGTCCGATCACGCTCACAAAGCTACGCCGTTCACCGAGCCGCATCCCGCCTCAAGGATCGCAAAGCCCGCTGTTGGAGTGACGCCCGTACGCCGCACTAAATCGGGGCCGCTTCTAGATTGTTGAGCGAGAGCCCTCGCCGAATCGAAACGTTGCACGATTCGACTCGCCTGCCAAGAGTTAAAATGCCATTATAATCGAATTATAATATGAGGCGTTTGGACCATGGCGCGACCGGAAAACCGCTCGGAAGCACGAGCTTTGAGCCTGACTTTGCCGATCGAGACGTTCAACTACCTGGCTCTGTTGGCAACCCTCGGCAAGCTCGGCCGTACCGAGAACGAGGTCGCGACCCACATCCTGGTGCGCGAGGTCTACGTGATGCACGCGCAGCGCTTCCACGAGACGCGCGTCCCGCCGCCGGAGGGGGAGTGAGGCCTGCCTTGCGGCGGCTGGCGCATGGGACGACCAGATGCGGAAATGTTTCTTTCGTCATTGCCGGGCATAGCCGTCCGAAGGACGGCGTCGCTTCGCTCGCCTATGCCCCGGCAATCCATGCGCCTTCAGAAATTTACGTAGGGTGGGCAAAGGGAAGCGTGCCCACCATAACCTAAATGCGATCCGAGACGATCGCGTGGGCTCGGCGCTTGCGCGCCTTAGCCCACCCTACGCTTGCTAACTGGATGCCCCTTCGCGGGAATGAACGGAGTAATTTCTAGCGGCCGGCAGAGTTAGAAATAGCCGCCGGAAGCCACGACGCGCTCGCCGGTGAGCCAGCCGGAATCGTCAGAGGCGAGAAACACCGCGACCCGCGCGATATCGTCCGGCTGGCCGAGGCGGCCGAGCGCCGTCTTGGAAATCATGGATTTCTCGAAGTCGCTGCCGATGACGCCTGCGGTGTGCGTCCCTTCCGTCTCGACGCCGCCTGGCGCGATGACATTGACGCGGATCTTGCGCGGGCCCAGTTCGGCGGCGAGCACGCGCGATAGCGTATCGACTGCGCCCTTGCTCGCCGAATAGACCGATGCCGTCGGCGTCGCCGTCTCGCTCGCGACCGAGCTGATATTGATCACGCTGCCGCCATTCGGGCCAAAATGCTTCGCGGCTTCCTTGGTCGTAAGCAGGGTGCCGAGCACGTTGGTGTTGAAGTGACGATGGAAGCTGTCCTCGGTGATCTCTTCGAGCGGCTGGAATTGATAGATGCCGGCATTGTTGACCAGAATGTCGATCCGGCCGAAGGCGGTCTTTGCCTCCTCGAACAGATGGCGCGCGTCCGCCGATTTGGCGACGTCGGCCTTCACCGCGACGGCCTTGCCGCCTTTGGCCGTGATCGCGGCCGCGACGCTCTCCGCGCCCTTCTGGTCGGATGCATAATTCACCACCACGGCGGCGCCTGCCGCCGCCAAGGCTTTGGCGGTTGCGGCGCCGATGCCTTTGGAGGCGCCCGTGACCACCGCGACTTTTCCTTTGAGGTCGCTCATCGTTCTCTCTCCTTGCGGATTGCAGTTTGGCGACAGTTCCACAATTCGATAATCATCGAACTGTTGATGATCAACGAACTATGTCGCCGTGCGGCGAACCGCAAGGGGAGGGCAACTATCTGGTGAGGCTTAGATTTTGGCGAGCCGGCCAAGATAGGCGCGCAGCACGGGCCGGCGCAGGCTTAGATTAGCGCATCGCCCATCGCGGACCACATCGATCAGGCCTGCGCTCTCGAGCTCTTTGAGATGATGCGACATCGTCGCCGGGCTGATGTTCTGCGCCTTGAGCAGCGCGGCGCAGGGCGTTGGCGTGTCGTGACTGCCGATGGCCTTGAGAATGTCAAAGCGGCGCGGCTCGGCGAGAGCGCGCGCAATGCGCGCAAAATCGCGCTCGCTCAAGCGATGGTTAGTTTTCGAGCCGGCGTTCTTTGCAGTTTTGGCCATGGTGGGAACGTAATGTGTTCGGCAGCCATGTCCAAGTGACGAGGGAAGGGGCACTCAGCCGGACGGCAGCAGCAAATCTTCCTCGGCGAGCAATTCGCGCATGTCGCCGATCGCCTCGATGGCGTCCTCCTCGCTGGTCACCGATTTGAGGCGATGCCACAGCTCGCGCCACGGCTCCGGCCGGCCCAAGCGCATTGCTTCGTCCACATAGGCGCGCGCCTGCGCAAGAGTCGTAAGCCGCTGCGGCTTCGGCGTGTCTTTGATCACGATTGGCGGAACGATCGGGAAGTCTTGCATGGCGGGCAGGATAGCACGCCGGGATGGGGCAGGGGGTTGTCTCTTTCTTTCGTCATTGCCGGGCTTGCCCGGGCAATCGATGCGCCTTCAGAAATTTACGTAGGGTGGGCAAAGCGAAGCGTGCCCACCATAGCCTAAATGCGATCCGAGACGACGCGTGGGCTCGGCGCTTGCGCGCCTTAGCCCACCCTACGCTTGCTTCGCTTCGTCATTGCCGGGCATGGCCGTCCGAAGGACGGCGTCGCTTCCGTCACTTCACGCCAAGGAGTTCGACGTCAAACATCAGCGTGGCGTTGGGTGGAATGACGCCACCGGCGCCGCGCGAGCCATAACCGAGTTCGGGCGGAATGATCAGCGTGCGCTTGCCGCCGACTTTCATGGTGGCGACGCCTTCGTCCCAGCCGGCAATGACCTGATGTTGGCCGATGGGAAATGAAAACGGCTGATTGCGATCGAGCGAACTGTCAAACTTTGCGCCCTTCTTGCCGTTCTCGTAGAGCCAGCCGCTGTAATTCATCACGCAAGTCTGGCCGGCCTTCGGCGCGGGACCGGTGCCGACTTTAACGTCGATGATTTTTAGGCCGGAGAGCGTAGTCGTCACCGGTTGGGCGTCGGCCGCTTCAGACATCGCTATGACTCCAGTTGCTGCTAGGGAAAGAGCGGTGGCGACCGCGGCGCGCCGTGACAAAACTCGCATTCTAGTTCGCTCCTATGAATGAGCGCGGGGACACTAGCCCAGAAGGCGGTGTCAAGCCATGCGTGAAAACTCGCAAACGCAATGAAAGCGTTCGACATCGGCGTGCACCTACGACAGCGTCGTGAGCCGCCGCGGCTGCCGGAATAAAGAATGAAAAAAGGGCGGCTCGTCGAGCCGCCCCTTAAGTTGGGATGGCCGGGACAAGCCCGGCCATGACGATTCAGAACATCACGAACACCCCGTGGTGCTTCCGCATGTATCGCATTTGAGACACGTGCCGTTGCGCACCAAAGTGAAGTTACCGCATTCGCCGCAGGCTTCGCCTTCATAGCCGCGCGCTTTGGCCTCGGCGCGTTTCTCCGCGGCCGCGGCCTTGGCATAGGCGCGCGCTTCCGAGCGATGCTCCACTTCCTGCGCCGGCGAGAGTTTCGCCTCCGGCTCGGACTTCAAAGCCGTGCTGCCGGAAATTTCTCCGCGCGGGCTGGAGGAGGCAAGCGCGGTGATGTTTGTCACCCCACTTCGCCCGCCTCCGGCGGACGACCCTCCCCCTCCAGGGGAGGGCGACGCTTCATGATCGCTGCCGCCCGGCATGATTTTGAGCCGGTCGGTGCGCGAGCGCGTCAGGCCTTTCGACACGTAGCGTGTATCCGGCGTCGGCTTGCCTTCCTCGACGCCTTTGCCGAGCGCGTCGAAGCCGCCTTCGCCCGGCTCGACATGGGCGAGATCGAACCGCGACAGGTAACTCACCGCGAGCTCGCGGAACACGTAGTCGAGGATCGAGGTCGCGTATTTGATCGAATCGTTGCCCTGCACCGGGCCGGACGGCTCGAACCGGGTGAAGGTGAAGGCATCGACATATTCGTCGAGCGGCACGCCATATTGCAGGCCGAGCGATACCGCGATGGCGAAGTTATTGAGCAGCGAGCGCAGCGCCGCGCCCTCTTTGTGCATGTCGATGAAGATTTCGCCGATCCGGCCGTCGTCATATTCGCCGGTGCGCAGATAGACTTTGTGGCCGCCGACCACCGCTTTCTGCGTATAACCCTTGCGCCGGTCGGGCATGCGCTCGCGCTCGCGCATGATGACGATGCGCTCGACCACTTTCTCGACGATCTTCTCGGCAAGCCCTGAGGCGCGGGCCGCCGCCGGCTTGTCGAGGAAGGCCGAAAGGACGTTATCTTGGACCTCGTCTTCCTCGTCCTCGTCGGCGATCAATTGGCTCTGCAGCGGCTGCGAGAGTTTCGAGCCGTCGCGATAGAGCGCATTGGCTTTGAGCCCGAGCTTCCAGGACAGGATATAGGCCGCCTTGCAATCCTCGACCGTCGCTTCGTTCGGCATATTGATGGTCTTGGAGATGGCGCCGGAGATGAACGGCTGCGCCGCCGCCAGCATGCGGATGTGGCTGTCGACCGAGAGGAAACGCTTTCCGGTGCGGCCGCACGGATTGGCGCAGTCGAACACGGCATAATGTTCGGGCTTGAGATGCGGCGCGCCTTCAACCGTCATGGCGCCGCAGACATAGATGTTGGCCGCCTCGATCTCGCGCTTGGTGAAGCCGAGATGCGCGAGCAGGTCGAAATTGGGCGCGGCAAGATCGGCCGGCGCGACGCCGAGTTCACGCAGGAAATCAGCGCCAAGCGTCCATTTGTTAAAGACGAACTTGATGTCGAAGGCGGTCGGCAGCGCCTTTTCCACTTTCTCGATCGCTTCGCTGGTGAAGCCCTTGGCTTTGAGCGTGACGTGATTGATTGCCGGCGCATCGGTAAGCGTGCCACGGCCGACAGCGTAGTCGATGATCTCGGCGATCTCGCTCTCGCCATAGCCGAGCACGCGCAAGGCTTCCGGCACGGCGCGGTTGATGATCTTGAAATAGCCGCCGCCGGCGAGCTTCTTGAATTTCACCAGCGCGAAATCGGGCTCGATGCCGGTGGTATCGCAATCCATCACCAGGCCGATGGTGCCGGTCGGCGCCACCACGGTCGCCTGCGCGTTGCGATAGCCGTGCGCCTCGCCGAGCGTGAGCGCGCGATCCCAGGCGCGCCTGGCATGTTCGGCGAGTTTTTGGTCCGGGCAGGCTTTGGGTTCGAGCGGCACCGGCGGCGTGGTCATCTGTTCGTAGCCAGTGCGCTCGCCATAAGCCGCGCGGCGATGATTGCGCATCACGCGCAACATCACCTCGCGATTTTCGGCAAAGCGCGGGAACGCGCCGAGTTCGGCTGCCATTTCGCCGGATGTGGCATAGGAGATGCCGGTCATGATTGCCGACAACGCCGCGCAAATCGCGCGGCCGGCCTCGGAATCGTAGGCAATGCCGGACGACATCAATAGGCCGCCGACATTGGCATAGCCGAGGCCGAGCGTGCGGAAGTCGTAAGACCGCTGCGCGATCTCGCGCGACGGGAATTGCGCCATCAGCACCGAAATTTCCAGCACGACGGTCCACAGCCGCACCGCGTGCTCGTAGCCCTCGATGTCAAAGTGCCCGCTTCCCCCTGCGCCGCCGCTTGCGGTGGAGATCGCGGGGGAATGGAACGCGAGCAAGTTCAGCGACGCGAGATTGCACGCCGTGTCATCGAGGAACATGTATTCCGAGCACGGATTCGACGCGATGATCGGCCCCGACGCGGCGCAGGTGTGCCAATCGTTGATCGTGGTGTGGAATTGCAGGCCGGGATCGGCGCTGGCCCAGGCGGCGTAGCCGATCTTCTCCCACAATTCGCGCGCCTTCACCGTGTGGGCGATCTTGCCGGGCTTGGTGCGCCAGAACAGATCCCAATCGCGATCGGCTTCGACCGCTTTGAGAAACTCGTCCGTTACCCGCACGGTATTGTTGGAGTTTTGCCCGGAGACGGTGAGGTAGGCCTCGGAATCCCAATCGGCGTCATAAATCGGGAAAGCGAGGTCGGTATAGCCTTGCTTGGCGAACTGGATGACGCGGCGGATGTAATTGTCCGGCACGTGGTTCTTGCGCGCCGCCTTGATCTCGCGGCGCAGCACCGGATTCTTTTCCGGATCGAAGCAATCGTCACCGGAGCCTTCGCAGTTCACGCAGGCCTTCAAGATCGCGCGCAGATGCCTTTGATTGATCTTGGAGCCGGTGACGAGATTGGCGACCTTTTGCTCCTCGAGCACCTTCCAGTTGATGAACTGCTCGACGTCGGGATGATCGACGTCGAGAATCACCATCTTGGCGGCGCGGCGCGTGGTGCCGCCCGACTTGATCGCGCCCGCGGCGCGGTCGCCGATCTTGAGAAAGCTCATCAGCCCGGAGGACTTGCCGCCGCCGGAAAGCTTTTCGCCTTCGCCGCGCAGTTTTGAGAAATTCGAGCCGGTGCCGGAGCCGTATTTGAACAGGCGCGCTTCGCGCACCCACAAATCCATGATCCCGCCCTCGTTCACCAGGTCGTCATTGATCGACTGGATGAAGCAGGCATGCGGCTGCGGATGCTCGTAAGCCGTTGCCGATTGCACGAGCTGGCCGGTCTTATGATCGACGTAGAAGTGCCCCTGGCTCGGGCCGTCGATGCCGTAGGCCCAGTGCAGGCCGGTGTTGAACCATTGCGGCGAATTCGGCGCCACCATCTGCATCGCCAGCATGCAGCGGTGCTCATCGAAGAAGGCGCGCG
>Ga0193751_1001147_pt1 | contig 17528 bp, 13 predicted proteins | sample L1c2metaG_FD_143050 | JGI IMG/M metagenome (GOLD analysis project Ga0193751, IMG submission 143050) | Soil microbial communities from a riparian zone of the East river system, Colorado, United States - L1c2 | ecosystem: Environmental > Terrestrial > Soil > Riparian zone | place: USA: East River... | reverse complement strand
GTAACTCCCGGCAGCAAGCTGCCGCAGGAGTTCAACACCGTCATCGAGATTCCCTTCGGCTCGAGCGTGAAATACGAACTGGACAAGACCAGCGGCCTGATCAAGCTCGACCGCATCTTGTACTCGGCGGTTTATTATCCCGCAAACTATGGCTTCATTCCGCAGACCCTGGCCGAGGACGACGACCCGCTTGATGTGCTGGTGCTGTGCCAGGAACCTGTGGTTCCGCTGACCATCATCCATGCACGCGCCATCGGGCTCATGACCATGATCGATTCGGGGAAGAAAGATCACAAGATCATCGCCATCGCCACCGAAGACCCCGAGTTCAACGTCTACCGCGAAGCGGCGGAAATGCCGCCGCACCGGCTGATCATGCTGCGCCGTTTTTTTCAGGATTACAAACAACTGGAGGGCAAGTCGGTCGAAGTGGACGAAATTCAGGCGGCAACCAAAGCGTATCCCATCATTGAGGATGCTTTGCACCGCTACAGCGAGCAGCGCCGCAAGGGGTTTGACGGGGTCAAGGTGTGAATCGTGGGTGTGAATCGTGGCGGTGCGGGCGTTTAAGAACGGCCTTTGTTCAGGGGCAGCCGGGCGAGGACGCCCGGCGCTCCATTGGCCCTCTTTTTTCGCTTAGCTTCCTTTTTCCCGCTCGTAAGGCTTTTGCATATATCGGCGGGATTCCTCGAGCGCGCCCTGGGTGTTGTCGTTGGTCTGGATGGCCTGCCGGTATTCGTTGACGGCGCGTTCGCGCTGGCCGGTCGTGTCAAAGATCTTGCCCAGTTGCAAGTGGCTCCAAACTTCGGTCCAGCGCGGCTCACCGTCGCCATTCAGAGATTCGCGGTAGGCGTTCGCCGACGCCTGATAATTCTTCTGCAGGAAAAACACTTCGGCAATCCGGTAGTGGGCCAGCGAACTGTTCTTGTTAACTTCGAGCGCTTTGTTGAATTCGCCGAGAGCTCCCGCCAGGTCGCCTTGCTGGGTCAGTCCCTGTCCGCGCACGATGGAGGACCGCAGCTTGATGTCGGTGGAGTTGGTCAGCACGCGATTTCCGGGATCGATCGTGATCCGTCGCGGGCGTCCAAAGGTCTCCACCGAAAACGGCGAATCGGTGCCTACCACCTCGATGCGTTTTTCTTCTGTTCTTCCGTCGGTATCGATTCTTAAATTTACCGGCATGCGGAACAGATCAAGATCTTGTGTGATTGCGCCGACAATCCTGAAACCTTTATTAGTGCCCAGCCGGTAGACCGTGTACTTGGCCTTGAACTCCGGGGCGCTGGTCGAATCCAGCCACTGCGAGTAGAACCAGGTAAGTTTTTGGCCAAACACATGCTCGCTGACTTCGCGGAAATCGTCGGTGCTGGCGGACTTGCCCGCATACTTGCTAGCGAAGTCGCGCATGAGCTTCAGAAACTTGGGCTCGCCGACAACCCAGCGCAGCATGTGCAGGATCATGGCGCCCTTGTCGGTCACCAGAGACTGAAATTCAGGAGAAAAATAGTCCAGCTTGGCGGCGCTCGAAAGCGGCACGCTGTCGTAAGCGAGCGCGCCCACCGACATGTCCTTCACCATTTCCTCGAGCCCCGCTTCTCCCGCCGCGCTCTCCACGTAGCGCGCTTCGGAGTAGCGCGAGAAGCCGTCGCTGATCCACCAGTCGTCTTTCGATGCCGGACTCACCGAGACGCCCCACCACTGATGGGCAATTGTATTGGCCAGCAGCCGGTAGTTGGTCTTTTCCGTGATCGCGCGGCTCGAAAGGGCGGCGATCTCGGGCGCCCATGCCGTGGGTAGCGTGTCATCCGGCATTTCAACGATTTTTAACCGCGTCGAGGGTGCGTTGCCATACTGGGTGACGAAGTAGGTGAACGCCTTGATCGCCGTCGATGCGTACTCCGTGCCAAGATTCTGGTGATTCGGCTTGAAGAAGACGTGGAGGTCGATGCCGGCTTCATCGCTCTTGAATTCCTGGAACGTGCCGGCAATGATTGTGCCCGGGAAACTCGGCTTGTCCCATGTGAAGGTGAAAGTCTTGGAGTTCGCCAGCGCGGTTGCGGGCTTCTTTGCCGCCGGCGCCGCCGCCGCCGATTCCTTCCCGCTGCCGATTACCAACATATGCGCCGGGACGGTAACCCTGATGGTCGAAGTAAAGCGGTTGACGCCGTATCCTGCGACCGGAAACCACAGTCCGGAGTAAAGCAGATAGCTGGTATCGGGGCCGACATAGGAGAGCTTCAATCCCTGAACCGGGCTGTCGTCGGCGCTTTCGAGCGTGCCTTCGTATTCGAAGTTGAACGTGCTGCTCGCGTTTTTTGCGAGGCCGCTGTTGAGTGCGAAGCGCACGCTCGAATCCTGCGTATTGCGCTCCGGAGTGAGGGGCTTGTTGCTCGCGTCCGTGAGCTTTGTTATGCGCAGCCCGTTGTTCAACTGAAACGTGGCAACGCTGAGGTCTTCGAGCGCCGTGACCTTTACCGTGGCGCGTGCGGTCAGCTTGTGCGTCTGCGGCAGGAGTTCGACATCGATTTGGTAGTCGTCCACGCGCAGGCGCGTCTTCTCGGCCGCCATCGCCGGCCGACTCGTCACCGAGGTAAGAAACAGGCCAAAAAAAAGGACGGCAGTTAAAGCAAGCGCCCGACGCGCTGGTCGAGAGTGGCAGAGCTTCAAATAGAGTCTCCTGGCAGGACTACAAATTCTAAGATGTTAATTTTCCCGCAAAAGATGCTGGGGGACAAGCATCGGGGAAATTGTTTACTTGCCAGCGACAATGCCGGCCGTCGCTCCGGGCCGGCTCCGGTCTATCTCCGTTCCGTCTGGGGCGGCCGTCTGGCTCGATTCGGTGTATACTTTCGCCCGGTTTTCACGCCGTTGTTCCACCCGCGTGGATCAGGAGGTTTCCATGACTCGTGCAGCGCTTCGCAGTTTGATGATATTGCTCACCGGATTAGTCACCGTCTTAACCCCAGCATTGCCTTTCGCGCAAACCTTTCAGCCGCAGACCCGCCTGGGCGCGAGCTTACCTGGAGATACCTGGGAACCAGCCATTGCCGCCGATCGATACGGGCACGTCTACGTGCTGATCCCCGATTTCCCGCCCAGTTGCAAGGGCTGCCCCAGCTCGATCGCCGAGCTCGTGGTTTCGAATGACAACGGCAAAACCTGGTCGGCGCCGCGCGTGATTGCCGACCCAGGCTCGGGACAAATCGACGTCCAGGTCAAAGTCGATCCGATTGACGGGAAGACCGTGTATGCGTCCTGGCTTCAGAACAACAAGAGTCTGATCGAGGTCGCCAAGTCAACCGATTTCGGCCAGACCTGGACGACGGTGATCGCCAACTCTACCAATGCCGGCACCGACAAAGATATCCTGGCCGTGCGTGGCAATGATGTGTATGTTGCCTACGATCATGCTCAAGTAGTGTGGTGTTCGTCTTCTCACGACGGTGGGGTGACATGGACTTCGGTCAAGGTGAATGCCAACGCGCAATTCGGCTGGTCGCTCACCGGTGGCGGCACGGTCGATCCCGCTGGCAACGTTTACTTCGCATGGGACGGCTACACGCAAAATGGCGGCGCCAAAGGTCCGGTGAACCTTTACGTGACCAAGTCGTCCGATGGCGGCCAGACCTGGGCCCCGACTTTGCTGGACGTCTCCAGTGCGCCGCCCAATTGCTCAGCCTTCAGCTGCGGATGGGCGTTTCTCGGTCCCGGGATCGCCATGACGTCTGACGCGGCCGGCCAGCTCTATGTACTGTGGAACTCAGGCACGGTCGACGGCGGCCCGGAGCGAATCTTCTACTCGACTTCCATCGATCAGGGCAACACGTGGAGTCCGAAAGCCGATGTCTCCCTTGCGCCTTCCGGGGTTGACCATGCCTTTCCGTCGGTCGCAGCGGGCGCGGCCGGGGACATACGCATCGCATGGATGGATCAGCGCAATGAACCGCACTGGAACGTTTACTACCGCACGTCAACCAACGGAGGCTCCAGTTGGTCGGGTGAAACCGTCCTCTCGACCTACGTGGCTGGTTATAGCTACATTTTCACCGATGGCTTCCGCTTTCCGTTTGGCGACTACTTCGACATGGACATCGACAATCAATCGCATACGCAGACAGCCTGGGGCGAGGGCTATAACTGGCTCACACCCGGCAATGTCTGGTACACGCGGCAGCTGCGCTAAGAGGCGAGACGCCGATAGCTGGCGTCCCCGCCCGGCTGGACAGGGCGAGACGCCGTTCCTCCACCGGCCACTGTTGGCCCGCGACGGAAAAATAAAAGTTCAATAGTTAAAGTTCCTGCGCATGCAATCGTGGTCATGCGTCCCAATTCGGGAATACGACTCCTACCTCGTTGAAAAGCAAGTTCCCCTCGATTGGCGCAGAGTTGGCGCAGCGGGTGCACCGTATGGCTGACAACATCTCGAATCGCACGGCCGCGCAGCGGTCTGCCGCTCTCCTCCTGGCAACCGGCCCTTGCGATGACAAGCCCAAGGGGACTTCATTTGCAAACCGCTCGCTTGCTCGTTTTTACACTTACTGTAGTCCTTCTGAACATCACCCGTGCCCTGGCCCAAAATCAGTTGCCCAACGAAATGCTCCGCGAAGTGAGCGATGAAATCGACGCGACGACTCCTTACACCCACGCTTCTGCCCCGCCGATCTCGCTTCCGGATACGCCCGTCCCGCAAACAGTCAAAGTCAAAGTCAAAGGCATTGTCATTGACAAGAAGTTCATCGCCGTCATGGCAGCGCTTGGGGGCGCCGAGAGTCTGCGCGTTTCACCACGCACAAACTGGTGCTGGACCATGAGTTCGCTGCCGGCGCTCCCTGGGTCACGAGCGTCCCTGCGAACCCGCACCTGGTCGCTAAGGGCGCGGCGATCTATGCGGCCGAATTGCTCGTGGCTTACGAACTCAAGAAGCCGCACTCCTGGCTTCCCGGGGATAAGGTCATCCGAAAACTTTGGTGGACGTATCCCGCGGCAATGATCGCGATCCACATCAAAAATGGCGTTGGCAGCATCCGAACGCAAGTTCCGTCATGCACCGTGGCCGAGTGTCAATCGCCATAGACTCGTATCAGGGTATCGCTTTAGCGATACCGCAAGCTTCGATATCAGACGCCCCTGCAGGGCTGGGCATCGAAAATTGGGCTCGGACCTATTTGATCATTTTCAAAATGATCTCGGCCGCTGTTTCCGAAGGATGCGCGCCGTTGCCGCTTCCTTGAAGCCGTGCCTTCACCGCCGCCAAGCGCTCGATCATGAGCGCCCGCGGCTCCCCGTCAGGGATGATCTTGTTCAGCTCCCTGACGACGTTCTCCGCCGTGAACTTGTGCTGCACCAGTTCTGGGACGATCTCCTCCTCCGCAATCAGATTAACCATGGCAAAGTGCGGAACCTTGACCAGCGGCTTGCCCAGAAAATAAGTGAGGGGCGAGACCCGGTAGACCATCACGAAGGGCGTGGACATCATCGCGGCCTCCACCGTGGCGGTGCCGCTGGCGACGATCGCAGCACGCGAATGCCAGAGCGCAGGCAGTGCATCGGGCACGAAATGGATTGCAAGCGGCCCCACTAGAGCGAGAGTGCGAGTGAGGGTGCGAAGAATGTCCATATCTAGGGCCGGTGCCAGTGGCAGCAGGAATTCGTAGTCCGCGCCCAGGGCGGCTGCCGATTCCATAATAGTCGTTAAGTTCATCCGCACTTCTTTGACGCGGCTGCCGGGCATGAGGGTGACCCACTGTTTCGAGACATCGAGCTGGTGCTCGTCCGCATAAGCATCGCGAGTAACTGCAGGCGCAGGCAGATCGGCCAGCGGATGGCCAACAAACGTCGCATCCACTCCACGATCGCGATAGAACTTTTCTTCGAAGGGAAAAATCACCAGCGCCTTGTTGACATACTTGCGCAGCAACTTCACGCGTCCCTGCCGCCACGCCCAGAATTGTGGCGCGACGTAATACACAACGGGGATGCCGCGTTTCTTCATCTGGCGCGCCACGTGCCAGTTGAAGGCCGGTGAGTCGATAACGATAGCCAGGACTGGCCGCTTCTCATCAGCCGCACGAATCAATTTCCGATAGAGCCCAAGAATCTTCGGCAGATGGCTAAGAATCTCAGTAATGCCGACGACCGCGAGGTCTTTCGCGTCGACGACGATTTCGCATCCCGCAGCGCGCATGCGCTCTCCGCCCGCACCGAAGAATTCAAGCTGCCCCGCCCCCATACGAGCGCGCAGAGCTTCGATGAGTTGTGCGCCATACATTTCACCGGAGGCTTCGCCGGCGGAGATGAGAATTTGCACGTGACAATTGTAACGGGCAGACGAAACTGTAGAGTGGAAGGGTTGTTAGTCGTCGGCGTTCGCCGTGACCGAGGGAGTTCCGGCCGGCAGTTCCTGATCCTTATACTGCAGCTGATAGAGCTTGTAATAAATCCCGCGCTGGGCCAGCAGTTGCTGGTGCGATCCCATCTCGCGAACCTGGCCTTTGTGCATCACGATGATCTTGTCGGCGCGCTGGATGGTCGAAAGCCGGTGCGCGATGATCAACGACGTTCGCCCTTCCACCATGCGGTTAAGCGCGTCGCGCACCCGAAACTCGGTCTCCGTGTCCACGCTCGAAGTCGCCTCATCAAGAATCAGAATCTTCGGATTATGTGCCAGCGCCCGCGCGAAACTGATCAGCTGCTTCTGTCCGGTCGAGAGCGTGGAGCCGCGCTCGCGCACTTCTTCCTTGAATCCTCCCGGCAAGGTTCGGATGAAGTCGGCGAGGTTGACGTCCTCCGCCGCCTGCTCCACGTCTGCGTCCTGAATACGCGCCGTCCCGAGGCGAATGTTGCCCGCAACCGTGCCGCTGAATAGAAATGGATCCTGCAAGACAACTCCGAAGCGGCTGCGCAATTCGTCAAGATTCATCTCCTTGATATCCACGCCGTCAATGCGAATCGCTCCGCGCTGCACGTCGTAGAAGCGCATCAGCAGCGAGATCAGCGTAGTCTTACCTGCCCCAGTGTGGCCGACGACGGCGACAGTCTCTCCCGGCTCAAGCACAAAATTCACGTCGCGCAAAACCCAGTCCGGCTCTGTAGCTTGTGGAGCGACGGGCGTCCCCGCCCGTCCACCCGCGGCCGTCGCCTCTGGACGGGCGAGGACGCCCGTCGCTCCACCAGTTTGTCCTGAAACGTTGTACGCGAACCACACATGATCAAACTCAATCTGGCCTGGCCCCAGCGGTTTTTTCGTGATCGGCGGCGAGGTCACATCAATCTTCGTATCCAGCAGCTTGAACACGCGCTCGCCCGCCGCCATCGCCGACTGCAGAATGTTGTACTTCTCGCTCAGGTCCTGTATCGGACGGAAGAATCGCTGCGCATACTGCATGAACGCGACCAGAACGCCGAGCGTCGCGACGCCCCGGATCACGTCGTTCCCCCCGAACCAAATGATGCTGGCGATGGCAATCGCCGACAGTATTTCGACGACGGGGTAATAGACCGAGTACGCCATGATCGCGTCTTTAAACGCCTCCATGTGCGAGGCATTGATGTCGGAAAATTTATTGAAGGCGCGCTTCTCGCGATTGAAGAGCTGCAGCACCAGCATCCCCGAGACCGCTTCCTGCAAAAAAGAATTGATCCGGGCGATTGCCGTGCGGATACGCCGGTAGGAGTCGCGCACCTTGTCGCGGAAAATCAGGGTTGCATAGACGATCAGGGGAAGCACCGCGAAGGTGATGAGCGCTAGCTTCCAGTTCATCTTCATCATGATCGCGATAATGCCGGCAAGCACGAAGACATCTTCAAAAATGGAGACCACGCCCGCCGTGAACATCTCATTCAGAGCGTCGACGTCGGTGGTCACGCGCGTAACCAGCCGGCCCACGGGATGCTTGTCGAAAAATCCGACGTGCATGAATTGCAGGTGGCGGAAAATCTGCCTCCGCAGATCGAACATTACTTTCTGCCCGGTCCACTGCATCAGATACGTCTGGATGAACTCAAACGCGAACGTGAAGATAAGAATCCCGACGTACAGCCCGCCAATCTGCGCAATGCCGGTCAGCGGAGCGTCGCTCAGCCGGTCGCCAATCCATGAGTGTGAGTTCGGCGATTTCGCCAGATATTTATCGATGGCAATCTTGGTGAGAAACGGCCCCAGTACATCCAACACCGATTTCAGGATGATCGCCGCCAGCGCCACCGCGACGTGCCATTTGTAGGGACGCAGATACGTAAGCAGCCGCCGCATCAGCCGGCCGTCGTACGCTTTGCCTAATACTTCTTCTTCCTGATTGGAGGCCATCGGTGGCGCAAAAGATCACCTTAATTGGAGATCTCCCCAATTAAGATTACCCGAAAACACTACTCCAAGTAGATGGCCAAACTGTCGCCTGGGATGCGAAGTTGAAACCGGCCAAAAGCTAGGAACTCAGGCTCTTCGCCATCGAACAATAAATCTCCACGGCTTCCAGCAGTTGCTTCTTGTCCACAAACTCGCCCTCGGTGTGCGCCACGTGAATCGAGCCTGGACCCAGCAGCAGCGGCTCGCCCCAATTCGGCATCGACGGGATATCGGTCGTGAAAGCGGCGACCATCGTCGGCAGACCGTCCAGCGTCCGCAGCCGGAGGAACGGAGTCTCGCGTGTGAAGCGAACCTCGGCTAGCTCGCCGACGGCCTCCGTAATCTCGCGGCGTAGCGCGTCCGCCGGGCCCACCAGGCGATAGAAAAGGTCAGCCTTGGCAAAATCAGAAATCACGTTCGGAGCGCGTCCGCCCTGAATTGATCCTACGTTCTTTGTGCAAGCGCCCACCTCCGCATCTTCGGGAAGTTTCATAGCATGCAGCCGATGCAGCGCTTCCACCAGCTTGTCGATCGCCGACTCGCCCAGCTCCGGATACGCCGAGTGCGCCATCTTTCCGCGCGCCACCAATTCCACGTGCAGCGCACCTTTGCTCGCCAGCGCCAGTTTGTTTTCGGTCGGCTCGCCGTTGATCATGAAGCGCGCGCCTATCGGCTGCTGGTTGGCCGCCTTCGCGCCGATCGAGTCCCGCTCCTCGCCCACCAGAAAGAGCAGCCCAGTGAAAACGCCTGCACCGCGCAGCTTTTCCGCCGCGACAATCTCCGCCGCAATAATGGCCTTTGCGTCGCACGCTCCGCGCCCGTAAATTCGGCCGTCATCTTCGGACGATGCAATGAACGGCGGCACCGTATCCATATGTGTGGAGAAAACAATCTCCGGATGATCATGCCCCGGCCACGTGGCCAGCACGTTCGCGCGAGCGCCGTCGACCAGCATTTTCCGAGCTTCCAATCCGCGTCGCTGCAGCTCGTCGCACAGGAAATCTCCCACCGCACTTTCATTTGGAGTGATGGATTCGATGTCGATCAGACGGCGGGCAAGCGCAAACAGGTCCATGCAGAAAAAGCGTACCAGTGGATCGCGATTGTTGGATAGTGCCGAATTACCGATGGAGCGCCGGGCGTCCCCGCCCGGCCACCCGTGATGCTGGACGGGCGAGGACGCCCGTCGCTCCACTGGGCACTGTTGTACTCTGATTCCGTGCTGCCGGAAACTTCCAGCATCCGCTCCCTGTTCATCGCCGGTCCCGCCGGACGTCTGGAAGCGCTCCTCAACGCCGGATCGCCGAGCGCGACGCATGCCGCCGTGGTCTGCCATCCCCATCCGCTCTACGGTGGAACACTCCACAACAAGGTCGTCTTCCACGCTATGAAAGCGCTCAACAGCTTCGGATTCCCCGTGCTCCGCTTCAACTTCCGTGGCACCGGGCTGAGCGAAGGCGAGCACGCCAATGGAATCGGCGAAGTCGAAGATGTGCGCGCCGCGCTCGACTGGCTCGAACACGAGTTCACGCTGCCGGTCATCTTCGCGGGCTTTTCCTTCGGCGCTGCCGTTGGATTGCGCGCCGCCTATTCGTATTCCAACGACCGCGTCCACGCGCTCATCGCCCTCGGCCTGCCCGCCGTCCCCATCGAAGGCCGGGTCTACGATTTCGAATTTCTGCGCGCTTGCACCAAGCCGAAACTCTTCGTCAGCGGCTCGCGCGATCAGTTCGGCCCCGCCGGCAAACTCGAAGCGCTCGTCAACACCTTCGCCGATCCGAAGAAGTTGGTCCGCATCGAAGCCGGAGATCACTTCTTCGCAGGCAGACTCAAGGAGATGCGAATAGCGATCGAAGATTGGGTCCGCGAGACCGTACCCGCCGCAACCACCCGCGACTGATGACCGCCGACCACTGGCGAACGACGGCCGGCGAACGACCAACGACCTTATAATCCCCACCATGCCCGCGATCTCTCCCGAGCGCGACCAGCAATTCCGCCGCATGCGTGACGCCGCCCGTGAGATATTTACCGCAGCGCTGAAGAACGCCTCCATCGAAAACGCGTTCGCCCGCAACGTGCACTGCGAGCGCCGCGTCCTGCGTATCGGCGACGATCTGTACGATCTCGATTCCTACAATCGCGTCTTCGTCGTCTCCATCGGAAAGGCCGCGCACACCATGGCCGCCGCTCTCGAAGCCCAACTCGGCAGCGGCCTCGAAGGCATCGTCGCATCGTCGATCGAACCTGCCACTCAGATTCGCAGTTTCCGTTATTTTCGCGGTGGACATCCCACTCCCACCGGCGAATCCATCCGCGCCGCGGACGCCATCCTCAAATCGCTGACTGCTCTCGACTCGGCTGCGCTCGTCATCTTTATGATCTCCGGCGGCGGCTCTTCTATCGTTGAAAAGCCGGTTGACGACGAAATCTCGCTGCCCGACCTCGCCGCCACTTACCGGACGCTTGTCCACTCCGGAGCGCCCATCGCGGAGATCAATGCCATCCGCAAACATCTCTCCGCCATCAAGGGCGGACGCCTCGCCCAGGCAGCGTATCCCGCGCAGCAGGTTTCGATTCTTGTATCCGACGTGCCCGACGATACACCCGACGCGCTCGCCTCCGGCCCCACCATGCCCGATTCCACTTCCGTTCATGACTGCGACCGCATCGCCGCCAAATACAATCTCGTCGATCAGTTCCCCAGTTCCGTTGCCGATCTTTTTCGTCAGCATGCGCTCGACGAGACGCCCAAATCCGACGAGCCCGCCTTCGTCCGCGCTCGGTGGTGGACCGTGCTCTCGAACAAAGTTGCCATCGATGAAGCTGCCGCAGCCGCCACCCGCGCCGGCTTCGCCGTCGAAGTCGATAACTCCTGCGACGACTGGCCCTACGAACAAGCCGTCGCCTACTTGCTCAACCGTCTGCGCGAACTGCGAAGCAAAGTTTCCCGCGTCTGTTTGATCTCTGGCGGCGAGGTGACCGTGACCGTCCGCAACGGAGGCATCGGCGGACGCAATCAGCAGTTCGCACTGGCCTGCGCAGAACCAATATCGGGACACAACATTACCGTGCTGAGCGCCGGCACCGACGGCATCGACGGCAATAGTCCGGCCGCCGGCGGCGTAGTCGATGGCAGCACCGTTCTTCGTGTTGGCGATCGGGCGGGCGACCGAACCGGTGGGGCTGAAGCCGTGCGGCCCGCACTCTCCCGTTTCGATGCCTATCCCCTTCTCGACGCGCTCGGCGACACCGTCATCACTGGCCCTACCGGAAACAATCTTCGCGACCTGCGTGTCCTGCTGGCTTACTGATCACCGGACAATTCGAGCTCTTCCAGCCACTGTAAATTCTTGCAAATCTTCCTCTCGCCCGGCAGCGCCGCGCCTCCAGCCTGCATCCAAGCGATTAAACCCACTATTGCTACCGGAGGTTTCGCTTGAAGCAGACTTTTCGTGGAGCCATTCTTTTGTCTTTTGCCTGCGCTGCACTGGCAGCGCTCTCGAATTTCGCGCTAGCACAGAAAATCGACGTGGCTTTCGGTGTTAGCACACTGACGGCGCCTTCGGCCAGTTCAGCCGACAGCAGTCATGCGCCTGTCTCGCTCACCGGCGGCACCTATCCCGGGTTTAGCGGCGACGTGCTTTTCTGGCACAATCTCGGCATCGGGGGCGAAATCTATTGGAAGGCAAACCAGGGCAAGTACGGTGGCGACCCCACACTTCCGTTTCGTCCACTTCTTTTGGACGCCAACGCCGTTTACTCGCCCAAACTCGCGAGCCATACGTATCTTGAGCTGGTCGCCGGCATCGGCGCGCTGGACACTCGTATCTACTGTCAGGGATGCGGCAACGGCTACAACACCAACTACTCGAGCGACAAACACTTCATGGGAGACTTCGGCGCCGGCATCAAGTTCTATCCCAAGGGCGGCTTCTTCGTCCGTCCCGAGGCGAAACTCTATCTCGTCAACAATAACTTGAACTTCAGTTCCGCGCGCATTACCCGCTTCGGCCTGTCGATGGGCTACACCTTCGGAGGACACTAACCGGCTGATTTGGATTTGTCATCCCGATTTAGATTTGTCATCCTGAGCGAAGCGAAGGACCTGCTCTTTGCCGATTACGGCAGATCGTTGGTCCTCCGCTATGTAAATTTCTTCCCCGTGCTTTGTAACTTTCTTCCCCATCCCCGCTCGCGAGTGGCCCGTTTCCCCCATCCCGCATTATGATAGAGCTATGTTTGGCTTCTCAGGCGAGATGATCTTCCTGTTTTTTCTGGCGCTGATTCTTTTCGGCCCCAAGAAAATGCCGGAGATCGGACGCCAGGTCGCGCGCTTCCTCGGCGAGTTCCGGCGCGCTTCCAACGAATTCCGCTCGCAGATCGAATCCGAAATCAATTCGCTCGAGAGTAGCAGCAACGCCAGCGGCAGCTCCCGGCAGCAGATCCTGCCGCCTCTCCAAGCCCCGCTCGGATCGCTGGCTAACCGCATCTTCAATCCCCCGCCGCCCGAGAGGCTCGATGCTGCCGAAGATGCCGCCGCCGAGGCCGCCGCTGTCAAAGCTGCGGCTGCCGAATCAGTCGCGATCGAAGCGGCTCTCGTTCCCGAGCCTTCGCCCGCTCCGAAAGTAGCGCCCGATGCCTGATGCGGCTGCCTCCTCTCCCGTGAACGAATCCGCCCACGATGAAATGCCAACCATGGGCTTCCTTGATCATCTCGAGGAACTGCGCAAGCGCATCGTTTATTCCATCATCGCCATCGTCGTCGGCTTTTTCGCCTGTTGGGGATATGCCGAGAATATCTACGGGGTCATGCAGCGTCCCATCATGGAGGCGCTCCACAGCAACGGACTCTCAGCAAAACTCGTCTACCTAAATCCCACCGAGCCTTTCAATCTGTATCTGAAAGTGGGATTGATGGCCGGCTTGTTTGTTGCCTCGCCCTTCGTTCTCTATCAACTCTGGTGCTTCATTTCGCCCGGCCTCTATCGCAACGAGAAGCGCTACGTCACGCCCTTCATGGTCTCGACCGTAGCCCTGTTCCTGGCTGGCGGATACTTCGGCTACAAAGTGGTCCTCCCGCAGGCGCTTGTATTCCTGATCGGCTACGGCAAAGACTTCCAGCCCATGATCACGCTCACCGAATACAGTTCGCTATTCCTGACCATCATCGTTGGCCTCGGCGTGATTTTCGAAATGCCGATCCTTATATTTTTCCTGGCGCTCATGGGCATCGTCAGCTCCGGCTGGATGTGGCACAACATCCGCTATGCTGTCCTGGGCATCTTCATCGTCGCCGCCATCATCACACCCACTCCCGATATTCTGAACATGTGCATCTTTGCCGCGCCCATGATTGCCTTGTACGTCCTGAGCATCGGCATTGCCTTTCTCGTGCATCCCAGCCAGCGCAAGAAGCGCGCGGAGAAGAACTCCTAACCACAGAGGACACGGAGGATCACAGGGGATCACAGGGAAGGCATGACAGGGAAAACATGAAACGACCCGAAACAGAAATGGAAGTTCTCAAGTGCTTACCCTGTGTTCCCCAGTGCTCCCTGTGGTTAAAGATCTGTCAGCAACTGCTCGTGGCCATCGCGTTAGCGACCGCCGCGGCCTGCAGCAAAGGAACCGGCGCCACCGCCGCCGCAGCCCCAAAATCCGAATCTCCCGCGACGACGGCAGTTCCGCCCGAAGCCGCGGCTCCAGACTCCGCCCCGCTTCCGTACATCGATTCCAAACGCGCCTTCCAATACACGCGGGAGGTCACAGCCTTCGGCCCGCGCTATATGGGAAGCGAGAATCATAAGAAGCTCGAACGTTACATTCTCGACCACCTCAAAGGCGATCAAGTCGAAGACGACGCCTTCACCGCTGACACGGTGGAAGGGAAGTTCCCGGTCCGCAACATTATCGCGAAATTTCCCGGCACAAAAGATGGCATCATCGTCATCCTCGGCCACTACGACACGGTTTATCCATTGCGCAACTCCGGGTTCGTCGGCGCCAACGATGGCGGTTCTTCCACTGCTATCCTGCTCGAATACGCCAACCAGTTGGGTGGAGGGGGAGCCGGAAAGAAGCGCGATGGCTACAGCGTCTGGCTCGTCTGGACCGACGGCGAAGAAGCGGTACGGCAATGGACTGATACCGATAGTGTTTATGGTGCCCGTCATCTCGCCGAAAAATGGGAGAAAGACGGCACGCTCAAGAAAATCAAAGCCCTCATGGTGATGGACATGATTGGCGATGCCGACCTCGACATCGCCCGCAACACCAAAGGCGCTCCGTGGCTGCTCGACCTAATCTACGCCGCTGCCGAGCGCGGAGGCTATCAGTCCCACTTCTACACCCAGCAGGGCCCCATCGAAGACGATCATGTTCCCTTCGTCAATCGCGGCGTGCCCTGCGCCGACGTTATCGACCTCGATTACGGATACAACAATGTCTTCTGGCACAGCCCGCAAGACACCATGGACAAACTAAGTCCCAAAAGCCTGGAGATCGTAGGCGATACGATCCTTGAAACCATCCACATGCTCGACCAGCGCTAGCCGGTGCGGCTTGGGTTTAAGGCGTTTGTACCTCACTGTCCGGTGCCAGTGAGAGTTGCGGTTGCCGTGCCGCCACCGTTGTTGGCCACGTTGAGCTTAGCCTTGCGCACGCCCGTCTTCGTGGGATTGAATGAAACGTTGAGCGAGCAATTGGTTCCCGCGGCGAGCGAAGTGCCGCAGCTGTTGTCGGAAATGGTGTAGTCGGCGGGTATGCCTCCGATGCTGAAGCCGGTGAGATTCACGGAGGCCGTGCTTACGTTCGAGATGGTCACCGGCTGCGGCGTGCTCGTCTGGCCCACGGGCTCGGCTCCGAAATTCAGAGCGGTCGGCGAGAGCGCGATCGACATGCCCATTCCAGTCAGAGTCACCCGCTGCGGATTGTTGGCCGCGTTGTCGGTAAGCTGCAATATGCCGGTGCGGGAATTTTTTGCGGTCGGCGTAAATCCCACCGTGATTGCGCAGTTGTTGCCGGCGAGGACTTGCGCACCACATGTATTGGACTGAACTGCGAAATCGCCAGTGGTGACGATCTTGGAAATATTTAGGGTAGCGTTGCCTGTATTAGTCAGGGTAACGGTCAGGGACGTGGTCTGCCCAATGAGCGTCTTGGGGAAGATAAGCTTGGTGGCAGAGAGCACCGCAGTCGGGCTGGGGCCGCTGCCGTTGCCGCAGTTGGGGAAAATTAAATTGGAGATGCGCGTGTTCCAGTTGAAGCTGCCGTTGGACTGGATGTATTCCTGGGTGTACCAGAAAGTGCAGTCGTCGACGGGATCGACAGTCATGGCACTGTAGTCGCCCCAGCGGCTCACGCCTCCGGTCTGGGAACCGGAACCACTGAAGATCAGTTGTTCGCCTTCCATGCTGCCGGGCGTATCGGCTGCGACCCGTCCAGTAAAGTAAATAGAAGGGTAGACGGAGCTGCTGGAGACGCTGTAACCGAGCGCCATATCGCCGGACTGATCCATGGCAATACTGCCCATCCAGCGCGTAGTGGAGTTTGGGCCGAAGGTGCCCTGCTGGAAGACGGTGGGCGTTCCGTTCGGATTGCGAACTTCATACCAGCGAACGCCGGTGGAGATGGAATGATTGAAGACCAGGGATTCGACCCCGTTGGGGAACTGGCGATAGGCGAGGCGGTACATGGGGCGGTCGCCAAGCGCGTCGAGGCGTTGAGTGGTTCCGGGTTGTGCCACGCAGGAACGGAAGCAACGCGCCGTGAAGGTCGCGACCGGAAGAACGGTGGGGCCGATGAAGGTGGAGTTCGTGGGGGTGGTGAAGTCTACGTGAAACGCCCACAATTGGATTGTGCCCGTGCCGAAGTTCATGAAGAAGGCGGGTTCTCCTCCCGCTGGCGGAATGGTTCCGTCCATGTCTGAGGGCAACAAGCTGGCGACCGAGGAAGGCTGTTGGAAACAGATGATCGTCGAGTCGTTGCCGGCCAACATCGCGTTGCGGTCGAGGGCGCAGGCGTCAGCACCGATGAAAGTGCCGTTCAGGAAGAGGTTGAACGACATGTAATAAGCGTCGGGCCACACACCCAATTTCGGGTAGTCCGGAAGATCGGCGTTGCCAAAAGAAAAGGCGTACCGGTTGTAGGTGCCGGTGGCGTCGCTGGTGGTAGAGACTGCTACGCATTCCGTGTAGGGAAGGGTGAGGATGGAGAACTGGGTGAAGACCCAGCGGTTAGCCATCTTGTCATACTGAACGATGGGATCACCGTCGTTATTTGTTTCACATCCTCCGCCGAAGCCGGCCCAGAGGGCATTTCCATCGGTGGGACCGGCAACGAGCGCACCGTTTTTGTCGAAGACCGCAAATTGAGCGTTGACCCACTGTACGTATTGCGTGGCGCCGACCGCTCCGTTGGTATCGGGCGGGGTCAATTCAACATTAAATCCGTACTGTCCCTGACCTAAGCCGTCAATATTCAGGCCCAGGTTGGCGGCGACTGGAGGCAGAGAGGCTTGCTGCAAGGCAACGTCGGGCGCGGCATACTCGGGCGCGTTACTGGCGGGGCCGGTGGGTAGGATTTTCAACAATCGGGGAGAGAAATGGTGGGGCTGGGCGGGAGTCATCCGCTCCAGTTCGGCGAGCGGGGCGGAGACGTCGTGCTTCAGCTCGCGGATTACGCGGACGGAGCTTTGTTCTTGTTCCTGGGCAGAGGAGGAGACCGAACACAGGAGCAGCAACGTCGCGATTAGAGAGAAAGCTGCGGCGAACCGTGCTGTCACAGCGTGAGTCCTCAACCGAGTCATATACCAAGTGATGGCGTGGCGGGGAAGGTTACGAGTTGAGGTAGTATATCCCGTTTTCTCAAGATCAACTGGAGAGATTCGCACGCCAAAGTCCACTTGCTGGACCTTCGAAAAGGGGAATATAACCGGTGTCAAGCTAGTCGTCGCAATTATTTGCACATGATTGGCGGCGCTTCGGGACGCCATCGAGAGCCGCCGTGCCACGGAACCTGCCGATCTGCCTTCGGCTCGGACGGGCGAGGCGCCCGTCCCCACACGAGTTCTACGCTTGCTTTCTTGACCGGGAGATGGCTTCGCGCGCTTCCTTGTCGGCGGTGCGGCGGCGCTCGGTCTCGCGCTTGTCCCATTGCTGTTTTCCTTTCGCGAGGGCGAGTT
>Ga0193751_1001146_pt1 | contig 17543 bp, 31 predicted proteins | sample L1c2metaG_FD_143050 | JGI IMG/M metagenome (GOLD analysis project Ga0193751, IMG submission 143050) | Soil microbial communities from a riparian zone of the East river system, Colorado, United States - L1c2 | ecosystem: Environmental > Terrestrial > Soil > Riparian zone | place: USA: East River... | reverse complement strand
TATGACTTGTATATCTCAACCATCTCACGGGCTTAAGAAAACGAGGAATTAATCTTAACAAGGTTGCACTCCATGACAGTACACACAGCCAGATGTTTGCTCATAATCATAAATCTGAATAGGATGAACCTCTCGCTTGCAAGTTGGACAAGTTTCGGTGTCAGGCAAACTCGGATCTTCCACGCCTCTTAAATCATCTATGATCCTATTCAGTCGAGCAATCTCAGCAGCATACTCTTCGCGTAGCTGGTAGTGTGCAGCAGCAATCGCGGATGCATGACAGATTGGACAAGGATAACTAACACAACCATGAGTAGCCATTATGGTGCAACTCTCCCATTATCTATGAAAGCTTGAGCTGTTATTGGCATTAGCTCTGTAAAGAAAAGCTCAACAGTCTCAGCATAGACCCGAATCTCAAACATAGCTTGTTCTGAATTTCGAAGTGAGAGAAAGTTCATAAGGCTCCGAGCATTAACAGTCCAGTACATTTCAGAGTAGATGCTTACAGGAAGGAAAAGCCTTGCCTGCTCTTTAGCTACACCCATTGCCATCGCAACTCTGTACTGATCAAATGAACGCTGATTGTGTTGTATCATCATTTCAAGGACAGGATCAATAAGCTCCTGATCTAGAGGCTCAAATTTATAAGCCCCAGGCTTGCCAACCTGAGTACGAAAGGTATCGGGAACATAAAACTCATTCTTTAACTCCGAATAACGAGCACTCCACTCATTATAGCTAGAAATCCGGTGTCGCTGCCATTCTCGGAATACAAAAATAGGAGCTTTAATATGAAAGCGAAAAGCATTATGTTCAAACGGTGTGCCGTGCCTGTTCTTCATCAGGAAGTTGATCAGCTTATCGTCCCCTTCTTCCATTTCTTCGTGATAAGCGTTGAAACTCACACGAGCAGAGTTAACGACGCTGAGATCATCAGCCATACAATCATCGAGACTAACAAAGCCGTGATCGAAGACCTGAATTACGTCTTTACCAGATAACGTCATATTCCTGTCTCTCCTGAACTACTAGAACATGGCTTAATCCATTATTATCTGTCCAATGACGAACTACACCGACAACACGCCAGCCATCAGGCTCAGAAATTTCATTTCCTTCTATAATCCACACGACTCTAGCGAATCTCATCCTTTGATCGCCATCCACATTATCACAAAGAAAAGCCCGAAGGTAACCGGAAAAGCGATCCCAATAATCTCAAGTAACTGCCAAATCACTAAATCCTCACTCCTGATTCAAGTTGTGAACCTGGACTCACCTTAATAAATTCTGCATTCTTTCTTAGTTCAGTAATGTTTGTTCCGCCTCCATAAGAGATCCCAGAACGAATACCCCAAGCAAGAGATTTGATCGTATCCTCAACGGGGCCAGTACGATCCACAGCACCCTCAACCCCTTCAGGAGCGCGATGATTGTTTACGCGCTTAGATGCCATTCCGTAATATAGACCAGGATGAGGAGATTCATTAGCTCCTGCTAGTAATCGTCCAAGCATCACTGAATCTGCACCAGCAGCGAGAGCCTTGACGATATCACCACTATTCTTAATTCCACCATCCGCAATTACGGTTGGGGCATGTTCGCCGTATTGTGAAAGAGCGTATGCAACATCTATAATCGCAGTAAGCTGTGGTACGCCAAATCCTGTAACCTCACGAGTAGTACAAGCAGCCCCAGGTCCAATACCAACCTTGATCCCATCTACGCCGAGGCCAGCAAGAAAGTGAGCACCATCAACCGTTGCAATATTACCAGCGATCAAATAAGAATCCCCGTTGCGTAAATTCTCGGGGGCATTGTTGATAAAGCGAGACACCATTCTATGATGAGCATGAGCTACATCAATGCAGAATATCCTCGCGCCGACACGGAAAAGCTCTAACCAGCGGTCATATCCTTCGTTAACGCCAAGAGCTACCCCGACATTAGACCAAGTACTTTGAAACTCTTTGGATTGTTCTTCTATAGAGCAATTGCGGTGCAAGAAAGAATACCCACCAGCATTCATCATAGCTGTAGCCATTCTCGCCCCTGTAACGGATTCCATTGGAGCGGATATGATCGGTACGTCTAAACGCTTAGCACCAACAAGCTGAGTACTGATATCAGCTTGTTCTCGCTTAATGAGATTGCCGCCCTTTGGAACAAGAAGAACATCATCAAAGGCTAATCCTTCTCTATTTACGAAGTTCAATGTTGAATCTCTTTCTCAGGAGTCATGCTCCCAATAGGAAAACCTTGAATAAGCGCAAGCTTATCCATCTCTTTTCGAGCTAATTCTTCTGCTTCTTCTCTAGAACGTAAGCCAGGAATAGTATCAAGAGCCGAATGGATTACTTCGTCAAGTGTGTCCATAACAAGCTGTAGCTCGTCGTGAAGCTTCTTGAAACGCTCATCTTGAGACTTCATAGCAGTTGACTCTTCAAGAGCCGTCAAAAGCCCACTATAGACCTCATAGATGAGATGGTCATAGACTGTATGTGCCAGCCTCTTATCGTTCTCGCTAATTTCAGATTTACTCATTTTACCCTTTCTGGATCAACAAAATCACGATCTACACCACAATTCCAACATAGCTCAAGACCGCCCTTCATCCAGCGGCGCTTATTAGAGTTTTCATGTTGACACCCTATACAAATCCAGCGATCATACTCATCACGCTTACCAAACTTACTCGGCATTACGTTCGATCCTCCGAACCCATATCCTTTTCGGAATTCGGTTGAGGCTTCGCTGTGGACGGGTTCACCTTTCTTAGCTGCCTTATAACCTTCGCGTTCCCGAAGATCGCCAATCCTAGACTCTTCACTCATTACTCATCATGTAGTTCAGGAGGTATGTCCGCAACTGGTGTCGAATTCATTGTCTCTAGAATAAATTGACCCTCTAGAACAATTGCTTCGACTAGACGACGAATTTCATCGTCAGTAAGCTTAGGTGTAGAAGATTCTGAATCATAACCTCCATTTGTTACCACAAAACCCAAACTGCCAATCGCATCAAGAGAAGCATTAACTCTTGCTTCTGTTACTCTATCCATTATTTCTCCCTGTCGCGTACCTTTGCGCCCGGAAACTCTTTCTCGGCCTGAAACCTATAGTGACTTACCATATCAGGAACGGAAGTCCGAGCATATTCAATCCACGGGCCTTCGAAGCGATACTCAATGACCTTAATCACTTTCTTAGCCATGGTGCCTCCTATTCTATCACATCTTATCGAATTTGTCCATCTCCACTTCAGCTTGCAGACGCTTCTCAATATCTGAAACTAATCTCTTTTCTTCCCTTTGAAGAGTATCTTCATCCCAAGAGATATGTTGATCGTGTTCATGCTCGTCACATCTTGCTCTTAGGAGGCTCTTTGTCCCTTTCTCCCAATACATGACTTTAGCGATCCGATCACACCCATCATAATCACAAATCTCTCTCGCTCCCTGATTCCAAGCTGGATCAACAGCTAGAGGATGAACAGGAAGAAAATGGCCTGAGCATCGAGGACAATCCTCTCCACGACCATTAATGAGAGAAAGCTGAAGTCCGCACTTGTCACATTGGTAAAGCTGTTTATCCACGGCGACCTCTTTCTCTTCCTTTGTATTCACCGGCTCTGGCGAGAAGGATTTGGACACCAGATAGGCGAGTACTGAGATCATCGTGAGTGTAGCGGCTCGCCTTGATAAGCTCATTCTGTAACCCAATGATAGTCCTATCTTGTTGACGTGTCTTTGCCTCTAAATCGGCAATTCTCTTCTCAAGGTCGGTTTCGGCCATATACTAAGTATAGCAGATTTAGTCTGATTCGTCAACACGCTCTGGAACACGGAAACCCGTATCTAGCGGTAATTTGCCATGAGGCTCTATAAGAGCATCCATGTATCCTTGGCCATATGCCGCTCTGACGATAGCGCAAACAAAGTCCAAATCGAAGATATCGTCCTTATCGAAGATTTGGCGCAAAATCCACAAAATGCGAGTATCAATATCTACTTCTAATTGGTCTACATTACCCATTTTTAGAATATAGTCTCCCCACGAATCTTCCACAAGAGGTTACATTCAAATATGGAAGTTTTCGGTCAGAGTCGTATCCACTGCTGATCCATAAAAGAATCTTGCGTGATTGTCCACGTTTTAGAGCACCGTAATAAAAAAGCTTCATATTAGTATATCACCATATGCGCGAGGGCGCGATTTTTTTCGGAGGTATAGGCTTTTGTCTAAAAAAGCTAAACGTTTCTATTAGGATGGACTGGACACACTGAAGTAATTCCCATGTTGCATGTGCAGGGTGGAGTCCACGGTGTCACTGGTACAGTAGGCGTGGGACGATAAGGTGGAGGATTCCATGGGGGACGATAAGGAACATAGGGTTGATAACCGTATTCCCAATAACCTCCCGCGCCACCGCATCGCCAACAAGTAGAACCATTGTTGATCCCGTTGCCACCACACTGATAGCATCTAACCCATCTTTGATTATTGATCGGAACGTACATCTTCTTCTTCCTCTAGTACAGGACCTTGCGATGCAAGTGTACGTAGGTAGTCATCCATTTCTCTGTCTCTTATATCACCGAACTCCGGGAAAAGTACCTCAATCCACTGTCTAGATTCGATAAGACCAATCATCTGATAGCTACGCAGAGGCAAGAGGACTTCATTGACAAGCTTGACTTTATCGGCTACCGATAGACTAGAGGCAGGACGTACTACCGAATAGGCTACTCCATTTTCAGCAATGAAGCTAGTCACTCCATTTGGAACCTCTATCGGTGGCTCATTAGGAAGCCACTCTGGTCGATTTGACCCCACTTGATCCTCGCCTCTTGATCCTGATGCTCTTACCATATTATCTCCCTGGGAGGATGATATCTCCCTTCCCTACTACTGCTCTCGCGGCCTGTGCTGCTTGCGCCTGCTCTAAATATCCCTGATGGATGAGAAGAGTTGCATGTGCATGAAGCTGACCGGCAAGAATGAATGCCTCCTGTGGACTCAATCTTACATCTTCAGCCTGTAGCCTAACTCCACCGAATGGATGGAAGCCAACAAAGACTCGACCCGTTTCTTCCTCGTCGGATCCTGTTTCTTCCTCACTAGTTGTAGGCTCAGGCGTATTCAAGTTCTCTGATTCTGTCATCGTCTACCTCGTGTTGTATTCTAGTTACTTTTATTGCAGATGGAAAAGTGATAGCACCCCTTCCATATTCACGTCCTAACTTTTCCCTTAAGGCATTTCTAAGTTCCCCTTGGAGATAATCCCAATGGGACGTTTCCTCTTTTCTGTCTACTGTAACCTCAAAGATATAAGTGTAGCTTTTGATTACTGTCTCGTCACTCATACTAGCACCTTTGTTGGTAGCACTTGAGGAATTACTTCTGTATTTAAGACTACTCCCATCTCTGTCCAGTCCTTAACGAGCCAAATTCCTTCGGCCTCGTTGAGAAGATTGATGTTATGCGGATGTTCAATACTCGTAACATAACTTCCTAGCTCGTAGCGAGCCAGAAGGATTGTCCGAATACGATCATCAATCACAATCTCAGGACGCTTTTCTCTCATCCACTCTCGCTTATCCTTAGTGGCAGACACGTATTCATCTCCGGTGTTCAGGAACCCATTGATTTCTAGCCACTCTTGTAGCGCGGCGGTCTGAGCTTCATTACGATCAGAGACAAAAGCAATCTCTACATCATCGTAAGTAGATGAGATCTGCTGTAGAACCTGAGCAGCCTTGGGATATGCCTTCTGTTTCATAACATATTCTCGACTGTGACACTTACGGAAGACATTTTTGAGTGTCTTCAAATCAGTGCCGATATCCTCAGGTCCAAACCACTTGTAATACACGCGAGGCCATTCGATACCAGCCTCTCGACCAACCTCATAGAAGAGTTTGTTGGCATCATACAATGTACTGTCAACGTCAACTTGAATTAACATGTCACTCCTATCCTAGATTAAGCCCAATAAAAGAAAAGCCTGGATTGCGTTGTGTTTCTATCTTATCTGCTACTTCTAAGAAGAGTCTGATCTCTTCGCGCAAGTCGTCTAAAGTACCAGTGTTATCTATTATAAAGGTACACATCCAATCAATGTCCTGCTCGGAGGCATGATTCGCATGTGCTGTAGCAGTCTCGCGCTCGATCTTAGCAGTGATGCCGCCGAGATCAATCACTCTTTGAGCCTCATTTGGAAATCTCATATCTGTTACAACAAGAAATCTCTCAGTATGATCTAGCTCTCTAGGTAGAGCTTGGTCTACCCAAAAGTTATCTCCAAACACATCACGGTGCCCCTCGGTACCAAACCACTGTAAATACTGACGAATGTTAAAGGGATGGAAGTTGTAAGGTGGAAACCCTGTATCAAACCCCTGATCTGTGAACTCAAGATACAGATCCTCGTTCCCTTTCAATAGTTCAAGTGCCTCAACGGTGATACCAATAGATGCCGCTGCTGATTCCTTAAGCTTGCCTGCAAAGCTAACACGCTCTGCTTCGGGACGAAACTCTTTGATGACAGCGTAGGTTGTATCTTTACCACTTTTGAGGCGTCCGTTAAGTCCGATCAGCATCTTGGCCTCCTAAAAAATTTTCAAGTTCAACAATCTGTTCTTCGACCAACCCAAGTCGCCGCTCTGCATCTTGTAACTCCCTCTTTTTCAATGCAATTTCTCCTTCATGGTTAGCCCGAACGCCTCTCATTACTTCTAGTTCACCTTCGATAATATCTAATGCAGTACGAACTTTAACTTCAGAACTAGGTTCCAGCATTCTCTTCCTCCACTTCTTCATAGGTTAGAGCAAAAATGTCTGGTTTACAGGGATAAAATTCACCAGCGATCCCCTTGATTACATAGTCTCCAAGACCAACTTCGTGGTCACCTTCAAGAGTTGAAATGATTAGCAATGGACCAGCGGTACCTTCTCCAATCCAAGTAAAACAATAATCATTCGGATGATCCTGTGGGGTTGCGTCACAATTTTCACAAGGCTCCATATACTGATCCTCACCGGGTCGTCTGGTCAAACTAGCCGATGACCAACGCACAATTTCATCAGCATTTTCGCCGGTATATTGACGAGCCTCAATTACTACTGGCTTCTTTCTATAGAACGGCACCGATCAATCTCCTGATGTACTGATCACCAGAAACCTCTGTGATTTCATTGCGACCGACACGCTTGCCAATCTTGTATGCTTCCCATAAGAGCTTCGCCATTACACTACCTCTGTTGTGATTGCCAATGACTTATCCATCTGCGCTGCATTGTACGCAGCCTCTTCTAGATATTGTACCACATCTGGGTGCAAAGGTCCACCCTGTAGATCATAAACCACAAGACTAAACGCTCGCTTCTTATCTGTAACGGGTTCGTAGCCTTTATTTCTGGGCATCTTGTTCCTCCAATTCTCGGACTCGTTGTTCTCTCTCAGGTAAGAGAGCGGCTTGTTCTCTAGCATGGTCTCTCTGTTTAATGGCACAACATAACTCACAACAATTCAAAAACCCACCGTGAGTGAAGGACAAGCTATCTCCAAAATGGAGAGTAGCCGGTCGTTGCTTACAGAATAGACAAGTCCCATAAAGGGGGCACTCGCCATAAATATGTTCTTCACCACAATTAGGACAGTAGACCCAAGCGTTTCCTAATACTGGTAAAGAGAGAGTCACATCATCATCTAATTCTACTTGAGTAAACTCACGAGGGTCTGAAGTTGGATCAGTCATAGAGAATTGCCTTCCCTCCCATCAAGACCATAACCAAACCAAAGAAAAATGCTGGAATCGCAGCTAGACCTACAATAGTTCCAGTCGCAATAGCGATAACTCCTAGCCCAACCAAGGCTAAACCTACACAAAACATCATTCCACCTATAACTAAACGAAAGAGCAGGTCATCTAAATCCCTCCCGCGAGGTCTAAAATGCCAAGCAGCTTTAATCGGATGTTGATGCCAGTATTCTGCCAAAGCCTGTCTCTTTTTCAAGTCTTCCTCACGTCTTTTGAAATATGCAGCGCGTTCAACAGGATCAAATGGTGGTGGAAGACCAGGGATACTCATTAAAATCTATCAGAGCGCCAACGTAAGGCACCATCAGTATAAGTAGCAAGGTCTAGTTTGAATGAACCGTCCTCCCATACACTAGCTGTAACAAATCCCTGCTGCCAGTCAGGATTAACAGCGTAGCCAATACCACCCTTAACCTGAGATAAAGTACCAGCCTCTACAGCGGTGAGAACTTTCGGCGTTCCATCAATACTATACAGAGTCTTTTGATTGAGGCGCTGTGCATGAGTGTGACCAACGACAATGCTATGGCCGAGCCGATCTAAAGTCTTGCCTGCTGTGTTCCCTCCCGTCAACCAACCGTGTCGGACTCCAAGCTGGTTGGAAAGATTGAACTGTGCATGAGCATATCCTCCATGCGGATCAATGAATTCAATCTGTAGCTCATCGAGGCGCAACAACCTACGAATGCTCAGAGCAGATTCTTCTTCCTCCTGCCCAGGCTTATCAGCCGCACGAATACCATACATTCTCTCGGCACGTAGGAGAAGTTCATTCCGGATTCTCTCATCGTGATTACCCACAAGGAAAATCATCCTGGTGTCAGGAGAAGCTTCACGATAAGCTCGCAACGTAGCGTAGCCAGTGTTAAGACATTCTTGTACAGACGCTGCCCACTCAGGATTATCTTTATGTCTACTGATTGTAGGTAGATCCATTACGTCACCCAAATGCACAAAGATGTTAGGCTGGACCTTCTCCAACATCCTTAGGAAAGATTGCTTTACATGAGGATCACTGTACGGCTCTTGTTCATCACCAGCTATAACAGCAAGAGCGGACTCATTCCTAGCAAACTTCGGTGGTGAGGGGCGATTAAATACCTTAACCGGAGAAGCAGGAGTGATAAACTGTAAAGCAAAATGTCGTTTCAAGTATACCTTCAACTGCTGCAACCTAATTATGTCACCGCCACCAGCATTAGAATCCCATTCATTAACTGTAACCTTCTCTACAACCCAATCTTTAGGATTAAGTCCACGGTTACGAACGATCCCATCTAAGTCACCCAGATCTTCAGATACATCTGAGGTAACAGTGGCTAAATCTCCCTTGATCTCAAGGCCAGGGGTGGCTGCTCGCTCTCCCTCTTTCCTAACTACATCAGGTACTTCAAGATCATGTCGTTCAATAGCTCTGCGAACAGAGGTATCACTTGTCTCTACCCCAAATTCTGATAACAAAAGATCTGCAATCTGCTTACGACTTCTTCCTTCGTTCAGCCAAAGCTGAATTGCAGATGCGTAGGGGTCTAGTGGACTAGCTGCAAACAAAACTTACCTCCTATTGATTTGGAAGCTGCCTTAAAATTTCCAGGAAGTCAGTGTATCGGCCTCATTTTTAAGGTCAAGAACTTTAATCTTGAGTTTTAGTTTCCGCTTCCTCTTGCTCATCTTCGGATAGTGTAGCAGAAAGTTCCGCATCATGCAACCTTTCTATCTTACGTGCGGCTTCATTGCGTGGCAAGCGTAGAAGGATTGGAGCATCGTCTTCTTCTGATGAACGTGCAATTCCTGCTCCCGGTGCGCCCGGTGAGCCTTGCGGTGGGGCAGTAATAGCTGGTGATGGTGCGCCAGGAAGTCCACCGACCCCAGGCTGTCCCGGTACTCCCGGTAGCATTGGCCCCTTGAGTCCGATACCCGGCATCCTCTCTTGTGAAACCTGAGGCTGATCGTCGCGGCCTGGAAGTCCTGGCCCTTCAGGTCCAATTCCTGGTGTGCTTGCTCCTGCTGCATCAGGATCTCCCGGCATAACAATCTGATCTCCCTGCTCGGGAGCCTGTACCCCAACGTCTGTTGCATCTCCCGGTCCCGGTGCAGCAATGCCAGCGGCCTCGATCTCCTGTTGTAGATCTGGTGGGATCGGAAGGTTCTTAGCCTTGAGAATACGATACGTCTTAACCTTAGCTTCTTGCTGAGCAACAGTCTTCTGAATCATCTCAGTCTGTACCTTATCAAGCTCATCGGTAAACTCGTAATGCATACCCATTGAAACAGTCTGATCTGCAATCGGTACTCCCTGCTGCTTCAGAGCTTGTAAGAAGTTACGTTGCGTAGCTTCATCTCTAAGATCAAGAACTTTCATCCTCATCTCAGGGATCATCAACTTCTTCTTCTCTACGATGCGCTGCTCTCCTGTCTCAGGATCGCGCTCAAGAATCTCTTCAGTGATCGGTACTCGTGTATCTCCACGCTTTTCATAGGCGAAGTGCTCTTGAGCCTCAGCTACAATCTTCGCTCGCTGTTCATAATGCTTGATGAGGAAGTGCTGGAAGGTACGGAGAATCTGGCTGAGGAATTCAGCCTGCAATGCTGATGAAGCATACGGTGCTGAAGAAGCGCCACCAGCCAAGAGGTTTGGATTGATTCCGAACGTCTGCATGATGCGTCGTTCAATACGGTCGAAGTCTCGACCAAAAACACTCTGAGCATCAATAGCAAAGTGATGTACTAGTACTCTGAAGTCAGAGCTAAATGCAATATCAAGATCGTTTCGAAGCGCCTGGATTTCAGCAGGACCAGGAATGAACGGAGGTCTATTCGGTCCCATATCATTCGTTCCAAGCTTGAAGAGGAGCAGCGGGGAGTAGCCGCGCTCAGCAATAGCATCCTGCATTGCCATCAATTTCTCTTCGTGCATGAGAGTTCGGAGGGATCTCAGGAGAAGTGGAGTCCCATAGAGGTCACGCCTGCTTGCTTTGAAAGCAACCTGCTTAAGCAATACATCACTGATGGGGATATCCTTCTCATTCCTTAGGTAAGGGAGAAGATCTGGAAAGTAGGTCTCTAGATTATGATATAGGTCGGGCGGATTCTTCTTCTTTGCGATCTCGATAAGCTGTTTATCAGGCACGACAAAGAATTGCTTGCCTCCGATGATCGGAACTTGTCTCACCTTAACCGCTGAAGTATCGAGAAGCTCCTCTTCCTCCCAGACTCCAAGAGTCTCATTGAAGTGACCCATTGGGAATGACTGGCCGAAGGTCCAATACTCTCGGCCTAGATCTACAAGGAATTGTTCGTAGTCTAGCTTATCAAAGAAAAGATCCTCGTAGAATTGTGTAAGCTGCTTATCAGGAGATACAAGCTCAAGTCCTACGAGAGGGAAACGGGTAAAGATATCCACGAGCATGGGGATTAACCAATGCGTCTTGTAGAAGAAGTCAAGCCAACGATACAATTCAAAACGATGCTTGTCGTCCTTCATGTCGTAAGGAATCTGTGTCTGTCTAAACCATTCCTCAGGGTGGTAGAACCTAGGAATAGCAGCATACACATCCCCACCCATACCGGCTGAGGCCATGCGTCTATTCTTTACCTCGTTAGCCTTACGACGAGTTGCAAAATCACCAATGAGTTCATCATTGTTATCTCGCGCGTCCTTAATAAACTGTTCGACACGATCAGGATACTTTCGATGAGCGCTGATAGCACTCTTGCGAAGCATCTGTGCTTCAGGTGATCCGAGTATGTCCATTTCCGTTTTGATACCTTGCCTTGACTCGTTTCCTTGTCTTCTTTAATCTCTTCTGTACAATTTCGAAGAGTTCATATTGCGGGATCAAGCCTAAGTCAGCTTCGACGTGATGGTTTGGACACAAACCAATCACATTTCCGGCGACGTACTTGCCTCCCTTCTTTCCAGGCTTGATTCTATGTCGTGCTACAAATACATCATACCCACAGTTTGGGATTTCACAGACTGTGGGGATTAAATTCTTTTTATATTCTCGGCGCTGTGTGTGACCCACACGGTACCTATGTTAACTAGAGGGTTTACAGTGAAAGGTAAGCTTCTTTTGCTGCTCGTGCATCTTGCTCGATTAATTCTGCAAGAGTAAATCTAGATACAGGCTGTGTCGGTTGTGCTGGTGGTGCTGTGGGCTGAGTATTGTCCTGGTTTGGTGACTCTGCTTGCTGCTGTACCATACTTTCCGGTAAGAAAAATCTATGATCTCCTGATACTGAAGCGGTATATTCATCTCCAAGATCATCCCCGTATGAATCCTTAAGCATATTGTAAACCAGATCCTTCTCCATCCCTAGATCAGAGGCAACCTTTTCTGCTGCCAAATCAGTAGGAACGTTTGCATTATGAGTCTCGACCTGACCTCCCATACCCTCCATATCTACTTCAGCATATCCTGCTGGAACATCATTTTGATTCTCCGTTAGCTGACCATTAACTGCTGTGAACTTGCCGAACGTTGCGCTAACCTGAAGCTTATCCTTTACTTCATCAGGCTGCGCTCCAACCTGTTGTGCAATCTGCTGGATCTCATCATCAGCAGGAGTTGAGAATTGAATCGCCGCTGCTCGATCAGCCATCTGCTGGATCACATCATCGAAATGATGGACAGGATTCTGAGCTTCAGTCAATCCTTCGTCCGCTGATACGTCAGTCGGCGCTGGATTCGGAGGAGATACATCTTCAGGACCAGCTTCTTTTACTGCCGCAATGGGTGCCGCAGGCTGTGTTGTAGCTATTTCAGGATGAGACTGCTGAATATGCTGTTGCATTTCCTGCGCTGTTCCCTCAAAATGCTGGCCCTTTGCAGCGCACAAATTACAGACCTGAATTGCATCAGGGTTTTGATCTCGCGGAGAGAAATACTGCTGGTAGTTAGGGACTGCTGGAACCGGGGCCGTTGCTGGCCCTACGGTAGGGTTTACCGTAGGAGCAAGAGCTTCCTTTAATTCCTTTGTACAGTCAGGACAAACAGGAGAAGCAGAAGATACAACGGGGTTCATCTTGTTATTGCAGCGGAAGCAAAGCTTCCAAGATGACTCATCGGTAAAAGAAAGGCTCTTCTTATCCCCGGTTTCTACGTCGATACGTGCATCTGGTTCTAGCGCTTCCTCCTCTAACACTGTACCGTGGTCACGTACATCAGTGGTAGCATCCGGCTCAGGGTCAACCTGGTCAGGATCATTTTTAGGAGGAGGATTACCTCTCTTCAATTCATCTGCGCTAAACTCAAGCTCCACCTTCTGAGGTTCTGATACAGCAACCTCTGAAAGATACTGGTCGAACCGAGTTGTCAGGTACTCAAAATCTGCCTCGGTATGATCGGCAATTTCCTCAATCATCCGAGCAATGTCAGGCCGGACATAAGATAAACGACCAGGAGAGTTATTCACGAAAGCTTTAAACTGCTGATTGAATCGAGTCTGAGCAAGCAATAGCCCTCGTTGATTTCTCTCCTTCTGTACTAGATCATCTGTGTAGATCTCGTTGTCCATGCTCACTCCTAAGAGAGGTAAAGTGCTGATGTGTCGAAGTCGTCCAGGTCTTCCTCTACTGCTGCGGTTCTTACTACTGCCTCAGACTTACGTGTATCAATCGCTGCCTTACGCGCTTCCTCTAGAAGTGCTGCGAACAACTCGCGCTTCTCTTCTGTTAATCCAAGGGGCTGTGAAGCCAGTCGATACCTAGCAACCTCACCCATAAAATCAGTGCTCTCAAGCTGCTCAACAGTTAGCTTAAGGACAGACTTCTGAGCTTCACCAGCTAGGTGAGTATCCCAATCGAAATCATTTACCTCATCCGTTGCGTCTTCTGCTGCAACGACGAGCCAAGATGCATCTCCTCGTGAGTTCATACCCTGCATTGGGCCAAGCTCATCGGGTAATTCAAACTTTCGAAGACTACTTAAATAATCGCCATGGCTGTCAACAGTGAGCCGTTCTCGGGCTTCCTTGAGGTCAAATAGATCAGTTCCTGTTACAATAACCATCTGGTCAAGAACAACCTGATCTGAAAGGCCAGTCCTACTATCAGTTACCAGAGCCTTAGCGGTGACATTGATCTTCCGCGCCATGGCTGATTTCTCATCAATTTCATCAGCGGTAATGCCCGGTAGAGTCTGGTACTCTTCCCAATCAGCCTTAAGCTGTTCGATAGGAGTATCGAAATTAATCTTATCTACTTCTGTCCGACTGATTACATCTCCTAGGAAAGCGCCAATGTCTCCGTCATCAAATCGGATTCCATATGTCTGTCCGTACAAACCGTGAGGGTCGTGAGTAATAATCTCTCCAAGTGCCCCGCCTTCAACCTCAACTCGGTCGCCAACAGCTAATGGTCGCTCTTCCACAACAGTTTCCTCCTCGGTCTGTTCTTCGACAGCAGCCTCGATCACGATGCCTTCATCATTGATAACATAGCGCCGACCATCTTCAACTATAGTCTTCATCACCTATTCTTTCTCCCGGATGTACATCTTTTAGAGGAGTTACCGTCCTCGTCCTCGGCCACGGGCGGGATCATTCTGGCCCGACTGATCTCCCCTACGAACGTGGCCCAACGATCCCTCGTAGAAATTCTCAAATCCTGTACCCGTCGATCCCATATATTCCTTGAGGGCATAGCCTCCTGGGGCACCGAATCCCATCTCCTCTGGGAATGCTACACCACCATAGATATCACCCACCAAAGCCGAGGTAATTTCCATGATACAATCGGCTATATCCTTAGTCTGAACCGGACCTGCACTCTGCTTATCTACTCTGTTATTCTTAATCTGAAGGAACTTTAGCTCGTTCCTAGCTAAGGTAAGTGACCTCTCATTTCGTTGACCATTAGGATGAGGAGCGTGAACTCTTCCTAGATTTAAGGCTGCCTTAAAATGTTCTGCACGGCGACGATTCTTAGCAGCAGTAGCCGTAACCTCAAACACCTGAGTATCACTACGCCCCTTCTTCATCAGTCGCTCAGTGAGGATTTGCATAGCAGCGTCAGACTCAAACTGGTCGAAGGTAAATGTCTCGGGGCGAAATGTTTCGATAAGAGTTTCAATCGTTGGCAGTACAGTTAACCAATCAATTGTCTTGTTAGGAAAATCATCAGGGTAGAAAGCATCAATGAAATCAAAGACAACATGAGGAGCTACAATAGCTACACCCATTTCATCAACCTCGGGAATTTCTTCAAGATGACCAATTGCTATACCGAAGTTAGCTCCTGTGCTAGAAGGGTCGGCATGTCCTTTGTATTGAATGTAAGCGATGGTGGCCCCACTCTCAGTACGAAGTCTTCGGCCTAGGATTTCTTCCTGATGATATGGGTCAAACATATCATCCACTCGGTCAGGATTCAAGTAAGCATCTACAACTTCAGCGAAGTGAGCGCGGTACTCAACCTTGAACTTCTCAGGATTAGCCTTTTCTTTAAGAGCGAGGTCAATATCATCTTTAGGATCAACTACAATTGCAGGAGCATAGCGACCCTTCCACTCTGGTCTATCCCAATCTTTATACATCTCCCAACTCGGATAACGAATTGTAAGGTGAGATTGAAAGGCTGGAACATCTCCATCCATTGACTTAGACCCCGCGCCCATTTCATATAGCTTGAAGAACATCCCTGTCTTTGACCAAGGACTAGAGTTAGCGAAGATCAAAGCGTCCTTCTTGAACTGAATTAGTGACGGCTCGGCTGCACCATACAACTCTTCATCTGAGATGTGTGATTCACCGGGAGTCATGTGCGCCATCTCATCAAAACATAGAGTTATAGAGGCTGATCCTCGGATCGTTCCTGCGTTCTTTGGGAAAGCCTGAACACGGATAGAAGCTAGAGCATCACCCTCAACACTACGCCCTGCGCTCTTGAGTGACTGAATTCTTGAGAGGTCGAACGGTGTAAAAATGGAGATAGATTCTGCAAGAGGCTGTCCTACATAGCCATGCTCTACAAGAGGCTTGCAGCCGATCAACCAGTTACGTGCATCTCTAAACTGGTGGCGCTTGGCCTGATCGAGAGAGTCAGCTACGATAGTAAAGTAGATATCCTTTCCTTCTTCAATGTTATAGTGAGCACCAGGGTTCTGTAGTTGCACAAGCTGATAAGTCTTGTAGGCCATAGCTCCACCAGTCATATAGCCTTTACCAGAACGTCGGCCTCCAACGATCTGAACTACAGAAAAATGAGGATAGTGATTGTCTCGGAGATACTCAACACGCTCACGAATCTTGGGGCTGATGATTACTTCACCGCCCTCGTCTGAAGACTTAATCCATTCGCTTAGAACATCCTCTTCATAACCATCAAGCTCTTCAAGAAACATGAGCTTCAACAGCACACGCTGGCGCGGGTATAGCTGTTTACCGCAATAGTCTGATGATTCACAAAACTCAACGATACCTACAGTATCTCTAACAAGACTACTAGAAAACTGCTCTAGCAGATTCGGAAAGATCGTCTCTGTCATCAACTAAAACCTAACTCACGAGCAGTGTTCAGAAGGATAGACTTGACCTCATCTCCGTAACCAAATCGCTCTTGGTTCAATTCAATTGATCTAACAATACTTGAATCGTACTGTGGTGCAGCGGGACGACCCGGAGATGCTGGCATGGGAGGGCGCTTCTTATGCCGTTCACTTGCAGCCTTCCAGTCTACGATCATCTCTAGTAAATCTAGAAGGGACATACCAGAGATTCCAGTCTCATAGTGTTCTGGATGATGAGAATTATTCTCATAATGATGCTCAAGTGCTGTGCCCATTGCTTTACGAGCGGCTTCGTACTCTTCCGAACCGTACTCCATCTCCGCTAACTTAGGAGTAAACTCATCGAACATCTCAACTTCGGGAGATACAAGTTTAGACCCATCGTGGTTTGAGGCTCTCTTAAGTAACATAGCTATCGTTAGAGTTAAGTAATATCGCACTCTCTCGATATGTTCATAGGTATCTAACCTAGAATCATAGCTCATTAGATCTCTCCCGGATGCTCTGCATTATATTCATCTCTTTCTTTCTGCATTTTAGCCAAGAGTTCTTCACGATACACTTCATCTCGCTTGTTCATTCCAGCCTGCGTTAGCTTTTCGGATCCGCATACTCCACACTTGCCGTGAAATTCATCGACAAGAACATAGACACCCGAGCCACAACCACAGTTGCGCCCTATATCAGTAAAGCCATCGCTCCAAGCATCACTCATTTGTTAACCCCTTGTACTTCTAGATCCCCAATAATTAAATCTTCAGATAAGAAATGTCGAGCGGCTTTCAATAATTCTTCGGGAGTGACGAGCACAGAATAGCCCCAGTCATCCTCAATAGGTGGATCGTTCGGGTAGTCCAGGTACACCTGACCATCCCCGCCAATGTGTAATCGGTCAGCCATTAGATCTCGCGCCTCACTTTATCAAACTGTTCGTAATGCATTGGATCTAGCAAAAGCAATGGCCTCTCCCGACCAGTGACAATAGCTGGACCTTCTATAATAGCAACATCTATATCGTTCACATCAGCATCTACAGAATCCAAAAGCGAACGATATCTTTCTGCTGTCATAATCTTAGGATCAATCATTATCTGCCACCCTTATCTCGTGACTTCTTAACTTCGTAACTCTTTTTCTCGTGGTCAAAAATTACTCTGTCTACACGATCAACGATTGAGATAGTCGGTGGCATATCCATGTATATCTGA
>Ga0193751_1001145_pt1 | contig 17557 bp, 14 predicted proteins | sample L1c2metaG_FD_143050 | JGI IMG/M metagenome (GOLD analysis project Ga0193751, IMG submission 143050) | Soil microbial communities from a riparian zone of the East river system, Colorado, United States - L1c2 | ecosystem: Environmental > Terrestrial > Soil > Riparian zone | place: USA: East River... | reverse complement strand
GGCAAGTAAATACGTCTGCGGCGGCTGGAATTACTTTCGAAATCTCTCGGAATGGCTGCCCTGCTTGGATTCGAACCAAGAATAACGCCTCCAAAGGGCGCTGTGTTACCGTTACACCACAGGGCAATTTGGCGAATACTTGACAGATAGATCGGATTGTGCTACTATGTTTATATGCGTCAAACGAAACTGAAACTGGCTGCAACTGGCATCAACGGCAAACGATTTTGGCAAGTGACAGCCCCTAAACTAGGCGGTGGTAGAATTCGACGAACCTTCAAAGACCGCGAAGAAGCGAAGGGTTATTACGATCTCGCGAAGGCGCAGATTCAGGACTTTGGAAATGCAGCGATGTCAATCAGTGACGCACTGCGTGCCGAGGCGGTCAAATGCTCGCAAATGCTGCAGCCTTTCGGCAAAACAATCGCGGACGCCACGCATTTCTATGCCAACCACCTCCAAGAAATCACACGTAGCCAAACCGTAGCTCATGCGGTTAGCGAGTTGCAGTCCGCTTGTAAGGCCGACGGAAAATCCGTGCGTTACTTGCGCGACCTAAAGTACCGCCTCGGGCGTTTTGCAAAGGATTTCGGGTCGCGCCATATCGCCGAAATCACGACCGCCGACATTGACCGTTGGCTGCGTGAACTGAACCTTGGCCCCGTTTCACGCAACACTTTTCGGCGTCGTCTCGTCACTCTGTTTAAGTTCGCAAAGACGCACGGCTGGTGCCGAACTATTCCAGCGGCCGAATCAACCCGTGTGCGAGAAGTCGCTGACGAAGTCGGAATACTGACGCCGAAAGAACTTAACGGCCTTCTGTCTGTTGCTTCCGAAGACACAATTCCGTACTGGACAATCGGCGCGTTTGCCGGTTTGCGCGCGTCAGAAATAGAACGGCTCGACTGGTCCGACGTGAACCACCGACACATCAGGGTTCGCGCGAAACATGCAAAAACTGCCGCTCGACGAATTGTGGACATGCAACCGAACCTGCGGAAATGGTTGCATCCGTATCGCGACAAGACCGGGAAAGTCGTGCCTGAAAATCTACGCATCAAACTGCTCGCGGATAGGAAGCGAGCAACGGAGGCTGGCACTCTCACGCGGAAATGGCCCTCAAACGCGCTCCGCCATTCGTTTGCGTCTTACTACCTTGCTCGATTCGACGATGCACCAAAACTAGCATTACAACTCGGGCACATTGGTCAGGACATTATCTTCCGGCATTATCGGGAGGTGGTGACACGCGAAGACGCAAGGCGTTACTGGAAGATTGAGCCGGAATGCAAAAGCACGAAAGTCGTCGCGTTCAAAGCCGCATGAAAAACGATACAATGCAGCCCGGCAACATTGGAACAGTCCAACAAGGTTTCAAGGTAACACGGTCGCCTAGCATTAAGAGTCGATTGGAGCGCAGTGCAAAAACTGGCTATTTCGGGTGTCATTGTGTGACAAGCTCTCCATGAACGTTTCGAGTACTGAAGTGGCTCGTAATGAGCACTATACATCGCAGCACGGCAGAAATGATCTCGTCACACTTGTCGCAATTCACGTAGCGCCGGAGAAGGATAATGCACATCGGCGAAGTCGCCTCCCGACGCTCAAAAGTCATCGAGGCTGACGCGCGGGATGATCCGCAATCACCGGAGACTCTGAAAGAGACTCCGCCAAAAACGACCGACGCATTTTCGACCAATACGCTGCCGGTTCCGAAGGAAAATTGAGATTGGCAGTGCGAAAGGAAGCACCGACTTTTGGGCAAACGGCCACTCAGAGACTCTGGAAGAGACTCTGACTCAGGCGGCGGCCATCACCCATTTTCAAACATTTGAATTTTCCCGGCGCGAATGAGAGGCCCCTGTCCTACCCCGGCACCCCCCGAGCAAAAGACCGCCTCTATTTATTTAGAGGTGCGAGAAAATTTTTTGCCCGAAAACACGGCGAAGCCATTGGCTGCCAACCAAGCTGGAACGTTGAGGCGTAGATCGATCTTTGAAACCGATCAACGCGGTGCGTCGAAAAAATCGCGCGCTAGCCGGTCACCCGTCGCATCGATCAGTTGATTAACTGGATGCCCGAATGAATCGAGTCATCTGTTTCTAGTTCGCCGGTTAACGGACAAGCTGATCGGCCTGTTGGTTGATGCGTCTCTGAAAGGCGGCGCGCGACTCGCCTCGTAGAGCGTCCTGAGGCCATCGCTGCCGGTTGAGATTCTCCATGCTACGTGAGCGCGCGTCCATCGCGGCCTTGGTCGATTCCCACTCCTTGTCTGAGGTAGCCTGCGAGTCATGTGCCACGACGATCTGCGGAGCCGGCGTTGCCTGTTGAGGCTTCGCCGCTGCCACTGTCGTCGCCGCCATTACTCGACTTGGTCCCGTCAACTGCGCGCGCTCGGCGCGTAACGCTGCTCGATTGTCGGCGTCGCCTGGTCGTCCAGTCGGGCCTGCGTTGAGGATCGCATCAATCGCTGCGATTCGTTCAGCTTTAGTCGGCTCAGCTTTGGGCTGCTCGACTTTGGGTTGCTCGGCCACGGGCTTCGTGCAGCCCAGTTGGACTAATACAGCCGCTCCAAGAAGGGCGATTACAGCGATGGGGGTGGTTTTCATAGCTGCCTTAACAGCAGCCATTGCGCCTTTCTAGGGCAAATCGAGCGCATCTAGGGCGAGCAGTGTATGCCGGCCCCTAAAGCGCGAAACTCGGTTCCCCGAAACGTTTGGAATCGGGTTGTTGGCGTGCACGAATTCGACCGAAGCCTGACCGAGCGATGCAAGCCGTTTCTTTTGGGCGACTACCTCCGTGCAAGCCCGGAACACCACCGTGCAAGTCTGGACCAGTTGGAGAAGGATTTGGGATTGGAAGTGAGTTCCGCCAGACAGGCTGCGCGGCTAATAATTTTCGAGATCATCAGGTCCTTCTTCGTTGGTTCAAAGTGCTTCAGTCGCTCACCTTTTTCTGGATTTGCGATACACCGGGACGAACGCACGGAACCTTCCGCGCGCCAAGGTCAGATTTACACGATCCGATCAATCGAGATAGGCCACTGTCTCTACACTCGCCAATGGACGCTTGGATTGAACTACCGACCATTGAAGATCGCCTTGCTTTCCGTGCCGACCGTTTTATTCCGCTTGCCGAAAAACGTGAGCAAGCGCGGCAGGCCACAGCTTTGGAATTGATACTGGAAGTTGGGGACGCGGCGATGAAATCCGTGGCGGAGAAGTTGAAATCGGGAACTCTACCCGAGCCGCCATTGGACCCAGACGCGCCCGCTTGCGAAATCGAGATGTAGCACGCAGCTCTTCGCGGAAAAGCACAGAACTTGCTGAGTTAAAGCTCGTGCGACAGATTACCCCTCCGATAGTTGCCACACTGTCCGCTGCGCTTTTTGCGTTCTGTCCGCTTTTTGCTGGAAGTCACGCCCCAAGCAGCCCGCCGACGGGTATCCCGAAAGGCCTCGTCCCGGGGGGCTATAACGCACAAACAGGAACGACGGTTTATACGTTACCACAAGACGCAGGGACGTATAACGCGGCGACCCAAAGCTACAATTTACCATCTAACAGATCTCAGACCAACTTCGGTAGCGGCTACTCGGGTGAAATCAATTCAGCCCCGGCAGCGAGCCAAAACTCGTCGAGCGGCTCGAAGCAGGGAATCAACCAGATCGGTGCCGACGACGGCGCGCGCCAGCGCGCGGAGCAGCAACTCGCACTACTGCGTGCAAAGCAAGCTCGTGAAGCGCAGGCTACGCCAACACCTGTGATCTCCAGCGGAATCAACAAGACCAAGCAGCCCTCTGCTGCGTTTCTCTCGACACAAGCGAGATTTGCAAAACCAACTCCCGCACCTACGACTCCTGCACCTGCAACAGGGACACTCCAATCCATTTGGAATTGGATCGTCAGTTGGTTTTAAGTAACTTTTCAATTCTGCGACAAAGCGCGGAGTCGCAAACTACGGTTGCACGCCGCTCGGAGTATTGAGTTGTCCCCGAGAACAAATTTCAGGATAGGTGATTCAGAAGGACAATGTCGAGCCTCTACATCGCTCGCTTGCGCCGGGCCGAACGAATCCAAAGGTGCATGGCATCAGGGGTGGAAGGTGCCGACCGACACTGCACTTGCAATCACGACTATCATCCGGTGCAGATAAATGATAACCGTTGCGGACGAAATATTGGGAAATCATCGCTGACAGGCTCGGTGCCGCTGGATACACGTGGGGTTATTCCAGCGTAGTGACTGGCGAGGCATGGCGTTATGTAGTTGACGCTCGGTGTCGTGATGGTCGCAGGTTCGTCATCGAATCCGACGAGATTTTGACCGCGTTTCTGGAACTGGAAGCGATGTTATTATGAACCAGATTCACGCCACCGTGAAATTAGTGACCATTATCGCGGCGTTGCTTGGTGCTCGGTTGGTGTGTGCTTCACCGACTGAGATTGTTCCGTTGCCCCCTTCTACCACGGCGGTTGCCAATCAAAGCCGCACAACACTCAAGCATCGCAAGCGCCCGCTGCTTTACAGTGCAATCTCAGCCACGGTGCCAAACATGATCGCCCTAAATCAGCAACTTCCAGCGGGTGTGAAAGACGCATCAATCAGAGGACGAAACGCTCCCATCAGCCCAATCGAAAACAATGTCTACACGGTCGAGGGAGATTTATGGCGAGTGAAAATGGAAGACAATGACGACGAGTATCATTTGGAGATCAGTGCACGCGGTGCATCTCGAACCGCGAATCGAATCGTTGCTGAAATTCCTCCAGACGCGGCCTACGCGGGCACGCGTCGGCAGCTTCTCTCAATGCTTCCCGGAAACTATATTTTCAAACCGAAAGTGTCGCGGGATTTCGCGCATTCGATTCCTAATCGAGTAACTGGATACGCATTCTTTGATGGCCACCATTGGAGCAGCAAAAGCCTGCGTGGCAACAAGCACGGGACAGCATTCACCGCGACTTTGTGGGAGATTCATCCCGTTTGGAAAGTTGAAGCTGCGCATTAACAAGCTCAGGAGCGAAGTTCGCCGGGCGGCTGCAAAAGAGCCCACGGTTGAGCTCGTGCAGTTTAGCGTCGACGCTGATTTCTCAAGAAGCGGCTGAGAGAGCCGCGGACCGCCCTGCATCGAGTTCCGACACAAGCGATGAAGCAGATACAAGTGTTAGTGAGTGGACAAGTGCAAATCAGCACCACCGGCACGAATGTGACCGCGGCGATGGAACTTGGCCGAGAGGCCCGGCGCAACAAAGCGAAAGTTATCGAGGGAGCACTTACCGTTGAGCACGAACTTGTCCACATGATCAGCTATTATTTCTTCGGTCGGTCCCACGACAGAAAGGCCGCGTTTGAGTCGCTCATCTTGAATTCCGATTTCTGCTCTTTCGCCGTCAAGAGGAGACTTGTGGCGCACATTATTAACGAGCAAGACCTCCTTCAAGGCGCCGAGAAAAACGATTTCGACAAGCTGCTGCGACGGGTCATATCTCTGCGGAACGCATTCGCTCATGGCTCGCTCCATTCAGACGATAAGGGAATTTGGATTTCGTATTTCGAGGGCGCACCACGCAAACAAGAATTGACAGACGAGTTTCTTACAGAGGTAGAAACCACTCTTCGCACTGCTTGGGAGCGGTGCTCCGCGCTGGCTCAAAAGATGGGCGTTACTACGCTCGTAGGAACGAACGAAGTAACTTAATTTGTTCTAGTTAGGCCTATCGACCTTCATTTAACGATGTAGAAGCACAAATGAAAGACCGCACGCAAGTCGATAAAAGCCTTCCCGAGTGCCCGACGCCAAGGAATCAGGGTTGCAGGGATGGCTGCGACACCGAGGTCCTGAACCCCGATTGCCCGAGACCATGGACAACGGGTTGTCGGGATGAAGGGAAGAAGAAAACAGACGGGCTGACTTACTTACGGCCGCGAACTGACGGCTCCTGCGCTAGCTTCTTCCGCAGCAGGTCGACCGGCCCATCTACGGCAAAAAGAGCAGCCGGTAATCCGACAACCTCAATTCCAAAGCGACGGTCAAGCTCGTGACGAACAGCATCATGATCCATCTCGTGCATTGGTAACATCTCGGCTGACGAAATTTCGGCGAAAATCTTTTCGGCGGCCTTAAGCTTCGCAGCACTTAATCTGGTCACATCGAGAACCGGTAGCGTCTCCAACACAAGTCGACCAATATTTCCGCGACCCGCCTGCTGTTTGTTGGAATGCCACCAATGCAAAAGCAAACCGAATGAACTGTTTCCCCACAACACAAGCGCCTTTTCCTGCTTTTCAGATTGAAGTGAAATCGCAAGCCAAGCCCGCCCGCCGAGCGTTTTCACAGTCGTGAATTGCATCGCAGTTGCCTGACTATTGAACTGAAAGTTTTGATTGAAATGCGCGTGAGACGCCGTGGCGGCAATTGTTGCAATCTTGCGTTCAATCTGCTGTTGCTCGGCGCGGTCTCGCCCCGCGCGCGGAACAGCTTCAGAATCGGCGGGAAAGACCAGCGCGCGCTCACGAGGCGCGTCGTGGGCCCAGAGAATTGGATACGTCGGAATTTTGCCTGCTCGCAAGGGTTCGATCTCAAATGGGCCCCGAACTTTTCCGGTTTGCGTGACCCCTGCGATGTCCGAGTGGTACGGCCCGACTTTGCCAATCGTCTGCAACCGCACGATCGAGAGATTCGCGACGGCGGATCTTGGCATGCCTGCTAACCACAAACGCCCGCGTGATGCCAACTGATACGCGATTTGCGCAAGTGCGAGGTCAGCGACACGCGCAACGTTCCATCCACCTTCTTCAGGCAAGGGAGCGTCTATGATTTGGCCGACCACTTCATCACCAAACCGAAGAGGAGTTCCACCAACGGGCCCATCTTCAAGTTTCCTCATTTCGCCGGAGGAAATGACGTTACGCACCTCTTTACTCGTGATAGCGCCGGACAACGTCGATTCAGGTTGCGAGTAGAGTATGACAAAGTGCGCTCGCTTGCTGGGGCCTCGGCCTTTTTGCGCAACGACCAAACACTCAGCCATGCCAGTGTCAGCAGAGAAAGACATCTCGTCTGAGCCGCGTCCGGCAATAGAGACAACGATCATATTGCCGTAATTTTCAGCGAGCAGTCGCCGCGATTCCTCCCACGCGTCGCCCGAAACCAAACTCAGCGGCATAACGAGCGCGAGCTTTCCGTCGTTAAGGAGTTTTCGATGTGCCAGCAGCAGGAAAATCGAAGCTTCACCGGCGTTGCCGTGAACATTCGTCCCCTCGGTTAATTGTTTTGTGGCCGCAGCCATCATGCGCTGCTCCTCTTCATCAGAGCTAAATGCGGCGAACATCGGATTAGGCACGCCGATTTTATTACCCTCGTGACCAGTGGCACGAGTGAACGGCGGATTCATGACTACAAGATGAAACGACGGGTAGCGAAGCGACTTCCATGTGTTCCGCTCGCGTTCTCCCATCGCGTCGATTGAGCGCGCTGTGATGTCCAAGATTTCGAATCGGCCATGTGGGTCGAGCAAATCGAGTGAGCCGAGACCAATACCGTGAGCGCCTAATTTGCCGTAGCCTACTGTAAAAATCGAGCTCTGCTGGTACTGGGTAGTTGGGTGAGCGCCCGACAACATTGAGGCTGTCAAGTGCGTCGCTGCTGGCAGAATGTCACAACCGATAATCGAGTCGGCCATCATATCTGGGTGGAGCGACTCCGCGTCACCGCCAGCCAGTTCATGCAACTGACCAATTCGTTGATAGCCGGTGGATAGAAGCGTTCCGGTACCACATGCAAAATCTGCCACGCGAATCTGTTTGACACTTTCGGGGTTCGCCCACGTCTCGCCAGCAGGCGGGTTGTTCGGATCGATTGCGAGCCCGATCAAAAGAGCGGCGGACGCGGGCGTTGTGTAGAATGCGGCAAGGAACTTCCGATCCACTATCAGCCGTTGAAACACTGCGCCGGTCAGATCGTGCGATCGCATCAAACGATTCTTGAGCAGTCGACCTGCGGTTGCCGCGATGCTCTCAATAAGGGACGCCGCGTCTGCTGCTGGAATAGGTTCTAAGATGCGGCGAGCGATGTCGAAGATAGGCCAATAGTTCACGAGCAAAATACGCCTCCACACCTCCAGCACCGCCGATTTACTCAGCCCACCGGATGAGCTCCGGAGTTCATCAATCGTCCGAACGGTTGAGAGATCACCGGGCCCACCTGCGAGCGTTTCTTGAAAGACAAATGCATTCGCCAGAATCGTCATCGCCATCCGTCGCGTCTGTTCGCCGTCTTCCTGCCTCAACTCTTGGCTAATGCGGTGAACCGCTCCGGGATGGCCACCAGCAACGTCATTGAGCAGCCCCGCAGCTTCTTTAACTCCGTTGACGAGATCATCCGCCGCGCGGTCGATGACTTCCGGGGGAACGGACGCCGATTGTGCTAAGACAGAGATCGCTGCAAGGTCACCGTTGATCCACCCGGATCTCGGCCATCGTGTAAAATTTTGAGGGTCGGTGCCGGTATACAAGCCGATCTCAAAGTCTTTAGCTGATGAGATCGCAGCTCTCAGCGAGGCTCCGCCCGCGTTTCGCAAACGTGATGGCAACCGGATGGCCAGCGTTGCCAATATCGTTCTGCCGGTCGTTCGTACGTGTGTGCCAAGCCGGGCTCGCGCCTCCGCTTCTACAGTGATGGCAGGGGTCAGCTCGGTCTCGATCGCGACCGGCGACACGTTGGGTTCAAGAACTAAGATGTCGGGCCTCTCAGCACTATCCCGCAGCATGCCGGTGTTTTCCGAGCGAACGCTGTCTGAGTCGCGCCATGCCGTTCTGGTCGCGCGAAGTTGTTCCGCGAGGGCGTCGTTGATCGTGTGTTCGGTCGTTGGCATTCGAATCCGACCGGGGACGTGTTAACCGTAAAAACAGAATGAAGCAAGCAGCAGCCTATTCAACGTCGTCTAAAATAAACCGGTTGAGCCGCTCCGAAAAGCATTTTACTCGGGCAGCAGGTGGCAGGGAATCAGGGCAGTATGATGCGCGATTGGGTCTAACGACCCCAAGCGCAGCGACCGCTACAGCGCATGGTTAGGCGCTTCCGGGTGTATGGGTGTTTGTGTAATTGAGCGCACTGTCGAGAGAATCGGCAAAAACGTGAGTAGCCTCGCTGCCGGTTGCCGGGCGTGGGGGAACCTGAAACTGGATGCCGGTTCCGGCGGGCGCAGGGGTCTGACGCTCCGCAAGCTGCTGCGTAATGAGAAAGCCCGCAATCTCGTTGTCAGTGCGGAGAATAACGCTGATGGAAAAGAGATAACCGTCGCGAGCGCGTTCGTGGAGCGGCCCGACGGTTCTGAGGAGGGCGGTAATCTGACGTGGAAGCTTGTAGTAAGTTGGATTCATGTGTGCGAGTCAGTAATAGTGCGGGCACTGAATGTAATCCCGATAGACTCCGCTGGCAATTGGCTGCGAATGTCCTGAATCACGCTGCCTACGGTGAACTTTAATTGGAGAATAGACCTGTAGATTCCGTGGCCGTGGGAGTAGTGATCGCTATCGTGAAGCGCGTAGTCTTTGTTGAACTGCGGCACTTCACCGAAAGCCCGGTAGCTTGGTAGCATTGTAGCAGGGTAGCAATGCCGTCGCTTTCACGAAGGCACCGAATCACGACTGCAAAGTTACCGGGAATCAAGATCGCGACGCGACGCGCGGCGGTCTAGCAGCCTAACGAATCCCAAAGTGCAGGGCATTAGGGGTGCACAAATGCCATGTAGCCGCGCGTTGAGGCCCGTTTCTATCTATATTAGAGTGTGCGGAATTTTCGGGGTTAGGAAATCCACGGGTCACTGCGCAAGATGTTCGACAATGCCAGCTTTGTTCTCGACGGTCGGCGGCAAGCGGAATTATTGAACTGCTTTGTTTTCACGTAACTTCACGGGGTGTCCGCGGAGGTTAAAAAGGATCTTCATCTCGAAATCGTCCATGTCCTGTTCATGGACATCGTGGGCTTTTCGAAGCTTCTGATTAATGATCAGAGCGAGATACTGGAGCAACTTAATCAACTTGTTCGGGAGACGCCGCAGTTTCGTGAAGCCGAAGCAGCAGGCAAATTAATTCGGCTCTCAACCGGCGACGGCATGGCGCTGGTTTTTTCCAACAGCGCCGAAGCGCCGGTCGAATGCGCGCTAGAAATTAGCAAGGCGTTAAAGAAGTATCCGCGGATTCAATTGCGAATAGGTGTGCATAGCGGCCCGGTCAGCGCGGTTAGTGATGTTAATGACCGCTCAAACGTTACCGGTGCCGGAATCAACATGGCGCAGCGCGTAATGGATTGCGGCGATGCAGGGCATATTCTCGTCTCACGGCATGTCGCGGAAGATCTGGAACACTATGCGCGCTGGCAGCCGCTCTTGCATGATCTTGGCGAATGCGAAGTGAAACACGGCGCACGCGTCCACGTCTTCAACCTTTACACCGACGATGTGGGAAATCGCGACATGCCAGACAAGTTCAAGCGAGCCACACCCGCACCCCAACAAGTCACTATTCGTGAGAAGTCAGCCGCGGAAATCCTTGTCAATCTGAAGGGAATCACGCCCTCCTACCGCTTCCGTGAAAAAGTTGAGGAGTTGTATCTTGGACGCTGGACGCGAGAGCCCGGCTGGCAGGCGACAGTGCACGCCTTGCCCAGCAAACTTTTTGGAGGGAGTTGGTTTTGCAGCTTAAAGGAGGTTGGCTCCGGCACTCGGGTAATGGCTGTTACGCTCCAAGACGTTTCTACCCTTCGCCCCGGCGACTCAGTGACCGTCAGCGGCAGAATCAGTGACGTCAGCATCCTTGATGACATCAGCCTTAAAGACGCCATCTTACGGGGCGAAGATGTTCCGTTTCCCTAGAGCCGCCCCGTTGCACGAAGGCAAGGGAATCACGACCGCTCGATTACTGGAGGCAGCGCCGCAGGGTCGCACTATGCCCAAGGAATCCTTTACGCGCGCGATGACCTACTCCTCCCCTACACAGGCCTCGGGCGAAAGGCCCGCCATTCCAGATGATAAGGTATTGGTTGCATCCGTTGGCGCATTCTGAGAAGCTCGGGTTCTCGTGCGGTTGCTTATTGAAATAATCATTATCGGTGCACTGATTTATCTCGGTTGGGAAAAACCTTTTAAAGAACGGGTGGATCAGGTGCGCGGGATTTCTGCGGTCAAGCAAACTGTGTCTGCGGCGCAAAGAACTCTGGCGGCAACGCCCACGCCCACGCCAACACCGACTCCGTAGCTAAGATCCGCGCTTCGAGAAACTCGCCGCCTCGACTGCGCCGAAGCGGCGGACAAATAACGCGCCCCTAAAGCGCGAAATCCTGATTGCCAGAATCCGTTTTTGCCGGGTCGCATCAGAAAGTTCGCTGGTCGGTGCCGCGAGGTCTTCGACAACGCTCGTTTTGTCCTCGCCGCTCGGTGGGACGCGGGATTAGTGAATTGCTTTGTTTTCACGTAACTTCACGGGATGTCCGCCGAAATTAAAAAAGCGATTCAGCTTGAGATTGGCCATGTCTTGTTCATCGACATCGTCAGTTATTCCAAACTGCTCATCACCGAGCAGAGTGAGCAGTTACAAACATTAAAAGAGATCGTCCGGGCGACTGAGCAATTTCGAATCGCCGAAGCGGCGGGCAAACTCCTGCGGTTGCCCACTGGCGATGGCGGCGCGCTGGTCTTTCGCACGAGTCCGGAAGCGCCGGTTTTGTGCGCGATGGAGATTGCCAAGGCGCTCAAGGATTATCCCGACCTTGGGGTGCGGATGGGGATTCACAGTGGCCCGGTGAACGAGATCAGTGATCTAAATGAACAGGCGAATATAGCGGGCGCTGGCATCAACATCGCGCAGCGGATCATGGACTGTGGCGACGCCGGCCACATTCTCCTTTCCAAACATGTGGCCGATGACCTGGAACAATTTCCACAATGGCGTTCGGAACTCCACGACCTTGGCGAATGCGAAGTTAAACACGGCGTCCGCATTCACGCGGTGAATTTCTACACCGACGACGTGGGCAACCCGGAAGTGCCGGAGAAATTCAAAACTGTCGGGGCAGCCGCGGCGAAAGCGCCTCCGAAGTCGGCTATTCCAAAATGGGCGATGATCGGCGCAGTTGTCGCCCTGATTGTAATGGGATTTCTCTTGTGGTCGAAACGAACGCCAACCATTTCAGCCGCGCCTGACAAAAGCATCGCGGTGCTGCCATTCGATAACCTAAGCAGTGATAAGGAGAATGCCTACTTCGCCGAAGGCATTCAGGATGAAATCCTGACACGCCTGTCCAAGATCGCCGCGCTCAAAGTCATCTCGCGCACTTCAACCCAGAAATACAAAAGCGCGCCGGACAACTTGCGCGAAATCGGCCAGCAATTGGGCGTAGCAAACTTGCTCGAAGGCAGCGTGCAAAAAGCCGGCAGCGCCGTTCACATCAATGTCCAGTTGATCAAAGCTGCAACAGAAGCCCACCTGTGGGCGGAGAGTTACGATCGAGAGTTACAAAACATCTTCGGCGTAGAAGCCGAAGTGGCGGGCGCGATCGCTGATCAGTTAAATGCAAAACTGAGTGGGAGCGAGAAACGGGAATTGGGCGCCCGTCCTACTAAGAATCCGGAGGCCTACGACGCCTACCTGCGCGGCCTGGCTTTCGAGGGCGGGGTCGAAGATTTTCGAGCGAGCTTGCTGAAATCGATACAGGCATTCGAGAACGCAGTGCGGCTTGACCCCGAATTCGCCCTCGCCTGGGCGCACCTGTGCCGCCAGCACGGCCTGATATTCATTAATAATGTCGATCAATCACCGCAGCGACGCGAAGCGGCGCGCAAAGCCCTCGACATGGCAAAGAAGTTCGGGGCGGACTTGGTCGAGACGCAACTGGCGAACGGCTTCTATAAATATTTCTTTGAACGTGATTATGAAGGCGCCAAGGCCCAGCTCGAAGTTATCCGCCGGCAATATCCAAACAATGCCGTAGTCCCGGAATTTCTAGGCGGTATTGCTCGCCGGCAGGGGCAGTGGGAACAAAGTCGCCTGCTTTACGCGCAAGCCGTCGAGCTCGATCCACAAAATATTTTTCTACTGACTGATGCGGCCTTGACTGATCTGGCGATGCGCGATGCCGTCGCCGCACAGAAACATCTCGGACGAGCCCGTGATCTCAGCCCACAAAATTCGACCGTCATCAGTTTGCTTGCCCAGAGCTTTCAATTGAGTGGCGATGTCGCGCAGGCACAGACCCTTCTCGATCCCGTCCATCCCAACCGTGGCGATACCATCTACGCGCTCACAGCCGTGACGAACGCCATCCTCTTGCGCAAGTATGATTCCGCGCTGGCAATGCTCAAGGCGCAACTGGAGGATCCTGACGCGTTGGGCAATGACCTTGGGGCCTGCGAGCTTTTATTGGGCGATGTGGAGCGACACGCCGGCCACGCCGCCGAAGCGACCGCGGCTTACCAGAAAACAAAGCAGGTGGTGAACAGGTTCTTGCGTGCTCAACCCGAGAATTCCGATTTGCTGGCTGAGCTCGCGTGGGCGGAGACGTGGCTCGGCGATAAGGCTGCTGCGTTCACGCACGTGCAAGCGGCAATTGCCGCGTTGCCAGCGTCGAAGGACGCTTTTTTCGGCCCTGACTATGAAGACACTCTCGCCCGCATCGAGGCTCAGTTCGGCGAGAAGGACAAGGCAATCGCCGTTCTGCAACATTTACTCAGCATCTCTTACAGAAATCCGGCGGTGACACCGGCGCTCCTGCGTCTCGATCCCGATTGGGACAATCTCCGCAACGATCCGCGTTTCCAGAAACTCGCGGCTTCGCCCGCACTGGAATCAGCGAACAAATAACGGCGATGGGATCGCGCCTACCGTCGTTGCTCCCCCGAGCCCCGAACCCAAGGAAGCAGGGTTGAAGGGAGACAGTGCAGCACAGAATGAGTGCGTCCCTTTTCCCCGTGTCTCACCGAGGCCCGAAGTCCAAGTAACATGGGGTCAGTGGGACAGGTAAGCATGGATGCACTGACGCCTTGCCTAACGAAATCAGGGACGCCGGGGCAGTAATGAAGAATTGTCGCCAAAGGGCTGAGCGGAATCGCCGCGCCCTTCTGGTTTTCACTTTCAATCGCATCTGTTGACGACCCCGCAATACTCAAATGGCACTGCGCCCTCGGTCGACGGCGAGTTTTGCGCCGTGAATGAAACTGGCACGATCCGTCGCCAAAAAGCGAAGGTCGGCGCAAGCGCGGAGTCGAGGGGCCGTCGGAGCAGCTATGCTCTCGACTAGTCGGCAGATGAATTGAGATTATCTTGTTCGCTCAGTCCCCCGTTGGGAGCACTGATATGTCCGCCGAGGTTAAAAAGGAGATTGAGCTCGAGATCGCACACCTCTTGTTAATCGACGTGGTCGGTTACTCGAGACTGCTGGTTAATGAGCAGATTGAGTTACTGCAAGATCTCAACCAAATCGTGCGAGGCACCGAATGTTTTCGGGCCGCCGAAACAACCGGCAAACTCATCCGGGTACCAAGCGGAGACGGGATGGCGCTCCTTTTCTTCCACAGTCCGGAAGAACCGGTGCGATGTGCGCTCGAGATCAGCAAAGCGTTGCAAGAGTATCCGCATATCCAGCTTCGGATGGGAGTGCACAGCGGCCCAGTGAATCAAGTCACCGATGTTAATGACAAGACGAACATCGCGGGAGCAGGGATCAACGTGGCGCAGCGCGTCATGGATTGCGGCGATGCCGGGCATATTCTTTTGTCCGGGCGTATAGCGGAAGATTTGACCCACTACCGGCAGTGGCAGCCGTATTTGCACGATCTCGGCGAGTGTGAGGTGAAGCACGGGCTGAGGCTGCACCTGGTTAATCTCTACAAAGACAATCTCGGCAACCGACATCTTCCGGACAAACTCAAGCGAGGAAGAAGATGGAAGCGGACGTCCGCTGTTAGCGTCCATCCGGTCATTACGCCCCGTTGGCCCAGGTATGTGCTCACCGCTGTTTTGCTCCTTTCAGCTGTGGCTTTGGTGATCAGCTTTTCAGTCTTTTACCGACGAGGCTCACCGGCGGTTGCAGGCTCCTTTTCGGGGAAAGCCGCCGACGCAGGACTTCCTATTGCGGAAAAGAGTATCGCCGTTCTTCCATTCGAAAACCGGAGCGAAGACAAAGCCAACGCCTACTTTGCCGACGGCATCCAGGAGGAGATTCTGACGCGCTTATCGAAGATCGCCGATCTGAAGGTGATCTCGCGCACGTCGACGCAGCATTATAAAAGCGCGCCGGAGAACCTATCCGAGATCGCAAGGCAACTTGGCGTCGCCAACATCGTGGAAGGCAGTGTGCAGAAGAGCGGCGACGTCGTGCGCGTCAATGTGCAGCTGATCAAAGCCGCCAATGATTCCCATCTTTGGGCCGATACGTTTGATCGAAAACTAACTGATATTTTCTCGGTCGAGAGCGACATTGCCAAAGCCATCGCTGACCAATTACGCGCGAAACTCACGGGCCGGGAAGAGCAAGAGATCGCCGCCAAACCGACAGACAATCCGGAGGCTTACGATTCTTACCTACGTGGTCTGGCTTACACACTGAAAACTCTCCCCACAAGCGCTAACGCGCTTAGCGCACAGAAATATCTAAAAGAAGCAGTGCGGTTGGATCCAAAGTTCGCCCTTGCCTGGGCGCTGCTGTCAATCGTTGAATCACGCGCCTACCGCACACAGAGTCTTCAACAAACCGTTGCGCTGCGTGAAGAAGCAAAGCATGCCGCCGAAACAGCGCTTACTCTTCAGCCGAATCTCGGCGAGGCCGTGTTGGCGAAGGGATCTTACCACTACTTTTGTCTAAAGGATTATGACACCGCAGTGCGTTACTTTGAACAAGCAGGTCAGCTCCTGCCGAATAGCAGTCGGATTCCCGAATCACTGGCTTATGTCGCACGGAGACGAGGCGAGTGGGATCGGAGCGACTCGTACTTTAACGAAGCCGAGAAGCTTGACCCTCGCAACGTCTATGTGCTCACCCAGCACGCGACTACCAATATCGCTCGTCGTCGTTTCCCAGAAGCGCTGCAGAAGCTTGAGCAGGTTCTGGATATCACACCGGACGATGTGGATGCTCTCGCGCTAGAGGCGAGTATCGCACAAGCGCAGGGTGACCTTCCGCTTGCCTCGACGCTGCTAGCTTCGCTTCATCCAGCGGCCGACGACTCCAGCGCGGTGGAAACACAAGTTCACCAAGCTATCTTGGAGCGGCGACCTGAATCAATCATTCCTCGGCTAAAGGAAATACTTGCCAAGCCTGATCCCGCGCTGAGTTATCTGAATGGCGAATTGCGCTTTTGGTTAGGCTGGGCGCAGGAAGTCGCTGGTGACCATGCTGGCGCTAGAGAAAGTTGGCGCCAGGCGCGCAGCGAACTTGAATCTCTTCTTAAAGAACAGCCGGAAAACGATCTTCTCATTGGAGATCTTGCTCTAATCAATATGGGCTTGGGCGACAAAGCCGCTGCGTTGGCTCTGTCGGGGCGGGCCATGGCCGTGAATCCGATCCAGAAGGACGCATTGACTGGTCCTCGGTCGCTCGAGATCCTCACACGAGTTGCAGCGCAGATGGGAGAGCCCGACCGCGCCATCGCCGCTTTACGGAAGGTACTTTCGTTACCGTATACGGGCCTGGCCGGAATACCCCTCACTCCAGCACTGCTCCGGCTCGATCCGATGTTCGATCCGCTTCGGAATGATCCGCGCTTCCAAAAACTAGCCCAGTAATCCGACAGACACGATCTTCGTAAGTGCTTCAAATTGTCATGGGGCCGTTGGCTTCATCGATTGGTTAGATGTTTCTTGGCTGTTACCTGACCTTCCGACCCCTCGCGAGGAAAATGGTGATCGCCGCCTTAGTCCCGCACTCCGCGGTTGGCGAGCAGACCTCATTTGTGTCAGCAACGGTCACCTCCTCGAGTCCCGCTTCGCGGAACCAGCGGGCGATGTCCGCGCGCTCGAACCCGAGCCACCGGTCATGCTGTTCCGTGCGCAGCCACTCATGACTGTGCGAATCTGCGTCGGTAATGACAAGCCTCCCGCCGGGTTTAAGTGGGCGCGTCATTTCGCGGATGGCCCGCGGCGGATCAGGTGCATGGTGAAGGACCATATTGGCGAGCACAGCGTCCACTTCGCCGGCGGCCAGTGGCAGGGAATCGAGATCTCCGGCGCGCGCCTCGAACGTCTGCTGGTCAAACCGCTCGCGCACCTGCGCAAGCATACCGGCCGAAGAGTCGATACCGATCACGCGCGCGCCAGCCGCCAAAGCTGCCTCGGCTAGGAATCCGGTGCCGGTTCCGACATCAGCAACGATCAATCCCGGTGTAATATCAGCCGCGCGAATTGCCGCTTGTCGCACACCTTCCCCGAAAAATGTGCGGCGCATGTCGTCCCATTGATGAGCGACGCTGTCGAAGTACTGCTGGGTGTCGTCGGTGCTCATGACGATGGATTTTATTCATGACGATGAACTTCGCAAAAACGGCGACTTGGCCATCTAACGAGAA
>Ga0193751_1001144_pt1 | contig 17561 bp, 15 predicted proteins | sample L1c2metaG_FD_143050 | JGI IMG/M metagenome (GOLD analysis project Ga0193751, IMG submission 143050) | Soil microbial communities from a riparian zone of the East river system, Colorado, United States - L1c2 | ecosystem: Environmental > Terrestrial > Soil > Riparian zone | place: USA: East River... | reverse complement strand
CCCCGCCTGATCGAGGCGGCGATGGCCTTGAACGAGAACCGGCTCGACGTCGCCGAACGGCTGTTGAAGCCCCACCTTAAGGAAGACCCGTTCGATGCCGCCGCGATCCGCATGCTCGCCGAGCTCGCCGCGCGCATCGGGCGCTGGCGTGACGCGGAGAATTTGCTGCGGCGCGCGGTCGAGCTGGCGCCGGGGTGGACCGCGGCCAAGGCCAATCTCGCACTGGTGCTGGGAAGGATGGGGCGGCCGGCCGAAGCGCTCGCGCTGCTCGACGACATTTTTGCCGAAGAGCCGGACGAGGTTGGCCACTGGAATTTGAAGGCGGCGACGCTCGGCCGCCTCGGCGACTTTGACGAGGCGATTCGCATCTACGAGAACGTGCTGGTCAAGGCGCCCGAGCAGCCGCGGGTGTGGCTGAGCTACGGCCATATGCTGAAAACCGTCGGCAAGCAGGCGGAAGGCATCGCTGCTTACCGCAAGGCGATCCAGATCAAACCGGCGCTGGGCGAAGCGTGGTGGAGCCTGGCCAATTTGAAGACGGTGAAGTTCGACGCAGCCGACGTCGCCGCGATGCAGAAGGCGCTGAGACCTCCGGGCCTGAACGACGAGGACCGGTTCCACCTCGATTTCGCGCTCGGCAAGGCAATGCACGACGCCGGGCGCGCCGACGAGGCGTTCGCCCATTATTCGAAGGCCAATGCACTGCGCCTCAAGAGCCAGCCCTACCACGCCGAGGACACAACACATGCGGTCGACCGATCGATCGAACTTTTCACCGCTAAGGCTTTCGCTGAGCGCGAGGGCGGCTGCGAAACGCCCGATCCGATCTTTATCGTCGGAATGCCGCGCGCCGGTTCGACCCTGATCGAACAAATACTCTCGAGCCACAGCCTGGTCGAGGGCACGACCGAGCTCCCCGATATGCCGGTCTTGGCACGTAAAACGGGAGATTATCCCGAAAGTTCGCTCAAGCTGAGCGATAAGCAACGGCGTGAAGTCGGCGAGGAATATCTGAAACGGGCGGGTGTCCAGCGCCAAACGGGCCGGCCGTTCTTCATCGACAAGCTGCCGAACAATTGGCTGTTCGTGCCGTTCATCCGGCTGATCCTGCCACAAGCCAAGATCATCGACGCGCGGCGCCATCCGCTCGCCTGCTGCCTCAGTAATTTCCGGCAGCATTTCGCGCGCGGCCAGGCTTTCACCTACGACCTCGAGTACGTCGGTCGATATTATGCCGATTACGTGCGGCTGATGACGCACCTCGACGCCGTGCTTCCAGGACGAGTGTATCGAGTTTTCTATGAACGCCTGGTCGACGACACCGAGGCCGAGGTGCGCGCGCTACTCGACCATTGCGGACTGGAGTTCGAACCGCAGGTGCTCGAATTCTACAAGACTGACCGCGCGGTCCGAACAGCGAGTTCCGAGCAAGTGCGCCGGCCGATCTATCGCGATGGAACCGAGGAATGGCGCGCCTATGAGCCACATCTCGCCTCGCTCAAGCGAGCGCTAGGCGCGGTCGCCGATACCTATCCAGATGCCGCGACCTGAACGCAACGGTAATGGAATAATCGTCAGGCGTCCGCAGAGTAGCCGTTGACATTCGTCAATGGCTCTGTCGCAATGCCGTCACACAGCCGAATGGGGGCATTCGCAATGACCGACCGCAGCTTCCGCGCGCTTAAACTTGGATTCCTCGCTTCAACCGCATTTGCCGCGCCCGCCTGGGCCCAGAATGTGCCGCCAGCGTCGGCGACGCAGCCGCAAGCCACCGGCCAGTCGCCTGCGCCCGGCACCAGCGCCACCGACGTGACTGCGCCGCCGCCGAAGGTTCAGCGAGCGCAGGAAGCACAAAACATCCCGGACCAGAACGAGATCATTATCACCGCGACCAAACGCGAAGAGAATCTGCAAAACGTTCCGATTAGTGTCCAGGTGCTCGGCACCCGCAAGCTCGACCAGCTCAATATCTCGAATTTCGAGGAATATACGAAGCAGCTCCCGTCGGTTAGCTTCCAGACAGCCCAGCCGGGGTTTACCGTCGTTTATATGCGCGGCGTTGCGACCGGCGGCGACGGCAACCACTCGGGATCGCTGCCCTCGGTCGGATCGTATCTCGACGAGCAGCCGATCACGACGATCGGCGGGACGCTCGACGTTCACATTTACGACATCGCGCGCATCGAAAGCCTCGCCGGGCCGCAGGGAACGCTGTTCGGGGCGTCAAGCGAAGCCGGAACGATCCGCATCATCACCAACAAGCCCGAATTGGGAGTGACTGCGGGCCGCGTCGACGGCGAGCTCAACACCGTTGATCATGGTGGCGTTGGCGGCAAGCTCGAAGGCATGATCAACCTGCCGATCGCCGACCGGATCGCATTCCGTGCCGTCGCTTTTTACGAGCACGATGCAGGCTACATCGATAATATCTTCGGCGAGCGGACCTATCTCTATCAAGGCGGAAACATTCACTTCGACAATAGCTGCTGCCTTAAGAAGAATTTCAACGATGTGGACTTGTATGGCGGGCGCGCGGCCCTGAAGATCGACCTTGATGATAACTGGACCGTCGAACCGACGTTCATGTATCAGAAGACGACCGCACACGGCGTCTTCTTCATGGATGCGGACCAACCCGACCTGAAGACGGTGCGCTTCCAGCCTGAGATAGCCAAGGACCGCTTCTGGCAGGCGGCGCTTACAGTCCAGGGCAAGATCGCCAATTTCGACGTGACTTACGCCGGCGCCTACATGGACCGGCCGCGGTACACGACCAGCGACTACACCGACTACACCGATGCCTATAACGCCTATTACGAAAGCTTCGGCTACCTCGGCATCCTCGACTATCAGAATTATGTCGACAACGCCGGTAATGTGATCAGCCCGCGCCAGCACATCGTCGGCACGGACCATTTCAAAAAGTTGAGCCAGGAAGTGCGCGTCGCGACGCCTTCGGACAAGCCCTTCCGGGCTGTGGTCGGTGCTTTCTACCAGGACCAGAAGAACCATATCTTCCAGAACTATCTGGTCGATAATCTGGCAACGGACCTGTCGGTCACCGGCTATCCCGGATCGATCTGGGTCACCAACCAGACGCGCGAGGACAAGGACTACGCGCTGTTTGGCGAAGCCAATTGGGACGTAACTCGGCAGTTTACCGTCACGGGCGGCCTGCGCTTCTACAAATTCGACAACACGCTTTTCGGTTTTGCCGGTTTCGGCCTCGGCAATCCGGGTGGCTTCAGCACCGGTGAGAATCGTTGCCTGACCGTTAACGGCCTGCAACGTCGCTTCGACCCCGGCAGTCCGCTCGCTACCGGCGACACGTCGTTGAATATACCCTGTTTCGACGTGGCCGACGTTGACGCGAACGGGAACGCGGTACCGCGGAGAAGCAAAGGTTCTGGCCACATTCACCGGCTGAGCGCGCAGTGGAAGCCGCAAGAAAACCTGATGTTCTATGCGACCTGGTCAAAGGGATTCCGCCCGGGCGGAATCAACCGCCAGCCGGACACGCCGGCCTATGCCCCTGACTTCCTGACCAATTACGAGGCGGGCTGGAAGACAACCTTCCTTGGCGGCCGGCTACGCTGGAACGGGGCGATCTACCACCAGATCTGGAAGGGCCTCCAGTTTAGCTACCTCGGGCCGAACAGCCTCACGGTCATCCAGAACGGTCGGAATGCGAAGATCGACGGAATCGAAACCGACATTAACTATACGTCAGGCGGCCTGTCGCTAACCGCAGCGGCTGCGTACACAAACGCAAAGACCAGTGGGAATATCTGCCACGCAGCTATCAGCGTTGACCCCTCGCCGGACTGCACCGGCCTTGATTCGAGAGGCGATCCCGACTTCATTGTAACGCCCTCAGGAACAAGGCTGCCGGTAACGCCGAAGTTCAAAGGGAGCGCAACGGCCCGCTACACCTGGCCGATGTGGACCGGCAACGCGCACGTCCAGGGCGTGCTCGCTTACCAAGGCTCGGCGAGCTCCAATATTAATCCGGACCAGGCTGAGCTCATTGGCAGGATCAAGTCTTCGACTGTGATCGATCTTTTCGCCGGCTACGACTGGGGCAAGTACAGCTTCGAGCTGTTCGGCGCGAACATCTTCGACGAACGAAACGAGCTGTCGCGATTCGTCGTGTGCAGCATCTGCACGCAGGTTAAGATCGTTCCCGGCAGGCCGCGGACGTTCGGGCTGCGCGCGGGGGTGAAGTTCTAGGGCATAAAGGCGGCGGCGCGTGACCGCTCCGCCGCCAACGCATGCCTCCGAGATTCGGTTTATCTCCGCGCTCGTCGCGCTGGCGCTGGTGTGGCTGGCGATGCTGGTGCTCGGCACCGGACCGCTCGACCGGCACGTCTACGAGCTGCTCTACGCCGGGCATCGACCGGCACTTTTGGCGTTTGCGCGCGCGGTGACGTTCCTCGGCGAGCCGACGGTCCTGATCGGGGCGGGTTTCCTCGTCGCCGGGTGGTTATGGTGGCGCAAGCGGGGACGTCTGGCGCTCGCGCTCCTGCTGGTCGTCCTGATTGGCCGCGGCCTGAGCGAAGTGCAAAAGTATTGGATTGCGCGCGTTCGCCCGGAGGCCGAGCCGCACCTGGTGGTGGTCAAGACGTCGTCCTTCCCGAGCGGGCATGCGACCAGCTCGATGATCTTCTATCTAACGCTTGCGCTGGCGCTGACCGCGGGGACGCGCTTGCATCGCACCGCGGCTGCCGGCGCGATCCTGCTGTCGCTGTTGATCGGAACCAGCCGGGTGATGCTCGGAGTCCATTGGCCGAGCGACGTCATCGGCGGCTGGGCGTGCGGAATGCTGTGGGTGCTGCTGACGCTGCGTCTCGCCGAGCGGCTTACCGCGAAGTAATTTTGAGCGCGGATCGATCGGCGGTATAGACCGCAGCTCTCACACGGGGGAGACACACATGGGGAACAAGCCTTTCACTCTGCTCGCGGTCGTCATCTTCGCGGTAATGGCCTTGCTCCACGCGTACCGGCTGGTGACGCACTTCCGCATTGTCCTCGGCTCGCACGAGATTCCGATGTGGTGCAGTTATATCGGCATCGTCGTCGCCGGCGGCCTGGCGATCATGGTCTACCGGGAGACCAAGCGCTAAGCGATCCTGCGTTCCGTCACACGTTGAAGCGGAACAGCAATACGTCGCCGTCGTGGACGACATAGTCCTTGCCTTCGGAGCGCATCTTGCCGGCGTCGCGCGCGCCGGCCTCGCCGCCGAACTTAATATAATCGTCGAAGGCGATCGTCTCGGCGCGGATGAAGCCGCGCTCGAAGTCGGTGTGGACCTCGCCGGCGGCTTCGGGTGCGCGGGCGCCCTTGTGCACGGTCCAGGCGCGCGATTCCTTGGGTCCAGCGGTGAAGAAGGTAATCAGGCCGAGTAGCGCATAGCCGGCGTGGATCATGCGCGTGAGCCCGGTGTCGTGCAGTCCGAGATCGGCGAGGAAGGCGTCGCGTTCGCCGGCCGGAAGGGTCGCAATCTCGGCCTCGATCGCGGCGGAGATGACCACCGCCTGCGCGCCTTCTGCCGCGGCCCGCTCGAATACCCGTTTGGAATGCGGATTGCCGCTTGCTGCTTCGCTCTCGTCAACATTGCAGACATAAAGCACCGGCTTGGCGGTCAAGAGCTGGGCGCGCTGGAGCGCATTGGCTTCCTCGGCGTCCTTGGGCTTCACTAGCCGCGCCGCCTTGGAGGCGCGCAGGAGCTCGAGCGCCTGGCCCAGAACCGAGGCCTCGATCTTCGCTTCCTTGTCGCCCTGCTGCGCCCTCTTGACGAGGTTGGGCACGCGCCGCTCGAGGCTGTCGAGGTCGGCGAGCATCAGCTCAGTCTCGACCGTGTCGGCGTCGGCGATCGGGTCGACGCGGCCCTCGACATGGGTGACATCGCCGCCCTCGAAGCAGCGCAGGACATGGACAATTGCGTCGACCTCGCGGATGTTGGCGAGGAACTGGTTGCCGAGGCCTTCGCCCTGGCTCGCGCCGCGGACCAGGCCGGCGATGTCGACGAACTCGATCTGGGTCTCAATTTCCTGAGCAGAGCCAGCAATCGCCCTGATCCGGTCGAGCCGCTCGTCCGGAACGGCGACACGGCCTACATTGGGCTCGATCGTGCAGAATGGATAATTGGCCGCCTGCGCCGCCGCGGTCTCGGTCAACGCATTGAAAAGGGTCGATTTGCCGACGTTCGGCAGGCCGACGATGCCGCAGCGGAAGCCCATGGATTGTCCTGAAAAGAAAGGGAGTGAGGGGCGCTTACCCGTCCCTCGGCCAAATTTGAAGCGGGCCGTCGCCTAAGTTATCTGTGCGCGTGCCGAACGATCAGAAGGGGGTCCTCTTATGTCTGTCGCTTCCCGCTCGATGCTCATCCTCTCCGCTTTGGCGCTTGCCGGCTCCGGCGATGCCGCGCTCGCCAAAAAGTGGAACGCGATCGTGCTGACCGAGCACTCTTATGGGGTCACGAAGGTTTGGCCGGGCGAGCCGGTCGAAATCCGGCTGAGAACGCAGGGCGGAACGGGCTATTCGTGGCGTCCGACCAGCTCGGCTTCGAAAGTGAAGGAAATCGGGACCGTCAACGCATCGCGACCGGGAGGCCGCGAGATGCAGCGCTTCCTGTTCAAGTCGAAGCGCAGGGGCATGTACATCGTCGGCTTCGCTTACGGCCAGCCGTGGAAGGGCGGAGCCAAAGGCGCGAAGTCGCGCTCGTTCACGATCAAGGTGCGCTGATCAGGCGAAATTGAAGCTGACGCTGAGGCGCTCGCCCCGGCCACGCCCGGCGAGCACCTCGTGCCGCAGCCAACTTTCCCACATCAGCAGCAGCCCGGGACGCGGTTCGATGCTGACGAACGATTGCAGCTCTTCCGCGGCGTCCTTGTCGCGCGGCGGCGCGGACATCATCAGCGGCAGGCGCGGATCCTCGAAGCGGATCGCGCCCGAACCGGCGGGCACTTCGACGTAGAGTGTGCCCGAAACAATGCTGTTGGGGTGGATATGTCCACTGTGATGCCCACCGGATTTCAACAGATTTGCCCACAGGCTGTCGAGCCGCGGCTTGCGCTGAAGATCGAACGCGCAATCGCGGGCGAATTCGACCGCATGGCGGGTCAAGAGCTTGGCAAGCTCGGCGAAAGCGGGATCGCGCCGGAGCAGGTCGTTGAGCGACGCGTAGCTGGTGTAGCCCGCGTAGCGATGCTCCTTGGACCAGCGGCGACCGGCCTCGTCGTCCCTGGCGATGCTGCGGATCGAGCGCGCGAGGTCGCCCAGCAGGGCCTCGTCTCCGATCTCGGCCTCGTAGAGCTGGGTGACGAACAGGCGGCGCACCATGACTCCCCGTTAGAGTGCTGATATCCAACGCGGAAGGGCATGTCGGACGTATTCATCTCCTACGCGCGGCCGGACGAGCCGATGGCGGAGCGCGTGGCGGAAGCCCTCCGGTCGCAGGGCTATGCCGTCTGGCGCGACGACGAGCTTCCCGCGCACCGCGCCTACGCTGATGTGATCGAGGAACGCCTGAAGTCCGCGCAGGCGGTAATCGTCCTATGGTCGGCCGAAGCCGCGAAATCGCAATGGGTGCGGGCGGAAGCCGATGCCGCGCGTGCCGCCGCTACCCTGATCCAGGCGACGATCGACGGCACGGTCCCGCCGATGCCGTTCAACCAGGTCCAGTGCGCGGACTTGAGCGGGTGGAGCGGGACGGGCGAGACACCGGGGTGGCGGAAACTGACGACGAGCGTTGAAGCGCTTGCCGGGACGCCCGACGAAGCGGCGCCGGAAAAGGCGGCGCGGCCGGTTCGACACGACGTTTCTGTTTGCGTGCTGCCCTTCGCCAACATGAGCGGCGATCCAGAGCAGGAATATTTCAGCGACGGGATCAGCGAGGACATCACCACCGACTTATCCAAAGTGTCGGCGCTGGAAGTGATCGCGCGGAATACCGCCTTCATGTTCAAAGGCCAGTCAATCGACGTTTGCGACGTCTCGAAGAAGCTTGGCGTGAGCCATGTGCTCGAGGGTAGCGTCCGCAAGGCGGGCGGACGAGTTCGCATCACCGCGCAGCTGATCGACGGAAAGAGCGGCGGGCATGTGTGGGCTGAACGCTACGATCGCGATCTCACGGACATCTTTGCGCTCCAGGATGAGATTTCCAAGGCGATCGTCGATGCGCTCAAGGTCAATCTGCTGCCCGAAGAGAAGAAGGCGATCGAAAATCGCGGGACGGACAATGCCGAAGCGTACAACCTGTTCCTCATGGCGCGGCAGACGTGGATCAGCGGTACGCACGGCGATACCCGTCGCGAGGAGACCGTCATCCGCATGTGTGACCGGATCCTGCAGATCGAACCGACTTATGGCCGGGCCTGGGCGCTCAAGGCCCAAGCGCAGGCACAGCTTTTCTTTGGCTACAATCTGGGTTCGGATGACGGCGTTGTCGCCGCCGATCGAGCGTTGGAACTCGATCCGTCAATCGCCGAGGCCTATACGGTCAAGGCCCACGCACTGGCCGCGAAGCGCCGCTTTGCCGAGGCCGAGGAGCAAGTCTCGGCGGCGCTTCAGCTTGCTCCGGACTCGTGGGACGTGAACAAGGAAGCGGCTGCCGTCTTTCAATGGCAACATAAGTTCAGCCGAGCCATTCCTTACTACGAAAAATGTGTGAAGCTCGTCGAGGACGACCGGCATTCGCTGGACATGTTGACCATGGCTTACCGGGCGCTGGGGGACGAAGCGGGCGCCAAAAGCGCGGCCGAGAGAATGCTAAAGTCTTGCCAGCGGACCATTGAGGATGATCCCAACAATTGCTCGGCGTTCGGCAGAGGAGCGAACGCGTTGGTTATTCTCGGCGATGTCGAGCGCGCAAGGGAGTGGATCGACAGGGCGCTTCTCATCGACCCGAACAACCTCGACATCCGGTACAATTTCGCCTGCATTCTCATCAATCACACCGACGATTTGCAGCGTGCGTTCGAGCATCTGGAATATGTGTTCGCGCGGTCGATAGGCTCGATCGTTCGGCGCGCCGACATCGACTCGGACCTCGATCGAATCCGCGACCATCCGCATTTCCAGGAGATTTACGCGGCGGCGACGGAACGCATCGCCAAGCTCGACGCGGAAAACACGGCATGACCGATGTCTTTGTCTCTTACGCGCGGCCGGACGAGCAGCTGGCGGAGCGCGTGGCCGATGCGCTGCGCGCCCAAGGCTACACCGTCTGGCGCGACGACGAGCTTCCCGCCCATCGCGCTTATGCCGACGTCATCGAGGAGCGGCTGGGCGCCGCGGATGCGGTGGTGGTTTTGTGGTCGGCCGAAGCCGCGAAATCGCAATGGGTGCGGGCGGAAGCCGATGCCGCGCGCGCGGCGGGCACGGTGATCCAGGCGACGATCGATGGCACCGTTCCGCCGATGCCGTTCAACCAGATCCAGTGCGCGGACCTGAAAGGCTGGGACGGCAAATCCGAAACCCCCGGGTGGCGCAAGCTGGCGGCGAGCGTTGCCGCGTTGGCGGGACCGGCGAAGGACAAGGGCGGCGACAGCCGCGCAAGCGCTCGCGAAATCTCGGTCTGCGTTCTCCCGTTCGCCAATATGAGCGGAGACTCCGAGCAGGAATATTTCAGCGACGGAATCAGCGAGGACATCACCACCGATTTGTCCAAGGTGTCGGCACTCGAAGTGATCGCCCGCAACACCTCCTTCCAGTTCAAGGGCCAGTCGGTCGATGTTTGCGACATCGCCAGGAAGCTCGGCGTCAGCCATGTCCTCGAGGGCAGCGTGCGCAAGGCCGGAGGACGGGTGCGGATTACCGCGCAGCTGATCGACGGCAAGAGCGGGGGGCACATTTGGGCGGAGCGATACGACCGCGAGCTGACGGACATTTTCGCGCTCCAGGACGAGATCAGCGAGGCGATCGTGAATGCGCTCAAGGTCAAGCTGCTGCCCCAGGAGAAGAAAGCAATTGTGAGCCGCGGCACAAGCAATGTCGAAGCATACAACCTGTTTCTCATGGCCCGGCAATATTGGATCCTGGGCGATTTCGGCGATGCTCGGCGCGAACAGAAGGTCATCCGGATTTGCCAGCGGGCGACGGAGTTGGATCCAAATTACCCGCAGGCTTGGGCGCTGATGGGTCTCGCCCAGGCCAACTTTCGCTACGGATTCGCGAGCGGTGAAGAGGTTGACGATGGCGCGGCGGCCGCGGACCGGGCACTCGCTCTCGACCGGAATATCGCCGAAGCCCACCTTCCGAAGGCCTGGCGTCTCGCCGAAGAAGGACGCCACGACGAAGCGAATGCCGAAATCGAAACTGCACTTCGGCTCGGTCCCGAGAGTTGGGAAGTGAACAAGGAAGCGGCGCGGATATTCTATCGACAGAGGCGGGCGCAGGACGCGGCCCGGTGTCTCGAGAAGGCAACGCAAGTGATGGAGTCCGACTTTCACGGGCTCGGCATGCTGTTTGCTTACTATTATGGGCAAGGCGAGGTTGAATCCGCTCTGCGGACCGCGAAAAGGACGATCGAGCAGGTTGAAAAAGTGCTTGCTGCGAACCCCGACAACGGAGCGGCACTTGCCTTCGGAGCAATGAGCTTCGCCGCTCTCGGGAATTTGGATCGTGCGCGGGAATGGATCGAACGCGGCCTGCTGGTCGACCCCGAGAACCTCATGATGCGTTATAATTTTGCCTGGGGCCTCAACAAGGTATTCGACGATCAGGAAGCGGCGATCGACATGCTTCGGCCAGTGATGGATAGCGCTGGAGCGAACATCATCCGTCTAGCCGCGAACGATCCCAATCTCGACAGCCTGCGCGGCGACCCGCGCTTTCAGCAAATGCTGGCTTCCGCCGGGGAGCGGGTAGGGCTCGCGCCGAACGTGATCGCAACTCCCGCACCATCCTGACTCTCGCTCAAACTCCTGATATCCAAAGCGGAAGGCTGGATGGCGGACATCTTCATCTCCTACGCGCGGCAGGACGAGCCGATGGCGGAGCGCGTAGCCGATGCGCTGCGGTCGCAGGGCTATGCCGTATGGCGCGACGACGAGCTCCCCGCCCATCGCGCGTACGCCGACGTCATCGAGGAGCGGCTCAAGGCCGCGGATGCAGTCGTAGTGCTTTGGTCCTCTGAAGCCGCAACATCCCAATGGGTGCGAGCGGAAGCGGACGCCGCGCGCGCGGCTGGGACTCTCATCCAGGCGGCGATCGACGGCACCGTCCCGCCGATGCCGTTCAACCAGATCCAGTGCGCCGACCTGCGCGGTTGGGACGGCAAGAGTGATGCGCCCGGATGGCACAAGCTGGCAGCCAGCGTCACTGCGCTGGCCGGTTCCGGACAGGCGGAGCTTACGAAGCCGCGGCGCGAGCTTTCTGTCTGCGTTCTCCCGTTCGCCAATATGAGCGGTGACTCAGAGCAGGAATATTTCAGCGACGGGATCAGCGAGGACATCACCACCGACTTGTCGAAGGTGTCCGCCCTGGCGGTCACCGCGCGCAACACCGCCTTCACTTTCAAGGGCCAATCCGTAGATGTCTGCGACATCGCCAGGAAGCTCGGCGTCAGCCATGTCCTCGAAGGCAGCGTGCGCAAGGCCAGCGGCCGCGTGCGGATCACCGCCCAGCTGATCGACGGGGCGAGCGGCGACCATCTCTGGGCCGAACGCTACGACCGCGACTTGACCGACATTTTCGCCATCCAGGACGAGATTTCTAAAGCCATCGTCGACGCGCTGAAGGTCAAGCTGCTGCCCGAAGAGAAAAAGGCGATCGAAAACCGCGGCACGACCAGCGCCGAGGCCTACAACCTCTATTTGCTCGCGCGGCAATATTGGATCAGCGGCAATTACGGCGATCCGAGCCTGGACGTGCGGGTCATCCGGATCTGCACGCGCGCCACGGAAATCGACCCCAATTATGCTCGTGCCTGGGCGCTGATGGCGCTCGCGCAAGCCGATTATTGTTTCGATTTCGACAATCCCGGCCAGGACTGTCTCGCAGCCGCGGAACGCGCACTGCAGATCGATCCCACGATCGCCGAAGCGCACTGCGTGAAAGCCCGGATTCTTTCGGCATCCGGCAAGCACGACGAAGCCGACCGGGAGATCGAGCGCGCATTGCAGCTCGATCCTGAATCGTGGGATGTGAACAACCAGGCGGCGCGCCAGGCCTTCCGCAATCGCCGAATGGATGATGCGACACGCTATTTCGAAAAGGCCGCGTCGCTCATGGATTCAGACTTCCGGTCATGGGGAATGCTCGTCTCGTGCTACCGCGCGCGGGGTGACCATGATGCGGTCCTGAATGCGTCGAAGATCCTCGTCGAGAAATCGGAAGAAGCGCTCAAGGAAGACCCCAGCAATGGATCGGCGCTGGGCATGATCGCCAGCGGCCTCGCGCTGCTGGGTCAGAAAGACCGGGCGCGGGAATGGATCGACCGCGCATTGCTGCTCGACCCGGATAACACCAGGAGTCGTTACAACTTCGCCTGCGCGCTTGCGAATGAGCTGGGCGAGCCACAGGCCGCCCTGGATATCCTCGAACCGGTCTACGAGAAGCTCGGACCGGGCTTGATCGAGCACATGCAGTCCGACCCCGACCTCGATGTGGTCCGCGACGACCCGCGGTTCGTCGCCGGTGTCGCCAGGGCAATCAAGAACTCCAAGGCGCGCGCGAGCGCTACTCCGGCCACAACTTGAAGATCACCGCCGCGGGAGCTTGGGATCGGCGCGGCACTGCCGCAGCGGCTTGGGCATCGTCTTCACCAGCCGCGTGATCCTGTGTTCGGCCGCGTCGACCGTCACGTCGAGGCAGGCGCAGGTGTAGCCGTAATAGCCGTTGGTCTTCACCCAGCCGTGCTCCGACAGATCCGGCATGTCGTCCATTCCGGGTGCCTGATAGCCGCCTTGAACGCTGAGGATCCATTCGCCCTGGCTGTCGGTCAGCCACCAGTTTGCCGGCGTCGGGTTGTCGAGCCAGCCGCAACGGTGCTGGATCGGGCTTTGCGGTCCCGAGATGGCTGCGGCGGTCACGAGGATGAGCAATATGCCCATGCCGCTCCTCTAATCGTTGTGCAGCCTCAGGGCCACTTCGCTCATGAAGCGCGCGTCGTCGCCGTCCGCGAGCCAGTCGGCTTCGGCGGCGGTCGCGAGGATGAGCAATATGCCCATGCCGCTCCTCTAATCGTTGTGCAGCCTCAGGGCCACTTCGCTCATGAAGCGCGCGTCGTCGCCGTCCGCGAGCCAGTCGGCTTCGGCGGCGATCGCGGCGAGCATGTCGGACAGGGGCTCCATGTCCGCCTTGGCATAATTGCCAAGCACATGGGGGGTGACCAGGTCCTTCCGGCCGGGCCCGGGATGGCCGATGCCGATACGGACGCGCTTGAATTCGGGGCCGAGCGCCGCGTCGATCGATCTCAGGCCGTTATGGCCGGCGGTGCCGCCGCCGAACTTCACCTTGACCTTGAACGGCGCGAGATCGAGCTCGTCGTGGAACACGGTCAGCGCGTCCAGGTCGAGCTTATAGAATTTCAAGGCCTGCTGAACTGCGTCGCCGCTGTCGTTCATGAAGGTCTGCGGCTTCAACAGCCGGATGCGCTGGCCGCCGATGCGGCCTTCCGCAATCAGGCTCCGGAACTTCTTCTGCCACGGGCCGAAGTCATGCACCTCGGCGAGGATATCGGCCGCCATGAAGCCGACATTGTGCCGCTGCAGCGCATATTGCGCGCCGGGATTTCCAAGGCCGACCCAGAGTTGCATCGCCCACCCCTAGCGTGAGCTTCGCGCAAAAAGAAACCGCCCGCCCCGCGAAGGGCGAGCGGCTTCTGTCTCCCCGAAAGAACGGGTTATTCTTCTCTGCCGCCTTCGCCACCCTCGGCCGCGGGTTCGGCGCCCTCGGCGCCTTCCTCGCCCTCCTCGAGGGTCGGGACCTCGCCCTCGGGCGCGACCTCCTCCTCCTCTTCGGCCTTCATCGCCGACGGAGCGACGATGGTGGCGACGGTGAAGTCCTCGTCCTCGTTCGCCGGCTTCACGCCTTCAGGAAGCTTGACCTGCGAGATATGGACGGTGTCGCCGATCTCGAGGCCGGTGAGGTCGATGTGGATCTCGTTCGGAATGCTCGCCGCGTCGCAGACCAGCTCGAGCTCGTGCTGCACGACGTTCAACACGCCGCCGCGCTTGAGGCCCGGCGATTCCTCATCATTGTCGAAGCGCACCGGCACCCCCACGGTGACCTTGGTGTGCTCGCCGATGCGCAGGAAATCGACGTGGATCGGCCGGCTCGTCACCGGGTGGAAATCGACCGCCTTCGGCAGCGTGCGATGCGGCTCGCCTTCGAAGTCGATCATCACCACCGAGTTCATGAAGTGACCGGTGTGAAGCATTCTGCTCAGGAGCTTCTCCTCGACGTGGATCGAAAGAGGCTCCTTCTTTTCGCCGTAAACCACGGCGGGTACCCGGCCATCGCGGCGCAGTGCTCGGGAGGCTCCCTTGCCAGCCCGGTCGCGCGCCTCGGCGGGCAGCGTCAGCTGTTCGCTCATTTGGCTAATCTCCGATTGATCAAACTCCCGCCACGCCTCCAGGGATGACCATGGCCGGGAAGCGCGCGCCCTAGGGCACGCCCTTCGGAAAAGCAAGTTTGGTGAGCGTCAGTTCAAACGCGCGGATTCGATTCCCATCTCGGCGAGGCGGACGAGCAGGCTGTCTTTGCCGGCGAGGTGCCCCGCGCCGACCGCGACAAACACCGTTCCGGGCGTTTGCATGCGCCCCGCGATCCAGTCCGCCCAGCGGGCGTTCCGCTCCGTGAACATCACGCGATAGGTGTCGGGCGCCGCGCGGTGGAGCTGGTCGAGCATGCGCACGAACACGCTCTGGTCGCCGCGCTTCCATGCCGACTGCATCTCCGCCATCGCGCTGGACAGGCTGTGCATCGAATTGGTGGTATCGGCCGGGTCGCCAGCGCCCGCGTTATCCGAAGGTAGCGTGGCCGGCATTCGGCTGAACATCTTGAGCTGGGATTCGAGCGTCTCCAGGCCCTCGACCGGCTTGCCTTCGGCTTCGGCGGCATGGCGCAGCACCATGTCGGCGCCATTACCGACCTGCATGCCCTGCGTCCGGCCGGCGCTAATCGCCATCCGGGTGGTCGCGAGGAACGAGGCTGAGGGGGTCATTGATAGCGTGCCCAGCGGGGGCTGCGCCGTGGCGGTGAAGACCGGCGCGGGTCCTGCCGGGCCTTCCGGGACGAGGGTCTCGAGCACCAGCTCCCCGGAGCTTTCGAATGCTCCCTTGACCGGGTCGTTGAACCATTTGGTTTGGCCGTCGAGCGCATGGAAGGTGCCGAAGATATAGATCGTGGTGTCGGCGTCGCGGACGACGAACAGGGCGGGTTCGGGAGGGGCGGGCGCGGCCGCGGGCGTCGCCTGAGGCGATGCGGCGGCGAGCGCTGCGGCGATCAGGGAATTGACCATCGATGACCCTCCCAAAGCCGGATCGGTCAGGATGGCGATGGCGGTGAGCCCGGACAGCCCGGCGTTGGACGCTTCGGGCACAGCCCGGGACGAGATCGCTCCCGGACTCCACTCACAACGCGCATCAGACCCCCCAGCCCGATACCCGGCAATCATGGTCTCTAAGTTGTTAAAAAATGTCTAGCGATATCCGCAAGAAGGTGAACTTTTCTCGACGGATGGCGCCTTGAGCGCGCCTATTGGACGCGGCGCACCTGGTAGCCGTCGTGCTTGAGCATGGCGATCACCGAATCCTTGCCCGCGAGATGGCCTGCGCCGACGGCGATCAGGATCGTTCCGGGCTGGGCCATGCGCTGCTCGATCCAGCGGCTCCAGTTCTGGTTGCGGCGCTTGATCAGCGCAGCCTCGAGCTCGGGCGATGCGGCGAGCTCGCGGTTGAAGGTACGCGCGATCCCTTCGACGTCGCCGCGCGCCCAGGATGCAAGCATGCCGCCGAATTCCTTGTTCATATCCTCGGGTTTGTCGATCGCGCCTTCGAGCAAATCGCGCTGGGCGCTCTCGGGCAGGGTGTCGAAGAAACCGAGCTGCTCGACGTTGGACTCGAGCTCACCGATCGGCTTGCCTTGGCTGGTGAACGAGCTGCGCAGCACCGCCTCGACGCCTTCGCCGCCTTTTAGCCCCATGTCCCTGAACTGGTTGCCGAGCAGCATGAAGGCCGCTGCCCAGGTTTCCATCTGGTCGAATACAGGGCGCGGGATGCCGCTCTTGGCGATCCCGGCTTCGAGCGCGGCGCGCTTTTTCGGGGGGACACGGTCGGCGATCGGCGGCAGTCCCTTGGAGAAGGCGAGGCTGGTCAGCGCGGACATCAGCTTGGTCGGGTCCTTATCGTCAATGATGGTTTCGACCACAAGCTCGTTCGATCCTGTGATTGCTTGATCAAACTTGGCCGTACGCCATTGATATTTATCAGGAAGCAAATGGATTGTGCCGAACAAATAGACTGTCGTATCGGCGTCGGCGACGGCCCATAGCGCCGGATGGGCCACGGGCGCGGCGGCAACCGGCGCAGTCGCCGCGGCGAGGGACAGGCCGATCGCCGCGAGCATCCGGCCGAAGAGCGATTTCAGGATCAATGCAAAGCCTCTCGGGAAACGGGTTCGCATGAGCCGGTAGCTGGGACAAGCTGAACCTCGACTTGCCCCTGCGCGGACCTTACGCCAAAGCCGCGGCTCAAGATTTCGAACGGGGCCTTTGATTTGAGCCTGAGCTTCCAGGACCTGATCCTCACCCTGCACCAATATTGGGGCGAGCGGGGCTGCGTGATCCTGCAGCCCTATGACATGGAGATGGGGGCGGGCACATTCCATCCCGCGACGGTCCTGCGATCGCTCGGGCCCGACCCGTGGAAAGCCGCCTACGTCCAGCCGTGCCGCCGCCCGACCGACGGCCGCTATGGCGAGAACCCCAATCGACTGGGCCATTATTACCAGTACCAGGTGGTCTTAAAGCCGAGCCCGGACGACCTCCAGGACCTCTACCTCGGCAGCCTGACCGCGATCGGGATCGACCCCTTGAAGCACGACATCCGCTTCGTCGAGGACGATTGGGAAAGCCCGACGCTCGGCGCGTGGGGCCTGGGCTGGGAAGTGTGGTGCGACGGGATGGAAGTGACCCAGTTCACGTACTTCCAGCAGGTCGGCGGGTTCGAATGCAGGCCGGTGACCGGCGAGCTGACCTACGGGCTCGAGCGACTGGCCATGTACATCCAGGGCGTCGACAATGTGTTCGACCTCAAATTCAACGACGCCGGCGTGACCTACGGCGACATCTTCCGCGAGAATGAGGTTGAGATGTCGGCCTATAATTTCGAGGTCGCGGACACTGACGCTTTGTTCGACCTGTTCCGCAAGTCCGCCGCGGAGTGCGAGCGGTGCCTGGAGGCCAAGCTGCCGATCCCGGCCTACGAGCAGGCGATCAAGGCGAGCCATGTGTTCAACACTTTGCAGGCGCGGGGCGTAATCTCGGTCGCCGAGCGCCAGGCCTATATCGGCCGCGTGCGTGACCTTGCGAAGGCGGCCTGCGGCGCGTGGCTCG
>Ga0193751_1001143_pt1 | contig 17571 bp, 21 predicted proteins | sample L1c2metaG_FD_143050 | JGI IMG/M metagenome (GOLD analysis project Ga0193751, IMG submission 143050) | Soil microbial communities from a riparian zone of the East river system, Colorado, United States - L1c2 | ecosystem: Environmental > Terrestrial > Soil > Riparian zone | place: USA: East River... | reverse complement strand
CGCGAAAGCGGGAATCCAGCTTTTCTTCTTTCGTGTTTTGACCCCCGCTTTTGCGGGGGTGACGAAGGAGGGACGCATCACGCTCCCGTCAGGATCCGATCGACCAGCTGCTTCACCGTCGGGATGAAGCCGTTGGAATAAAAGGGGTCGCTCTTGAAGCGGAACGCCGAGTGGCCGGCGAACATCAAATTCTGCTCGACCGACGCGCCGTGGGCGATGTCCTGGAGCGTCTTCTGGATGCAGAAGCTGCGCGGGTCTGCAAGGCGACTGGTGGTATTTTTCTCATTGTCCGCCCAGGACGAGAAGGCGCATTGCGACAGGCAGCCCATGCATTCGGCCTGGTCCTTGCGGATCCGCTTTTCTTCGTCGGGCGTGACGAAGATCAGCGTGTCGTCGGGCGACTTCATCGCACTGGTGAACCCCTGGGCATACCATTCGCGCGCATGCTGTAGGTCGCCCTTGGTCACCCAATAATGTTTCTTCGTGCCGATGCCGACGTCGAGCTCGAAATGGTGATCGCCGACCGGGTCCTTGGTGTAGGCGATTTGGCGGTCGCTGCGCGATTCGAGGTCGCGCAGGAACGGGTTGCGCACGGCCGATGAATAGAAGCCGGTCGGCGAGAAGCGGTGAAGCAGCACATCGCCGTCCTCGAGCGTCAGAAGTTTGGCCTTCCACTCGGGCGGGATCGGGCTTTCCTGGGTCAGAAGCGGGCGCGTTCCGAACTGGAAAACGATCTGGCCGAGCTCGGGATTGTCGATCCAGTGGTCCCATTCGTCGAGCCGCCACACGCCGCCGGCCATGACGATCGGAAGCGTGTCCGGCAGGCCTTCGGCGCGCATCGTCTCGCGCAGCTCCTTGACCCGCGGATAGGGATCCTGCGGCTTGCGCGGGTCCTCGGCATTGCTGAGGCCGTTGTGCCCGCCGGCCAGCCAAGGGTCCTCATAAACCACCGCGGCAAGCCATTCGGCGGCCCTGTGATAGGCGCGCTTCCACAGCGCGCGGAAGGCGCGCGCGGAGCTGATGATCGGCAGATAATTGACGCCGTAGGAGGCGGCGATCTCGGACAGCTTGTAAGGCATGCCCGCGCCGCAAGTAACGCCGGTAACGAGTCCCTTGGTTCGCTCGAGGACGCCGTGCAGCACCCGCTGCGCGCCGCCCATCTCCCACAACACATTGATGTTGATGGCGCCAGTGCCGCTGGCGATCTCATAGGCGCGCTGGACCTGCGCGACCGCGCCGTCGACCGCATATTTGATCAGCTCTTCGTGCCGGTCGCGGCGGGTCATCCCTTCGTAGATCTGCGGGACGATGCGCCCTTCGGGGTCATAGCTGTCGGCGTTGACCGCGCTGACCGTGCCGATGCCGCCCGCAGCCGCCCAGGCGCCGGAGCTGGCATGGTTGGTCGCGCTGACGCCCTTGCCGCCTTCAATTAGCGGCCAGACCTCGCGCCCACCGTATAAAATCGGCTTCAGGCCCTTGAACAAACACACTCTCCCCGGCGCGTCAAACGCCACTCGAGCGCTCATATAGGAGCGCTTGGCCGCGATTGCCCGAAAAAAGTGAGCGGAGCCTCCACGGTACGCGAGGCCCCGCTCCGGGGAACTAACAGTTGCCGCTGGTCAGCACGCCGCCGACCACCGTGCCGATCACTCCGCCGACGATCGCGCCAGCAGCGCGGTCACCGCTGTGCCGGTAGTAATCGCGATGGCGTCCGCTGTCGGCGACTTCGCTGCCGATCACCGCGCCGGCGAGGCCGCCGACTGCTGCGCCTGCCGCCGGATTGCCGCAGCGATAGCCGTAACCGGAGTAATAGCCGTAGCCGTAAGGGCCGCCATAACCGTATGGGCTGCCATAACCGTAGCCATCGGGACTGCCGTATCCGTAAGGGTACCCGTAGCCGTACCCGCCGTACCCCCCATAGCCACCGTAATAGGCATAGACCGGATAAATGCCCCCGTAGCCGTAGCTGAAGGGGTAGCCGTAACCAGAGCTGTAGCCGGGATAACGATAGCCGTACCCGTAGGAATGTCCGCGCCAGCCGTGGTTCCAGCCGCCGCTGGAACCGTGATTCCAGCCGCCGTTCGAGCCGCCGTGATTCCAGCCGCGGGCAGCGGCCGGCGAAGCCGCGATTACCGCGGCGGACAATGCGAGTGCCAAGATTTTCAACATCGAAACAGCTCCTCAAATCCAGAGGCGGTCGGAGAGACTCACGGCCGTTTCTGCGGCGCCGTTGCTCCCCTCAAGCTGTCCGGTTGCTGAACGCCGTTTCGGCCGCTCAACGATTCATCGCATAATCGAGGCCGATGTCGACCGCGGGCGCCGATTGCGTGATGCGCCCCACCGAGATGAAATCGACGTCGGTCTCAGCGATCGCGCGGATGGTTTCGAGGGTTACCCCGCCGGATGCCTCGAGCGGCACCCGCCCGCCGACCAGCGCCACGGCCTCGCGCAGCACTGTCGGCGGCATATTGTCGAGCAGCAGACGGTCCGCGCCGGCAGCCAGCGCCGGCTCGATCTGGTCGATCCGATCGACCTCGACCTGGACGGGCAAGCCGGTGTTCGCTTGCCCAGCGCGCCGGACGGCTTCGGCGACGTCGCCGCAAACCGCGACGTGATTGTCCTTGATCAGCACGCCGTCGTCGAGGCGCATGCGGTGGTTCTGGGCGCCGCCCATGCGCGCGGCATATTTCTCGAGCGCGCGCAGCCCCGGAATCGTCTTCCTCGTGTCGAGCAGGATCGCGCCGGTTCCCGCGATCGCGTCGACATATTTGCGCGTCAGGGTCGCGATGCCCGACAAATGCTGAAGCGTGTTGAGCGCGGATCGCTCGGCGGCGAGCATGGCCCGCGCATTACCGGCGAGGCGCATCAGCACTGTGCCCGCGTCCGCCCGGTAGCCATCTTGCACGAGCGCTTCGATCCGGACCTCGGAATCGAGCGCTCGAAAGAATGCCGCGGCAATCTCCAGCCCGGCGACGATGATCGCCTCGCGGCAATTTATCTCAGCGGTAAAACGGGTGTCCGCCGGAATGGTCGCGTTCGACGTGACATCGCCGCCAGTGCCGAGGTCCTCGGCCAGCACATGAGTGACGAAAGCGTCGAGATCGAATTCGGAAGGCAGCGCCATAAGCTGCCTTACTGCGCTGGCTCCTCGGCTTTCAACATCCGCCAGCGTCCGTCGGTCCATGCATAGCGCTGCTCATCCGCCGGCTCGAAATCGCCGTGCTTCCACCCGTTGACGGTGATGGTGACGCAGCCGTCGGCAATGTCGATCGTGTTGAAGCTCTGTCCCTGCTGGCGCACCCGGGTCGAGGTCGCGGTTCCGGCCTGGACGACAAGCGCTCCGCCGGCGTGGGTAATGAGATCGCTCGCATGGTGGGTCGAGGCGTGATGCGCATGACCCGCGAGCAGGATGTCGACGCCTGCCTCCTCGATCGCGTCGAGCGCAAGCTCCTGGCGGCCGATGGCGCGCTCGACCTCGCCGCCGATGGTGAGCGCGAACAAGGGATGGTGGGTCACGAGCACGCGCACCGTGTTGGAATCGACCCGCGCGAACGTCTCGCGGATGAATTCGACCTGCTCCTCGCTCACTCGCCCGTCCTTGAAGGTCAGCGAGCGCGCGGTGTTGATGCCGAGAACGGCGACGCCGGAGAGCTCGATGAACGGGCACAACGTTTCGTCGATAAAGCGGCGATAGCGTGCCAGGGGCGAGAGGAAGCGGCGCAGCACGTCGTACAGGGGGACGTCGTGGTTGCCGGGCACGCCGATCACTTCGTGGCCGCGCTCGCGCAGCCGCTCGAGGAACCGGCACGCTTCCTTGAATTGTTCGGTGCGCGCGCGCTGGGTGAAATCGCCGCTGATGACGACCAGATCGGGCTGGAGCTCGTCGATGCTACGCTCGACGGCCTCGACCAGGCGCGGGTCATGCGCGCCGAAGTGCAGGTCGGAAAGATGGACCAGGCGAGCCATGGGCCAGTGAACGCGCCTCAAGCGCGCGGGTTCAGTAGTTCATGAATATGAGCAGCTTGACGTCGATGCCGAATCCCTCGGCGCGCTTCTGCTCGACGAAGTTGGGGATGTCTGCCCGCGCGACGAGGTGGACGTTAATGTCTTCATCGTCGCCGCCTCCGCCCTCGCCGATCCTGCGGATTCCGGTCGCCCGCACCAGCGTGAAACCTTCCGACACTATCCCCGGCGAGGCGTAGAAATCGCCGAGCTGCTCGACCTGGCTGGCGGTGAAGCCGGTCTCCTCCTCGAGCTCCTTGATCGCGGTGGTTTCGACCGTCGCATTGTGATCTTCGTCGCCGATCAACCCGGCGGGAAGCTCGACGCACCGCGCAGCCAAGGGCACGCGCGGCTGATCGATCAGGATCACCTTGCCTTCGAATTCGGCAAGGATGACGACCGCGCGAATGTCGTTGGCGCGGCTCGCATATTCCCATTTGCCGCGGCGCATCGCGCGGACGAACCTGCCTTCCCACATGACCTCTTCGGGAGGCAGATCGTCGAGATTCACAGCTCGATCAGCTTGTCGGGGATTTCGTTGGTGTCGCCGGCGGTGCGGGGGAAATGCTCGGCGAGCACGGCGCCGACCTGGCCGATGGCCGCAGCGATCCCGTCGCCCGGCCGGCCGTCGCGGACGTCGACCAGCAGAGCGGCCATCGCCTCGCCCCAGACTTCGGGCGTGGTCACCTTGCTGATCGCTTCGTCGCCGACGATCTCAGCCCGGCGCTCGGCCATCGACAGGTAAATCAGGACGCCGGTGCGCCCAGCGGTGCGACGCTCGGCCGCAGCCTTGAACACCACGATCGCGCGCCGCCGCACGCGCCGGTGCTTGGTCGCGCCGGGAGTCAAAGCGAGGCGCAGCGGCATATATTTGAGGAGCAGCAGGGCCGCGGTGAACTTCAGCACCGCAGCGACCATCAGGAAGGTCAGCAGCTCGCCCAACGTCGGCTCGGCATGCCAGCCGCCGAGCAGCTGGTCGTACCAGAATTGCAGCCAGTCCGGGCGCCAGGCCGAAACGGCGAGCGCTAGAATCATCACCGCGACCGCCCAGTGCAAGGCGACGTCGTGATAGGGATCGCTGATCGGCGTCGCGACCGCGACGATCTCGCCATCGCTCTTGGCCTCGGCCGCGGCGATCGCGGCGCTGATCTTGTCGCGGTCGGCTTGGCTCAGTTGCATCACCATGAGCCCGATGCTCCGCCGCCGCCGAACGAGCCGCCACCGCCGGAGAAGCCGCCGAATCCGCCGCCCCCGCCAAAACCGCCGCCGCCCCAGCCGCTGCCACCGCCCCAACCGCCACCACGCGAGCCGCTCAGCGCACTGAGGCCCCACAGCGCGATCCACGGGCTGATGCCGCCGCGACGCGTGCGGTAGCGCTGGCCGGCGGCCCGGCGGAAATGGGACAGGACGACAAAGGCGATGATCATCCCCCAGAAGAAGATCGGAAACCCACCGCCGCCGGAATGCTGGCGCTGCTGTTGCGCCTGCTCGGCCTGGGCGACATTCTTCTGCGCCTCGGCGGCGGGCAGACTCATCTGCTTGATGATCTGGTCCGCTCCCGCCTCGATCCCGCCGCCATAATCGGGCGGGTTCTGTTTGAAGCGCGGCAGGATGGAATTGCGGATAATGATGCTCGACATGGCGTCGGTCAGGAAGGCGGTCGCGCCATAACCAGTCTCGATCCTCACCTTATGCTCGGTGGGCGCGACGATCAGGATGACGCCATCGTCCTTGCCCTTCTGGCCGATGCCCCAGGCGCGTCCGAGCCGATAACCGTAATCCTCGATCGGATAGCCTTCGAGGCTCGAAGTCGTCGCCACCACGAACTGGCGGCCGCTTTGCGCCTGAAGCGCCTCGGACTTGCTGGTGAGGTCGACGACCTGGGCGGGGCTGAGGATGTGCGCCTCGTCGACCACCCGGCCAGTGAGCTTCGGGAAAGTCTGGGCCGAAGCCGGCGCGGCCAGCGCGAGCAACGCGAGCGGCGCCAGCCACAGGACAGCGGGAAAGCGCGTCACCTCAACCGGCGGTGTTGAAGTCGACCTTGGGCGCTTCCTGCGCTGCGGCCGAGGCCTCGAACGGCACCTTGGGCTTGGCGCCGTAGAACACCTTGGCGCCGATCGCGTCGGGGAAGGTGCGGATGCGGGTGTTATACTGGCGCACCGCCTCATTGTAGTCGCGGCGCGCGACGCGGATCTCGTTCTCGGTGCCTTCGAGCTGGCTCTGCAGCGTCAGGAAATTCTCGTTCGACTTGAGGTTGGGATAGGCCTCGAAGGTCGCCAGGAGCCGCCCGAGCGAGCCGCCGAGCTGGGCCTGGGCATCGGCGAACGCTTTGACCTTGGCCGGATCCTCGAGGTCGCTCCCGTTCAGCTGGATGCTGGTCGCCTTCGCCCGCGCGTTGGTGACGTCCGTCAGCACCGTCTTTTCCTGCTGGGCATAGCCTTTGACGGTGTTGACCAGGTTGGGGACGAGGTCGGCGCGGCGCTGATACTCGCTCTGCAAATTGCCCCAGGCGGCGTTGACCTGCTCCTGGGCGGTCGGCACGCTGTTGAGGCCGCAGCCGGCAAGGCTCAATGCAGCCAGCGGTGCGAGCAATCCGAAACGGCGAAGTGCGGTCATTGGGGGTCCCCTCGATGCGTCACGTGGACGCATAGTTAGATGCGCGGCCGTATCGTTTCAATGCTGTCTTAGATCAGCAATACAGCAAAGCTTTCAATCTGGCGCGCAGACGCTACGCTTCGGCTCACGCGATGCAAGGATAAGGGGAGCCGCCATGCTCAAGGATTTCCGCGCGTTCATCGCCAAGGGCAATGTGCTCGATCTCGCCGTCGCCGTGATCATCGGCGCCGCCTTCGCGAAGATCGCCACCAGCCTCACCGAAGACGTGATTATGCCGGTTGTCGGCGCGATCTTCGGCGGGCTCGATTTCTCGAGCCACTTCGTCCTGCTCGGGCCCGTTCCCGCTGGCTACAAAGGCAGCATGACCAATTATGCGACGCTCAAGGCCGGAGGTGCGCCGGTGCTCGGCTGGGGCGAGTTCGTCACGGTCGTGATCAATTTCCTGATCCTCGCCTTCATCATCTACCTGCTGGTGCGCTGGGCGACGAAGATGATGCGCCGGCGCGAAGACGCGCCCAGCGGCCCGAGCGAGGTCGAGCTGCTGGCCGAGATAAGGGACGAGCTGAAGAAGCGCCCATAGGCGTCATGCTGAACTTGTTTCGTCAGGATGACTCGCACGCGGTTACTTCGGCCGGCCGCTGAACCCCGCCTCCGTGCGCAGTGCGTCGCCGTCCATCAGCACTCCGTCGCTCATCACCTGGTCGACGTGGCGTAGATCGCCAATAGTCTTTTCGGGATCGCCATCGACCAGCACCAAATCGGCTTCCTTGCCGACGGCGATCGAGCCGGTGCGCTTGTCGGCTTTGACGTTTCGCGCCGGAGCGATGGTGGCGGTCGCGAGCGCTTCGGCGGTCGTCATTCCGCCATCGACGTAGAGCTCAAGCTCGCGCACCAGCTCCATGCCCCGGCCGTCGGTCCCGGCGACAATCGGCACGCCGGCGCGGCGCAGCTTCACGACATATTCCTCCATGTGATGGACGCTCTTCTGCGCATCGTCACGGGTCATCCCCGGCAGATAGGGGATCGGTCCCGACTTGAACCCGCGCTCGGTCGCCGCCGGCAACGTGCCGACATAAGGCGCGTAGGCGGGGCCGGGCGTACCGGCATTGGCGAGCAGCACATTTTCGACGACGACCAGGGTCGGATCGAGCACGATGTGCCTTTCCGCCATGGTCTTGATCACCGTCTTCGTCGGCTCGGCATCGAGGTCGACGTCTTTGAAATATTTGCCCGGACCGAGCATCCGCATAGTCGTGTTCGCCTTGTCGACCACCTCCTGCGGCATCGCCTGCATGGTCGCGAAATAGATGTGGGTGATCTCATCATAGCCGGCGTTGATCGCGTCGAGCGTGCGCATGCCGGCCGGAATGTGGCCGTGAACGTGCAGGCCCAGCTGGTGCGCCAGCTTGGCGGCCGGCGCGATCCATTCCGGCTTCATCGACGTGTAGAATTTGACGGCGGTGAGATTGTTCGCCTTGATCTTGCGGACCGCCGCCAGCGTCTCGTCCAGGTTGGAGACGGCGAGGCTGCCTTGAGCAACCAGCGGCCCCTTCTGATCGACGATGACCGAATCAAAACATTCCGGGGCGAGCAAAGTGCCGGCATTGCGACGCTCGCGTTGCGAGACTTCGAGCTCGATCGGGCCGCCCGGGTTGCGGCATGAGGTCACTCCGAGGGCCAGCTCGCTGACGGTCTGGAAATCGTCACCGACATGCATGTGGCTGTCCCACAGGCCGGGCACGAGCGTCTTGCCGGCGCCATCGATCGTCCGGGTGCCCGCGTGGAGCGCGCGTGCCAACGCTGACGATCTTTTCGTGGGCCGTCAGCACATACCGGTTAGCGAGGAAGCGCTCTTTGTCCGCGTCGTACATCTTGACCCTGCGAAACAGCACCGGCCGGCGCGCATCCGCGGTCAGGAACTTCTTCGCGGTTGCCGGCGCGAGCGCCGCGATCGCCGCGTCCTGCGCCGCCTGCATTTTGTCGAGATTACCTTCATAGCCCGCGGGAAGCAGCCCGAGACCCTGCAGCGCGCCGAAGAACTTGCCGTTTTCGACCCATACCGGCTGCGGGCTCTGGCTGGTTCCCCTGAGCAAGATGAGATCGACGTGTTTCTTGCCCTGCGGCCCGTCGACGTCGAGCGATGCGACCGTGTCGAACGTCGCCTTGCCCGAGGGCAGCAAGGTCAGGCCTGTGCGTCCGGCGGAAAGCAGTGCGTCGATTTCGGGGGCAGCGGCGAGGAAGGGTCCGCCCTGCGGCAGATAATAAGCTGGTGACGTATAAGCGGCGTCGCCTTTGTCGACCGGGCTGACCCAGGTCGCTTTGCCACTGCGGATCGAGAAGTTCTCGGCCGCATCGCCACTCGGCGTGACACCTCGAACGACGAGCTCCGATGGCATGCCGTCAGGCCCGACGCGCATCGTCTGGTCGGTCTCGAAGATCAGCCCGCGCAGCAGGATCGACTCGCGAAAGGCCAGGCGGCCGTCTGCCATCGTCCACTTATATTCGTCGCCGTGCTTGCCGGCGGTCGAAACGACGACGAAGTGCGTCGCGTCCTTGGGCGGAACGAGCAGCTGCTCCTTCGGTACCGGCGCAGCGAACGCGGCTGGAGCACTGGCGGCGAGCAGCGCGGCAAGAATCAAACGGCGCATGAATTCCCCTCCCGATTGGTCGCGCGCACCGTGGCGACACGCGCGCCCAAGCGCAACCGCCGGTTCGACGGACGGACCAAGTTCACTGCAGGCGGATGAGCGTCTCTGGCACCTTGGTCGAGGCCGAGTTCACGTCCCAATGGACCTGGTGGCCGATCGCATGCGGCGCGGCGCCATCCTCGCTGTTGTTGGTCAGGATCTCGCCATCGGTAATGACGGTGAAGCGGCCCTCGGCACGCGATACCGGGCCCTTGCCCTCGGGAGCCGTGGGCACGCCGGCGCGCGTCGCCATCGGGCCGGATCCGCCGGTCATCGCCGGCGCGGTGACCAGCACCGATCCATCGGCGCGGCGGCGGATGGCGATGAACGGGACGATGAGGTCGTTGTCGGGCAGTGCGGGGAACAGGAAGTCCTGGGTCGCTCGGCCTTCGAAATGATAGTCGACGTCGAACACGCCCTTGCCGCGATAGGTGGCCGATCGCCACCCAGCATATTTCATCAGCTTGGCGGCAAATGCGCGGTTGGATTCATCGTCGAGGCCGGGCAGCCCGAAGGCCTTGGCCATGCCCTCGGCTTCCTTGCGCTTGTCGGCGGCGTGACTGTCAAATTCGGCCTTTTGCGCCGCGATCTCCGCCTTGGTGCACGGCCGCTCCTTCTCGCCTTCGGTGCAGTGCGCCATGCTGTCTTTCCACGGCTCGGCCTTGTCTTCGTCAGGGGGTAGCTGGATCACGATCTCGCCGCGGTAGTTGAGCACGAAGCTTCCGTCCTTCCGAAGCGTCAGGTCGGATGCGAACTTGCCCGGCCCCCACAGGCACCCGGTGAGGAGCAGAGCAGCGGCCGCGACGATAACCCGCTTGGCGAAATGGCGCATGAGAACCCCCGCGCCAGATTAGCCGACGGCGAGGAGAAGCTCAAAGCGACGTGAGGAAAAGTGGGAGGCTTCTGTTGCCCGGCGCCTCCCGTGCCGCTGGAATCCCCTTCTGTTGCCCGGTGGGGTCCAACCGCGCTTTAGCCTTGTAACTTCAATCCGTTAGGACGTCAGTTACGCAGCAAGAGCGAGCGCCTCATTATCGTTGGCACTTGTGGTTATGAGCCGTCACGGTGGTCTCCTACCGATCGGCAATCGAGCCTTTATTGCACCCGTCGATCCTATTTCGCCCCCATCAGCAACGGCGCGAAACGCGCCGCTAATGGTGGAGGCGCCGGGGTACTGCCCCCCGGGTCCGAAGTGCCTATTCCACTCAACCATCTACCGACATAGCCGGTCACCCGGCGCGCCCGAGATAGGGATTTTACGCGTGAATCTCAAGGATCGGCCTGATATGGCTATCCGCGCACATTCAGTCTTCCGGGAACAAGAAACGCATGAAAAGACTAGCTTTTACCTTGGTCGGGGCGGCCGCGCTGACGCTTGGCGCGTGCAGCAGCAGCAACCAGGATCAGGTCAACAATGCCGAGTTGAACCACGCCAACGACGAGCTCAATGAGCAGGCCAACCAGGCTGCGATGGACGCCGCCAATGCCGAAGCGGCCGCGCTCGCCAACCAGCAACAGCAGGTCCAACAGGCGACGGACAATGCGTCCAATCCGAGCGACGCCGAGGAGCAGAACGTCAGCGGCATGTAGGTGTCCGACGACGCCATCCCCGCCGCGACCCTGATCCTGGTCCGCGACCGCCCGAGCGGCGCGCCCGAGCTGCTGATGGTCGAGCGCGCCGAAGGCATGGCGTTCGCCGCCGGCGCCTTGGTCTTCCCCGGCGGGCGCATCGACCAAGCCGACCGAAAGTTCGCGGCGGACCGCGGATTCGACGCCGCGGCGGTCGCGGCCATCCGCGAGACGCTCGAGGAAACGGCGGTGCCCGCTGCCCTCACACCGTTTCCCGACTGCGACACCGCACGCGCCATCCAGCAACGCCTGGGGGCCGGGGAGGATTTCGCGGCTGTGCTCGATTCTGTCGGTCTGGCGGTCGACGCCTCGGCGCTGACCCCGTTCGCGCGCTGGGTGCCCAAATTCCACGCGGTCCGGCGATTCGATACCTTGTTCTTTGTCGCCGAGGCGCCCGAGGGCGATTGGCAGCCACAGGCGATCGAGGACGAATGCGCAGGCGCTTACTGGCTGACCGCGGCGCAAGCGCTGGAGCGCGAGCGGCTCGGCCAGGGCCGGTTGATCTTCCCGACTCGGCGCACGCTCGAGCGCCTCGCCCAGCATAGGAGCTTCGATGAAATCCGCGCCGATGCGCTGCGTTTTCCGATCGAACCGGTTTCGCCCTGGGTCGAGGAGCAGGGCGGCGAGAAATTCATCACCATCCCCGACCATTTGGGCTTCCCGGTCACCCGCGAGCGGCTCGACGGGCTGTGGCGCGGCTAGCGGCAGCGCCGAGTCGCCCTTCTCTCCATGAGAAAAGGGGACCCGCCAGAGGCGGATCCCCTTGTCGTCAAACCGGCTGAAGCGTCTACTTCAGGTGGTTCGACAGATGCTTGTTCATCTCGAACATGCTGACCCGGTCCTTGCCCCCAAAGATCGGCTTCAGCGTCGAGTCGGCCATGATTTCCCGTTTGTTTTGCGGGTTTTGCAGGTTGTTCTTCCGAATGTGGTCCCAGATTTTGGAAACCACCTGGCTGCGCGGCAGCGGCGCGCTGCCGGTGATCTTCGCGAGATCCGCCGAAGGTTGAACCGGACGGGCCAGCCCGCCCCCTGCTTTACGACCAGTCCCTTGTGCCATCAGGCCCTCCTGTTGTTCCCCTCTTCGTAGAGCGCAACTCCGGGCCGTTTGCAATGCCCCAGTGCAATCTTGGATCAAGGATTTTGCATGCCGAACGGGACGACGTGGTTTTGCGCATCGTGGCCGATGTCGGCGCGGCCGCCGAACGCGATGCCCGAGCGGCGGCACCAGTCTTCGACAATCGCCGCTTCATCGCCGTGAAACTCGGGGTCGTTGGAGAGGATGTCGGTGACCCGCCCGAGCCTCAGCCGCGCAACGCGGCGGACATTGGCGCTCGCGGTCACATGGAACATCGTGCGGTCGATCCGGTAGAGCTGCTCGCCGACATCCTCGATCAACAGGTCAACGCCGGTGAAGTCGGGTTCGAGCGACGTGCCGAGCAGATTCGACAGAACAGTCAAGTTGAACGCCATAGCTGGGGGTGCAAGCTGGCGCTCGAGCGCGGCCGAATCGCGGCCGACGATCCAGTTCAAAGCGCGGTGGACTGCCGCGTCGCCGCCGTCGCGCAACACGTCCTGCGGCATCGGGCCCCAGGCGACTGTGATTCCCGCCTTGTGCAGCCCGGCGAGTAGGAAGCCGGCGTCGCTATAACCCATGTAGAGCTTGCTTCGAGCGGCCTCGCGCAGGCCGGTCAGCGCGCGCTCGGCGATCCGGTTCGAGCCATAGCCGCCTCGAGCGAACCAGATGGCATCGACCGAAGCGTCGGCCATGACCTCGCGCAAGGCTTCGAGGCGGGCTTCGTCCGGCCCGGCAAAATGGCCGTCGGAAAGGAAGCATTGCGGGTGGACCAGGAGCTCACAGTCGCCGCGCTCGTCGACGATCGCCTGCACGGCATCCGCGGCTTCACGCTTCAACCTGCAGCTTGGGGCGACGACCGCGATGCGCATCATCGAGACTTACGCGTCGATGTGTTCAGCGCCACGGCGGCGCGAATGAGCGCCTTGAACGCCGCTTCATCGATCTGGTCGCCTTCACGCACGTCAATCGCGCGCCGGGTATTGCCTTCGAGGCTGGAGTTGAACAGGCGCGATGGGTCGTCCAGCGAAGCGCCTTTGGCGAAGGTCAGCTTCACTTTGTTCTTGTAGGTCTCGCCGGTGCAGATGATCCCGGCGTGCGACCAAACGGGCACGCCCGACGGGTTATTGGGCTTGATCCACTTGCGCTCCTCAATCACCGCGGAGTCGGCTTCAAAAATCAGCGCGCGCAAGCGGGCCAGGGTCTTTCCCCGCCAATCTTGCTCGTCGGCCATGATGTTCACTCCTGTCCCGCGGTCCGTGGCCCGCCGCGCCAACTGGCCACATAGGGCAGGGCGAACATGTACAAGCCGGTGAGCATGAGCAAGGCAAGCGGGAACAGCGGCAGCTAATAGACCCACTCGGCGGGCTGTCGCCCGACGCCCAAGGCAATGAAGATGGCCATGACCACCGCCGTAAAGATTATCGACAGCCAGCGGTGAGTCCGCCGGACCCAAATGTTCCAAGTCAAAGATTCCTCCTTCGAAGACGAGCCAGGACGGGATCAGGCACACGGGAGGACGATTAGCTGCGCCGGGCTTGGAGCATCTTCCACCCGTTCCCCGAGGGATCGCGAAAGCTGGCGTCCACATTGCCGTAGCGGTCAATCGGCTCCTGCGTGAAATCCACTCCGCGGGCGCGCAATTCATCGTAGGCGGCGCGACAATCGTCGACGACCAGCACGAGCGGCGGCATAGCGCCCTTCGCCACCGCCTCGCGCAGGCCCTGCGCGGTCGCCGCGTCGACCAGCGGCGCCTGCGGCGTAAACAGCCCGAGCTGGAAGGATGGCTGGTCCGGATGCTGCACCGTGAGCCAGCGGTAATCGCCGTTTCGCGCGTCCGTGTGGACTCGGAATCCGAGCTTATCGACATAGAATTCTAAAGCTTCATCCTGGTCGCGGACGTACAGACCGGCGACTTCGACACCCTGGCTCATGGGACCTCCGTTTCTTCGGGCGTGTCGATAGCGCCCGAGTCCCGCCGTCGCTTCTCCGAAACTGCGGTTTTGAGGTCGGGCCGGTGGGCGGCACTGACGAAGCAATGGGGCACCCGCTCAAGCGCGTGCTGAGCGGCTTTCTGGCGCCTGCGGAGCTCACTTGGGCTCTCGCCGGTCACATCGCGAAACGTGCGCCCGAAGGTCCCCAGACTCCCCCAGCCCGTCTGGAATGCGATTTCGGTGATCGACAGGTCGGTGTCGCGGAGCAGCGCCTTGGCGCGCTCGATCCTGCGCGTGAGAAGGTAGCGGTGCGGCGGCACTCCGAACGCGTCCTTGAACGACCGCGCGAAATGGGCCTCGGAGACGCCGCTCACCCGGGCGAGCCGCCGAACCGGCCACTCCTCGTGCGAGGCGGCGTCCATGCGATCCTTCGAGCGCAGCAGGCGGCGCAGCACTTGCTCTGCACGTTTGGCGTCACGTTTCATCCGCGCCTTCTTATGCCGGGCGACACCCCTCCCCAACCCCTTCCCGTCGAGCGGAGGAGCCGATTTCGCGCTTTAGCGGTGGCGCCCTTGCCGCGGATGGTGCAGCTTCCCCAGTCGGGGAGAGTTCCATGAACAAAACCATCGCGCTCACCATCGCCGTTGCCGGGCTGGTCCTGAGCTCCGCCGCGCCGGCGCCCGCCAGCTACAACGTCATCATCCGCGGCGGCACGATCTACGACGGATCGGGCGGCGCGCCGTTCGTCGGTGATGTCGCGCTGAAGGGCGACAAGATCGCTTATGTCGGCCCGCACGCACCGGGCCGCGCAACCCGCGTGATCGACGCGACCGGCAACGCCGTGTCACCGGGCTTTATCAACATGCTGAGCTGGTCGACCGAAAGCCTGATCGCCGACGGCCGGGGCCTCAGCGAAACCGCCCAGGGCGTCACTCTCGAAGTCATGGGCGAAGGCGATTCGATGGGCCCGTGGACGCCCGCGATGAAGCGGCTCGCGGTCAAGCGCCAGGGCGACATCAAATATCCGATCCGCTGGACGACGCTCGGCCAATATCTCGAATACATGACTCACAAGGGCGTCACGCCCAACCTCGCCTCGTTCGTCGGGGCGACCACGGTCCGGGTGCATGAGCTTGGCGAGAAGGACATCGACCCGACCCCGGCGCAGCTGACGCGCATGCGTGCGCTGGTTCGCCAGGCCATGAAGGAAGGCGCGATGGGCGTCGGATCGTCGCTGATCTATGCGCCCGCGACCTATGCCGAAACGCCCGAGCTCGCGGCAATTACGACCGAGGCTGCCAAATGCGGCGGGATGTACATCAGCCACATGCGCTCGGAAGGAAACAAGCTCCTGGAGGCGATCAACGAGCTGATCGCGATCAGCAAGCAATCCGGCGCTCCGGCCGAAATCTATCATTTCAAGCAGGGCGGCGCACTGAATTGGGGCAAGCTCGACGCGGCGATCGCCAAGGTCGAGGCGGCGCGCGCGGGTGGCCAGCGGATCACCGCCGACATGTACACCTATACCGCCGGCGCGACCGGGCTCGACGCCTCATTTCCGCCATGGGTGCAGTCGGGCGGCCTCGAAGCCTGGATTCGGCGGCTGAAGGACCCGGCGATCCGCGCCCGCGTCGAGCGCGAAATGAAGACTCCCCAGAACGACTGGGAAAATCTGATGCTGCTCGCCGGCAGCCCTGACCGAGTGCTCCTGCTCGGGTTCAAGAACGACAAATTGAAACCGCTGACCGGCAAGACCCTCGCCGAGGTCGCGACAATGCGCGGCAAGAGCCCGGAGCAGACCGCGATGGACCTGGTGATCGAAGATGGATCCCGCGTCGGCACCGCGTACTTTCTGATGTCCGAGGACAATGTGAAGCGGGAAGTCGCGCTGCCGTGGATGGGCTTCGGTTCGGACGAGGCCTCGCAGGCGCCCGAGGGCGTGTTCCTGAAATCGCATGCGCATCCCCGCGCCTACGGCAATTTCGTTCGGGTGCTGGGTCATTATGCGCGCGACGAACATGCAACCACGCTGCCCGATGCGATCCGGCGGCTGACCTCGCTGCCCGCAACCAACTTGTCGATCCGCCAGCGTGGCTGGCTCAAGCCCGGCTATTACGCCGACGTCGTGGTGTTCGATCCGGCTGCGGTCCAGGACCATGCGACCTATGACCAACCGCACCAGCTCGCGACCGGTGTCGCGGACGTCTTCGTCAATGGCGTCCAGGTGTTGAAGAACGGCAAGCACACGGGGGCCAAGCCGGGGCGGTTCGTGCGCGGTCCCGGCTGGACCGGCTGGCCCGGCGGAGGCGCGTGCAAGTAGCCGGGAAGGAACGGACGATGCGAGCGCTCGCAGCTTTGCTTTCGCTGGCGCTGGTGGCGGCTGCGCCTGCCGGGAAACCGACCGAGATCCGCTCGGGGCTCGGAGATGAAGCACTCGTGGTTCCTGCCGGAAGTCCTGTCCGCTTCTTGCGCTTTGGCAAGGATTATGAAGGCCGCTTCAGCGGCCGGTTCGTATTGACGGGGACCTTCTTTTACGGGTGCGAGATCGAGTGCGAACCGCCGCTGCAAAAGGACCAGGTCTTTGCCGCGATCGTCCCGGACCCGGAGATCGCTGCTGTCTTGCCGCACTGGAAGCTTCGCGACAACGACATGCGGATCTACCTGGTCAATGGGGAGCGACTTGCAAGCCAGATCGTCACGCGTCAGGAGCGGGCGGCGCTTCTTGCGGGCAAGATCGACGACGTCCGCAGGCACGTCACGATCATCGTCGACGATTTCCGCGCTGGCATCGATTGCGACAGCGCGTTCTATTCGGCGCGGTTCGTCGCCATCGCGAAACCCATCGAGATTGCTCGCGCCAAGCCCGACGGCAATTACGGCTGCGGCTGATCGCTGCACTGACTAGTCATCGACGCGCCCGTCCAATAGGGCCGCGGCGATGATTGATTCTCCGGTTTTCTTCAGCGGCATCGGCGGCAGCGGCATGCTTCCGCTCGCGTCGATCGTGCGTGCCGGCGGCGGGCGCGTATCCGGCTCGGACCGTTCGCTCGATGCGGGACGGACGCCGCTCAAGTTCGATTATTTGCGCTCGCTCGGAATCCAGCTGTTCCCGCAGGACGGTTCGGGGCTGCAGGAGGGCATGACCCTGGTCACATCCACGGCCGTCGAGGCGAGTGTGCCCGACGTCGTGCGCGCCAAGGAGCTCGGCCTCACCCACCTCACCCGCCCGCAATTCCTCGCGCAGCTCCTGAACGCCGCGCAGCGCAGCGTCGGGGTCGGTGGCACCAGCGGCAAATCGACCGTGACGGGCATGATCGGCTGGATCCTCCACGCCTGCCACCGCCAGCCGACTGTGATGAACGGCGCGGTGATGAAGAATTTCGTGACCCCCTCGGCGCCGTTCGCAAGCGCGCTGGTCGGCGACCCCGAGCTGTTCGTCAGCGAAGTCGATGAAAGCGACGGATCGATCGCGCTCTTCAAGCCCGAGATCGCGGTGCTGACCAACATTAGCCTCGACCACAAGGGGATGGACGAGCTTCGCCAGCTGTTCGCCCACTTCCTCAACCGATCGCGCAAGGCGGTGATCAACCTCGACGACCCCGAGACCCGGGCGCTGGCCGAGACCGTCCCGGCC
>Ga0193751_1001142_pt1 | contig 17583 bp, 15 predicted proteins | sample L1c2metaG_FD_143050 | JGI IMG/M metagenome (GOLD analysis project Ga0193751, IMG submission 143050) | Soil microbial communities from a riparian zone of the East river system, Colorado, United States - L1c2 | ecosystem: Environmental > Terrestrial > Soil > Riparian zone | place: USA: East River... | reverse complement strand
TTAAGAATCTCGCGCCCAAAGTGCCGCACCACTTCGTTGTAAACCGCCTCGCCGGGCCGCATGAGCGAGTGCGCAATTCGGTCCGCCTGAACCAGACGCGCGCCCAGGGCTACAAACATCTCCCCCACCACCGACTTGCCGGCAGCAATGCCGCCGGTCAGGCCAACTTTCAACACTCAAGCTCCGTTGTAGAAAGCAAAAAGATTTCACCGCCGAGAGCGCAGAGAACGCCGAGAAATCGTTTTTCTCATTTTTTTCGGCGATCTCTGCGCTCTTGGCGGTGAATGATTTTCAAGCGCGCGAGAACTCCGGCACACGCTCTCCCCGCCGCATCTTCGCCGCCTTCACCGTGTTGAACATCAGCATGGCGATGGTGAGCGGCCCCACGCCCCCGGGTACGGGCGTAAGGGCCCCTGCAACGTCAGCTACTTCGGGATGCACGTCGCCCATCAATGTCGATCCCTTTTTGCGGAAGCTGTCTTCGCGTTTGGCGTTGCCGGCAAAAAACCGCTGGAATTCCGCCGCGTCGGTGATGGTATTCATTCCTACGTCGATTACCGTCGCGCCCGGCTTTACGAAATCCCGGGTAATCATTCCGGCGCGTCCTATGGCCGCCACCAGAATGTCGGCCCGCCGACAGACACCCGGCAGGTCGTGCGTTTTCGAGTGGCACACGGTCACGGTGGCGTTCGCATTCAGCAGCAGCATCGCGGCGGGCTTGCCCACGATGTCACTGCGACCCACGACCACCGCTTCGCGCCCCGCGATCGGAATGTTGCTTCGCTTCAGGATTTCCAGCACGCCCGCAGGCGTGCACGGAACCAGCCCGGGGCGCTGAGTCGATAAGAAACCCACGTTCACGGGATGAAATCCATCGACGTCCTTGGCCGGGTCGACCGCCATCAGAACTCTTTTAGCATCAACCTGAGCAGGTAGGGGCAACTGCACGAGTATGCCGTCGACATCGTCGCGCCGGTTTAGATCCTCGATCAGAGCCAGCAGTTCCGTGGTAGATGTAGACTCGGGCGGAGTAAGCTTTTCGCTGTAAATACCGACTTCTTCGCAAGCTTTGACTTTGCCCCGCACGTAAATTTCCGATGCTGGATTGTGTCCGACAAGCACGACTGCCAGCCCCGGACGCACTCCAGCAGCGGCCATGGCTTTCACTTCCGCGCTGACCTCACTGCGAATATCTTGGGCGATTCTGCTTCCGTCGAGGATGGTAGCGGGCATTCGGGCTCCGCATAAATTCTATCGTAACTTCCGCAAGGAGCACTCGCAGCGAGGGACATGGAAGAACATTGAGAACGGCCCAATTGTCGCCGAGACCGCCGAATACTCACTTTCCTTCTTCTCTGTGTCTCTGTAGTGAAGGATTGCGCTCCTCGTCGCCTGCCTCGCCAGCCCGTGTCGTACAATGCCCTAGTTATGCTTTCCAAAGAACTACTCGAAATTCTGGTTTGTCCGGCCTGCAAGCAGGCGCTCGAATACCGCCAGAACCCTGAAAGCTTGAAGTGCAAGCAGTGTCACCGCGTCTACGCCGTGAAGGACGACATCCCCATCATGTTGATCGATGAGGCGACGGTCGAGCCGTAACAGAATTGCTGATTGTTGATTTTTGATTGTTGATTAAGAAGCTCAAGGTGGATGATGTTGGGTTTCAATCAACAATCAAAAATCAACAATTTTCCTACCTCCGCCGTGGCGAACGCTCCGGCCAATGGCTCATCGCCTCTTCCGCATGGTTCGTGCACACGAGGATACAGATTCAGCCCCATTTGCGTTTTCCCGCTCCCAACAGGAGGGCGCAAATAGCGACGACAACGACGATTCCCAGAAGTGCAAAGAGACACGCTTTCAAATGCTTTCATGCCGGTTCAGGATCGCGTCATTGGACTCTCAGTTCACCCTTTTGCGAACCAAGAATCGTCGAGAGCGTTCTATTCCAGCGCCTCCGTGCTGGCGCGCGTACAGGGGAAAGCAAAGTCCCAGTTTGGGATGCGATTACCAGATCCGTCAGAAAGCGACACATAGTGTCAGTCTTGAGATTACTTAGAGGTACCAAAGACACGCCCGCAGAGGGCCATGACCCGGAGAGTCCGTCCGCAACTTTCGCCATCCACACGGGTTAAACCTATTAACGGGGCACGTGGAGACGGTACAGCAAAGCCTGCATAAGTACGGCAAAAGAATTGCATGCAACTTCCACAAGTGCCGATGAGTCTAAGTAGGCAAGAAGGCAACAGGTCGGAGTCGGAGGTGATGACGGCCATGACGAACCAGAAGATGAACGATAAAGACAGGTTTACGATAACCGAGCTCGCGGCGCTAAGGAACGACTTGCTGCAAGGTGGCATGCTTGATTCCTACGAGGCGGCCGAATTGCTCCAGGTGTTTCTGATGGGCCGTGGCTATGGGGTATCTCCCAAGGCAGCGCTGGACGCTGCCGGCCGCGTCGAAATGGCCGGGTGCGCGTTGCCCGTTCTAATGCATGAGCTGGAGAACCTGGCGATGGTGATGTAAAGCGGCATGCGTCGCGGGCCGGTGACCCCGTGACCTAGAGTTAAGTGATTTTCGACATCTGGATCGGCCATCGAAACAAGATCGGACGAACCAGTTTCAACTACGGAAGCCGGGTCAACCAGCCCGGCTTTGTTGTTTTTGCCTTCGACTCGGCTTTCGTTTCTTGGCAGATTGCGATCCAGCGTGGTGAATGACGAAGCGTCCCGTAGCCCTGTGGGTGGCCCAGGCCTTCGATCTCGCTGTCATCATCAACACCGTGGGGTGCCCCGTCCTTCGCCTCCTTTGCGAAGGGCGGGAACCACAGACCTCGCTCTGAGGGTCCTTCGCGCAGATTCGTGATACCTACTCTTGCAAAGAGCACAGGGATGGCGCACCGCCGTTTAAAAGGCGGCCATTTTTGCTGATGTACGTCGCACTATTTTCAGAGAGGGTGGGCGGGTTGCCGGACCCTATAATGATCTTCGTGTGCACCGTTTCCAGAGCGGGTGCCCCATCCCTTCGACTCCGCTCAGGGCAGGCTCTTGCGTACTTTGCAAGAGCCTGCCCTGAGCTTGTCGAAGGGGTGGGAGGCGATCCTGCCGGTGCTACTTGATTTGTATGTACCCGGCATGATCAACAAGCGTGCGTCGGTATCTCCGACTCCCGCCCGAGTTAGGCGAGACCTGCTCGACTACTGTCACCGGGATGCGCTGGCGATGGTCAGGTTGGTCGAGAATTTGGAAGGCCTGGCGAGTTGCTCCATGATGCGGCCGACTCGGGCTTAACACCCCCAATGGCTACCTTCTCGGCTCATACCGCATCGCCACCGCCCCCGAGCCGAACTCCAGCCGGCTCACGAGCCTCAAGTCGACACGCTTCGATAGCCCCGCGAACAACGTCGGCCCGTGGCCCACCAACCTGGGCTGCACCATGAACTCGTACTCATCGATCAATCCCAGCTCCGCCAACGCCAGCGGGAGCTTCATGCCTCCCACGAGCAGTCCCTTACCCGACTCCCGCTTCAGCTGCTGAACGGCCTTCCCCAGATCCCCGCGCACGAGCTCCGCGTTCCAATCGACCCGGTCCAGGGTGCTCGACACGACGTACTTCTTTGCCGCGTCGATCGTCCGGGCGAAGGGTTCCATCCAATCAGGCCTCGCTCCTGTCCGCGCCGGCGGCCGCCACACTGCCTCCATCATTTCGTAGGTCACCCGGCCAAAGAGGAGAGCATCGGCCTGGTCGAGGGCCTCGAATGCGTGACGATGCAAGTCTTCGTCCGCTAATATTGCACGATGATCGCAGCACCCGTCCAATGTGACGTTGATGTAATAGCGAAGGGGTCGCATTACGCAAGAGTACCGCCCATAGGGTAGACCAGCAAGGTTAGCCTGCTTCAGGGCTAGGGGCCACTCACGTAACGCATGACCATGACAATTTGAGAGCCGCTAGTGCTTCCACAAATGCGGGCGCGTCGGGCTGATGAGATAACCGTGTCGGCTCCCTTCGAGCGAGTAGACTTGGAAGCGCTCAAGCGACCAAGGCTCGGAGGAAAGGAGCCGACACGGTTATCTCATCAGCCTCAAGGAATTCACAAGGAAATTGCAGCGTGGGAAAAAGGCGCGAAGTTAGTGCGAACTGATTGAAAAGTTGGCGTCGCTCAGTCGGGGCAGCGTTCGTGCCGTGGAAACTCACAATGCTTACCACGGAAACCTTGCGACGTTTGCAAGTAGTTATGTCCCTTAAGAATCAGCGTAGTTATAGAGTTGTTCGGATTTCGTAACAGTGTGCCTGCACCTGTTAAACCTGGGACTTGCGGGTGTATTGTGCGCGGCATTCAGCGAGCGCAAAGGTCGGGCGGAGGATAGTTATTTCTGTCCCGGTGATCCTCAAAGCCGCTGCTTCCTCCGAAGTGTGAATGGATGCGCCAGAGAACCTGGCGGCGCACAGGAGTGCGGTACAACAACACGGTCGCACGTTATCACCGGCACGAGGTTATAGACCCTGTTCATTTTCGTCAGGAGGACTCACCATGTCGAGGCGTATTGCGCAGTTACTCCACTTTAATTCCACAACGATCTCTTGTCTTCTTGCTGAGCGGATGCACACCGGGCGATGGCTCGCACTGTGCGCTGTGGTGGCTTCGCTGGTAGGGGCTGCCATGAGCGCTCAGGAGATGTCTGACATGCCGGGGATGCAGATGCAACCAACCATAACAGGAAAAGCAATCCCGGACGCTACTGCTCGACGGTTGTATTTCTTGTCCCTCTCAAACTTGGACGACGCTGTGCTCCCAAGCTACTTTAGATTCAATTTGGGCTTTCCGCCTGCCGATGTGGCTGCGGCGACCACGGTTGTCCGTGACTTCAGGGTTCGGTACAACGATGCGGTGACGATTTACAATAATTCGATCGGCGAAGATGGTTCGCGATTCACACAGGCGCTGTCCCGTGATTTAGATGAGAATGAAGGCATAGCCACCACCGATGCTATCGAGAGCGCGTCGAGTACGTTAAGCCAACGTGCGATGAAAGTCCTGCTCGACGATATTAACAAGTCGAAAGGCAAAATGGTTGTTTCTGGCAGTACGGTTGTTTCTGGTAGTGGTGAGGTACAAGCAACAAGTAGTGGTACTGTACAAGCAACAACGACAAGTAGTATGTCGTGCTGTTACCAGATGACCCACGTCGATGTGTGGAATATCGTGAGTGCTTCTCCGCCGCATGTGATCCTAACACATACCGTTACGATGGCAGGACATGTCCCCAACTTTTCCGCCCCCGGAATCTATCATCAGGCCCGTATCCAAATAACGAAACCCTTCACCAACATTAACGCATCGGGGCAATACGTCGCACCTAGTACTGAAATCAATTTCTCGGCAACGATGACAGCAGATTCAAATTACGACCCCTGCTTACTGGACGGCAGTCTGTGTAACGGAGGAAGTGATGTAGGGGGATTTGGAGGAAGTGACACGGGGGGTATCTTTTGCACCGCAGCGAACGGAGATACTTTTTCAACGAGTATCAGTACGGAGGAGGAAGCTGCCTTCACGCAGGTCTACTGGCCGGGAGAAGCAGCAGCACCCGCTACATGTTTCACGGACGGCTCCTGCACCTACCCCGTCGCATGGGATTGCACCCCAGCAACTACTCCACCCGATGACCCGGTAACAGACATTAACGGGGGCGACTATCGCGCAACTGCGCCAAACGGCGTAACTTGGCGAACCCTTGCAGGTTGCCTTCGCTGGGTGGTGACCGGACAAGTGTTTAACTTTACGACTCCATGGGTTTGTTCGCCGGGGTTGGCCTTCTTTACCTCATTTAATGTCAGGTCTGCGCCATTCGCGTGTACGCATAACCAATAGAAGGGAGGAAGCAGAAGATGCTGCTAAAACTGTTAGCGGTAGCCGTCGGAACGTTCTTCGCCATTGTTGCCCTCTTGGTTATCCGGTTTGAGATGTTGGCCAGAAAGGCGCAAGAGCGAACAGGTGCAAGCAATGTGGCGGTAGACGTGTATCTGTTGGTACATTCGACGTGGCTGATATTGAGCTTCATCGCCGTACTGGTGTTGGCGGTATGGATAAGCTACCGGTGGATATTTATGACCCGCTAAAAATTGAACACAGACGGGGCTGATGAGATAACCGTGTCGGCTCCTTGCGGGCGATGATGATTATAGGGTGTGATTTGCATACACGCTACCAGCAGATTGCGATGCTGGACACGGACAGCGGGGAGTTGATCGAGCGGCGTCTGGAGCACGAGAACGGAGAGGCGAGGGCTTTCTACGCGGCGGCGGGTGGCCCAGGCTTTTGATCTTCCTGCCATCACCAACAAACTGGGTGCCCCATCCTTGCGTACTTTGCAAGAGCCTGCCCTGAGCTTGTCGAAGGGGTGGGACGCGGTGTTGCCGGTGCTACTTGATTTGTGATATACCGCGGCGTGATCAACAAACTTGCGCCAGCATCCCCGACTCCCGCCCTTCGCAAAGAGCGAGAAGACCCTACCCTGAGCGGAGTCGAAGGGGACGAGGCACCCAGTGTTCGGTGACGCCCCACGAGATCAAAAGTTGGGCCATCCGCCCTCCTTTTTCCACAGCCTTCCACAGAAAACTTTCTGCTTTTTGTGACGAACAACCTTGACTGAGAATACAAAAAGCGCAGACTGGAGCTGTGCAACGACCCTCTTACGACCGACAAAGTGCTGCAGAGCGGCGACGGTTCAACGAAATTGATTCGAGGTGCGCTCTAAGTCCTTTGCTCTCAAGATTTTGACCTCTAAATGCTTGGTGCTCAAGATTTTGCGGGCCAAAAGATGCTTAACCCGATGATTCTAAAGATTCGGGGGGGGAGGGGGATACCCCCGAAACGGTACAGACCGGGAGCATCCCTGACAAAACAGACCGGGCGCATTAGCTGGGTACAAAAAAATCTGGGTAAAAAAATATGGATATCCCCGGAGTACGGCGCGCCGACCGCCTTACTCGTAGCGCAAACTCTCGACTGGATCGAGCTGTGAAGCGCGGGTAGCGGGAACAGTGCCGAAGATGATTCCGACAATCGACGACACGATGATCGCGATGATCGCCGACAGGCCGGAGATCGGCATGCGGAAGTCGGTCAGAAAACGCACCGAGTAGGGGATGGCGAGGCCGACCACGATGCCGGCGATGCCCCCGAAGAAGGAGATCAAAATCGCTTCCGCCAGAAATTGGAAGCGGATTTCGCGGTTCGTGGCGCCGATGGCTTTGCGGATCCCAATCTCGCGGATGCGCGACGTCACCGTCGCCAGCATGATGTTCATGATGCCGATCCCGCTCACCAGCAGCGTCACGAAGGCGACCAGCATCAGGATGAGCGTAAGCGCGTCGGCAATGCGTCCCGCCACGGTGAGCAGTTGAGTCAGATTCTGCACGCTGTAAACGGACTCGGAACGGTGCCGCGACTGCAGCACGCGCTTGATTGCCGCAGTGGCGGGGATCACATCTTGCGGAGTGGCCACCGAAAAATAGATCTGATACACGGCCGCCGTGGGCGTGAAGAAGCGGCTGACCGTATAGGGGATCAGCATGGTTTCTTCCTGAATGTCCGACTGTCCGAAGGTGTCCACGCTCTCCTTGAACACACCCACGATCGTGAACGGAAGGCCGCCGCTCAGCTTGATGATCTGTCCGATCGCCGCCTGGTCGGAGCCAAAAAGTTTCTGTGCCAGTTTCTCGGTGATCACGCCAACTTTGTTGCGGCCGGAGGAATCCTCGGAATCGAAAAAACGGCCGGATATAACTTTCAAATTGCGTACCCGCGTGTAGGCCGGGTCCACGCCGAGGACGAGAATGTCGCTCTGCTTGCCCGCGCCCACGCTAATGCGGTCTCCCAACGCCACCGTAGGCGAAGCGGCGACCACGCTCGGCACCTGCTCCCGCACTGCCAGCACATCTTCCACGGTCATGGGATCGGGCGTGGAATCGATGCGTTGCGCGCCTCCCTGGTAGTCGGCGTAAATCATATTGGTGCCGATCGATTGCAGCTGGCGCAGGATGTACTGTTTTCCGGTCAAGCCAATGGTAGCCACCAGAATCACCGAGGCCGTGCCCACTGCCATGGCCAGCGCGGTGAGCGTGAACTGAAGCTTGTTGCTGCAGAAGGCATCGAAGGCGAAATTCAACGTCTCGCTGGCGCCGATCGTGAAGCTGCGCTGCGTCGTCAAGGGTATGGAGGTTGCATGCGCCATCGCAGTTAGATGTTAAACCTCACTCGAGAGACGCTGCAATGCCGGTGTTTTGGATTGTCCGGTTACGGCCACCGCTGCCAGAATCACGATGAGCGGATCGACCGGACGAAAGTAATACGTTTCCGGGTGAGAGATGTAATAGGTCAAGGGAAAGAATAAAAGCACGATGGCAAAACGCACGCCCAGCGCGGCATCGCGCTGAAAGACGCGCCGTAGGCCCCAAAGGCCCAGGATCGTCATGGTCGTGTTCACGAAAATGTTGGGAGGATCGAGCGGCTCCTCTTTGAGATAAGCGCGATCGAAACTCCAATAGCCCGTCCACATGTAGACGATGCGGCGAAACGTCATCCACACGAACCACGCGGGATGGCAGCGAATGTAATCTTTCGCCTGCTGAAGTTTGTGGTCCATGTAAGCCATTTCACCGGAGCGTTCATATTCTGAAAGTTCTCTGTCGCTGTGGTTGGGATGGAGCGCGCGGTTCACCCAGTGCCCAGAGTAGCCGTTGTTGCCGATATAGAGTTCGAGGCCGTAGCCGCTGCGGACAGGAATGAAGCGGTAGAAAAGCATATAGTTCCGCACGAGCCAGGGCGAGAGTGTTACGAGCCCGGCAACGGCTACGGTGATCATCTGAGTCTTCCACGGCCGCGCGAGCCGGTAGCGTCGGAAGAGGGTCCAGATACCGAGCAAGGGAAGAACAGACATCACTACAGGTTCGGTAAGCGCGGAAATGCCGCAGACAACACCGAACAGCAGCCAGTCACGCTTGCGCGAAGAATTTTCCAGTCGCCAGGCAAACAGAAACAGCCAACACAATTCGAGCGCGACCAGGCAAGTCGACCATGCCCAGTCGGCTCCGTAGTAAATGCCGTAGGGAGAAAATGCCCATCCCCATCCCGCCCACTTGGCCACGCGCTGTCCGAAAGTTTGCCGCGCCAGGAGAAAAACCGGCACGCAGGTCAATGCGGAAAATAAACTGTTCAACGAGAGAGCGGCAATCACTGAGGCCGTAGTCTCGATGCCGAAGATTTTGAAAATGCCGGCGAGAAGATAGGAGTAGACGGGCGGCAGGAGCGCGGACAGTCCAGTGTCAGCGAACGGGCTGCCGAAGCCGTGGCCGGAGGCGATGGAACGCGCGATCCGGCCGAAAGCCCAATGCTCGAGGACGAACGGGTCCATCCAGTCGTGGTAGAGGAAGGGGATGACCGCGAGACGGACTGCCAGAGCGACGAGAACCATCGGAACGTAGAGTGGGACGCGAGTTGAGGCGGGAGATTCAGGCATGGCTTCGTCGCGCTATATGCGCGGGCGAGGACGCCCCCGCGACAGCCGGCGGGGCGCCGGCGCTACTTTTTCGGTGCGCTACTTTTGTTCCGTTACTTTTTTCGGCGTTGCGTTCTTAGTATAGACGGCACACTTGAAGCGGACCGTTCTGATAGGGGCAGGTCATTGCCTCGCGGGGTTCCTGTTGTGCATAGAGAATGACCCACGTCACACCAAATTCATTTTTGAGGCGCTGAAAATCTGCGGCTTGAAAATTCTGCCATCCGCTTTGTGCATTTACTTCTCTGAGCCAGCGCGGAGCCAGGCGGGGGACGCGGGCAGCCATGCCAGCGTCTTTCTCGTAGTCCGCTAAGACGCTGCGTTCGGCGAGGGCGCGGAAGCCGTGATAGTCCTCCCCGGGCGACGTCATGTAGTGGGGATTCAGCGCGAACAGGCTGTCGACTGGGGTGTTTTCGCGAATCCAGGCGAAGGTTTGCAGCCAGGCGTTTTGAGGCGGGATGCCGGGCAACTCCAGATGCGCCGATGCGGGATACATCTGGCGTTGGGCATAGAACATGGCCGCACCGAGAGGAACAAGAAGCAGGAGCCAGCGATAGATGCGGCGGTCCAGCAAGTGGCGCCCTAGCAGTCCACCTGCGATCAAGAAGAACAACAAATAGAGCAAGTGCAGATAGCGCATGGGCTCAAAGGGACGCAGACGCTCGAGGCTGGGCGGAAGCATGATCATGAGTCCGATTGCGGTCTGGAAGATGCCGAAATAAAGGAGAGCCGAAACGAGAGACGGCAGGGCTGTGTTCTCTTGTTCGCCGAGTGTCAGCCATTTCTTGTAGCAATACAAGAACACAAGCGGGGCGCAGACTCCCAGCCACTCGTACCAGTGCCAGCGGGCAGGAAAGTAAAAACCGCGAGTAGCAGCGGCCTGACGCCAGGCACCGGAGGCGGGTTCAAAGATCCATCCCAAGGGAAGGAAAACCGCGGCGGCGAAAGGTAGGGAAGAGCGGCGATGCAGGGGAACACGCTGGTTCCAGAACAGAAAGGCGCAGAAAGAAATTCCGAAGCAGGCCATGATGGCGTGGATGGAAAAGGCGATAGCCAGCAGAAGCCCCGCGAACCACAGGCGTCGGTCGAGGACTGCCACGATGGCGGCCAGGATCGCAGCCGTCGCCAATGTTCGAGGATGAAGATATTGATCGGCGAGCGATATGGCGATGCCGGGCAATGGAAGCGTAAGCAGGATTGCGATCGTCGTCACCGAGGCCCAATGCGCGGCAGGCTGCGTGAAGCAGCGGCGGTTGATCCGCCAGCACCCGTGAAGAACAAAAAAAATAGCGATGATTTGCCACAGTAAGACCATCCACGGTAGCGGCAGATGTGTGAGGCGGATGGAGAAGGCGATGAGCTTATCGAAGATGGTGGCCTGGAACTGGAGGCGGAAGAATTCCGCATCATGGGGAAACAGGGCGGGATTTAGATTTCTCTTGATGGCCGCGAGATAAAAGGCGTCATCCTCGAGACCGGGGTGATAGCCCATAATGACAACGGCAAACACCGTGAGCAGGACAAGCAGGGACAGATTTGTGATGGATGAATTGTCGACGGGCGCTCGAGACGAATTTTGCGGAGGTTCCGACATTCCAAGTCAACTATTCGAATAGAAAAGCCGCAGAATTGGGCAGGACTAAAAAGCCCGCTTGATGTTGTATCTCTTACGCGGTCCTTATGGGCCGCTCTTCCACAATTTTCTCGGACCTCAAGGTTGCCCTCCGCAACTCTTCTCGGGCGCTGAAGGGCGTCCTCACAACTTTTCTCAGGATGTTTCCCGGACGTGGCTAGGCGTCGCGCATGGTTTCCGAGTGGGCGGTGTAATAAGGTTCGCGGCCCGCTTCCAGTTTGCGGCCTTGATGGCTGAAGCGCGGCAGATGGGCCAGCCCGATTCTCTGAAGGGCAAACTGCAAGGTCGTGGCCAATACGCCGAAACCATACTTCACGCTGCGTCGAAAGTTGATGGATGAGGCCTCTTCGAAATACTTTGTGGGGCAGGAGACTTCCCCGATGCGGAAGCCGAAGTGCACGCACTGCGCGAGCATCTGATTGTCGAAGACGAAGTCGTCGGAGTTCTCGAGCAATGGCAGTTCGGTCAGCACTTTCCGGCTGAAGGCGCGATATCCGGTGTGATATTCGGAGAGCTTCACTCCCAGAAAAAGATTCTCGAACGCGGTGAGGAGCCGGTTGGCAACGTATTTGTAAACGGGCATGCCGCCGAGCAAGGCGCGACCCCCGATAATGCGCGATGCCAGAATGACGTCGTAGACATCGTAGGCGATCATGCTTGCCATCGCTGTAATCAGAAGCGGCGTGTACTGATAGTCGGGGTGAACCATGATGACGACATCCGCGCCCGCAGCCAAGGCCTCGCGATAGCAAGTTTGCTGGTTGCGTCCATAGCCGTAGTTGCGGTCATGCTGAAAGACGTACAAACCAAAGCGGCGGGCGAGATCGACGGTCTGGTCGGAGCTGTGGTCGTCGACCAGAATGCGGATATCCACCAGGTCAGGCAATTCCCCCACCGTGGCTTCCAGGGTCTTCTCCGCGTTATAAGCGGGCATGACGACCGCGATGCGCTTGCCGTTAATCATTCCAGTGGGGCACTAGTCTACGCTAGTTTACCTGAGACGACTGGCAGGGAGAGCCTAAACAGTGAAGCGGTATTTCAGTCTGAAAGCCCGCAGAGAAGAAAGACTGTGCAGGATGGCCGAATAATAGCCCCTGCTGCGCAATCCATTGCATTCCCCAAGGACGGAAAACTGCATGAAATTCAAGTTTCGCTTCTATCCTTATCAATTTACAGTACAATCACTAAAGCCCATGCGGCACGGCGCTTGCGAATCGATAGATTGTTCCTTCTGCACGATGCCGAGTTACACCGGTAACCCAATCAAACGAACCTTGGAGGTTCACGCGCTTGTCCGCTTCGACTAGTCATTTGATCGCGCCGCATGGCGGCGAACTGGTAAATCTGCTGGTGTCGCCGGAAAAGGCTGGCGAACTGAAAGCGCAGTCTCGCGAGTGGCCGTCGTGGGATCTAACGGCTCGGCAAGTTTGCGATCTCGAACTGCTGATGAGTGGAGGCTTCTCTCCTCTGCGCGGCTTCATGACCAAGGCCGACTACGAAGGCGTTTGCCGCGATATGCGGCTGGCCAGCGGAGTTCTGTGGCCGATGCCAATTACGCTCGATGTAACCGAGGAAATCGCCAAGAAACTTGCACCTGGCAGGAGCAAGGTCGCACTGCGCGATTCCGAGGGCGTGATGCTGGCGGTTTTGCACGTGGAGGAAGTGTGGCAGCCGGACCGCGCGGGTGAGGCCAAGGCAGTATTCAACACGACGAGCAAGGCCCATCCCGGCGCGGAATACACGGTGAACAAGTCGAATCCGTGGTATGTGGGCGGGCGAGTTGAAGGGCTGCAGGCGCCATCGCATTATGACTTTCGTACGCTGCGCTTCACGCCAGCCGAATTGCGGGCAGACTTCGCCCGTTTGGGATGGCGTCGCGTCGTGGCTTTTCAGACGCGCAATCCTATGCACCGGGCCCACGTGGAACTCACCTTCCGCGCAGCGAAGCAGGTGGAAGCGAACTTGCTAATTCATCCGGTGGTCGGAATGACCAAGCCCGGCGACGTGGATTACTACACGCGCGTGCGCTGCTACCAGTTGCTGAGTTCGAAGTATCCGCAGGGTACGCAAAAACTTTCGCTTCTGCCGCTGGCCATGCGCATGGGCGGACCGCGCGAGGCGATCTGGCACGCGCTGATTCGCAAGAACCACGGCTGCACTCATTTCATTGTGGGACGCGATCACGCCGGGCCGGGCAAAGATACCGACGGCAAGCCCTTCTATGGTCCCTACCAAGCGCAGCAAACCTTCCGAGAACACGAGGGCGACATCGGCGTGACCATGGTGCCTTTCAACATGATGGTCTATCTGGAGGATGAGGACCGCTACGTTCCCGACGACGAAGTGAAGAAGGGCGAAAAGGTGCTGAATATCTCGGGCACGGAACTGCGGGACCGGCTGAATGAAGGCCGCGATATTCCGGCATGGTTCACATACCCGGAAGTTGTGCAGGAACTGCGGCGGAGTTTTCCGCCACGAGCCAAGCAGGGAGTGACCATTTTCTTCACCGGATTGTCAGGTTCGGGCAAGTCCACGATTGCGAATGTCCTGATGACAAAGTTTTTGGAAGTTGGAGGGCGGCCGGTGACGCTGCTGGACGGCGACCTGGTGCGCAAGCATCTTTCGTCGGAACTGGGATTCTCGAAAGAGCATCGCGACATTAATATTCGGCGCATCGGATATGTTGCGTCGGAAATCACGAAGAATGGCGGCATCGCGATTTGCGCTCCCATTGCGCCTTATGATGCGACGCGGAAGCATGTGCGGCAACTGATCGAGCCATTCGGCGGCTTCATCCTCGTGCACATTGCTACCACAGTTGAGGTCTGCGAGCAGCGCGATCGCAAGGGGCTTTATGCCAAGGCGCGCGCGGGCATTCTGAAGGAATTTACGGGGATCTCCGATCCCTACGAAGCTCCGGCGGATGCCGAAGTCACGATCAACACGGCCGACCTATCTCCCGAAGAAGCGGCCCAGGAAATCATTCTGCATCTTGAACGCGAGGGCTTCATTGGAGTGAACGGGGCGGGAGAATAAGTGAACGGACTATGCCACTGCTTGCAGCCAAAATTCTAGTTGGCTTTGTGGTCGGCGTGCTCATCGGCATGACGGGCGTGGGCGGCGGTGTTCTGCTGCTTCCGGTTCTGATCTTTGGCCTGAGAGTGCCGCCAATCGTGGCCGTCGGCTCCGACGCGCTGTTCAATTTCTTCACGAAAATTCCCGCGGGGCTGCTGCACTTAAAGAAAGATACGGTGCGACGCAAGGTCGTGATCGCGCTGGCGTGCGGAAGCATTCCAGGCTCCATCGGCGGAGTGAAGCTGCTGATGCACATTCGCCATCTTTATGGCGACGGAGTAAACAGCTTTATCAAGACTGCAGTAGGCGTGCTGCTCATTGTGATTCCTACGCTGCTGCTCTTGCAGAAAAAGATCGAAGAGCGGGTTGCCAATCGTCCGCCCACGGCGAAGGGTTTCCTGGGAATGGCGCTGATTGGACTGGTCGCGGGTTTTCTGGTGGGCATGACCTCGGTGGGGTCGGGCAGCATCATCATGATGTTGTTGCTATTGTTTTACAGTTTTCCGCCGAAGGTGAACGTGGGAACTGACATCGTGCACGCGGTCATTCTCACAGGCGTGACCGGATTCCTGCACTTTCGGCTGGGCAATGTCGATCCGGGACTGGTGGTGTCGCTGCTGATTGGCTCTATCCCCGGCGGGTTGTTGGGGTCGCATTTGGCTACTCGCGTACCCATGCTCTGGTTGCGGCGTCTTCTTTGCGCCCTGTTGCTGATTACCGGCGCCCGCATGTTGTGGACGTAATGCAGCGCCTTTCATTCTGCCTTCCATGATTCTGCCGATACAATCCAGGAGAACATGAGCGCTTCTTCTTACTCCGACATCCTTGTTCGCATGCAAGCCGCGGTGGAAGCGGCCCGGAATGTATTTGCACGGTTTACGCCGGGAGGGATCAAGACCGAATACAAGATTGGGCACGATCCGGTGACCGAGGCGGATCGCGCCGTGGATGCTGTGTTGCGTGAGAACTTGTTGCACGACGGGGAAGGCTGGCTGTCGGAAGAAACCGCAGACGATCTTTCCCGCCTGGACAAAGAACAAGTATGGATCGTAGATCCGCTGGACGGCACGCGTGAATTTGTGACGGGGCTGCCGGAATTCTGCGTCTCGATCGGTTTCGTGGAGAATGGAGTGCCGGTAGCGGGGACAATTTACAATCCGGCGACGAAAGAAACTTTTGTGGGCGCGATGGATTGCGGCGTGCTCTATAACGGGCAGCCGGCGCGTGCCAGCCAGCGCACCACACTGGATGGAGCTGTGATCCTCGCCAGCCGCAGCGAGGTAAAGCGCGGCGAGTGGAAACAATTCGAGAATGGCTCCTTCAAAGTCCAACCGATGGGGTCCGTGGCCTATAAACTTGGGCTGGTCGCAGCGGGCCTGGCCGATATCACTTTCACGCTGACTCCCAAGAATGAGTGGGACGTGGTAGCGGGAGCGGCCTTGGTAAAAAGTGCGGGCGGTTTTGTCAGCACGCTTGAGAAGACTGACGTCGTTGCCAACCGGCGCGATCCGCTGTTATCGGGGCTGTTAGCCAGCGGGCCTTTCCTGAAAGATCCACTGCTTGCTTTGCTAGAGCCATATATCCCAGTGGCCGAACACTCTCGTTAGCGCCCTAGCCGGTCTGGGCACTGGTTAACGGACTGCGCGCAGACTGAAAGACTAGTTGCTTATTCATCGGTGGGCGAGCACGCCCCTCGGAACCAGATCGGTCACCAGCTCATCCTCCATACACGCCCTGAACCACAGCTCCAAATTCAGCAGGCGCCAAATGCGATTGCCGTAGTCGCGGCGACCGGCCGCATGCTCGGCGAACAAGCGCTGGAGAGCTTCGGGGCGAAACAGTCCGCGTTCGAGCGTTCGAGGTTCCATCAGCAGATGCTGCAGCCGTTCTTGCATCGGCCCCGCCAGCCAGTAAGACCAAGGCGTAGGAAATCCCATCTTTCGCCGGTACACAATGGAGTGCGGCAGCAGATCTTCCACCGCAGCTTTTAGAATAAATTTGCCCTCCATTCCCTGGGTCGCGTATTTCGCAGGTATGCTGGCGGTGAACTCGACCAGGCGATGATCGAGAAAGGGCACGCGGCTTTCGACCGAAGCGGCCATGCTCATCTGGTCCTGCTTCATCAGCAGTTCCACCAAGTAGGTCTTGATGTCGGTGTACATCAGGCGGTGCAACAGATCCCCCGAAGAGCGGTTCCAGTAACCCATGGAACCGGCATAGGCATCGCCCGCCGTGTGTCTGGCTTCCGGGGTTAGCAACTCTTCCTGTTCCGCTGCGGAAAATGCAGAATAGAAATTGTCGAAATAGAACGCAGGCCAGGACGCGCCATCCCGCATCAAGAATGTGTGTTCCAGCTTTCTTCTCGAAGCCGCGGGCAGAGGACACGCTTCTATGGTTGTCCGCAGAATCGTGCGCAAGGCAGCCGGGGTCAGCTTACGGTAGACGCTATCCATGCGAGAGTTCAGCAGAATCCAGGGATAACGCGTGTAGCCGCCGAGGGTCTCATCGCTGCCTTCGCCGGTGAGCACAACCGTCACGCGCTCTTTGGCGAGCCGGGCAACAGAGTAGAGCGCCACGCTTGAGGGCCACACGATCGGTTCATCTTCCTGCCAGATCAAGCGTGGCAGTAATTGGAAAAACTCATCGCGGCTGAGATGAACTTCGTGGTGCTTGGACTTTATGTGTTCTGCGATGGTGCGGGCGTAGGGAAGTTCGCTGTAGGCCTCCTCACCGTAGCCTACGGCGAAGGTCTCGATCGGCTCTTTCCGGATTTTTGTGGTGAGGGCGGCGATCGCGCTCGAATCCAGTCCGCCGCTCAAGAAAACTCCCAGAGGCACATCGCTCATCAGGTGGCTGGAGACGCACGCTTCCAATTGCTCCCTATAGGCGCGAACGTAGTGTTCCCGCGGTTGTCTGCCATCATCGACCTGGACGTTCAAGTCCCAATACGGCGACGTGGTTGACTGACTCTGCTCGTCGACCGTAAGGATATGGCCGGGCAGCAATTTTCGGATGCCGGCATACATCGTCTCCGCGCCCGCAATATAGCCAAAAGCGAGATACTCGGCCAAACTGCCGCGGTTGAACTCCGGCTTCATGCCCGGATAGGCGAGAATGGCTTTAATTTCTGACCCGAACAGCAGCGTTTTGCCATCGTAGCGATAGTAGAGAGGCTTGATTCCCAACCGGTCCCGCGCGATGAACAACCTTCGCTTGGCGCGATCCCAGATGGCGAATGCAAACATGCCGCGCAGGTGATGGACGCAATCTGTGCCGTATTCCTCGTATAAATGGACGATGGTCTCGCCTATCCGG
>Ga0193751_1001141_pt1 | contig 17593 bp, 19 predicted proteins | sample L1c2metaG_FD_143050 | JGI IMG/M metagenome (GOLD analysis project Ga0193751, IMG submission 143050) | Soil microbial communities from a riparian zone of the East river system, Colorado, United States - L1c2 | ecosystem: Environmental > Terrestrial > Soil > Riparian zone | place: USA: East River... | reverse complement strand
AACAAATGCAGTCCACTGCGTCTGCGGTGGGCGTCGTCTTTCCCACCGGATAGTTGCTAACCTTGTCGTAGAGCGCCGCGAAATTACCTCGCGCCAAGTAGAGATCGAAGTGAATCAGCTTCAAGTATGCTTTGAAAACAAGAAACGACATGCTGCACACCTCATTCACACCGCCAGACTGCAACTCGTAAACAGTCCATTCCCGCCCTGCCCGAGCACAATCCCGCGATAGGTCTCCCGATCAGACTGTTGTTTTCGATTCCATAATCCCAGCTCAGACCGCAGCGCCGGATTCCCGCTCGTCGACCAGCTGACACTTCTCCAAGTTCCGGAGAAATTCCCGCACATCGTTCTCCGCAAGCTCTCGGCCCACGCCGAACTCCCGGCCGATCTCATCGACGATCTCTGACTCGGTGGATCCGCTTTTCAGAAGTTCGAGGATTCGCGATCCAACGAAGTTGAGGTTGAACATCTGACCTTGCCGGACATCCAGCACAATTGCGCCGTCCTGGTTGTGGGTGCTGCGCACCGTGTTAGAAACTCTGTACATTGCTGCCCCATCCCTTCCTTCTCGTCATAGAGTGGAAGCCTGCTATTTACTCTGACACCCTTCGCCGCCTGAAAGCCAGTAAAAGGTGAAAAGGTTCGGTAACCCAACATGGGTGAAGAGAAGTTGGTTAATGACAACAAGATGCGCTGTACACTTCTTGTTAGGAAAGAATCAATGTGTCCGCTTTTTAGTCAGGATTGCCGTTTCCTGAAATGCCCTACGATAAGGCGGTAAGGAACAAAGTCCGCCGCAGCTTGCGTTTACAGAGGAGCTTCTCGGAGATCTCCATCGATGGTAGAGCCTGTGGGAAAAGATTGGGTGAGGGTGCGGCTCGCAGCAAACCTGAGGGAATGGGGATTGCCATCTTCAACGATTTCTCCACGGCAAAGAACGAGAAGTCTACCGAATGTAGAGAATGTTGAAGCGCGGTGCGAGATGACAATCAGCGTTGACGCTGTGAGGCCGCGGTGAATGTTCCCAAGAACGACTCTCTCTGAAGAGGGATCAAGACAGGAAGTTGCCTCGTCCAATATCAAAATCCGAGGTTGCTGAAGAAGCGCTCTTGCGATGGCGAGTCGTTGGCGCTGGCCACCGGAAAGTTGGCAGCCTCCTGGTCCGATCCGCTGGCGTAAGCCATCGGGTAATGCTGCAACAAATTGCAAAAGCCCCACGCTGCGAATGGCTTCTTGAAGTTCATCGTCCGGCGAGGCCGGCCGCACAAAGCGAAGGTTGAAGGACACCGTTCCATCAAACAGGACGGGATCGCGCGGCAGATAACAGACGTACCGGCGCAGATCCTTGAGTTGAATGTTTCGGATATCTACGTTTCCGATACGAATCGATCCGGAATCGGGGTCGTAGAGTCGTGCTATGAGTTTTGCAAGGGTGCTCTTTCCGGCACCGTTCTCCCCAGCGATGGCGACCTGTTCGCCCGGCAAGATTCGAAGCGAGGGGATATGAAGCATGTTTTTTTGCCTTCGATATCCAAACGCAACTTCGGCAAAATCAATCTGGGAAGGGTGCTCCCGCGAGAGACAAACGGCAGCAGCGGGATTAGTTACGCTCGGGCATAACTCAAGGCTGGACTTCAACTGCCGGACACTGGCGAAGGTTTTCTGTGCTCTCGCGTAGAGATCGGCGGCGCCACTGAGGGGATCAAAGAGTTGGGTAACTAGGCCATAGAACGCCACCAGTCCGCCGACGCTCAAGCTTCCTGACAGCACCATCTCGCCGCCGTAGCCAATGACGGCGCACATGGCCAAAACAACTGCCATGGAGCCCCATACCGTAAACCAAATGCTGGTGGTAAATAACTTTTGTTGTGACCTGACTCCACGAGCCAGGAGCCGGAAGGCTCTTCGCTCCTGGCGTTTTTCTTGTCCCAGCAGTTGAATGGGAATCACCGAGGAAAGATGTTCCTCAATGAAGGTGCTCCATGCCAACCGATTGCTCTGCACGGTGTCCGCGTTGGCTGCGAGCCTTCGTCGGAAGTGCTGCCGCGCGATCAGAAAGACTGGGACGAGAGGGAGAACGGCCAGCGTAAGCAAAGGACTGAGCACAAACATAGTCACCAGCGTGAAGCTGGCCGTCAAGAACATGCGCAAGGTCGCGGGCAGGAGGTCGGACCCGAAATACGAGACCTCTTCGATCGGCTCTTTGAGCGGGTACATCACGCTGCCGACCGGCGTGTCCTCATAATACTCGGCCGAGAGCGTATCGAGACGTCCAAGTAGGCTCATTCTCAACGTGAGGGAGAGCCTCTGGGCGGCGGTCAGCATTAGATAGCTGCCCAAGCTCGTGAGTGCCATCCTGCCCTGGTAGGCCAGAAAGATCAGGCCAGCCGCTAATAGGAGCAATCCCGGCTGCCTCTGCGGGATCAGCCGATCGATCACCCACTTGAGCACAAGTGGAGTGAGGAGAGCGAGAAGACTCCCGGCTGTAATGCAGAGGAAACTAGCCAGATGCCAGTGCAGAAGTGGTCGAATCTGTCTTGAAAGCCAGTCGAGCTCGCTCGGCAGCCAGGATCTCCAGCGGCTTCGCTCATGCGAGAGAGAGGACAACAGTCACACCTGAAAACCGAGACTAGCCAGGGACAGAAAGCATGTCCACAAAATGAGTGGAGCGTTCGCTTTTCGCTCAATTGCGTATATTTTCTTGGCAATCCGTAAGACTCGCCTACAAGACAGGGACACCATTTGTCCGGCAAACCGACAGGATCACCCAAGCTTTCTTGCCACTGTGACAATTCGGCCAATCACCTCGGCATCTTGGTGGTAGCGCAAATGTTCCGAACGACGGAACTGCTGGGAGTACGGATGGATGACCAGAGTGCCATTCTCGATGCCACAACATGCACACAAGTATGTCCCGCTGCGCATCAGGATCACATACACCGGCTGTTGCCATGGCGGTTTCGTCGTGAAATGGATCGGTCTCTTCTCGCGACGGTTCACGAGGGCGAATAGCCCGTTTGCCAGGCTAGGATGAAGGACATCATTTTCGCCGCCGATCCAGAAGAAGTCGTCCAGAGAAGCGTCTTCCAGGCCGGACAATGGCCCGATGGATTCTCGCAGGAAGAATGGAATTTCCTCACATCGTTCAAGCATCTGTTCAAGGAATCCACTCCGACCAGGCATGTCGTTGTCGTTCGAGTTTTCGTTGGGCTCAGTGCCTAGAACTCTGCGAGCCAGATGATCGGGAATCGGTTCCGTGCCGGCTTCAGCCAAGGCAATTCCAATCGCCTTCAGAAACACGTGAAATTGCAGGCCGTACAGAGAACAGAGAGTAATCGCCTTGTGAAAGTGACGCGGTGGCGCGTTGAAAAGCTCGTAGTCGCAGAGGGAACTGGGAGAAACAAAATATCTTTCATTTCCAAGCAGACCTGCGATGTTGTGGCTCATTCCCGCAACCTCCCGCAGAGACAGATGCAGCTTGGTACGTGAGGTGCGGAGGAGTTGGCCAAATTCGTTGTCTGTGACAAGCGGTCGTGGTTTCCAATGTTCTCCGAGATCCCTTGGAACTTCCGGTTGCTCGGCCCGAAGCATAGGTCGAATTTCGAGATCCACAACGCCTAGAATCCGCGCCTCGCGTGGAACTTTCAGTTCGACTTGGGCATAAGAGAGCGACGTACCGATCGGGACGATGATGCCCCTTTCTATAACACGCAAGCGGCAACAAAAGAGGCCCCTGTTATGTTCGATCAGAAATACTTGGGAGGAGGTTGCGCCATTTGACTTAGGGATGCGACCGTTCGAGAACTTTGGATTCACGCGGACGATACTTCCGGGAATCAGATCGGGGAAAGCCAGGGCATCTTGGCGTCCAATCCTTGCGTACAAGAAGCCCCTATCGCCGATTTCGGACAGGAAGTGAAGTCGCCTGGGGGCAGTGACTTCGAGAAGTTGCGCCAGAGGGGCAATCGGAGGCGTCGAAGCGCCGCTGGGGCGGTTTCGGAACCAAGGAATCCACGCATAACCATCGACCAGAGAGGGATCGAGTAGCATCGTGCGCTTTGGGGGCAGAAGGACCTGCAATCGGGGAATGTCTTCGAGGTCACATCCCAACACGCGCAGCCAATCAAAGAACCGGTAGCCGGAGACCTGGCTGAGCGCAAAGACCTGATGAAGACTGGGGCTGAAGGTTCCCATCCGGAGCTCATGGTACAAAGTGTGAGGAAGGAAGTAACGCGATGAACGCCCGGACGGCGCCGCAGATAGTAGGGAAACTTTAGAGAGGGTAAGGTGTTTGCTCCTGAGGATGGACCGGACTCGCTCAGCGAGGTCGGCGCCTCTGGCGGAATTTGGCTTCGTGCCCACGGGGTAAGCCTCTGGCTACGTCTTTCCCGCGAGGCGTGCGTGTTTGCCCGTCAGGCGTTCTGGCAGAAATGCTCGTAGGCAGACGGGTTGTGTGAAAACACACGAATCGAGGTTGCGTCCAAACTGCAAGCTCGCAGAGATTTGTTCGGTATAAATGCGAGTTTGCAAACTGTCATAAACATTTTGCAACCTGTCCCAGATTGGGGACAGTGGGGCCCGAATCGCCAAGAAACAGGATGGGTCTGATGACCTTGGTGAGAATGCGTCGGTTTGACAGGTGGCCAGAATTGAGGTCAGGCCCCGATGAATCCCGTCAACTACGGCTAGCAGCAAGGACTTCGAAGCCAACGACTGGAATTCCGTTTTTCGCAAATAGTCCATTAAAGTTGTGGATTAGGTCGAAATGTGCGGTAACATAGCGCAACTCCGAGGTTGTAGTGCGATGTTGCCCCCGACATCGGCCACGGATGCTGGTAAGCGGCTTAGAGCTGTACGGGCACTCTTGCGCCTCTCAATGCGCGAAGTGGAACACCTCAGCAGGAAAATCGCCCTCAAGAAAAACGCTCCTGACTACTTCATCTCTCGCAATTGGCTAGGCGATATCGAAACGGGAAAATTAAAACCCAATATCTACAGACTTAAGAGCTTGAGCCTGATCTACAGGCTGGGCCTCGACGAAATCTTGTCATTCTTCGGCGTTGATATAGCCGACGCTGGCGCCGAACAAAAACTAGTGGGATTACCACACACTTACTTAGTGACGCCCACGCTTGGAGGGGCACAGAGCACACTCGTGGCCCCGGTGGAACTCCGAGAGAAAGTGGACTTTGGGAGTACCAACTTGGTCTCGCGGATGTTTGAGAGCTGGGGCGAGATTCCGGTCGCGTTGCTCCAGCACATGGACTGGCGGAATTCCCTTTACGGATATATCGGGATCGAAGACCGCACTCTTTACCCAATGCTGAGGCCCGGTTCGTTTGTACAGATCGACTCCCAGCAGACGAAGGTCCAACCTGACGGGTGGCACGATGAATTCGAGCGACCAATCTATTTTGTGGAGCTTCGAGATACGTATATGTGCAGTTGGTGCGAGGTGGACGGAAGCCAGTTGGTGCTTCTCCCATCGGCCCAATCTGGCAAGAAGGCCAAACATGTTCGCTACCCGGCAGACGCGGACATCGTGGGTCGTGTCACCGCAGTCACGATGTGCATTGCAGAACTGCGGGGGGTTGGTTCAGATGTTTGATTTTAACTTGCGGATAGACACTAAGCGTAAGGTTGGACTTTGGACTGAGGCAGCGTTCTAACCAACTGAACTACGTCCCCTCTTGCGTTTCATACGGTTAGGGCCAAACCCGCATGTTCACTGTCTTGTCTCACTGTCAACCGTTTCGCCTGCTTCAATCAATTCCACCGAATATAACCAATTTTCGATACTAAATGGACAGTAAATGGACAGTATGAAAAACTGCCAAAAACCGGTCCGCAGGCTATCGCAACGCCGAGCATCTGGGCAATCTAAGCACTCCCACAAAGCGGCTCGAACTCCGAGTCAGTGAGACCTCGGAGATCTGTTTCTGCTGATCTGTTTGTTTAGCCTTTTCGGTCACGTCCTCGCGTGGTTTACCTTGCCCAATATTTTCTCCAGCTTTTGCTTCAGCATGACTTCTGCAGGAGAACGTCCTTGGCGTTCGAGCCATGAGACAAAGTCCTTCATTCTTACTTCATGCTTTACGGGCGGCTGCTGGACAAGAACGGTTACCGTTGCGAAGCCCTGACCGATCTCTCCCACCCAGTGATCCTGCTGCAAGGCGGCGAGAGCCGTGGCGATCGCTTCATAGAGAGTCTCCGCGGTGACCTCTATGGAGTGCTCAACGTCTCGAACATCCTTTACCGCAACTGTGCACGTTCGAAGAACCACGGCAAGAGCGTAACATATTCGCTTTTTGTTCGCCACAATCAAGCAAGAAACGGTGCGCCGGGAATGGCCGTCTACGAGAATACCCCAACAACTTCAACAGAATAAACTCTTTACAAAAACGGGAAATTTACTCGTATTTGGCCCCACCACGTCTGGAGTTTCACATCGTCCGGAGTTTCCTTGACAGCCTTAAGAGGCAGTGTTAAGCTCAAATAGGTCGAAAGGCCAAGGATTTTAGAGCTTGAGGGCTCCCGTAAGGGAGTCCTCTTCGCGTTTAGGGCTCAATCTCTCTTTTCCAGCAGATGAAGTTCCTTATTTTTTGAACGTCATAGATAATCAGGCCCTCCCCCTGGAGATCATTGAGTTCTGCTGCTACCCTTCTTGCCGTTGCAAACAGCACGACCTTTTTGCCATCATCCAATAACTGTTTTACAGGACCGGCAAAATCGCTGTCGCCACTAAACAGCGCGAAATTTTCTATTCCATTCTTGTCATAATCGCGCAGCATCTCCCGCCCAATTTCGACATCAAAATTGCACTTTAGATCTTCAATGCTCTTTATCCCCTGTTTGTTGAGTTCGGCCAACTGGCGATTCAGGTATTCAATGCTCTCGACCTTCAGCGACTTCAGGAGCGGCCAACGTATAAAGTTTTTTAGAATGTCCGTCGAGGCTCCCGGGATACTGGAAACATCAATTGAAAGACGCATCCTCTTCACCGGTTTTGTTTTGACCTCAAAGCCCCAAGACGCAAGGTCCTTCATCAACGCTTCGGATTCCTGATTTCCCTCCAGAGTCCCGTGGAAAATCTTGAGGCAGTTGACCGTATCAAAAGACGCGAAAAACTGACGTAGGCGATGACAGTCAATGTGCCATTTGAGCTTGTCTGCCCAGGGACGCACATTCGCATAATCGATGTAGAGATTACTGCGCTTATCAAAGAGCGCTTCCAACTCCTTAATCCGCTCGGGATACTTCTGGCTTAATTTCTCGACGCGGTCTGTTTTTGCTCGAAACATAGAACACCCATTCCGTTATGACAATGACGACTCTTCGGACAACACGTCCAAGACAAACCGCTTCCCGTAGTTTTGGGCGGCACTCGCAACAAGCACGTATTGCACAGTAAGGGCGCCAACGTACCAAAGCGAAGTCTTCCAATTGACCGAGGCTGCGAGGACGCCAATCGTGAACAGTACGACAAAGACGGCTGCTATTGTAGCCATGTCCCTCGTCAGCAAGTAGATCTTGTGGGCCTCCCAAACCAAGGGGATTGTCCTATGTTGCGTGTACAGCCGGAACCAAAGGGCATTCTGTGCTTGCGGGTCGTTGGGGAAGTCTCCGTGCTTCCTCCGCAAGGCCGGCACGTCAATGCGGGGATCTGTGCCAATCAGATCCGTGAACACGCGGCAACCGGGCAGAGGATTCCGCCACCGCCAAAACACCAGCCTGGCCTTTCCTGTATCGGTCAGCACGCCACTTAAGACGATGGCAAGGATCGGTATGCAGGCGGCAATAATCCCGTCCTTTGTCGTCACCCGTCCCCAAAAGTGATCGATGGATGCAGTTGCGAATTGCCTGCTGACGACCAGGGACAGGAAGATCGCAAGGTTAGCACCGATGAAGGACCACAAATAAACTGCGTTCTTGCCCTTTAGGTAAGGTTCTCGGGCAGGCGCGCTACTCTTGGCTTTCGTCGGCATCGTCAATCCCACTGCTCGCTCTTCCCTAATTTGCACATGGTATTACCGTGGTGGTCAGCTCCGTTGCCCCGGCCTGCGTAAGGAGCGACGCGCCGCCTTCCATGTTCGTTGAGAATACATACTTCGCGACCCGGCTATACACCCTCAGTGCAGCCGGGTCCGGATGCCCGTATTGGCTATCCACACCAGCGCTGATCAGTACGGTATGAGGCGCAATCTGCAGCAATGAAGCCGGGTGCGTCCCATTCTTCGAGCCGTGGTGAGGAGCGGCGAGAACGTGCGACTTCAGCGCACTGCCGAAGAATTCGCTGATGGCGTCCCATCGTTCGTTCTCAGTGTCTCCGGTGATCAGGTATGAGAATCCGCCGTTACCGCGCCCGGTCACTTTAAGCACAATGCTGCAATTGTTTGAGCAGTCCATGTCTTCGATATGGGGCGAGAATAATTCGAAGTCGAAGTTGTCAGACAGCCCTTTGAGATTGCGCTGGGAAAGCAGATCGAGTCGCACGGATATGCGCTTCAATGGATTTGCGGTTGCGCGCCTGAGTTTTTCCTCCTCATCGAGGAGCGCAAAGACCAGCTTGGCTTCCGTGCTTTCCTTGAAATACTTGGGGTACATCACCCAATCCGGCCTATATTTCCGCAGGACAAGGGAAGTTCCCACGACGTCGGAGTGGTCGTCATCAAAACCGGTCAATACCAGCCCTATCACGTTGTGGTTCTTGAGCGAGACCGCCAGCAATTCCTTCACGAAGGCGACGGTCTTGTCGTCACAAGGCGGAATTCGTGAATCCACTATGATCGCTTCGCCTGCGTGCCTCACAATAGCGAGTGCGCCCTGGCCTACGCCTGCAGTAATAATGTTCATGGAGATTACCTCTTCCTGTGTCGATATATTGCCTCATTAAGATCTGCCTGCAGGTGCAACACTGCGTGTCGCGCTGAACGAAACTGTCGTTCTCCGTATCCTGACAAAACTTCAGCGACCGCAGGTTCCTCGCCACCGGCAGTAATGGAATAAAATGGACTGCCATTTCCAGAGTTCTCCATCGTCAGCACTTTGACATGGGAACCATCAATCAGTGCGACAGCGCCTTTCCAATAAAGGGCCTCCGCGCTCTCGGAAAATGACGCCTTCAGATTCGGATAGAAATCAGAAAAGAATTCCTGATCCTTGGCGCGCTCGACATTAGGCTGGGTCTGATTCCCGGAGTGATGTGCGGAGCCAGACAGGGAGGGGGACCGCCCGTTGCTGATGGGCCACAAAATGGGGGCATCAACGATCCGAACTTGTGCTGGCGAAGTCTCGTACACTCGCTCATCGTTGCGGCGAAAGAAATAGTGCTTAACCTCGTATCTGGGATCTCTGCCGTGATTTTTCCTCACGACAAGAAGCGCGTAGAAAAAATCGGTGTTGTGCTTGTCGTGGTTGACGATCCTCTGATAAGTGGCATGGTCCCCCTGGCTCAGGCTGGCGAGGCCATTGACGTGGTGCGTGTGCCAATTGCCAAGATGCTCGATGTTCGGATGCTTTTCTTCGATCTCCCTGAAGATTCTCTCCTGATAGTCGCCATCCTGAAAGAAGCTGGTTGCGGATCGTTGCGCCGCGGGCCCTGGTCCCAAAACGCCCGACAGCTGAACGCTATAGTGGGCACCTTTCTTCTGGTAGGTCCCGATGAGCCTCCCGCCGGTCTCATGTGAATCGATTCGAGGGCGGCTCGGACGATCGTTACGGAGAATCGGGGTTGCTTTGATCTAAACATTGGCTGCGGTCCTCATGGCGCAAATGGTGCATGATTCTTGTTGGGGCAGCTCAATCCTTTGCAACTGGAAATGCTTCTTGAACGGATGCACAGGCCGATTGCCCCATATCACATAGTTCTCGTCGATTAAGTTCAGGAATTTTGGTCGCTCCTTCAACCGCCGTGCGATGGCGTCGAGTGCGAAGCGGGCATGGAACGAGCTAATAAAGGAGATATCCACGGCGAGCCCAGGAGAATCCTTTATCTCCGCGATCTCCATTCCATAGACTTGCTCCCGCTCTTCGTCGGAGACTAGATCAATCTCCTTGATCCCTTCCCTGAACGTGGTGCGCTGCAGGAAGGATTCGAGACAAGCCAGGCAGCCGCCGTTCTCGGGCCGGTAGGCAAAGACCTCTCCGCCGATTCCCCGCGTGAAGACGCGCCCAACGACGAAGGGAATGCCATGTTGCACGCAGAGTTCATTGATCCTGTAGCGGGAGGGTTCGTTATCGGTTGCCAGCACCACCACATCGGACTTGCGGATTTCCGAAGCAATCTCGGGATAGCCCATGATGTCGGCATCGATAGTCGTGATGTTCACATTGGGGTTTCTGTCCCGCAGCACTTCGGCGACCGCGTCGGTTTTCTTTCTGCCGATGAAGCTTCGGCCGCAAACGTGCCGGATGACATTTTCGGGTCCAAGAATGTCCCGATCCACCAGCGTGAAATTCCGGATGCCCGACATCACCAACTGGAGAGCCACATTCGCGCCTCCCGAACCACACCCGGCTACGAACACCCGGACATCAGCAAAAAGCTGAACGTCAAAAAGGGACTCGATTCTCTCGAAGGTCCGATCCTTATTGCTCATCCTGTATTCCTCCGCCCGGCCACTCGCCGGTTTTTCGCCATTTTGCATATTGCTTGAGCCACACTCTCGCCAAGGTCAGAGCGTAGATGACATCGTGTTTCTTCGCATTCCACGACGCGGTGGTGCCAAATATGGACAAGGAGCCGTCCTGCCAGCGCTTCGGAGTGTTTGGGGGCACCTGGAGGGCGTAAATCCTGGGGGCTGAAGCTGGATACCCGTGAGGCAGAACGATGCTGAGCAGCACGCTATCGCCGGCGGCGACCTCGTGGCAATTGATTTCCAGCTCCTTGTGGTCATTGATTGTAAGCTTGTATGCTTCGTTTTTTTCGGCAAGCCTGCTCAACTCCAACGTGATCCGCTCCGGAGATACATCCGGCAGGAGAAACGAAACAGGCACGAGGCATGCCTTCGGCTGACCATTGCGCTCGATGACAAAGACTTCGCCATCTCGTGCCACCCGGTCCAGCACCTCACCCGGAGAGCTTCTCAGTTCCATCATCTTTAGGGTCTTGAAGTCTATTTTCAAGTCAGCCTCGGGGTTAATGTTTAATCTGCGCGCCTGGCCATGCGCCTCTGGTGCGCCAAACTTCGTACTTGCTTAACCACTTGGCGGCACGCGCTATGACGAAGGTAAGGTTATGAGTGCCGGGGTTCCACATCGAAGGGTGCAGGTAGCAAATGTTCCCTCCGTTGTACCTATGCGGGGCATTGGTAATTGTCGGTGCATCCACAAAGACCCGCGGCATCTCGTTCGGATAGGTTTCCGGAAATTTGATTGACAGCACGTACATGGCGGAGACTGTCTGCAAGGCGGTTTTTGCATAGACCTTGCCGTCGGTCGTCGGGTGCAGTTCCAGATAGGCGAACGTCCTCTGGGCTTCGGCAAACTCTCTGTTTATGCGGCTAACGTCCATAACGACCTCTCAGTATTCCCCGCCAAGATCTTCCTTCATGGTGAGCGGCTTCTTTCCGCCCAGGTCGGCAGCGCTCGTTTGACCAGCGCCCCTGATTTCACCATTGGGCAGGATCTGAACTGGTGTGTCCTCCTCACTATTGAGGAGTCTTTCCAATTCCTGAATCGTTGGCTTCTTGTCCATCGCATCCCTCCGCAAGACTTGACTGTGCAATTGTAGTAATTGCACTGTATATAACAGTTGGCAGTTCGTCAAGGGGAAATTCCCAGAACCGGAATAAAGGTCGTTACGTTGGTTTACTGGGAGATCCCGGTTGGAGAAGGTCAGGTCTGGCTGCACTCGAAGCGCGGCCTGCCAACGCAGTCGAACTTCTCAAATCGGCACCTTGTGGGAGGCGGAGTCGCGCACGGAGCGCCGCCGCTTATCAGAATCTGTGTGGTGGTGATGTGCTTGTGGTCGAGGAGATCATGGACGGACTCAATCGCTACGCTTGAGTCCAGTAATAGTGTCGCAGTCGTCGCCCACGGTGAGTGCGGGCGAATACAAGTCTGGATCTTTTTCCCGTTCGCAAGGTACATCATCCAGCATCCGCTACCCCCGTTTTTGTTGGGTATTGTGTCTGACGCTGGACCGGACACCCCTTGTTTTGAAAGGGTGGTCAGCTCGATGCCGGGAATCCCTGGGGTGATCTTCTCCAGCGCACCTAGCCCACAGGTTTGCACTTGTGCTCGACAAACTGCTTGCGAAGACTCTCTTGGGCCTCGGATGTCCTCTTCATGGATTCCAGCGGGACTGTGAAGGTCCTCTCACAATTTGTGCAAATCCCAACGGCGGGTACGGTGCCCAGCCATTTCGTCACCCTGAGATTCGGCTTTCCCATGGTCTCCAGTCTCCTACAGCACTGACCGATCTGCCATAATCTTCCGATGTGTGGGCGCTATCGACTGTCGCGGAGAAAGCAGCTAGTCCAGGAATATTTCGAGACCGTCTCAGATGAACCAGACTGGGCTCCCCGCTACAACATTGCTCCTACTCAGCCTGTTCCGGTCATTCGCCAGAACCCGAACGAACCCATTCGGGAATTATCGCTCCTTCGCTGGGGGCTCATTCCATCGTGGATGAAAGACTCGTCCGGCGCTGCCACGATGATTAACGCAAGATCGGAAACCGCGGGAACGAAGCCCGCGTTCCGCGACGCGTTGAAGTCCCGCAGATGCTTGATTCCAGCAGATGGATTTTACGAGTGGCAACGAGTCGGGAAGAGCAAGCAGCCATACTGTTTTGAAGTCGGTAACGCGCAGATGTTTGCCTTCGCGGGAATCTGGGATCGCTGGAAAGATCCGAGTAGTAACTGGGTGAAAACCTGTTCGATCCTGACTACAACGCCGAATGCCGTGACCGCAGCCATCCATGACCGGATGCCGGTCATTCTCGATCCGCATAGCTACGACCTGTGGCTCGATCCGGGAATGCAGGATGCGAGTACGGTGTCCGACATGTTGAAGCCCTACGATGCTCAGCTGATGCGGCGCTATCCCATAAGCACTCGGATCAATCACGTGGCCAATGACGACGAGGAATGCTCCGCACCGGTGGAGCTCACTCAGGCTCGTCTCTTCTTGTAAGCGGACTGTCGGATAAGTGCGACGATTGCCGCCGGGCAGCCGACTTGACGGAAGTAGTCGCTCCCGCGGCCCAGGCGCTATGCCGGGTAACTGCGTCCTCGAAATCCACTCCCTCAGGAGCCGTGGAACCCGACCGCCTTGGAGCGTGATGCCATAATCGGCCATTCTCGGCCGGTTAGTCCGAACTTCATTTAACGCCTGAATTCTGCAAAGTCACACCATGGGGAAATCAAGTCGACGAATGAGGAGCGCGACTGGGGTTTCCCAGACGCGCCGTTGGTCGAGTGCGAGAGATATAGGAGGTCCCGTGCCCTCGTCATGCCTACGTAGAGGACAGCGGCCTCTGAGCTCACCGTCTGCGTATCTATGGCCCACCTCATGGGTATCACACCGTCGACGACACCAACCACGAAGACCGAGCCAAACTCATGGCCTTTTGCTCCGTGTAAGGAGCTCACGCGAACGGCATTCTGATCCGGTGACACCTCTCCGGCCTCAGGGTCTCGAAAGAGATGAACTGGGATGTTCGCATTTCTCAGGGTAGCAACCGCCAGTTCTCTGTAATGCCTGTTCCGTGCCACTACACAGATATCCCGCGGGGTGTAATGCTTATACTTGAGAAGGGCTGCAATCTCAGTCGCAAGGAACCTGCGCTCGGCTGCCTCATCGGGGCAACGCACCACGATCGGACGACAGCCCTCCCGAACGCTGAACTCTGGGCGTGCATCTGCGACTGGCACTTCTGCTTGGGCAACGTCCTCTTTCCACTCATTTTCTACAAGCGGGAATGCAGCTTCTAGTATCTGCCTGGTGTTTCTGTAGTTTTTTCGGAGCACAACTCCTCGTCCAGCAATATCGATGCCGAGTCCTTTGAGCGTGTATCCGCGCGTGAAAATTCTCTGTGTAGTGTCTCCAACCAGAAGGAGACCATCAGGGCGGTCACTCACTAGCGAATAGAGCAGTCGGAGGGCGATCTCCGAAATGTCTTGCACCTCATCGACAATCACAGCAGAGTAGTTTGCCTGCGGCTGTTCGCCACTGCGACGTTGCCGGTATGCCATCCTGACGAATTCGGAAGGCTCGACGAACCCACGGTCCAAAAGAGCTTGGTGATACGACAAGTACAAATCAAGAGTTGCGCGGCGCTGTTCCGGAGACAAAGCTCGTCCGCGACCACTGCGGTCGGTGGTCAAATATCCTTCAGCTTCGTCGTGAAGAAAGCGTCCCATCAGGAAGTCAACTTCGCTCCAGAGGTAATCTTGCGAAACTGACTTCAACGAATTCTGCAGTGCGGGCGAGATTCTGGTGAGCGCTTGATGGCGAAGCTGTTTACTCACGTCTGGAGAATACTTCGGGCTTGGAAGGCCGCGGAATGAAAGATAGTCGAGACACCAGCGATGGAGGTGTGTGACCTCGATCGCGGCCCTTTCCGGTCCACACAAAGTGTCAAGGAGATGGCCAGCTGCTGCAGCCAGTCCCTTGTCAAATGTAGTGAACAGTATTTTTTCACCCTTGCTGAGAGCGCCTTTCGCAAGTCGTCTTGCTCGGTGCAGTGCCACAACCGTCTTTCCTGAGCCGCTAATTCCCCTCAGGCGAGCTGGGCCAGAGAATGAGCGTTGCACAAGAGACCTTTGGTCAGGATGTAGAAAGAGTTGCCATTGTTCAAGAGTCCCGCGCTCAAGTATCTCTTCTAGGTCAACTGGATCGTTGAAAGTAAGAAACTCTTCTGACCCACTGGGTAGATGGCTGACCGCTGCCTCTGGAAATTCTTCAGTCAGTTGCGCCGAACCCTGAGCCAGATCCAACACAGTCGCGCGAGTTGAGCTGTTACCGGTGGCGAAGGCTAAGAGCGCGTCAGCAGCCTTGGGGGCTACATCGGCTAATCCTTGCAGTACGGTCATGCATTCCAGACTGTTTGGGTCGCCAATCCCGCGAACATCTGCCAAGTCCTTGTGCGGCACACCCAGTCGCACAAGCATCTCATCACTAAAGTCTGCAAAAAGCGGTGGATGTGCCTGAGGTACGGCTGGCTGCTCTGCTTGCAATTCCGCGGACGGAACCATTTCAACTGTTGTTTCGGACACAGTCGCTAGTCGAAGTTCCCGCAAGCGACCGGTTCTTCCATCGAACACGTATCCTCTATGCCCATCCAGGAACGAATCAACGTGGTCATGGGTACCAACAACAAGCGCTACCATAGCGTCGTCGGAGTCTGCTCGTTGGAGTACAAGGCGATAACCGTCCGGTAACTCAAATTTCTCGCACTTCGGGATGCGGGTCTCCGCTCGACGAGAAGCTGATGGCTCAATATCCCGTTGGATCTCCAAGAGGATCTCGGAAGCTCTCTGGTAGGCCTTGCGTGCCGATCGTCGCAGGCCGTCCAGGTCTTTAGAAAAGCTTGGCCGCAAAATGATGCGTGGCATTTGTGCTAGAACATCCTCCAGGCTGCAGCACAATCCTACAAGCTGGTGCTTCACAGTGCTCCGTAGCGCGTCTTCATTCTAGACCAGCGACCCCAATGACCCAATCCTTACTCGTTTCACTCAAATCATCGCTATGCGTTAGCAAGAATATTGGTAGGTAGCACGCAGGTCTTTTGCGCGCGAAAAGCTTTAGTTGAAACAAAAATGGCGGAGTGCAAACCAGCACTCCGCCAGAAACCTAAGGCGCTTGACCTACGCTGCCGTCTTACGGCTCTTCGACTTTGTTTTGGCCTTCGTCTTTTTGTCTCGTTTCGCAGCAATTTCCACTGCGACGGCCTTTTGGAGTTTCTCAGTATCTACGCGGTAGCGTTTGGCGGCGTCCATGAGAACGTCGTCGCGGCTGGCGGTGGATCGCTGATAAGCCGAATCCAGCAGGCTGATTTCCAGAAGCAGCTTGCACAGTTCAGACTCGTCATACGCTCCGACTTGCTTGGCGAGAAGTTCCTGCGCGGACGCAGAGTCCTTCTTCGCCTCTACCTTGTGCCGCTTCGCCAAAGCCGGGACTTGGCTGTAGGAGAGATGGCCGATCAGGTATTCGGCGACCGTCAGCAAGTCAGCTTTCTTCAATGGAGCCGATACGCGTTGGAGGATCGTAGCCAAGATACGATGGCGAGTCGTAATGGCCAGTTTCTCTTTTTCGATGCGTTTCCGCTCCTCCGACCTCTCCCGCTCGACTTGATGCGGAGAAGGCGTGTCGGGATGGTGGGTGCGGCAAGCTGGATCGGCACAAACCTTGACGACCTGTCCGCGCTTACCGCCGTCCATGACGATGGCCTCAGCCATCTTCTCGCAGGGCTTCTGGTTAGCTGGTAGCTTGGTGCTTGCGCCGTTTGCCTTCGGCTTCTTGATCTCCAACTCTACATACCGATTCCGTCCGAGAGGAGCGCCCTCGCGGGAATTCCACGCCGCCGAAATCTGGATTAGCTGCGGTTTGGTTTCCAGAGTCTTTTTCACGGAAGCGTCAATCTTGGCCCGAAAACAGTCGGGCGACGTGCATGAATCTTTACGCACGTCGGGAAAAAGTAGTTTGTTGAAACCCGTTCGCTTCGGACAGTTGACGCACGAACCTGCTTCGGGAACGAGTGTCTCATCCTGCTTGTCAAACGGCGCAGAGGCCAGTTGTAGCAAGATGTTCGATTCGATCCACGCTGCAAGTTCCCGCGCTGGAATCAGGACTTGGCTGTTGCCTTCGCTTGTCCACAAGCCCCGAAAAGCAGCCGAGAATGCCTCCTGCTGTTGCGAAGCCGGGAGCTTGGCGATCAGCAAAGCGTGACCGATGGTGATCTGGTCTTTCAGAAATGCCTCGGCCACGGGCGGTATGAGGTCAGCTAGCCGAACGCGACCATAGACGTAAGCCTCGCTCTTGCCAGCGCGGGACGCAATGGTGGCAATGGTGTAGGCAGGCTCTCCGAGTTCCAAGAGCGACTTGAAACCCAGAGCTTCCTCAAGCGGGTGGATGTCCTCGCGTTGCAGATTCTCAACGCACTGAGCCTCGATTGCCTCGGCATCCGTCAGCTTGACCACGCGGACGGGAAGTTTTTCGAGTTCCGCCAGTTTCGCTGCTCTCAGGCGACGTGCCCCGGCGACCACCTCGTATTTGCTTTCCTCCAGTTCGCGTACCAGAAGAGGGGCTAGTATCCCTTGCGTCTTGAAGCTGGCGGCCAGTTCTTCGAGGCTTTTTGCATCAAAGCGTTTGCGGGGATTGGTTGCGGACTCCACAAGCGCGGTAATGGGAACGCTGCGGTATTCGTGGTTGTTGACGGCATTTTGCGTACTCGGCATGATCTTTTCTCCTCTCATGTGTGTGTTTGGTTAGGTGTTCGTGGACTTAGCGCACACGTCGGGCCTAAAAACCAAACGGTGCAGGTGTTGGCGTGTTATGCGGCTGCCGCGAGTGCCGCTGGCTCGGGGGCAATGCCCCCGAGGATCACGGCAGCGGTTTGTTGAACGGCTTCCAAGCTCTCGCGCAG
>Ga0193751_1001140_pt1 | contig 17603 bp, 15 predicted proteins | sample L1c2metaG_FD_143050 | JGI IMG/M metagenome (GOLD analysis project Ga0193751, IMG submission 143050) | Soil microbial communities from a riparian zone of the East river system, Colorado, United States - L1c2 | ecosystem: Environmental > Terrestrial > Soil > Riparian zone | place: USA: East River... | reverse complement strand
CTGAAGCTAAAGGATAAGGCCGCGGCACAAAAGGATTTTGCGTCCAGCTATGCGGAACTGCCCACGGCAGCAGCAGCTGAAAAACTGGGAGAAGTAGCGGAGATGAATAAAGACTTCGCTGCGGCTATTGAGCAATACGCAAGGGCATTTGCGCTGGCCGATAGCGGGAATCCTGGTGTGACGCGTCGAGAAATTCGCCGAAAGATTGGGAATGTGTGGCGGCTAGCGCATGGTTCCGATGACGGGCTCGGCGAGTATCTGTTGCGCAGTTATGACGAGGTCTCGCAAGCGACAAGTGCGGTTAAAACCAAGAAAAATTCGGGAGCGCGAGAAGTTTCCGAATTTACGCTACGAAAAGTGCCGGACGGAGCGCCTTATCCGCTGGCCGGGAAAAAAGGCGAAGTGCTGGTAGTGAGTTTCTGGGCTACCTGGTGCGGCCCGTGCAGAGCGTTAGAGCCACAACTGGAGCGGGTTGCGGCGCATTTTAAAGGCATCGAGAAGATTTCGTTTCTGGAAGCCGATTGCGATGAAGATGAAAGCCAGGTCGCTCCGTATCTGGAAGAAGTCAAGCCGCAGATACCGGTGGTCTTTGCGGATGGTCTCGATCACTTGTTCGGTGTGAATTCCCTGCCGACCGTGGTGGTTATCGATCGCGGCGGAAAAGTTGCGTACCGGGCAGAGGGCTTTGCCGAGGACACGTTCGAACGTGATTTAACGGCCGCGGCCATTCACGCTCTCGAGGATAAAGTTACGACACTGCCCCGTGGGACTTCTGCTCCGTAAACTTCGACTTCGGATATTTCTCGGCAATTTCGCGGGCGGCGATGATCGTATTCACGTGGATCGCGATGGTATCTTCTAGGCGCCGCGCGTAGCCGCCAGCTAGAGCGGTTGTAACAGGAATAGATCGCGAGCGGGCAGCCTCAAATACTTCGCGATCCCTGCGTTTCAAACCTGCTTTAGTGAGCGACAGGCCTCCGAGCTGATCCTGGGAATAGGGATCCGCCCCGCCGACGTAGAAGAGCATGTCGGGTTTAAACTTATCGAGACATCGTTCCACTGTAGGAATTAGCGCGGCAAGATATTCATCGTCAGCGGCGCCATCTCGCATATTGAGGTCCACGGTGGAAGGAGGCTTGTGTGCGGGATAATTATTTTCCTGGTGGATGGAGATGGTGAATACCGAAGAATCGTCGCCAAAAATGGCGGCGGTGCCGTTACCATGATGCACATCGGTGTCGACAATCATGGCTTTCTTGATGTCGCTATCGCTTTGCAGACGGCGAACCGCAACGGCGACGTCATGAATCGCGCAGAAACCCTCACCGTGGTTGGCGTAGGCGTGGTGGAAGCCGCCGCTTAAATTCGAGCCAAAGCCATCTCGCAAAGCGCTCTGGGCCGCAAGGATCGTGCCTCCTGCGGCCAGCCATACCGCTTCGGCTAACTCCGGCGAATACGGGACCTCCAGTTTCATGATTTCACTAGCGGTGAGTGTGCCGGTTTTCAATTTGTTCACCCACGAAGGGGTGTGCACCCGCAGAAGGTCTTCGTCTGATGCAGGCTGGGGCGTAAGAAAATCGCCGGGATCCGCAATTTTTGAGTTAACGAGTTCTTCGGCGATCAGGCGAAATTTCTGCGATGGAAAAACATGTGGGCCGAGATTCAGATCATAGCGCGGGTGATAGACGACTTTGAAAGGAAGCATAAAGTTCCGCAGCGAGCCATTCAATTCTCGCGCGAGAGAATGAAATCCGGAAGGGTCATAAGAGCGCGACCGTACTCGCTGTTGGCATGCCCGTTCAGACAAGCTTTCGCACGACGGGCGTAATCATGAGCGAGTTCGCGAGCGCGAACAAGGGCCCCGGAGTCTTGAACCAGCGCGACCAGCGTTTCTGGACGGACGGAATTAAATTCTTTTTCTTCGAGGACCTGGATAACGAGTTCGCGAGCGTCGTGGTGACCATTTTCCATCGCGTAGATGAGCGGCAGAGTGACTTTGCCTTCTTTCAAATCGCTGAGCACAGGTTTGCCGAGTTGCTTTGCTGAAGCTGTAAAATCCAGCAAATCGTCGACTAGTTGAAAGGCCAGGCCGGCATAGCGGCCGTAGTCCGCGAGGGCCTCTTCTTCGTCTCCCTCAAGTCCGGCGAGCACCGCGCCAAGCCGAGCACACCCGCTAAAGAGGCATGCGGTCTTGTACGTGGCAAGGCGTACGGCCTCATCTTCAGTGACGTCGATGCGGCCGATCTTTTCGAGTTGAATGAGCTCGCCTTCCACCATTTTTTGGGTGAGGTCGATCAAGACGTCGAGGATGCGGAAATTTCGCTCTTCCAGCGCCATCTGGAAAGACTGCATGTACAGCCAATCGCCGGCCAAAACGCTGCGGTGATTGCCCCATCTGGAATTCGCGGAAGGACGGCCGCGGCGGGTGTTGGCGCTGTCGATTACATCGTCGTGAATCAGTGTGGCGCTATGAAGGAGCTCGACGACGGCCGCCAGGCGGATCGCGCCTGGGCTGTGTGCACCAGCATAACGATTGCAAAGTATAAGAAGCGCGGGGCGCAGGCGTTTGCCGCCGCCACCCAGAAGATAGCTGGTTATTTCCGAAACGGGTTCGAATGCGGTAGCACTTTGGCGTGAAAGTTCCTCTTCCACGAGGACGAGATCGTCGCGGACTAGATCGAAGATCTCCTTAGCCGTTAGCAGCGCGATGGGATTCCTCCTGGCACCGCTCGAATCATGCGACCGAACTTTTGGCCGCATCAAGATGTAGCGGCCGGAGATTCTGGCGGCCGGACAAGATGGAAGAAACGCCGAAAATTTGCTGACGTGGTGGCGGCGAATTCTTCCGGCGACAAGTTTCTCACATTCGCAAGCGTGCGCGCTACTTCCGCGACATAGGCAGGCTCATTTCGTTTACCGCGGTAGGGTTGAGGCGCGAGAAATGGAGAGTCGGTTTCGATCAGGATGCGGTCAAGCGGAATCTCTTTTGCGATGTCGCGGAGGTGCTGAGTCTTCGGATACGTAGAGTTACCGGCGAACGAAATCATGAAACCTGCGTCGAGGCCGCAGCGGGCTTCCTCAATCGTCCCGGTGAAACAATGGAGGATGCCGCCGATTCCTGTCGGGCGCCAGACCTCTTCGATGAGCGCGAGGCAATCGGGCCAGGCGTCGCGACAGTGGATGATGATGGGGAGTTTGGCGTCACGGGCGAGAGCCATTTGGTCGCGGAATACCTGGTGCTGGATGTCGCGCGGGGAGTGATCGTAAAAATAATCGAGTCCGATTTCGCCCCAGGCGATTACTTTGGGATGTTTTGCGAGCTTCGTGAGTTCTTCGAGGTGCTGCGGTGTGACTTGCTTCGCTTCGTGCGGATGGATTCCGATGCTGGCGTAGATCCAGTCATATTGATCTGCGTACGGCAGGGCGGCGTCCATTTTTTCTGGACCCGGCCCGGTGCCGATTGCGAGCAGAGCGGAAACGCCGGCAACGCGGGCCCGCTCCAACATGGCTTCGCGATCATCCGCGAACTGGGGGAAATCGATGTGGGCGTGGGAGTCGACTAGTTCCATTCGCAAGCGACGCTACTTGAGGCGGGCTCCGACTTCCACATCTTCCAGGAAGCCCGCCAGAACCGGTCTTCCTTCGGGGCCGACGGACGCCGCGACAATCATGCCGTTAGATTCCACACCGCGCAGTTTGCGCGGAGCAAGATTCGTAACAACCGCCACCTTGCGCCCGATCAACTTTTCGGGTTCGTAAAATTGGGCGATGCCGGCGCAGATTTGACGCACTTCCGTGCCGATATCCACGGTGAGCTTCAGCAATTTGTCGGCGCCCACGATGCGTTCGGCGGTTTGTATCTGCCCGACGCGCATTTCGACCTTGGCAAAGTCTTCAATGCCGATTTTTTCCGTTGCTGTGGGTGCCGCAGCTGGCGCAGTAGCGGCCGCGGGTGCATTTGCGGCCGCAGCTGGTGCCGGCGCAGCGGCCGGTTTTTGTGACTGATTTTCCATGGCTTCGATCCTCTCCATTGCTTCTGTTTTTTCGACGCGCGGAAACAGGGCTTGAAATTCTCCGAGCTTAACGCCAGGCGCAAGTTGGCCCCAGCACAGGTTATCTAATTCCAGCGACGCTAGATTTCCAGTTTGTCCAAGAAGCTTCCAGACCTTCGCGGTGCTATCCGGCAGAACAGGATGTGCGAGTGCCGTTACGATGCGCAAAACCTCGGCGGTGACCCAAAGAATTGTTCCGCGACGTTGCTGGTCGGCATCGGAAGTTCCCAGACTCCAGGGTTGCTCGGTCGTGAGATATTTATCGGCAGCGGCGATGATGGACCAGATCAGTTCGAGTGCGCGCGAGAATTCGAATCTGTCGTAGTGGTCGAGGACTTCGCTGATCGCGGTTTGCGCGACTTTTGCAAGTTCCTGGTCTTGCGGCTGAAGCTCAGCGGCCTTGGGAATTTTTCCGCCAAAGCTGCGCTCGATCATCGCGGCGGTGCGGCTGGCAAGATTGCCCACGCCGTTGGCGAGATCGCTGTTGTAGCGAGCGATCAGCGCCTCGCGACTGAAGCCGCCGTCTCCGCCAAAAACAATTTCGCGCAGCAGGAAGTAGCGCAAAGCGTCTACACCCAGGACACTGACGATGGGTTGCGCGGATTGAATGTTGCCGCGCGATTTGGACATTTTCTCGTCCTGGAACAGGAGATGGCCATGAGCGAAAATCTTTTTGGGCAGATCCAAGCCCGCAGCCATCAGGAATGCAGGCCAGTAGACAGCGTGGAAGCGGATGATTTCCTTACCGACCAGATGTACATCGGCGGGCCAGTAACGCGCAAATTCGTCTTTCCTGATGGGATAGCCCACCGCGGTGATGTAATTCGTGAGCGCGTCGGTCCAAACGTAGAAAACGTGTTTCTCGTCGCCCTGCCAGGGAATTCCCCACTTCAGTGTGGTGCGGGTGATGGAAAGATCACGCAAACCGCCGCGAACAAAAGAAATTACTTCGTTGCGTCGTGCTTCCGGCTGGATGAACTCCGGATGCTGTTCGTAATAATTCAGGAGCGGTTTGTCAAAGTTGGAAAGTTGGAAAAAATAATTTTCTTCTTTGACGCGTTCCGTGACGCGACCGCATTCCGGACACGTCGCCCCCGGCGTGGAATCATCAATATACATTTCATCAGAGACACAATAATTCCCTTCGTAATGCCCTTTGTAAACGTAGCCATTGTTTTGAATCTCACGGAAGAGGTGCTGGACGGCATGCGCGTGGCGAGTTTCGGTGGTTCGAATGAAACGGTCGACACGCAGGCCCAATTCTTTCCAGAGGTCGCGATATTCGGCGGACACACGATCGACGAAATCAATCGGCGATTCGTTGTTATTCTTCGCAGAGCGCTCCACTTTTTGGCCGTGTTCATCCGTGCCGGTCAGGAAGAGCACGTCGAAGCCGCGCATCTGTTTGTAGCGCGCGATAGCGTCCGCGGCGATGGTGGTATAAGTGTGGCCAAGATGCGGCCGCGCGTTTACGTAGTAAATCGGGGTAGTGATGTAATACTTTGGTTTTGCGGACGCCATTTCTTCTATTTTGACCTAAGTGCTATGGGATACCAATGCCGTGAATTTATTTCACGCCGGCTCGTTTGCCAGGCGGCGTTTCCAAAAAATTGACGCTTAAATTGCGCTAGCTCTTTCCGCTAGCTAGATACGTGCGTAAGGCTTCGCTGATTACTTGTTGCAATGGAACTTGTTTTTCGACCGCCAGTTTGCGGCAATCATCATACTCTGGTGTGACATGCAGAATGTGCCCGTTCGAACGTGAAAGTTTGATGCGCACGGAGCCGTAACTGGTAGAAACGTTCACCCATTCCCGAGGCAAGGCTCGCCGTTGCGCTCGGTGGGTGCGTATGCCGAAGGTGGTGGTCTCGGCGAAAATCAGCGACATCAGCCTATCTGTGTCTTCCGGCCGGCACAAAACGGTCAGCAAAGTACCCGGGCGATTCTTTTTCATTTGCAGCCCGGTGGTGTAAACATCCAAGGCGCCAGCCGATAATGTTTTTTCCAGAACGTAGCCATAGATCTGCGGATTCATGTCATCCAAATTGGCTTCGATGATGGAAATTTCTTCGTCGCCCGTGGCCAATGTTTTGCTGGCAGAGTCACCAATCATGATGCGAACGACGTTTGGCTGGCCCTCGAGGTCGGCCGAGCCGGCTCCGTAGCCGATGGCAGAAACAGTCATGGGCGGCTGCGGCCCGAATGAATCGCATAACGTAGCGACAATGGCGGCGCCGGTAGGCGTGACCAACTCACGCTGTACACCGTTCGAGAAAGTCGGCGCCCCTAGCAGCAACCTGGCTGTTGCCGGCGCGGGTACAGGCAACACGCCGTGGGCCATTTTTGCGGTGCCGCCGCCGACGTTTAACGGCGAACATGCAAAGCTTTCAATGCCCAGCGCGTGAAACCCGATACACGATCCAACGATGTCGACAAGCGCGTCGACAGCGCCGACTTCATGGAAGTGAACTTTTTCGATTGGAGCGTCATGAACATGCGCTTCAGCTTCGCCAAGTTTCTGAAAAATGCGAGACGCACGTTCGCGAACCGGCGGAGCCAGGGGCGAATTCTTCAAAATTTCAAGAATAGTGCTGAGTGAACGATGCTTTTGCTGGTCTTCCGTCTTGACGCGCACGTAAGTGGCGGCCATGCCGTTTTTCCAGACCTTCTCCGTGGTCAGCGTCCAACCAGGAACCTGCAGGGATTTTAATTCCTCGCGTAGTAAGTCAGCCGAGCAGCCGGCATCAATCAGCGCTCCGAGGGTCATGTCGCCGCTGATACCCGAAAAACAGTCAAAATATGCAAGTTTCATGGGGGTCTTTCGTCGCACGAGAAGATCCTGACACGAGACAAGAAGTGCGAGAGCGGCTAATTGATAGTAGCGATGGCGCTAAAAGGTGTCAAACATTAGGCCATTTATAGCTGGTTGCGGAATTCGAGCAGCAGGTGCTCTTCGTCGTGATGCTCAGCGCCAATTTTTATTCCCTTCGGCTCGACGCCGATCGACCGAAATCCGAGCGATTGGTACAGCTTTCGTGGAGCCGGTTGGTCAACCGATACCGTTAGGAGAATCATTTCCAAGCCATCGATGGTTTTGGCGTGCTTAATGGCTTCCGCCATCAAAGACCTGGCGACCCCACGACCTCTGGCATCAGGCTTCACGAACACTCCCCAGATCCAGCCCTTGTGACGCCGCTTTATGGGCTTTTCCTGATAGAAGCCGGTCATCCCTAGCGCGGTTCTCTGTTCGAAAGCACCGACAATAAAATTCGTGGCGTTGTTCGTGCGCAGACGCGATGCGTATTCATCCACTGAAATTCCCCGCAGCTCCTCAGGAGATTCCACGAAGGACCATGGATCGGTCTCAAGAGCTAGCATGCGCAAATCCCAAAGCACCTGGGCGTCCTGCTCTGTAAACAATCGAATTTCCACCTGACTCCTCTGCACTGCAAGGCAACCAGAATACCAGCGCGCACTTGAAAACTTGACATCTTCCCGCCACAAACAGGAGACTCGTGCGCACAGTTCTGTAGAAACTCGCCGATCGTCGATTGTCATTGGAAAGAGGAGGGAAAATGAGGCCGAATTATGTGGCGGTGTTCGTAGGCGCGCTAGCGTATTGGTTGCTCGGCGCGGTGTGGTTCGCAGTGCTGTTCAGCAAACCGTGGATGGCACTTGAACATATTACCCCGGAACAGGCCAGCGGTATGAATCCCATCGCGCCTTACATCATCTCGTTTCTTTTGAATCTGGTTATTGCTTTTGTGTTAGCACAGCTGTGCGCGTGGCGAAATGCCAACACGGCTGCTCGTGGCGCGGCGCTGGGTATATTGATATGGATCGGATTTGTTGGCCCGATAACATACACCACATACATGTATGAAATGCGGCCTAAACAGTTATTTGCCATCAACGAGTTCTTCGCGTTGGTGGGATTGTGCTTGATGGGCGCCATTCTGGGCGCATGGACGAAGAAAACGGCCGGATAAATTGCTTTCGCAATTGCGAAACACATAATTCATATTTCGTTCTTCCGTGTTAATTCTAGATGGTGAAGTTCATTCAGAGGATTGAGGAAACGTGTATCTCAAGCTCACAAAGCGATTCCGCGACGCGTTAGGGGCGCACATCCGCGAGAAGTACGGCTTGGATATAGGCATCGTTACGGAGCGTCCGCCAAAGATCGAGATGGGCGAGGCCGCTTCGCCGGTTTGCTTTGAATTGGCAAAACGGCTGAAGCGCGCGCCACGGCAGATCGCCCAAGAAATCGCTGCTAACCTTCCGCCGATCAAAGGGATCGCAAAAGTTGAAGTGGCGGGCGCCGGATATCTAAATGCGTATTTTGACCGCGCAAACTTTTTGCGCGAAGTTCAACGCGAGGCAGGCGCAGCCGCAGCACCCGATCGTGCCGGCAAAATTATTGTGGAGCACACCAGCATTAACCCGAATAAGGCGGCGCACATCGGGCATGTGCGAAACGCGGTGTTGGGCGACACCATCGCGCGAGTGCTGCGGCACACCGGCGGCGCAGTGCAAGTGCAAAACTACATCGACAACACTGGAGTGCAGGTTGCCGACGTCGTCATCGGCTTTGTGCATATGGAGAAGAAAAACCTCGCGCAAGTAAGCGAACTGGCGACGCAGCCAAAATTCGATTACCTCTGCTGGGACGTGTACACGCGCGCGGCGAGTTTTTTGGAGGCAGACAAAACTCGTGCAGCGGCGCTGCGCGGCGAGACGCTCAAGGCCATTGAAGAAGGCCGTGGCGAAATTGCCGAAATGGGTATCGTGATTGCCAACGCCATCGTGAGTCTGCACCTGCGTACGATGGCGCGGTTGGGCATTTGGTACGACCTGCTGGCGCGCGAGAGCGAAATTCTACATTTGCATTTCTGGGATGCGGCGTTTGAACAGTTAAAGGCCGCGGGGGCGATTCGACTGGCGACGAGCGGAAAGATGGCCGGTTGCTGGATCATGCCGGCAAGAGAAAAGGGCGGCGCGGAAAAAGAGGGTGTGGCTGCGACGGATAGTTCCGATGCCGACGAAAGCCCAGGCCCAGATTCAGATGAGAATCCCAATAACCAAGACAAGATTATTGTGCGTTCGAATGGGACGGTGACATACGTAGGCAAAGATATTGCTTACCAGTTGTGGAAATTTGGGCTGCTGGGCAAGGATTTTTTCTATGTTAAATGGCCCAATGCGCCGGGCTCACATACTTTATGGAGCACCACAAGCGAGAATGGTGATCCGTCAGCCCCAAATTTTGGCGCTCCAGCGACTACCGTTTACAACGTGATCGATTCACGCCAGGCATATTTGCAAGATGTTGTGTCGGAGGGACTGCGCGCGCTGGGACACGAAAAAGAGGCTGATCAGTCCATTCATTTCGCGTATGAAATTGTGGCCTTAACTCCACGGTGCGCGGCGGAGATGGGTTATGAGCTGTCTCCGGAGGAGACAAAAAAACCTTACGTAGAAGTCAGCGGCCGCAAGGGATTTGGAGTGAAGGCTGACGACTTGCTCGATAAGCTGGAAGCTGCAACGTTGAGCGAAGTTCAGCAGCGGCACGCCGATATGGACAGTGAAACGCAGCGGCAGACCGCGCACAAAATTGCGGTAGGGGCCTTGCGATTTTTCCTTTTGAAATTTACGCGTAACGCGACGATTGCGTTTGATTTTAAGGATGCGTTGAGCTTCGAAGGAGAGACTGGTCCCTATTGCCAGTACGCGGTGGTGCGCATCCGGGGGATTCGGCGTAAGGGGACGAAAGCGGGAGCTACGCAGGCTAAAGTCACACCTGAAACGGTAGCAGCGTTATTTTCAGGATCGGAAGGCAACGGCTTGTGGGAATTGGTGCTGCTGGCCGGCTCGCTTGATATGGCGGTTGAAGCGGCGATTAAAGGACAGGAGCCGGCGTTCGTCGCAAAGTTTGCGTTTCAGTTGGCGCAGGCATTCAACCTTTTCTACCACCACCATCATATTTTGTCGGAAGTGGATGAGCAGAAACGTGCGTTCCTGCTGCGGCTGACGGAATTAGTTGAAACGCAACTGGTGAGAGCGCTGGATTTATTGGGGATCGAAGCGCCGGAAAAGATGTAGGTCTGATCGAGGAATGCACTGAGAAATTATTCGGCAACGTGCTCAAAAAAACGCGGGCAAATTCAAAAACCGCATCCTTGAACAGCGCAAGGGTGCGGCACCCGTTCTGCTTGGGTAATGCGGATCTGATTCTCTGCGCGTTAAAAAGTTGAATCTAATACGACATCAGCATGTGGACTAGGGTGCGCACGGCGGTTCCTGTCGCGCCCTTGGCCATCCACGGCTTCTGGTCGTCGTTCCAGGCGGTGCCTGCGATGTCGAGATGAATCCACGGCGTGTCGCCGGTGAATTCCTTGATGAACATGGCGCCGGTGATGGCCCCGCCGCCTTTTCCGCTGCCAATATTTTGAATATCGCCGACGCTGCCCTTGATGAACTCGCGGTAATCGTCGTCGATGGGCATCTGCCACATTTTTTCTCCGGCCGCTTTAGAACTAGCGAGAAGCCGGTCTGTAAACGCCTGATCGGAGCCAAATACGCCTGCGTTGACGTTAGATAAAGCCACTACGATGGCACCTGTTAACGTTGCCGCGTCAATTAAGTGCGTGGCTCCCAGCTGCTTGGCAAAGGTAATGCCGTCGGCTAAGATCAACCGACCTTCCGCATCAGTGTTCAGGACCTCGATGGTTTTGCCGGACATGGCGGTCTGGATATCGCCGGGCTTCTGCGCTTTTCCGCCGACCATATTCTCCGTGGAGGGCACGACGCAAATTACTTTTACGTTTGGTTTTAGGGAAGCGATAGCGCGCATGACCCCGAGCATGGCTCCTCCTCCGGCCATATCGTATTTCATTTTTTCCATACCATCGGCGGGCTTGATGGAGATACCGCCAGTATCAAACGTAACGGCCTTACCGATGAGACCAATCACCGGCAGATCGGGTTTTACGTTTGCAGGTACGTAGGTAAGCACCATGACCCGTGGTGGCTCAGGGCCGCCCTGCGCGACGCTGAGCAGCGCACCCATTTTCAAGTCGGCAATCTTCTGCTCATCCAGAATTTCGACCGCTAGGCCGGCTTCCCTGCCCATGGCTTCGGCCTTTTCCGCCAGAATTTTGGGAGTCAGTTTGTTGGCAGGCTCGTTGACGAGGTCGCGAGTAAAATTTTGCGCTTCGCCGATGGTCCGGCCTTTTGCCAAACCTTTTTCTCCCGCTGATTTTTGCGCATCGGAGTAGCCGGTCAGCAATACTGTTTCAACGGATTTGTCGGTCTTTTTGTCGGTTTTGTATTTGTCCGATTCAAAGTTGGCGATGATGGCAGCCTCGGCCACGGCTTGTGCAAATTCCTCAGTTCGGTCTTTATCAGGCGCGAGAAGCGCGAATTTTTTGATGGAGCGCGCTTTTAGATAACGCAGAGCAGCCCCCGTCACTTTGCGGGCCACGGCGCCGTTGAATTGGTCGCGTTTGCCGGCGCCGACTAGCAGCAAACGGGAAGCTTTCAGTCCCTGGGGCGAGTGAATCAGGGTGAACTCCAACATTTTGCCCGAAATTTCCCCTCCCTTTACGAGCTTACGCAGCAAGCCTCCTGCTCCGCGGTCAATTTCGTCCAACTGGCCCTGAACGGGATCAGACTCTTCGAATAGATAAGAAACGAGCGCTTCTGTTTCGATTTCAGAATAATTCGTGGTCTCCAACGTAATTTGCATGCTGCGTTATCGCCTCCGATTTTGATACATCGCGTCTTCCGCTTCTCGACGAGCTTCCTTGGTGCGTTCGTCCTGACGGCGGTCCCAGGATTTCTTTCCTTGCGCCAAAGCGATTTCAACCTTGGCGATTCCTTTGCGGAAGTAAATCTTGAGGGGTATGACCGTCAAACCTTTGGCCTCAGTACGTCCGGCCAATTTGTTAATTTCATTTTTATGCAGCAACAGCTTCCGAGCGCCCAGGGGCTCATGATTCCAGGGCCCCCCAGGCAAATATTGGGCTATATGGGCGTTAGCCAACCAGGCCCCGGTGGGCCTAAAATCAACGTACGCATCGCGAATATTGGCCTTTCCTTCGCGCAAAGCTTTTACTTCAGTGCCGTGGAGTACCAGGCCAGCCTCAAACTTATCCAGAATGTGATAGTTGTAGGAGGCGGCGCGGTTTTGCGCAACGATCAGCTCCTCAACTTTATCAGTCTTGGCAGATTTTTTGGCTGGCTTGGCCACAACAAGCCATAATAACTGGAGTGTTAAATTCGCGCCACCGGGGTTGTTATATAAAAGGACAGCCAACCCTCGAATCCTTGCCCGGCCTCTAAGCCGAGTGTTAGACTTTCGATGAACCAGTCGAGATTCGGAGAATTCATGGAACGTTGCGGTACAGCGATACTATGCGTCTGTCTTGCCCTGCTCGCAGCGGGTTGCCCCAAGGGGAAAACCGAATATGCTCAAGGACGTAAGGCGGAAAATATTTCCGACTACGACGCTGCGCTCACCTATTACCAGCAAGCGTTAAAGGCGGATCCGAATAACGCCAATCTAAAGATCAAAGTAAACCAGATCCGCTTTGAGGCCTCCAATTTTCATTTAAAACAAGGGCTGGAGCTCCGCAAGAAAGGCGATTTGCAGGCGGCCTTGTCGGAATTCCAGCGGGCCGGCGTAATCGACCCGTCCAGTCCCGTGGCGGAGCAAGAGCTGCGCAGGACCGCCGCGATGATTTCGGACAAGAATCGCGACGCCGATGCCGGGGCGGAGGTGCCTCCCGACCCCAATGAGCAACCGTTGGCCTCGATGCCACCTGAGATCAAGCCTCTGTCGCGTGCGCCGATCAACCTCAAGATGTCCAACGACGCGAAGCTGGTATTCGATACAGTGGCGAAGCTGGCCGGATTGACGGTGATTTATGATCCAGACTTCCCTGCCCGGCGCATTACCACGGAATTGAACAACGTGACGCTGGAGCAGGCGCTGGATATCGTTTCGCTGGAGAGCAAGGCGTTTTGGAAGCCGGTCACGGAAAATATTATTTTCGTGATTCCAGACCAGCCGCAGAAACGGCGCGATTACGAAGAGCAAATCGTAAAGACATTTTATCTGGCCAACACCGTGCAGCCGCAGGATTTGACCGAAATCGTTACTGGATTGCGGCAATTGCTGGATTTGAAGCGCATTCATCAATTGAATTCACAAAACGCGATCATCGTTCGCGATACGCCGGATAAATTGTTGCTGGCGCAAAAAATGATCGCGGACATCGACAAAGCGAAGCCTGAGGTGGTTGTGCAGGTTGAGGTGCTGCAAGCACGCACCGACCGTTTGCGAGACCTAGGCGTTCTGCCGATACAAACAGCGTCGATTACGATAAATCCCAACGCCACGACGACGCCGACGACCAATGGTACAACCACAACTCCTACAACTCCGACAAACAACACCATCACGTTGAGTCAATTTCGACACTTAAACGGAAATGCCTACGGAGTCACAATTCCCAGCATTACCGCTAACGCGATTCTGACCGATACGTATACGAAAATTATTCAAAATCCGGAGATTAGATCCATCGATGGGCAACCGGCGAAACTGCGTGTGGGCGACAAAATACCGGTGGCAACGGGCAGCTTCCAGGCGGGCGTCGGCGTTGGCGCCACCGGCGTCAACCCGTTGGTGAACACGCAATTTCAATACCTGGAAGTCGGTGTCAACGTCGACATCACTCCTCGGGTGCATCCAAATCATGAAGTGAGTATGAAGGTAATTGTTGAGGTGTCCTCGCAGACTGGTGTTTCGACTATTGGAGGGATTCAGCAGCCGATTATCAGCCAGCGCAAAATCGAACAAGACATTCGTTTGAAAGAAGGCGAAGTGAACGTGCTCGGCGGTTTGTTTGAAAAGACCGACACACGTACATTGAACGGCTGGCCAGGACTCGCGAAGATCCCGTTCATGCGGTACTTCTTCTCTGATGACCGGGTTGACCACGAGGAAAATGACGTTTTGATCGTGCTGACGCCGCGCATCGTACGTATTCCGGAATGGACAAAAGGAAATTTGCGGCCGTTGTATTCGGGATCTGAGACGAATGTCCAGGTTCGCCGGGATCGTGACGTTCGAACGCCAACAGCGGAACCGACCCCGGGCGTTCAGCAACCCCCGGCGACACCCAACCAGAATGCCGCACCAGTGCCTCCGACGGGGAGTACTGGCAACACTCCGGACGGAGCAGCGGTAGTTCCCGGCGCTGGCCAAGGCGCGCAAGGAGCAAGAATACGATTTGAGCCCAGAGGTGTTTCGCTGAAAGCGGGACAAACAACTACCGTCGGCATTGTGGTAGACAATGTTAATGACCTTTTTTCGATACCGCTACTGCTGCAATATAACCCGGCAGTGGTCAGCATCGAAGAAGTCCAACATGGCGGTTTTCTGTCTGGTGGCACGCAGGAAATTGCCATCGTATCGCGCGTGGACAAGGAGCATGGGCAAGCCATTATCTCCGCTACCCGCCAGCCGAACACGGCGGGCGTTAATGGAAGCGGGACGTTAATGGGAATTGTCGTTAAGGGCGTCGCGCCCGGCTCGTCAAACCTGTCCATCGTGCAAGTCAACGCCAAAGACTCGCAGCAAAAACCAATTCCACTGGTCAGCAGCGAAGCGACTGTGCAGGTTCAGCCTTAGTGAGAGTGCTAAACGGCCATGCAGGGCAACACTAAAAAGTTTTTCGCCAGCCAGCGAGTTCCGAACGAAGCTGGGATGACGCTGATCGAATTGATCATCGCTTGCGCGATCCTGTTGATACTCGCGTCGGCGGCGCTGCCCATTGCGAAGTTCACCGTTATACGCAGCAAGGAAAGCGAACTACACCGCGATTTGCGCGAGATGCGGGACGCCATTGATCGTTACAAGGATGCCGCTGATCGCAACCAGATCCGAGTGGAACTTGGCAGCGAAGGCTATCCGCCGGATCTGGAAACGCTGGTAAAGGGCGTGCAACTGGGGGCTTCGAGCGACAAGAAGATTCGCTTCCTGCGCAGAATTCCGGTAGATCCGATGACCGGGCATAACGAATGGGGTTTGCGTGCTGTGCAGGATGATCCGGACTCAACAAGTTGGGGCGGGAAAAATGTGTTCGATGTGTATTCGAAGTCGCAAGGTGTCGCGCAGGACGGCACAAAATATTCCGATTGGTGATTTGAGAGTATGCGTGGATTGAAAATACGCCGAGAGATAAACGAAACCGCCTGTTCGCGGCGTCGCGTGCGCAGCTTTGGCTTTACGCTGATCGAATTGATGATTGTAATTACGATCATCTTTATTCTGATCGGGATTGCGGCGGGGCGTTACGATCGCTCGGTGGCTCGCGCCCGCGAGGCTACCTTGAAGCAGGATTTGCAGGTGATGCGCCAGGCCATCGATAACTACACGCTCGATAAGCAAACGGCTCCGCAGTCCATTGAGGCATTGCAAGAAGCCGGATATCTCCGCATCGTGCCGACCGATCCGATGACTCAAGCAAAAGATTGGCAACCGCAGTTCGATGAAGTGGTGCTGAGCCCTGAACAGACCGGCACCGGCATGGTGGATGTGCATTCCAATTCAGACAAAACGTCACCGTTTGATGGGACACCGTATAAAGACTGGTAGCTTGGTTGAATATTTTATTTTGTTAGAACTGCTGCACAAACTTGCGGCTAATTTGAGATTTCATAGCAATTTGACGAGACGGCACACCTCGGCTATAGTCAATACGCGGGGTGGAGCAGCCTGGTAGCTCGTCGGGCTCATAACCCGAAGGTCGTCAGTTCAAATCTGACCCCCGCAACCATTTCTTTAGTTTAGATATAACGGCTCAGGATGCTCCAACCCTGAGCCGTTTTCTTTTAGCGTCCATTTGCGTCCAAAACTCCCCAGACTGCGTTGCCAAGCAAACCTGCGACGCGTCTACCGTCTTCACTAATTACGTGTATATAAATCGTCTCTGTAACCGGTGATCCATCCGCGTGGCCGAGTCTCTGCTACGCAATTTCTGTGATGCTCCGAAACTGTTCATCCATCGCCGCCTTCCTCAAAGAAAACCACGTCAAATCCGCGGCCACCGTCGACAAAATCATCGGCTGCCCGCACGAAGAAGGCATTGACTATCCTGAGGGCAAACCCTGTCCTCAATGTTCCTTCTGGGCTGGCCGCAACCGCTTCACCCACGAGGGCATCAAGTAAAGACCGCGGCGGCCGAGTTAAGGGTGGTCCGGCCGCTGATGCTTGACTGCCACGGAAGTTGAGCCTATAGGTAGATAGCAGGCGCGCATCGTGCGCCCGGTGCGGAAGCTGCTGCAAAAGCTTCGGTTTTTTTGCCGGCACGAGCATCAACTCCCGTGCTGGAAGCGTCCAACAAGTAGCGGTAGCGGCTGAACTTGGCAGGGACAGATTGGGTAGCTCATTTTGAAACCGCGCATACGTAAGCGCCTAACGGCTGTTTTGCTTGCTGTTGCGCCGGGTTTACTGGCGCTAGCGCTGCTCGCCGCGCCTGCGCACGCGCAAAGGGGCGGATTTACGTCCGGCATGGGCGGACGTGCCGGGGCGCATGCGTCACACGGTGGCGCCGCGCGAGGCCGCGGTCACCACGGCCGGCGTGGTTTTAACGGTTCGGGCTTCGGCGACTACTACCCTTTTTATGATCCCTACGACGAGACGGATGGCGGTGGCGAGCCACCGCCAGGACCTATAGTCGTGCAGGTTGATGCACCCGTCTCGCCCGCTCCGACGCAGGCTAAAGCCTCTGAATCCTTAGTGATGGAACTGCGCGGCGGCCATTGGGTCCGGCTCACCAGCTTCGGGCCCCAAGAGCTTGACGGCCAACCCGCCAGGCTTCCATCGGTCTCGCAATCCACTCCTGCGCAGCCCGACTCGCAAGCGAGCCGTGCATCCACACGGCGAGCCGCCCGTTCGGCTTCCGGCGAAGGGTCTCCTGAAGAAGCCCAACGCCCAGTAGAGCTTCCACCCGCCGTCCTGGTCTTCCGCGACGGCCACCAGGAGGAAGCCGCCAAGTACACCATCGTAGGCGGCACTATTTTCATCAAGTCCGATTATTGGAGCAGCGATTCCTGGACGCGCGAGGTCCGCATCGCCCAATTGGATATCCCCTCCACCCTGCAAGCCAATCAAGCCCGCGGCGCCAGGTTTAGTCTGCCTTCCCGCCCCGGCGAAGTCATGATGCGTCCCTGAAGTCCGCCCTGTGGGAGCGCGCTTATCCCCGCATCAGAAATGTCGACACGCCGACAATTAAAGTATCGCTTTAATTATAGTTACTTATTAGTAAATTAAGTGCCATTCGAATACCACTTTTCTCAATCTTGCGACCACAACCGATCCATTCGAATGAAAAGTTGCGCCCTTACGAGCTTCGGTAACCTAAAACGTCAGGGCAGCAGCTGCTGACAGGGTGCTGCCCTGACGATAGTGAAAGCCACTTGCAAACGAAATACCGACTGTCCGTAATGTCCTCGTCTGGCGCGACTGGATTGCTACTAGAT
>Ga0193751_1001139_pt1 | contig 17607 bp, 8 predicted proteins | sample L1c2metaG_FD_143050 | JGI IMG/M metagenome (GOLD analysis project Ga0193751, IMG submission 143050) | Soil microbial communities from a riparian zone of the East river system, Colorado, United States - L1c2 | ecosystem: Environmental > Terrestrial > Soil > Riparian zone | place: USA: East River... | reverse complement strand
CTTCACGGATGCGCAACAAGTCAACCCAGCGCAATTTCGATGCAACCGTATCCTCTCTTTCGCTCCCACGGACAGCGCTCGCTTTCGGTTGCTGCTCGGGGGAAAAGTACGATAGTCGCCACCATGCAGTCCATAAAAGACCTAGCGCTCCAGAAAACATGAAGATCCACCGCCAGCTCAGGAAACTCAGGATAACGGCAATCAGTGGCGGTGCGATAACCGCGCCGACCGCAGTTCCGGCATTGATGATGCCCATGGCAGTGGCGCGCTCCTCGGTTGGAAACCATTCCGCCACCGCCCTGGTTGCCGCCGGAAAACCACCCCCTTCCCCCATCCCCAGCAAAAATCTGCTCACCGCAAGCATCACGAAATTCATCGCGAGGGCATGACTGGCGCAGGCCAGTGACCAGAAAACCATGATGACCGTGAACCCAACACGCGTCCCCATGGCGTCGGTTAACTTTCCGCCGCCCACATACATGGCGGCATATGAAAACAGGAACGCAGATTGCAGCCCAGAAAACTCTTCGTTCGATAGCGGAATATCTTTCGCGATAGCGTTGACCGCAACCGGCAAAGTCTGGCGATCCAGATAACTGATCGCGATCGCGGCACTCACCAGGAAAGCGATCCTCCACCGTGCCAAGAGTCTGCTCCTCGATTCAGTCGTTTTTCACGAGGCCAATTCCCATGTTGTTATTGACGGCCCGCCTTCTCGTCAGGACTTAAGTAGAGGAGTCCAAACCTGCATTGAGGTTGCCTGCCGGTTCGCCCATGCATAATAGGGAATAAATGTGAGCGGGACTTTGATGGTCCGGGCGGTAGCTCCCGTGTACCGCGGGTACAGCGTGTTCCCGGAGGCACTCCGGTCGTAAGACACGCCCTCGTGACGAAGCAGGAGAACCCCTCCCAACAGTTCGCCCCTCATCTCGCTCTGAAACTCGGTCTCAGGCCGCTTTCCCAATTCCATCGCCGCAGCGCTGAGTTCCACGCCGGTCGGCTGATCAAGTTCTTCCAGGCAGTAGATGAGCGGGCCGCGCCGGACTGCGACCCGGCCTGTATCATCGGCCACTCGCGGATTCGCTTCGAGTAGCTCAGGAGTCATCTCCGCATGCAATGTGATGCGATCTCCCGATGACCAGCGGCGGCGTATGGGCAGATACGCCCCTGCCTTTACTCCTGCTACATCCTGGCCGTTCACCGCGACCTGAACGCGATCGGCCCATCCCGGAATTCGCAGGTAAAAGACAAAATCCGAGGGCTGCGACGGAGTTACCGCGATCTCCACCTTGCCATCCCACGGATAATTCGTCTTCTGGGTAACCTTCAGGCCTGTGCCACTTTCCAAGTGCCAATTCAGTTCTGAGTTGTCGTAGAGGTGCACATAGATTCCGTCATTGCTGGTGCTGTAGAAATATCCAGGCAAAGAACCGAAGGTGCGCTCCAGATTCGGCGGACAACAAGTCGTGTCGTACCACGGGTTGCGGATCTTATCTCCGGTCGAAGGATCGAAAGCCATCGGGTTGCGATAGCAGTACATCGTTCCATCGAGCGACATCCCGGAATTTATTCCGTTATAGAGTGCACGCTCAATCACATCCGCAAATTTCGCATCTCCAGTCGCTGCCAGCATGCGCCAGTTCCACATCATGTTGCCAATGGCGGCGCAACTCTCTCCGTATGCGCGAAAATTCGGGAGCTCGTATGCATCCCCGAAGGCTTCCCCGTCAGACCTCGAGCCAACACCTCCCGTGACGTACATCTTGGTGGTGGTCATGTCGTTCCACAGCCTATTCAGAGTCTTCCAATAGGAATCGTCCCCGGTCTCCATGTAATAGTCGGTGGCCCCGCAGCAGGCATACATGGCGCGAACCGCGTGGCCCTCGAGTTTGGTGCGCTCTGTAAACGGCGTTCCGCTGAACATGTAGATGGTTCGGTGCTCTGGAAGTTCGACACGCTTATCTCCCTGCAAGATGTAGCCGGCGAGATCAAGTTGCCGCTTATCGCCAGTGATCCTGTAGAGCTCAATCAGTCCCATCTCAATCTCAGGATGGCCGGAGACGACCGGCTTCTTCGGAGCAGGACCATAGTTGGGAAGCAGAAACTCGTCAACGAACCGGATGCCGGCGTCGAGAAGCTTGCGGTCGCCGGTCGCCCGATAATAGGCAATCGCTCCCTGCAACAAGTGCCCGATGTTATAGAGCTCATGGCCGGTAGTCTGCGTTTCCGGCAGCATCCGCAACGATTTGCGATCATCCACGTAGTATGTATTCAAGTAACCGCTCCGCTCCTGCACGGCAACCACTTCGTTAATCGCCTTCTCGACGCTGGAGCGAAGCTGCGGGCGATCGCCTGACTGCAGCACAAAAGCAGCGGCCTCGGTCCACTTGTAGACGTCGGAATCCGAATACACGGGACCATGCTGCGAAGCATCACTTTTACCCACTAGCCGGCGGTAATTGTTCATGCGCCCATTCGCTTCCAGCAGATCGTGCATCGTGGGGATGCTCTTGTTGACGTTAATCTCGCGGCGACGTCCCCAGAATCCTTCCTGGATCGTTACCGCGCGCACTGGAATATTTCGCAGTTTCGCGTGTGGTGACTTTGCCAGGTTCTCTATTCCTTGGTCTTTCCAGGCGGGATGGTCGGTTAGAGCGACCACAGTCTGCGGCGAAGCTACCACGCCCGCTAAGGCACTCCCTGAAGGAAAGGATGAAACTGCTGCCATTGCCGCAGCAGAAGTCACAAACCGCCGGCGCGACATATCATATTTCTTCACCATAAATTCCTCCTCGTAGTCTTTGGGTCCCGGCTGCCCCGGAATTATAGCGCGTTGGAATTAGTAATCGTTTACTGGTTTAGTATCATTGGGAGCGTTTTATATCGAAAATTGGACCCGGGTGCCGTTGCCAGGAAATCTGATTTAAATTGTTTCGCCACTTTGCGATGCTCTCTAGGCGAACGAAAGAAAAGGACGAAAACAATCTTGCTTCTTTCGAATAACCTTGCGCCGGAAAAATGTCCACCTTGACACAACGGATTTTGTAAATCTATGTAAACGTGTACCGATCTCGAAAGACACACGGTCTTTCTCTGGTAACATGAAGTACAGTGCAGGTGCTCTTCCCTTCACTTCGATGAATATTCGTGAGATCGCGCGACGAGCCAGGGTCTCCACCGCAACTGTTTCACGTGCGATTAATCGGGTTTCTACCGTTGATCCGCAGCTTTCGCGGCGCGTGTGGAAAGTGGTCGAGGAGCTTGGGTATTTCCCAAATACCCAAGCGCGCGCGTTGGTCTCGGGACGCAGCCGGATCTTTGGTCTAATCGTCTCCGAAATCACGAATCCGTTTTTTCCAGAAGTCGTACAAACCTTCGAAAATCTCGCGGTCGCAAACAATTACGAGATCATGTTGACTTCAACAGTGCACGATCCGAAGCGCATGGAGTCGGTGGTGCGTCGAATGATCGAGCGTCGCGTCGACGGAGTCGCGATCTTGACCTTCGGCATGGAAGAATCCCTGCTCGAGCATTTGCGTTTTCGGAAGGTGCCGCTGGTCTTTGTAGATGTGGGCCCCGATGCGCCGTGTGTTGCGAATATTCGTATCGATTATCTAGCGGGGATTCGGCAAGCTGTCCAACATCTTGCCGCGCTCAGGCATAAGCGGATTGCATTCATTGCCGGCCCCGCGCACCTCAAATCGGCAAATGCTAGAAAAGCGGCATTCCGCCAGGTAATGGGGGAGATACGGCTTTCTGCGGATCAGATCGTCGAGGGAGATCACACGATGGAAGGTGGGATGCGAGCTCTGACCGAACTTATGACTTCCCAGGACAAACGCCCGAGCGCGATACTGTGCTCCAATGACATGACAGCGATCGGTGTCCTTCGCGAAGCATATGATCGTGAGATCAAGATACCAGGCGATCTGTCGATCATCGGTTTCGACGATATCCGACTGGCGCAATTTACCACGCCGCCCCTCACAACGGTACAGATGTCACAGACCGAATTGGCCACCCTGGCGTTCCGTGCGCTGATAAACGAGACGGAACAAGTGGCTCAGACACAACATGGGAATGAATACCACCTTGTAACCAGCCTCGTGTTGAGACGCTCAACAGCGTTTCCGTCGCCCGAACTTGAGAAAGCTTAAAAGGCAAGAACCCCATCAGTTCATTTGGCGCAGACGCCGGTAGTCATCCGACTCTCGGAGGAATCCGAACTGCTAACCAACAGGCATTCCCACCAATTGATTGAGCTCAGAGCACTGCTTGTCTCGCGCAACTTTCGCGGAAGAGAGTAAGCTTGAGGAAATGATCCGCTGCAACCCCAAATGGGCGATGGATTGCATACTTTGCCTTTGGGTGAGAGCATACGTCGAACAGATACTCTTCGATTGCTAGACGTCGATCAATGAACACGAGTCCCCGCCTTACCTCTGCGTGTGTTGTTTTGGTTCTACTTGTGGCCCGGCTCGCAGCGGTATCTTCATCCGCCGAGGGCCCCAGCAAGGCCAAAGAAAATGATCAAGAGTCTTCGGTAACACAGATTCAGGCATCGCTCAAGCGTGAGCCGCGGAATGCAAAGCTCTACATCAAATTGGGGCAAGCGCACTGGAAGGGCGGCGATTACCAAAAAGCCTTCGATGCCTTCCGGCAATCGGTGAAACTCGCTCCGGCTTCGGGGGAGGCACATAACTGGCTAGGTGCATTCCTGATGGGGCGTGGAAACCTGCCGGATGCAATCTCGGAACTGCGCAAAGCCGTTTCCCTGGATCACAGATATGCGCGAGCTTATACAAATCTAGGCTCCGCTCTTACGAAGAGCGGCGATCTTGCCGGTGCTGCGACCGCGTTTCAAAAAGCTCTGGCCCTTGAGCCGAACAGTTGGGCGGCACACCTTAACCTCGGACTAGCCTTGCGCGAGAACGGAGATGCCGCAGCAGCGCTCGTCCATCTACGCCGAGTGGCGCAGGCTCAACCGAAAAATCCGACAGTCCAATGCGAACTCGGCCAGACGCTTCGCCAGAATAGTGATTTGTCAGCAGCCGTGGCCTCATTTGAACGTGCGCTCGAGATCGATCCTGAGATGCGCGAAGCTTATTACGGGCTGGGGTTCACATTAAAGCAGCAAGCCGCGGCCGCACGCAAAGGTGCAGCAGAGACTCTCGCGAACAATCGGTACGACCAGGTTCCGCGGATCTCCCTTCATTTCCGCTTCCCCGTAGCAACACCAGGGCCACTGGTGCGCGCAATCCGAACTATGAACACACTTTCGTTTTTGATAATGATTATCCGGCCCTCTTGCACGCGACTCCGGTCGGCGGAGTGGATGAGCATGGTCTGATTATTGCAAGCAGCGAAGCCGGGATGTGCCGCGTCGTGTGTTTCTCTCGCCGCCATGACTTGACGTCGCTCAGATGGAGCCGTCAGACCTGGTTCAAGTGGTGGAGGTATGGAGCCGCCAATACGAGGAACTGAGGGCTGTGCCCGATATTAACTACGTACAGATCTTTGAAAACCGGGGCGCGATGATGGGTGCGAGTAATCCGCATCCCCATTGCCAGATCTGGGGCAGCGCCAGCGTCCCGAATGAACCGTCGAAAGAGCAACTCGCACAGAACGAGTATTTGTCCTCCCATCATTCTTGTCTGTTGTGTGATTACCTGGAACTGGAACGCCGTCATGGTGAACGTGTGATCTGTGAAAACCAACACTTCTGTGCGCTCGTCCCCTTCTGGGCAGTCTGGCCCTTTGAGACGGTCGTGGTCCCGACCCGCCACCTAGCCTCGATGAGCGAGATCGGCAGAAAGGAGCAGCAATCGCTTGCTGACATCCTCAAGCGCCTGACCACGGCCTACGATCGACTCTTTGAAGTCTCATTCCCTTATTCCATGGGCTTCCACCAGCAGCCCACGGATGGACAACACCATCAGGAGTGGCACCTGCACGCACATTTCTATCCCCCTCTTTTGCGTTCGGCGACTGTCCGAAAATTCATGGTGGGGTACGAAATGCTAGGCAGGCCGCAGAGGGACATCACCGCAGAAATGGCCGCGGCCTGCCTGCGCGAGGTCGCGAAATAAGCAGGTACTCATAAATCTCGTCTGGGCCATGTTCATACGATGCACGCGACTCTAAGTTCACAGATGTGCGAGCTTGAGAAGAGGCGGGGAACAGGCAGAAGGTTCCTGTCGCACGATCCGTACCCGGAAATTCCTGGAACAGACCGCGGAACAGCGGACGTTCCCACATGACTGAGACGTCAGCAAGGCTGTCCCTCGCCTTGGTCACGAAAACAGCAGAGGATCATGAGGATTATGAAGAGCCGTAAGCTGGTATCTCAATACTGCGCGGCACTGCTGGTGCTTGCCAGCGTGCTGAACACCCTTGGTCGCCCTGCCGGAGCGGACCAACCGGCCGCTTTGGCTGTCACCCCGCCGATGGGTTGGAATAGCTGGGACGGGTATGGAACCACGATCAATGAGGCCGACTTCAAAGCCAATGCGGAATGGTTCGCCAGACACCTTAAGCCCTACGGCTGGCAGTACGTGGTGGTGGACGCGGATTGGTTTGTAACGAATCCAGTGGCGGAAGGCAATGCGAAAACGTTCCACTACGTGATGGATGGCTATGGCCGTTATATGCCGCCGGCGAGCCGGTTCCCATCGGCCATCGCCGACGCGGGATTCAAGCCCTTGGCCGACTATGTGCACGCACTTGGTCTGAAGTTTGGTATCCATATTCTTCGCGGGATTCCCAAACAAGTGGTCAGCAAGAACCTTCCGATCGAAGGCTCGCCCTATCGCGCCGCCGATGCCGGAAACGTCTCCGACACCTGCCCTTGGAATTTCGACAATTTTGGAATTGACGCAAACAAACCGGCTGGGTTGGCCTATTACGATTCCATCGCACGCCTTTACACCAGCTGGCAGGTTGATCTGATCAAGGTTGATTGCATCAGCAGCCGGCCCTACAAAGGCGATGAGATTCGCATACTGAGGGAGGCCCTAGACAAGACCAAGCGTCCCATCGTACTGAGTCTGTCTCCCGGGCCAGCGCCCGTGGAAAAAACAGAGGAGATGCGGAAGTACGCGCAGATGTGGCGCATTTCGAATGACGTTTGGGACCTGTGGCACAGTACCGTCGACTACCCTCAGGGCGTCGGAGACCAGTTTGCAATTGCGGCCAAATGGGCGGCTGCCTCCGAACCAGGACATTGGCCAGATGCGGATATGCTGCCGGTGGGTTATCTCGGACCCGCTCCCGGCTGGGCGAAGGCGCGGCATACGCGGCTCACACATGACGAGCAGCAAACGCTGCTTACCCTGTGGTCGGTCTTTCGTTCCCCTCTCATGGTTGGTGGAGATCTCAAATCCAGCGACGAATGGACGACCGCCTTGCTGACGAATCCCGAGGTCATCGAAGTCGATCAACACTCGGTGCAGAGCCGTCCGGTGATAACGACCGAGAAGACAGTAGTTTGGCTGTCAGAACCAGCGTCGGGCAGGGGATATTACCTAGCCGTCTTCAACGTCTCCCCTGATGCTGAGAGAATTCACTACGGCTGGAAGGAGTTGGGCCTGACATCAGCGGAATATAAAATTCGAGATCTATGGGAGCACAAGGATCTTGGGCCAGCGAAATCGATCGAATCGCGACTGCGATCACACGCTTGCTTGCTGTACCGTCTGGCAGCTCAATAGCCCGCCAAGTCAACATTCGGACCGGCGATGGTTCGGGCGATGCTGGACCGAATTGCGCATTCCAGGACCGGCGGCTAGCCGGATTAGCTCGCTGGATTGTCGTCAAGTCCGCTGCGTCTGCCAATTTCTGATTGATAATAAAACATCTTAATGACTTACACATGTGTAAATGTGTAAGTAAATGTGAAAGTTTTGGAAATTCTCCACAGATCACGACCCACCTTTATACTCCCCGAAATCGGTAGGCATGTTCCGCGCCTGGAAAAGACTGTCGGACAGCCCTCACTACCGTCTTCGGCGTCAGAAGAATTGTGTGCTAGATGGGTTACGTAGTTCTTTTTGGGTCGTGTCCAGCAACTGGGCGCGCGATTAACGCAAGCCTCCGACGAGCAAAACGAGCATGACTATCGTTTCTATAAGAGTGCAGGTAGTGAGTCTGAGATGAGAACCATGGTGTTCACAGCCTTGACGTCGATTTGCATTTCCTCTGAGCGCGGTCGTGCATTTACTGGCGAACTGCTCAACTGTGTAGCCTCGTTCCGCTGTCACCCTATTCCGGCAATGCGTATTGGCCGTCGATGTGGAAATGACCTGCGACACCGGGCGCTCCGGTGTCAGGCTGTCCGCCACCAACGCTGATGGTGTAGTCTCCTGGAGCAATCATCGGATTGCCGTCCTCGCTCACCATGCCCAAATCGCGCTGCTTCAACTCGAAATGAACTTTCTGGCTTGCACCCGGATCGAGGTGAATTCGCTCAAATCCTCGAAGAGCGATGAGAGGTGCACCCTTAATCGGCGGGAACTTGAGGTACAACTGCACGACCTCGTCGCCTGGAATCTTTCCAGTATTGGTCACCGTTACATCTGCCTCGACCGGCTGTCCCGCAGCGATGCCCTGTTCCGGCACACTGAGATTGCTGCAGCTGAATTTCGTGTAACTGAGCCCGTAGCCGAACGGATAAAGCGGCTTTCCGGTGAAGTAGCGATAGGTCCGGTTTGCCATTCCGTAGTCTTCGAAGTGGGGCAACTGGTCAACTCCCTTGTAGAACGTAACCGGCAACCGTCCGGCAGGATTGTTTTTCCCGCTCAGGGTTTCTGCCACTGCGGCGCCGCCCTCTTCTCCGGGGTACCATGCGTCGAGAACGGCATTGGCATGTTCGTTGATCCAGTTGACGGCTAGAGCGCTACCGTTCATGAGAACGACGGCGACGGGTTTTCCGGTCGCAACGACAGACTCCACCAGATCTTCCTCGGGCTGAGGGAGATCGATGCTGGTGCGATCTCCGCCAAGGAAGCCGAGTTCGCTCACCGGCATCTCCTCGCCTTCAAGCTGACTGGTGATTCCGACGACGGCGATGACAACGTCCGCACTTTTCGCTGCGGCGACGGCTTCCGGCGAAGGAGCGCTGCTGTACTTGGACCAAAAGAGTTCGGAATGCGGCTTGGCGTTCCTGGTCCCATAGAAGATTTCAATCGCGACCTTCCGGCCCTTTTCGAGGTGAACGCGGCCCGCGACCGATACGAGTCCTCGTGTACCACCACCGATCGCCGCTGCTACTTGCTTACCGTCGACCGTAAGCCTGCCGAATCCCGCGCAGCGAATGCCAAGGAGAAAGTCGCCAGATTCCGAAGGTGTCAGGAACCCGGACCATTGCACGCCAAAGGTATTCTTTCCCGCGACTTCTTTCGGGAGTTCGCTCTCGGTGAGCTTTACGTTCGCCTCCGTACGGCTGACAAGTTCGGCAGGCGGCGGACCTAAGGCCGGCTGCCCCCGTCGCATGCCCTCGGTGTAGTCGGCTTTGAGTCCGGGCTTGCCGTCTGGAGTGGTCAGAAGAGCATCTGGCATAGGGCTTCCATCGGTGCGAAGGAATTGTGTTCCGGGAACGAAGGTGATGGTCGCGTTGGGGAACTCAGCGTGAAGCCCATCGAGGATGGAGACGATATGAGTAGGCTGGCCGGCATAGTTTCCAAGGAGCGGCCTCGTCTGATCGGCAAGAGGCCCAACAACGGCGATCTTCCGGATCCCAGGCTTGAGCGGAAGAAGGCCGTCATTCTTCAGCAGGACCATGGACTCATTGGCCAGCTTGCGAGCGTGTGCGCGATGTTCCGCACTGTCGAGTTCCTTCTCATCGATCTTCGTGTAGGGGACCATGTCCGGAGGATCGAACATGCCAAGCCTGATGCGCGCGGTGAAGAGGCGAATCAGTGCGGTGTCGAGGTCGCTTTCCGGCAGATATCCCTGCTGAACGGCGTCGATATAGGCTTTCTCGACCGGTTCGCCAAAGCGGGAAGTGAAGGTGACGCACTCGTTGTCCATGCCGCGAATTACGGAGATCGCGGCGCCTTGCGCTTGCGTGGGACGATAGCGATGATTGGCAGCAACGTCTCGGACTGCGTCACAGTCCGAGACCACGTACCCCTGGAAACCCCACTTGCCGCGCAACTGATCCTGCAACAGGTATTGGTTTGCGCACGCCGGTTCGCCGTTGATCGCATTGTAGGCACACATCACCGACCCTGCTTTGCCTTCGACCACGGCGGCGCGGAAGGCCGGTTCGTACGTGTCCACCTGGTCGTGCTTGCTTACGTCTACATCGGCGAAGTGGCGCGTGGGTTCTGGTCCGCTGTGCACAGCGTAGTGCTTGGGTGTCGCAATGCCGAGGTAGTACTTGGGGTTATCGCCCTGCAATCCAGTTACGTAGGCAACTCCCATGCGGCCTGTGAGGAACGGGTCTTCGCCGTAAGTCTCCTGTCCGCGGCCCCAGCGCGGATCACGGAAAATGTTGAGATTGGGCGACCAGAAATCCAGGCCTCCCATAATGCCGACGTGCCCCTCGCGCGCGTTTTGGACGTGCTTGATGCGGCCCTCAATGCCAATCTGCGCTGCCATGGTATGAATTCCCGGTGCATCGAACGTCGCCGCAAGCCCGATCGGCTCCGGATATTCAGTAACTCCCTCGTTGATGACCCCGTGAAGGGCTTCGCTCCACCATTGGTACGCAGGAACCTTCAGCCGCAGGACGGCCGCCGAGTTATTCTGCATCTGCGAGGCTTTCTCCGCGAGCGTCATACGGCGAACCAGATCGGTGGCGCGCTGCTCGGGCGAGAGCTGGGGATTCAGGTAGGCAGGATTATCGGATTCCTGCGCAAATGCATTTTGCAGGGCTGTCCCCAGGAAAAGCGCTCCCGCGCAAACAACAATCCACTCGATGGTTCGCATGATGCGGCGTTTCATAGTCTTCTCCATGTTGAATCTGAATTCTGCAATGTCCGGCAGGGTTGTTTATGAATCCCGTGCTCAATGGGCCTGCCTCAAATTGCTTACGGTTGGGGACGGATGGAGATGACACCGCTCCGCTGTCACCTTCGATGCCTGCGTTGCCCAAGGCATCGACTATACAAAGACTGACTCACGGCAGACAAGTGAGATGAATCGTTTTATTCTTGCAAGGTGATGAGCTACGATGTGCCTCCTTGCAAAAGAGCAGAAGTTTCAACTCAGTTTTTTGTCTGACGAGAGAGCGGGCAGGGACACACCCAATCTCTGCCGCCAGTTAGGTGCTGGCGGCAAACGCCGCCGAGGCCATCGTCGAGGAGAAGGAGCTTACATGAAGAATCGAACTGCCATTATTACAGCGGCTGCGCTTTTGTTGGCAGGCGCACTTGAGACCGGAGCGGCCCAGCAAACCGCAGCCAAAGTGCCCCAGGAACTAAAAATCAAAATCGATATTCAGCAGACTGCTCAGCCTGTATCGCCTTACGAGTATGGCATGTTCATCGAACATATCGGCGCACTCATTTATCGCAGCCTGTGGTCCGAGATGCTTGATGACCGCAAGTTCTACTTTCCAATCAAGCCCGAGGAGTCCCAACCGCCTGCACCCGCGCAGGGCGGCCCCTTCCGCAATATGCAGTTGCGAAAGTGGCTCCCCATTGGTCCGGCCGAAGCAATTGTAATGGACAATGATCATCCCTTTGTTGGCGAACAGAGCCCACGCATCGAACTCGATGCTTCCACGCCGCACGGTATACGCCAATCCGGTTTTTCGCTCGTGAAGGGAAAGAAGTACAGCGGCCACATCTGGTTTCGCGCGACACCCGGCGTGAAGGTGAAGCTCTCACTGGCGTGGGGCCAGGGCGCGAACGACCGGAAGACCCTCGTGCTTCCCGCGCTCTTGACGACATACAAAGAACTGCCTTTCACCTTTACATCTGAAGCCGACACTGACGCCGCTGCGATCGAGATCACCGGCACTGGGAAGGGTAATGTCCACATCGGCGCTGTCTCCCTCATACCTGCCGACAACCTCGACGGTTTCCGCCCGGAAGTCATTGCGTTACTGAAGCAGTTGCACTCCGGCTTTTGGCGGCTGCCCGGCGGGAACTTCATTTCCGATTTCAACTGGTATCACTCGGTTGGGGCACGCGACCAGAGGGCGCCGGATTTCGATTACGCGTGGAATGCCATGCAGACCAACGACGTCGGCATGGATGAGTTCATGACCTTCTGCAAACTGATCGGTGTCAAGCCTTACATTACCGTGAACGCCGGTTTTGGCGACGCGCACTCCGCCGCCGAAGAAGTCGAATACATCAACGGCGCAACCAGCACGCCGATGGGCGCGATGCGCGCGCGGAACGGACATCCGGAACCGTATCACGTCAAGTTCTGGAACATCGGCAACGAGCCCTACGGTCAGTGGCAGCTCGGCCGCACCGATCTGAAGTACTACCTGCTCAAGCACAATGAGTTTGCGAAAGCGATGCGCGCCGCTGACTCCTCGATCACCCTGCTGGCCTCAGGCTCCATGCCCGAAGAAGCAATTATTGAGGGCCTCGCCGCTGCCTGGCACATCCCTCTCGATCAGGCCGGCATCTGCTCCGAGGCAGACTGGACCTGCGCCTTCCTCAAACATGACTGGGGCAACTTCGACGGCGTCACCGAGCACTGGTACACACGCGCGGGTGTACGATGGGACCGCGAGCGCGCTGAGAAAGGCATCCAGGTGGGCCGCCTGGAAGCCGGCTACGTCCCCGACGACGAGACCATTCTCGAGTGGGTGCGCCGTCCGTCCGATCGCGTGCACCTCAAAGGCGAGGAGTGGCAGGAGTACGAGCGGCGCTTTCCCGAGATGAAGGCAAAAAACATTTTCATGTCGAATGATGAATACGCCTATACAAGCGGTCAGCCCAACCTCAAACTCGCCCTTGCTTACGCAATGGTCTTTAACGAAATGCTCCGTGAATCCGACTTTCTACACATGACGGCCTTCACCATGGGCGTTTCCACGCTAGATTTCAACCAGACCGCCGCAACACTCAACACCAACGGGCTGCTCTTTAAACTTTATGGCGAGCACCTCGGCGCGGGCTCCGTTCCGGTTACGCTTACGGGCAACTCGCCGCAACCAGCTCCCACGCAACACATCGTGGGCGACCTCCCACGAACGAGCGCAGGCAGTCCCACATATCCCCTGGACACGGTGGCGGCACTCAGCGCAGATCGCAAATACCTCACTCTAGCTGTCGTGAACGCGACCGACTCCGAGCAGAAATTCGATCTCAACATCATCGGCGCGCGCCTGGCCGGAGGCGCAACGTTGTGGCGTATGACAGGTAAGGACCTCGATGCTGCCAACCACGTTGGGCAGGCGCCACAGGTCGAAGTGAAGGAAACCGCGATCGGCGAAGCGCCGGCGACTTTGTCCGTTGCGCCGATCAGCATCGACATTTACCGTTTCGCCGTCGCGCAGTAGCATTTCTTTAAAGCTGGAAATTTCAACACGCGGGTTCTCGTATCGCGGGATATGAGTCCCGCCCTTCCGGTCCGTATTGCCGCGATTCAAAATGCGATCGTGTACTCCTTTCCGCGGCTCCAGGTGCAACGTCCACACCCCGTCCTGCTGGGTACACGGGATGGCACGGCCCGCCGACTGAATCCCGGTGATGCGCTGGCCGTGCGGCGGCCGGATTCCGAACTCGCCGGCCACGCCAGGCCGCAATACGGCAGATGTGGCGCGGCCGTCTTTCCGTGCTACGTCCACTTCTACGCCGCCGCGGGCTCGCAGTCCGCGAAAGTGGCCATCAGGCCACGCCGAAGGCAGAGCCGGAAGCAGCGCGATCACCCCGGAGTGACTCTGCAACAACATCTCGGCAATAGCTGAGCTTCCGCCGAAGTTGGCGTCGATCTGAAAGAACCCGCGGTTGGCGTTGAGCAGGCTTTCAGAGGAGGTGGCGAGTAGATTCTGAATCTGCCGATAGGCATGATCGCCATCTTCAAGGCGCGCCCACAGATTCGCGTACCACGCGGAAGGCCATCCGTTCTTGCCACCGCCGTTCTGTTCCCTGCGCTCGAGTGAAATGCGTTCGGCTGCAGCCAGCGCCGGCGTGCCACGCACCGTAATCTCGTCAGCCGGAAACAGCGCGAACAGATGCGACACATGACTCATGCCGGCAGACGGCTCGTCGTAATCTTCGCTCCACTCCTGCAACTGGCCATACTTGCCGATCTTTAGACCGGGAATTCGCTTGAGCGTCCTCTTCAATTGTTCTCGATACTCCGGATCGATCCCCAGTATCTGCGAGGCGCGCATTGTTGCGTGGAAAAGCGTGTAGATGATTTCGTAATCCATGCTCGCACCCACAGTCTGCCGTCCGATCGTCCCGTCCGCCATGCGGTCGCTGTTCTCGGGCGAATAGGACGGGTTCGTGACGAGATGACCTTTGCCGTCGTCAACAAGGTAGTCGAGCAGAAACTGCGAGGCTTCCTTCATGACGGGATACGCTTCGTTGCGCAGGAAGGTACGGTCGAGGCCGAACTGGTAGTGCTCCCAGAAGTTCAGCGCCATCCATGCGCCGCCCATCGGCCATATTCCGCAATACGCATAATCGACGGGTGCGGTATCGCCCCAGGCATCCAGATTGTGATGAAACACAAAACCGCGTGCGCCGTACATTTCCTTCGCCGTACGGCGGCCGCTGGCCATGTTCGACTTGACCCGGTCGAAAAACGGCCCGGTCGTCTCTGGCAGATTTCCGACCTCGGCCGGCCAGTAGTTCATCTCGACGTTGATGTTCGTGGTGTACTTGCTGTCCCACGGCGGTGCCATGCTTTCATTCCAAATGCCCTGGAGATTGGCCGCCATCGTTCCCGGTCGGCTGCTTCCCATCAGCAGGTAGCGTCCAAACTGGTAATACAGAGCGGCGAGTCCTGGATCGTCCTTGCCCTGTCGGATCCTGGCCAATCGCTCGTCTGTGGGAAGGCTCTCGATTGAGTCCTCTTTGGGAGGCTGCGCCAGCTCCAGGTCTACGCGGCAGAAGAGTTTTCGCGATCCGCGAGGTGTGCGGTCTTCAGCCGTGCGTTAGGCTTGGCAGCATCCGCAAGGTACTGCGCACATTGCGCGGCCGGATCGCCGCCGCGATAATCCGTCGCCGCCACGACGATCTCAGTGTCAGCCTGTGATTGAAGAATTAGGCAGATGCCGCATCGAACGATCGCGCTGTTGGGGCGGCTTGGCTTCCCATTTGACCCTTTCCGCCTTTATGTTGGATATTGTGACGCATGGATGTTGAACGGATAATTCACGAGATTGAGCAAATACAGGAAATGTTCGAAGCGCCGGATATTAGGCCACTCAGCGCAAGCGACATCTCTGCAGCCAATCGACGGCACGACGAAAAGCTCGCGCAGAGCCCCTGGTTCCAGTTGTGGCAGCATTTTGGCGTCTGCTGCCGACCTGAATCCCCTCTATTCCAGCTAGGTGACAGAGAGCGCTAACATACCTCGGCGCAAGCGAACGTTCATCCATCACACACATCTCGATGGATAGCCGGCACCTATGTAAACACGCCAAGTTTTCACATGCGTCCGTTGCGGAAGCCCCTTCGATGTTCGGTTACTCCTGATTTGCCTTCGTTTGTTACGCGTGTTGCAGAAAGGATCTGACCAAGTGAACTCATTGGGCCGAGCCGACTCGGGTCGCTCCCATTGAACATCAGTTGCCGAGCGTTGAAAACCAAATTCCAATATAAAGTAGAAGAAAACGCGTTCACAGTCTTGAAACTGACGTCGAGCGAACTTAGGTAAATCGGCCCCTGAACAACATGAAGAGCAATTTAAATCGAAGGGAGTTCCTTCACACCGCTGCAGGTGTCGCGGCCCTGACGGCCACGGGAATCAAGACTGCGACAGGCGAGAACAAAGGAGTCACAATCATCACCGATCCTGAGGATGTCGTGGCCGCTTCGGTGCCGGCGCAATGGGCCGTCAATGAATTGGAGCGAGTGTTGAAAAAGCGCAGTCTCTCGGTCGGGGTCTACAAAAAGCCGGCGCAAGTTCCCGCGTCGCAACTTCGGATCTTCGCTTCTGGAATGGCCTCGCACGACGCTACGGCGGCGCTCGACGGGTCAAAGGTGCGTGCTGAAAGCGTGCCGGAGGCGCTTGTTCTGTTTCAAGGAAAACAGGGTATCTGGGCTTGTGGGAGCGATGCTCGCGGCCTGATGTACGCGCTGCTGGAACTGGCAGATCGTGTGCGATGTGCCCAGGATCCGTTGGCGGTTCTGAGAATTCCTGAGCCGGTGGTTGAGCGCCCGGCCAATTCTGTTCGGAGCGTAACGAGGCTGTTCACCAGCGAGATCGAAGATAGGCCTTGGTACAACGATCGCGAGATGTGGCCGCAGTACCTCTCAACCCTCGCGGCGCAGCGCTTCAATCGCTTCAATCTTGCATTAGGGATTGGCTACGACTTCCTTGACAATGTGACGGACGCCTATTTCCTGTTCGCCTATCCATTCCTTCTTTCTGTGCCCGGATACGATGTGCGCGTACCGCACGTGTCAGACGCCGAGCGCGACCGCAATCTGGAAATGCTACGGTTCATCAGCGAGCAGACCGTCGCGCGTGGTATGGACTTCCAACTCGGCATCTGGATGCACGGCTATCGCTGGAACAATAGTCCGAACGCGAACTACACCATCGAAGGCCTCAATCCTGAAAATCATGGGCCCTACTGCCGCGACGCGGTGCGAACCTTGCTCGAGGCTGTGCCCAAGATAAGTGGCCTGACATTCCGCGTGCACGGCGAAAGCGGAGTCGCAGAAGGAAGCTATCAGTTCTGGAAGATGGTGTTTGACGGAGTGGCCAACTGCGGCCGCAAGGTTGAAATCGACATGCATGCCAAAGGCATGGATCAAGGCATGATCGATGCCGCGCTGAGTTCAGGTCAACCAGTGAAGATTTCCCCTAAGTTCTGGGCCGAGCATCTCGGTATGCCGTATCACCAGGCCGACATCCGCGAGCAGGAGCGGCCTCGTCCGGGGCACGAGGCGGAAGGTCTCATGAAGCTCAGCGCTGGCTCGCGTAGCTTCTTGCGGTACGGCTACGGGGACCTGTTACGCGAAGATCGCAAGTACGGAGTGTTGCACCGGATTTGGCCAGGGACACAGCGCCTGCTGATCTGGGGCGATCCGCTCACCGCGGCCGCTTACTCGCGCGCTTTCTCCTTTTGCGGCAGCGATGGCGTGGAGATAATGGAGCCGCTTTCCTTTAAAGGCCGGCGCGGATCGGGCATCGCGGGAGGCCGTTGCGCCTATGCCGACAAGTCTCTCAATCCGCGCTGGGACTGGCAAAAGTACAGCTACACGTATCGTGTTTGGGGACGATTGCTCTATAACCCGGAAACTGACGCAGACGTTTGGCAGCGCGCGATGCGGCATGAATTCGGGCCTGCTGGTGAGGATTTTCAGCTGGCACTGGCTTCGGCCAGCCGCATTCTTCCCACGGTGACCACAGCGCACGCGCCTTCGGCGGGCAACAACACCTATTGGCCCGAGCTTTACCTGAATCATTCCCTCATCGACGCAGACCACCCCGGACCTTATACCGACAGTCCGATGCCAC
>Ga0193751_1001138_pt1 | contig 17618 bp, 17 predicted proteins | sample L1c2metaG_FD_143050 | JGI IMG/M metagenome (GOLD analysis project Ga0193751, IMG submission 143050) | Soil microbial communities from a riparian zone of the East river system, Colorado, United States - L1c2 | ecosystem: Environmental > Terrestrial > Soil > Riparian zone | place: USA: East River... | reverse complement strand
GACTACATTGCGACCTTTGGGTCCGAGGGTGACCTTCACGGCATCGGCCAGAAGGTTGACGCCGCGGAGGATCGCCTGACGGGATTCTTCTCCGTGAACGATTTGTTTTGCCATTGCTGTTTTCTCCTAATTGTTTGCAGGATTGCCTGCGGGATTTCTTTTTTGAGCTGTCAGCTATCAGCTGTCAGCTTTCGGCTATCAGCCAAACCACCAGTCGCGGGCGGCTGAATTGCATGGGTCCTTCGCGCAAAGAGCGCGCTCAGGATGACAACCTTCAGTGCTTATCTCCTCGAGCCGGCTAGTTCTTTCTTTGCCGGGGTGGAGGCGCCGGTTAGGGTGCCGAGGACTTCTTCTTCTTTCATGATGATGAAGTCTTCGCCATCAATCTTGATTTCGGTGCCGGAATATTTGCCGAACAGGATGCGGTCGCCCTCTTTGACGGCCAAGGGGAAGGTCTTGCCTTCGTCGTTGGTGCGGCCTTTGCCGGTGGAGATGACTTCGCCTTCCTGCGGTTTGTCTTTGGCTGAGTCGGGGATGATGATGCCGCCACGAGTGGTGGAAGCCTCTTCCACGCGACGGACCAGAATGCGGTCATGGAGTGGTGCGAATTTCGCCATGGGTGTTGCTCCTTTCAAGGAATTGGGACGTTGTGTGATTCAGTTGATTTGCGTAAGCCTATGATTTGATTGAGGTAGGAACTGCTGTTAGCAGTTACGCCTATCGAGTGCTAATTCTAAGAGATGGGCAGGGAATTGTCAAGAGGGGCGAGGGAATTTCTTAGCGTTGGGCTGTCCGGCGCATTGGGGGATACGCGCGAGATCCTTCCTCCGCCTGAAGGGCGGCTCCGTCAGGATGACGCGTTCAGGCACGATGATGACACCCGCAAGGACAGTAATGATCGAACCTTGACTGCCTAGATTTCGGGCTGGGCGAGGCCTTTGGTGATGGCTTCGTCCAGGAGCTGCTTCATTTGATGTGTGGCTTGCTCGGCTAGTTTGCCTTGCTGCTCGCCTAGCTTGCCTTGTTCTTCGCCGAGTTTGCCTTGCTTTTCCCCGAGCGCGCCCATTTCCTCGCCGAGCTTGCCTTGCTGATCGCCGGCGTGGGATTGGAGGTTGCCGATCTTGCTCTGCAGATCTCCGATTTCAGATTGGATGTGTCCGACTTGCTCCACTGTGGCGCCGCTGGAACTGAGTTGCTTCAACTCGGCTTTCAGTTTTTCGAGGTCTGCGTTCAGGTCCGGGACGTTCACGCGAATCTGTTGCATTTTTGCGCCGAGTTCTTCCTGTTGTTTTCCGAGAGCTTCTTGTTGTTTTCCGAGTGCTTCCTGCTTCTTGCCGAGCTCTTCTTGCGGCTCCCAGAGTTTTTTGGCGCGGTCGACAGTGGCCTGGTCGCGGATGACGTAAGATTTTTCGTCGCGCTGGAACCAGATGAAGTCGCCGGGGATCTGTTTTCTGAGCTTCTCCACGTGACGGGCATCTTCAGATGAGCCGGACATGGTGAAGGAATCGGTTTTGCCGGAGACGATGACGAAGCGCTGTTCGTCGTCGTAGCCGTAGTGATAAGAAAAGCCGCGGCCAGAGGATGACTTTACGGTGTCTGATTGGCCAATCGCTGCAACGGGGGCTACGGGCGCGATCGCAGCCACCGGAGCCGATGGACCTACCGGCGCCACTGGCGCTATGTGTGCTCGGGCCGTTGTACCAACGCCCGGTGCGGGTGCTGGGGGTTCCGGGGGAGGAGTTGGTCCGCTTGAATCTGCTGCGCCTGCCGGTCCGTCTGTTACTCCGCCCGCCACTCCGGATGCAGGACCTGTTTCCGGGGGAGGAGTCGTTTCTGAAGTGGCAGCTGGCGCTGCCGAGGAGGTCGGAGGTGGTGGTGTCTGCGGCGTCTGTTCTTGCGCGAATCGAGCGCCGCCCGGCAGGCTGATATGTTGGGCGGGGTGCGCGGAGGCCGCGAGGTAAACGACAGGAACAGCAAGGGCGACGATCATGGCCGCAATCGATTTCTTCAGACTCATGGCGACGGATCCTTTCCAAGCAAGAATTCTTTCTACGCGGTGTTCGGCCTGACCGGCTTTGGCCATCGAAACGCCTTGCCACCAGACTCGTCCTGGGGCGGTACTTAAAGCTTCGAAGAATCCCAACAGGATTCTGGCGTAATGCTTGCGGTCGGTGCCGCAGGATAGGGCGGCTTCATCGCTGGCCTGCTCGGAGAGGTCGGCGAGATGGCTGTCGAGCCACCAGCAAAGCGGGCTAAACCAGAAGATGGCGCGATGCAGCAGAGAAAGATGCTGGGTGAGAGCGTCGCGGCGGGCGACGTGCGAAACTTCGTGGGCGAGGACCGCATTGAGTTGAGCGTCGTCCCAGTCCCGCCAGGCGGCGGGCAGCAGAATGGCGGGACGGAACACACCCATGGTGAGCGGCACGGAGATCAATTCGGATTCGGCGGCGTGAGGAATTGAGGCGAGGCTCCAGGCAGCCGCGCGCGCGGCAAGTGGCCGAGTGATGCGGGGATCGTTGATTCGTTGTGACGCTTGTAAGAGGCGGCGGCTGAATGCCAGACCTACGATGAAACGCGCGAGCAAAATCAGGGCGACAGCGAGATAAATCGCGGCCGCGATTGCGCTCCAGCGAATTGATTCTCGTGTCCAAAAGGATGAGGAAGTGGGAACATCAGCCGAGACCGGCTTCTGCGCCGTGAGCGTTCGTCTTTCGCCCCTCTGGGGCTTCACCGCGTCTGCGTTTCTACCACGGCTTGCGCCGTGGGCTGCATTCTTACGCCGCTCCGCGGCTTGGAGCGGAGGGGTCTGTTCCACGGGGCCTGTGAACATTCGCCGCGCGTTCGTCAACTCGCGCTCAAGGAATTCTGGCGCGGGAACCGGCAGCGGCGGGAGCATCGTTTGCAGAAGGGGCATGGCGAGCGCGGCATAGAGGACTGCGGTCCAGGTGAAGAGGCGTGGGGAAGTGCTTCTCACTCGAAATGCCGAGAGCCCGATTCCAACGATCATGCTTAGAGCCAGCGTCCGGGCGGCAGCAATCGCGAGTTGCGCGAGAAGGTTTGTGGGCTCCGGGATGGGAATGGGAGTCATGGCTTTTCCTTTCTTTCAGGACTCTCTTTTTCGGCGATCTTGCGAGCCAGGCGTTCCAGTTGCTTGCGGTTGAGCACGGCATTATCGACCATGCCGAGAACGAGTTGCTCGGCCGAGCCGCCGCAGAAACGGTCGATGATGCCCTTTACGGCGCGGACAGCGACGTTCTGGCGCATGTCGGACGCCCTGTATATAAACGTGCGGCCCTGAATTTCGTGAGTGAGGTAACTTTTTTCTTCCAGACGTCGCAGGACGGTGCGGATAGTGGAGTCCTTCATGGGCCGGGAGGAGGCCAAGCCTTCGCGGCACGCTTCCGCGGAAGAGGGACCATGCGTCCAAATGTAATCCATGACCGCCTGCTCGACTTCTCCTAAATTTCTTAGGCGAACCTGCCGTGTGTTAGTCATTGTAGCGTTACAATGTGTAACATATGATTTAGGAGGCTGTCAAGAGGAACTCTGCGAATCTTTCTTCATACTTGTCGATGGCATTGGCGTGACTGAAAGTAAATATATCTTTGCGGTCCCAAATAAAGTAAGAGGAGCCCATGCAATCCATCATTTGTCTGCGATGCAGGCGGGAGATCGAGGTCGGAGAGAAGTCGGTCGCGGTGTACATGTTCGCGCAGACCGTGGGGGTGAAACCGCGGCAGAAGTCTGGGGCGCAGAGAATTTGTTTTTGTCCGCAGTGCGCGGTGTCGTTGGCGATGGGGCTGCCGCCGGAAGGCGCGCTGAATATGGCGGCCTGGGATATGATCCGCGACCTGGTAAGCTCGGAGCCGTCGCTCAATTACGCGGCTTGGGAAGGCTTGCGAAGCGTGGCTGGCCTGCTGGGTTCCGGTGAAGATTCCCCTGCCGATATAAGAGCTCGAATCCGCAGGGCGGGGTAAATTGGGTTAACTATGCCTCCAACGCGTGCTAACGGGAAGATTTGTTATATCCAGATTCCTGCGACCGACATTGCGCGGTCTGCCGATTTCTATCAGCGCGTTTTTGGGTGGAGCATTCGGCAACGCGGAGATGGCAAGACTGCGTTTGATGACGGAGTCGGAGAAGTGAGCGGCGAATGGATTCTTGACCGACCGCCCGCTGCACAGCCGGGGTTGCTGGTCTACATCATGGTGGACAGCGTGGCTTCTACCGTGGAGTTGATCATCGCGAACGGGTGCGAGATCGTGCAGCCGGTCGGCGGAGACGCTCCGGAGATCACCGCGAGATTTCGCGATCCGGGCGGAAACGTGATCGGGGTCTATCAGGAGCCGGTGTGGCGAGGCCGGGTTTGTCGTCGCAAGCCCGCACAGTACGCCCTGGAGTCCGTAAGGTCCCTGCGACATCCATCTCGTAGCTTTTCTTTCGCCCCTTCAGGGCTTGCCCATTCTCCACGTCTCCGCCCCACGGCTTGCGCCCCTTCGACGGGCTCAGGACAAGCTGTGAGGTGCATTCTGCCGCCGCTTCGCGGCTGGAATCGGAATGGGCGCAGACCGAGACGTAGCAAGCTACGTCTCTATGGTAATCAATCCGCGAGCACAAGTGCATCTCGCGTATGATATTTTTCGTGGGTTTGCGCCACGGAATGACTCGATAGTGCCGCATTCTTCGAAAAATCATGGAAAACAAATTTCGCGTGTTCGCTACCTGCGACATTGGTGAGGCGATTGATCTACTGCGCAAGCGAGGATATGACGTGGAAGTGTATCCACAGCCGGAAGCCCCACCCAAGAGTTTGATTATCGACAAGGTGAAGTCCGGCGTCGATGGGCTGATCACAACCTTGCGCGATCCGATCGATGCAGAAATATTCGAGGCGGGCAAAGGCAGATTGAAAGTTGTGGCGCAGATCGCAGTGGGGTTCGACAACATCAATCGCGCCGACGCCAATCGGTACAAGATTCCGTTCACGCATACCGCCGATGTGTTGACCGAAGCGACCGCGGAGTTCGCGTTTTTCATGATGGGAGCGCTGGCGCGAAAAATGTGGACGGCCGAACATCTCACTCGGGAAAACAGGTGGGGATACTGGCATCCCTATTTGCCATTTTTGGGGGACGAGGTCACGGGCAAGACCGTCGCAGTGATTGGAACCGGACGGATCGGACTGGCATTCATTAAGAAGTGCGTCGGGTTCGACATGAACGTTTTGTGTTATGACCCGGCGTATGAGAATAAGGCGTTTGTGCTGGCGATTCAGGAGATTCAGGACCTGCGGCACGCACGAGGGATGGCGAAAGAAACTGCCTGGATTAAATATGTTTCCTTCGAAGAGGCGCTGCGGGGAGCGGATTTTGTGAGCGTGCACGTGCCGCTGCTGCGTGTGGGGGAGAGTGCGACGCCAACGTATCACCTGTTCGATGAGAAGAATTTGCGGCTGATGAAACCGACCGCGTATCTAATCAATACGTCGCGGGGTCCGGTGGTAGATGAGGCGGCCGTGGCGCGGGCGCTGCGGGAGAATTGGATTGCCGGGGCTGCGCTGGATGTTTACGAGAAGGAGCCGTTGCCGGCGGAATCGCCGTTGCGCGACCCGGCGATTGCCGATCGCTGCAGGTTGTTGCCGCACTTTGCCAGTGCTGCCCGAATCACGCGGCTCTCGACTGATCCTGACAAAGGAATGGCGGGGCGGTGCGCACGGGGGTTGATTGACGTGCTGGAGGGCAATTACGGCGGAGATGTTTCCAAGATGCCGTATGTAGTGAATAAGGAAGCGTTTACGAAATAGTTGTGGCTTCAGAGGAATCGCGCCGGATAGCGGGTTTAACTCAGAGGCATTCGAAGGTTTCATGGCATTATCGCGCCTGCCTGCGCGTACAATGTGGACTTAGGTTGTCGAGTTCAAGGATCTGAATGAATAAGAGAATCTTGTCAGTAGTGTCTTGCGTGGTTGTTTGCGCTTCGGCTGTGATGGCGCTGGACTCCGATGCCAGTCCGCAGCTCAAGCTGGTGCCAACGCCGAAAGAAGTGCAACTACGCGATGGCGGGTTTCAACTGGGCCCGCGCACCAAGATTTTTGTGCAGCTGGGACATCAGTCCGAGGATCGCATTGCCGCCGAAACGCTGGCGGAAGAAGTTGCGGACCAGTCGGGGTTGAGGCTCGACATTCGGGGCATGAACGCCGCGGGCAAGGCTGAGGGCGGCGCGATCGTGCTGGCCCGGTTGCAGGACGCGCGGGTACGGCGGTTTCTGGCGCGGAATGGGCTCAAGGCTGATGACCTGGTAGGCGAGGACGGGTACCTGTTGTTCTCCGACAAGTCGCATTTGATTGTGGCGGCCAATACGGGGCAGGGATTGTTTTACGGGGTGCAAACGTTGCGCCAGTTATTGCGGCCGGAGGGTAAGGGCTTGATTTGTCCGGCGGTGGGGATTCGCGACTGGCCCACGTTGCAGCGGCGCGTTGTGCAGGAAGATGTGAGTCGCGACTCGATTCCCGAGGTAGCCAGGCAGCAGTTTCGCGGGCCGGGAGCGTAGAACAGACATTGCTTTTGGTTCAGGCGTCCCGCCGGGACGCGGTTTCCATCCTCGCCCTCGTACCCGGCGTTTGAAACGCCCGGCTATTTTCAAGCGCGCCTCCGGCGCTTGGCTGCGGTTCTTCCCACCTATCGCATAGAATCCCACTGATGTTTTCTGAACGGACCAACTGGAAGCTGGCGCAGAACCGGTTTACCCAGGCGTTGGAAGAGGTGCGCGCGGGCGGGGCGAAGGTTCTGGATCTCACGGTTTCGAATCCGACGCGGATTGGCGTGCACTACGACGAGCCGGCCATTCTGGGAACGCTGGCATCGCCTCGCGTACTGGATTACGATCCGCAATCGAAGGGGCTGCTCGAAGCGAGGGCGGCGGTGGCGGAATATTACAGCGAGCAGCATGGAGTTCGCGGTGTGGACGCGGAGCAGATCATTCTCACGACTAGTACGAGCGAGGGGTATTCGTTCGTGTTCCGGTTGCTGTGCAATGCGGGGGATGAGGTGCTCGTGCCGAAGCCGAGTTATCCGCTGTTTGAGTTTTTGGCGGATTTGCAGGACGTGAAGCTGACGTCGTATGAGTTGATCTACGATCACGGATGGCAAATGGATTTTCCGTCGCTGGAGAAAGCAGTTACGGCGCGGACGCGGGGAGTGGTGGTGGTGCATCCGAATAATCCTACTGGGTCGTACGTGCACGCGGCCGAAATGGAGATGCTGACTTCGTTTTGCGCCCAGCAGGGGCTGGCGGTAATTGCAGATGAGGTATTTCTTGACTACCGGCTTGGAAACACGTCGCACGCAAGCTTCGCCGGGAATCGCGAAGTGCTGACCTTCACTCTGAGCGGCTTATCGAAGGTTGCGGCATTGCCACAGATGAAGGTGGCGTGGCTGGTGACGAGTGGGCCAGAGAGCGATGTGAGGGAAGCGATGGGACGGCTGGAGGTGATTGCCGATACTTATCTCTCGATGAACGCGCCGCTGCAGTGGGCGACACCGGCGCTGCTGGCGCAGCGGAAAGACATTCAACAGCAATTGTTGGAGCGCGTGAGAGCGAATCTAACCGAACTCGATCGGCTGCTTGCGGCGCAGAAGGCGTGTCAGCGACTGAAGGTGGAGGGTGGATGGTATGGGGTGTTGCGGGTTCCGGTGACACGGTCGGATGAGGAATTGGCGATCGAACTGTTGCGGGAGAAATTTGTGCTGGTGCATCCAGGGCATTTTTATGATTTTCCGAGCGACGGATATTTGGTTCTGAGCTTGATTCCCCCGTTGCTCGACTTTTCCGCAGGAGTAGGCGCGATCCTGCAGAAGTTGAGTTCATAGCTTCTAGCTCGTGGAACATTGCCCGAATTGGGACGGGAAACGTCCACGCCAAGAAAAACCTAGACGATTTAGATTCCAACCCTGGAGCACGGCTATATCATCCTAGTTATTCAACACTGGAGGATAACTATGCATCGCGGAAATAAATACGTTGCGTCGCTGTTTCTCTCAGCTGCATTTCTGGCGCCCATGGGTGCCTTTGCCATGGCGGCGCCACAGGATGACCGGGATCGCGAACGGCACGAGGAGCGCGAACGAGAACGGCGGGTATACGATCCGTATCACAAGGACTATCACAACTGGGATCAGCGGGAGGACCAGGTTTATCGTCGTTGGCTGGAAGAACGGCACGAAGGATATGTTGACTACGAGCGTCTCAAGCGCAGACAACAGCGTGCGTACTGGAACTGGCGCCACCAGCATCAGGAGCATGAAGAGCACGAGCACATGGACCACCAATAGCTGATGGTTCGTTCCAATTTGTAAGATCGAAAAAACGGCGGAGGCTAGTCCTCTGCCGTTCTTTTTTTGTCAGCGGTTTACGGTTTAACGAGGAAGGGATTGTTCTCGCGCTCTTGACCGATGGTGGTAAGTGGACCATGACCGGGAACGACCACGGTTTCGTCAGGGAGAGCGAGGACTGTGTCGTGCAGGGAATGCAGGATTTTCTGCATGGACCCGCCGGGCAGGTCGGTGCGTCCGATGGAGCCGGCGAAGAGCGTGTCGCCCGCGATGAGTTTGTTGTCGGCGGCGAAGTAGAGGCAAATGCTGCCTTCGGTGTGGCCTGGAGTGTGCAGGATGCTGGCGCGGAGAGATCCGGCGGTGACCGTCTCTCCGGTTGTGATGCTGCGATCGATTTCAACTTTGCCGGGCGGAGGCACTCCGATCCAGGCGGCTTGCACGTCGAGCATTTTGAGAAGAGCGTAATCATTCTGGTTGAGCAGGATCGGGGCACCGGTGGCGGCACGGAGTTTCATGGCTCCGCCGACGTGGTCGATGTGGGCGTGGGTTACCACGATTTGCTTGACCCGCAGATTGTGCTTGCGGACGAGCGCGAGAACTTCTTGAATGTCATCGCCGGGATCGATGACCATGGCTTCGCAGGTGCTCTCGTCGCCGATGACGGAGCAGTTGCATTGCAGCGGGCCGACGGGCAGGATTTCGTGGATCATGGGTCTATTGTAGGACGCTCTAGCTATCTGAATGAGGCTGCAAAAAAGCTTGAACCGCAGAGGTCGCGGAGAAATGCCGCAGAGGACGCGGAGAAAATCTAGAAGATCTCACGGGACAGGGCGATTCAATTTACGTCCGATCGACTGAGACTTGCAGGGTGGGGTGCATCGGGGAGAGAATACGGGCCGCGTGCGTGGGAGGTTTTGTGGCGAAATATCGTCAGCATGGGTATCAGGACCGCGATCATGAGTCGCGCAAGGGGTCGGGGGACAAGTCTGGCGCGGCACCGCCGAAGAGGGATGATACGTTTGGTCCGCGGCCGGTCAATTTGCCGGGGACGCGGGCGGTTTCCCGTTGCACGCAGTGCGGCACGGTGTTGCAGGGAATGCCGACCAGTGGGCAATGTCCGAAGTGCGGGTTTGAGCTGCATTCATGCAAGCAGTGCACTTATTTCGATCCGGGGAGCAGGTTTGAGTGCATGCAGCCGGTGAAGGAGCGAATACCGAAAAAGGATGCAAGGAATGAGTGTCCTCTGTTTGAGATTCGAGTGACTCGGGAGAAGGAGACTTCGACGCCCGCCAGTTTGCGGCCGAATGATGCGCGGGCGGCGTTTGAGAATTTGTTCAAGAAATAGAAGGCGATAACCACAGAGGGCGCTGAGGGTGAGAGAGGATTTCCTGGACCTTTTAGTCGTGCTCGGCAACAAGAACCTAGCGGAGCTTCACTCCGCGGACAACCGAGGGCGGCTGTCCCCAAATAAGCCCCAAGAAACTGATGCCACTTCGCTGCCGTGGACAGCCGAGGCGGCTGTCTCTACGTGAGCAATTAGCACTCAAGGTTTTTGCGTTGGCCTGATCAGGATTTCACTTACAAACGATTGCGGGGCTTGGGTTACCAGCATGGCTACGGCGTGGGCGATGTCGTCGGGCTGAAGCATCTTCTTTGGGTCTTTGCCGGCGTGCGGGCTTAATTCGGTTTCTGTCGAACCTGGGCAGACGACGGCGGCGCGAATATTGTGGGGGCGCAGTTCTTCCGCAATCGAATACGTCAGGCCGTTAAGGCCCCACTTCGAGGCCGCGTAGGCGGCGCCTTTGGGGACAGGATTTTTTCCCGCCAGCGAGGAGATGTTGATGATGTGCCCGGCGCGAGCGCGAATCATCAGGGGAGCGAAGGCGCGGACGGAAAAATAGACGCCCCGCAGATTGGTGTTGAGAATGCGATCCCATTCGTCGGGCGGAAGTTCGTGTAAGGGTTTGGTGAAACCGCCGATGCCGGCATTGTTCACGAGGATGTCGAGGCGTTTGAAGGTGCTATCGACGCGGGCGGCGGCATATTCGAGTTGATGCAGCAGAGTAACGTCGCAAGGGATGACTTCGGTCTTGCCGCCGGTGGCGAGAATTGCTTTGGCGGTGGAGTCAAGCGCGGATGGGGTGCGTCCGCAGAGAACCACGCTGGCGCCCAGTGAGGCGAGTTTGCGCGCGATGGCGGCGCCGATTCCGCGGCCTGCGCCGGTGACGAGTGCCACCTGCCCGGCCAAAGGTTGCTCGGTGTCCATATAAAAAGTTCTCCTGCGATTCGATCCGGATGCGCCGAAGCAGATCAGGAACATCCGCCGCCTCCGCTATGCGCATCTTAGCAACAAACTGGGAGGACGATTGGGAAGTCACTTGCCTTCGGCGGAAGAGGTACATATAATCCGGCGAGCCGGGAAAAAGGGAAAGCTTGCATTCGAGCCAGTTACCCCTTCTCCGCGGTGCCCTGCCAGGAAGCCGGGCATTCCAAAGCAGGATCCGGACGCAGAGTGCTCCAGACGGAATGCAGTTGCTGCTAGTTCAGAAACAAGTTTCCCAGAAAAGCTATTCCCCAAAAGATCCAAGGAGCCATACTGATGAAAAAGATTCTGTTAACGGTTGTGCTTGGGATTGCGGTGGGTGCGGTGGGACAAAGTACTTCGCAGCCAGCTCAGGGACAACCGGCCACGCCGTCCGCGCAGGGACAGACGCCGGCTCAACCTCCAACCACGGCTGCGCCTGGACAAACGCCGACGCAGACTCCCGCCACGGCTGCGCCTGGACAAACGCCGGCTGCCGGACAATCGAGCCCGGGACAATCGAGCGCGGCGCCGGCGCAAGCCGCTCCGGCGGCGGCCCCCGTCATTAAAGATCCTGCGGAATACAACGCATATGTCGCCGCGGTGCAGGCGACAGATGCAAATGCAAAAATCAGCGGGCTGGAGGCGTTTCTGAATCAATATCCCAACAGCGTGATGAAGAATCAGGCGCTGGAAATTTTGATGCAGACCTACCAGCAGTCGAACAACATGAAGAAGACGATGGAGACGGGAACGAAGCTGGTGGCCGCCGATCCGTGCAATGTGCGCGCCTTGACTCTGCTGGCCTATCTGGACCGGGTTGCGGCCCAGGGCGGAGATCCCAATTCGAAGCAGTTGCTGGCGGATGGCAGAAAATATGGCGAGCAGGGATTGCAATGCCTGCCGAAAGCGTCGGACCCGGATATTTTGAAGATGAAAGATCAGATGACCGGGATTTTCAATGCGGCGATCGGAATATCTTGCCTGCAGGATAAGGATAATGCCTGCGCGGTTGCGCACTTGAAACCTGCCGTCGACTCGAGTCCCGACAGTCAGAAGGACTTCAGTCTGGTATATCCGCTGGCCTTGGCTTATCTGGGGCAGAATCCACCCGACTATCAGAACGGAATCTGGTACGCGGCGCGGGCAGCCGCCGTCGCTCCGCCTCCGGCGAAGGCGGGAATTGAGAAGTATGCGCGCTCGCAGTATGTGAAATTCCATGCGGGAGATGACGGGTGGACGGAATTGCTAGCGGCGGCGACGGCCGGCGGTCCGCAGGTGCCGATCAAGCCCGCGCCTTCACCGGCGGAGCAGGCGCACAACATGATTGCCACTACCTCGCCGGAGAAAATGGATTTCGCCACCTGGGAATTCGTGCTCAGTAACGGCAGCCCGGAAGATCAGGACAAGGTCTGGAGTGCCATCAAAGGCAAGGCAGTGCAAATGAACGGCACCGTCATCAGCACCACCCCGACCGAGTTCATGATCGCCGGTAGTTCGGATGACATCGACGCGAAGAAGGCGGACATTACTCTGAAGTTCGAAGAAAAGGTCCCGGTGCGGCTGATTCCCAAGGACGGAGCCAGCTTCGACTTTCAGGGCGAGCCGGCGTCGTACACGCCAAACCCGTTCATGATGGTCATGGAAAAGGGAACCTTGCTGAAGGCGAAGGCGGCGCCCGCGACCCATAAAGCGCCAGTGCATCGTAAGCCGGCGTCGCAATAACGGACGGCGGCTTGATCGGCAGAGAGGCAGCCCGCGAGGGCTGCCTTTAGTTTTTAGGGGAAGGCGATTAAAAGCGTTAAACACGGGCTGGTGTGTCAGCTTTCCGCACTTGCGCCGTGGGCTGCATTCTTTCGCCGCTACGGGGATTGAACGGATACTAACGAACGATCTTTTTTTCAAGAGTGACGGGACGTGTACTGCGGGGTGGGCGCTTGGCGCCGTCGCGGAGCTGGCGGACATCAATTTTCAACTCGCTGATGGTCCGGCTGAGGGTGTTGCGATGCATGCCCAGTTCGCGGGCAGCTCGGCACTGGTTGCCTTTGTTTTCCTGGAGCACGGTTAGGATGAAGCGTTTCTTGAACTCGCGAACTCCCTCGGAATAGAGAATATTGCTTCGGTACATCTGCAGGATAAGCGCTTCCAGTTGATCTTTCACGATGCATCTCTCTCTTTACGATGAATTTGACTGTACTGCGGCCTAGCTTGGCGTGGAAGCACGGGCACCGGCCTTCGGCGGAGCTCGATGGAGGAGATCGAGACCCTGATAGAAACGAGCGCGCAACTCCGAGGGAGCCAGCCAGATCGCCGCCCGGCCCAGCACAAGGAAGTAGGGCGCCAGTTGCGAATTCTGCAGCAGCTTCGAAGCCGGCTCGAATGCCGTCATACCCATCAGGATCACCGCCACCATCAACCCGCCCTTCAACAATCCCAGGATTGCGCCAAAAAAACGGTCGAAACCGCTGAGCCCGGATTCTTTCATCACCCAACGCGCGATCTTGGCGGCCAGACCGAAGACGAGCACAATGACAAAAAAGATGACGAGGAAGCCAAGAATCTCAGCTAACCACTCATTCTTCATGAACCGCTGAAACCACTCCGCAAGGCCGCGATACTGCCATGCAGCCACGACGTAACCCACGACCAAGCCAGCCATGGTAAGGGCCTCAGAGAAGAATCCCTGCATGGCGGCCGTGACAACGTTTACCAATACAAGCGCGCAAATGATCCAGTCCGCGAGACTCACATCGAGCTCCTGCGGATCGAAATCGGACGAAACAAGTTAGACATCCACTTACACATCCAGCTTGTGACCGGTCAGCTGGAAATAAGCCTCAAGGTATTTTTCGCTGGTGCGCAGCGCCACGTCCGGGGGGAGGGCCGGGGCTGGCGGTTGCTTGTTCCAGTGAATTTGCTCGAGGTAGTCACGAACGTACTGCTTGTCGTACGAATCTTGCGGCCGTCCCGGCGCGTACTTGTCGGCGGGCCAGAAGCGGGAGGAGTCGGGAGTGAGGACTTCGTCGGCCAGGGCGATGCCCTTGGCGGTGCGTCCAAACTCAAACTTGGTGTCGGCGATGATAATGCCGCGCTGGCGAGCATAGGCGGCGGCTTTCTTGTAGACGCGCAGCGTAAGGTCGCGAAGATGGCTGGCGGTCTCGACGCCGACCAGCTGGCACATCTCGTCGAAGGAAATGTTTTCGTCGTGTCCGGTGGTGGCTTTGGTGGACGGGGTGAAAATGGGCTCGGGAAAGGCGTCGGATTCTTTCAGTCCCTGGGGAAGCTGGATGCCAGAGACTTTGCCGCTGGCCTTGTATTCCTTCCAGGCGGAGCCGGAAATGTAGCCGCGGACCACGCATTCGACAGGAAACATTTCAGCGCGCTGCACCAGCATGGAGCGTCCACGCATCTGGTCGCTGTATTTGCGAAGGGCCTGCGGGTATTGGTCTACATTGGCGGTAATGAGGTGGTTGGGGACGATGTCGGCGAGGTAGTCGAACCAGAACATGGAAATCTGGTTGAGCACGCGGCCCTTATGGGGAATGCCCGTGGCCAGAATGTAGTCGAAGGCGGAAATGCGATCAGTAGCGACGAAAAGCAGTTGCTCGTCGCTGACGGTGTATACGTCCCGCACCTTGCCGCTGGCGTGAAGATGAAGGTCGGGGAAGTCAGTGTGTAAGAGGACGGAATCGAGAAGTTCGGGGCTCATGAGGAAATTTTACAGGTAAGAGGCGAGGCGTATTCTAGCTGGTCAGAAAAAATTGTCAACGATTCTGATCACAAGAGGCGACAGGCAAGGGCGCTGGTTTCGCTGAAAAATGTTGACAGGGAATCGAATGGCGAGATGTCAAGCGGTGTAAGGGTTTCAGCGACCCCCCGGTTGTGGAAAAGCTGAGGACGGGAGTGGATAACGTGGATCGATTTAGGCAAGGACTGACGTGTGGTAGTTTGACGACGGCGGGCGGCGGGATCAAAACTTTTCCGGCCATCTTCGCGCAGTGTGAAAAACCCGCAGTATCTCAATTGTATCGCCGCGCACTCGATACGGGATAATGTAGGGAGTGCCGGGGATGACCAGTTCTCGGGTGCCGACGACTCTTCCAGGACGGCCAAGCGATGGGAAACGACGAAGCTCTTCCACGCCGCGCTTGATGTTGGCTTCGACCCGCGCTGCCGCTGCAGAATTGTCTCGAGCAATGTATTCCGTTTCTGTGATCAGGTTGGCCACGGCCGCGCGCAACCACCTAACGCGCACGGCGCGTCCATTTGGTAAGTCCTCGTTCTACTTCCTTGTCGGTAGCGAAGTCCCCGCGATCCGCTTCGGAAACGGCCTTAATGGTTTCCTCAATCTGCCAATTGTTCAAGGCCACGTACTCGCGAATCGCTTCGGCGGCCACGAACGAGCGGCTGCGATTGGTCGCCTTTGAGAGGCGATCGAGCTGATTCTTTAGTTTCGGATCTAAACGCAGAGTAAGTACAGAAGATCCAGCCATAGAATTCCTCTGTATACATTCTACATCACTCGTATGCGGTTGTATTCAGTGTATTTATGCCGGGGCGCCGAAACGAACTGAGACGAGTTTTGAAACGCCGGGCTCCTGCATGGTCACTCCGTAAAGTACCGGGGCGATGCTCATGGTTTTTTTGCTGTGAGTGATCAGGACGAATTGGGTTTGCACGCTCATTTCTTTGACCAGTTCGGTGAAGCGGCCGATGTTGGCTTCGTCGAGCGGAGCGTCGACTTCGTCGAGGATGCAGAATGGGCTGGGAGCGTATTGGAAAATGCCGACCAGCAGGGCGAGTGCAGTGAGCGCTTTTTCGCCGCCGGAGAGCAGGAGCACGCTTTGCAGGCGTTTCCCAGGGGGCGAGGCTACGACGTCGATGCCGCTCTCGGCGCTGTTCTCTTCGTCGGTCAGCTTCATGAAGGCGTGCCCGCCGCCGAAGAGTTTCTTAAATGTGGCCTGGAAGTTTTCGTTGATCTTGGCGAAAGCCTCTTCAAATTTCTGGCGCGAGATTTGATCAATCTCGCGAATGGTGGCGGTCGTGTTCTCAATGGAAGAAATCAAGTCCTTGCGCTGAGTTTCGAGGAACGAATGGCGCTCGGCGGTTTCTTTGTATTCTTCGAGAGCCATCATATTGACCGGGCCCATGGCTTCGAGTTTGGCGCGCATGTCGCGATAGAGTTGATCTTCGCCGGCGAGCTGCTCACCGGTGACGGGCGTCAGATTTGTGTCGGCCATTAATTCTGCACGCTCGACGCCGAGCTCGTTAATGCAGGTTTCGGACATATATTGCGCGTCGGATTCGAGCTTGGCGGCGGCGGCCGACAATTCACCGCGACGATCGCGAGCCTGATCGAGGAGCAGGCGGCTGTTGCGCAAGAGCTCGTCGATTTCAGTGAGACGGGCGCGCAGTTGTTCGGTTTCAAATTGCAGCAGGCCTTCACGGGTTTGCGCGGCGTTGCGCTCAGCTTCCAGATCAGCGGCGTGCTCGGTTAGCTTCTCGTTCTCCGCCTCGCGTTGCAGTTTTTCTGCGGCGGCGGCTTCGATTTGTGAAGCCATCGCGTGCACGCGGTCGCCCATCTCGGCGAATAACGATTCAATCCGCTGCAGAACCGCGGCCGCCGAGCGATGGCGCTCTGCGAGCGTGGCCACGCGAGCGGCGTGCTGGGATGCGGTCTGGGCTGATTCCTCACGGCGTTGACGCAGGACAGTAAGGGACGCCTGCGCGGCCGCGATTTGCTGTTCGAGCTGGATGCGTTGCAGTTCCAGAATTTCGATTTCGGATTGCCGGGCGCACAGGACACCTTCCTGCTCGGAACGTTCGGCGGCAAGGCGCTGCAGTTCGAGTTGAGAGACGCTGAGACGTTCGCCGACTCGGGTCATCTCCGATTCGAGTTGCTGCAGCATGTGGCCGGAGGTCATGGCCTGATGCTCGGCTTCGCGCTTTTCGCCATCGAGGCGCTCGAGCAGGGAAGAGAGGTCTTTGATTTCGCGGCCCAAGGTGAGCACTCGCATTTCTTCGTCGCGCAAAGCACGTTCGAGTTCCTCGAGCTGGCGCTGAACTTCGCGCAATTCGCGCTTCATCGAAAGCGGGCCCTCGGAGCGTTGTTTGCCTCCGGTGACGGTAACGTTGTGGAAGCACTCGCCGGCTTGAGAAAGGAAGAACGCGTCGGGATTCTCGAGCGCTAAGCCACGCGCGACGTTAGCTTCGGGAACGATGTAGCCGTCGCGCAGCTTGGGCAGGATTACCTCCAGCGATTTGCCGAAGCCATCGAGTACGCGAATGGTGTTCTTCAGGGGAACGATCTGCGCCGCGGGCGGGGCGCAATGCGCGGCTTCATCGACGATGAAAGAGAACTTGGCTTGCGAATCTTCCGGATGGACGAGGAAGGTGGCGCGTCCGTCGACGCCGGTACGGAGCATGCGCAGGCCTTCGTCGGCAGCGTCCCAGGATTTGACGACGACATAGTTCAGTTCGTCGCGCAGAAAGTCTTCGACTACACGCTCGTAGCGCGGTTCTACTTCGAGAAAGTCGGCGAGGACTCCGACAGGCGCGAGACCACCTTGCATGACGCCGGATTGAAAGAGGCGCCGGACGGATTCGGTGGAGTATCCATGCTCGGCGATGACGGCTTCGAGCGAGCCTTTCTTGCCGAGAGTAGTCGCGTATTCGGCGCGGAGGACGTCGAGGTTGGCCTTGGAACGAGATTCTTCCAGCTTTTTCTGTTCGATGAGGCGGCGTAGTTGGCCGATTTCTTCGGTAATGCCGCTGACGCGTTGCGTGACGGTTTCAAATTCAAGGGCGAGTTGGCCGCGCTGCCCGCCGAAAGCTTCGACTTGGACGTTCGCGCTGGCGATCTCGGCTTCGAGACGGCGGGCTTCGCGGTCAGCTCCTGCCAGGCGTTCTTCAGCTTGCGCGAGTTGATTGCGCAAGCGCGATGCAGAGGAAACCGTGTCGAAAATGGCGACGCGAGATTCCTCTTG
>Ga0193751_1001137_pt1 | contig 17619 bp, 10 predicted proteins | sample L1c2metaG_FD_143050 | JGI IMG/M metagenome (GOLD analysis project Ga0193751, IMG submission 143050) | Soil microbial communities from a riparian zone of the East river system, Colorado, United States - L1c2 | ecosystem: Environmental > Terrestrial > Soil > Riparian zone | place: USA: East River... | reverse complement strand
CTTCGCAGGCCGGAGTCGAAGACGTCGGCGCGGGGATGAGCGTTTGCTGGTTTGACTACGACAATGACGGCGCGGCAGATCTCTACGTGGCCGACATGTGGACGGCGGCGGGCGAACGCATTTCGACGCAGGATATTTTTAAGAAAGACGCGCCCAGGGAAACGCGAGCGCTCTATCACAAACACGCGATGGGCAATTCGCTATTTCGAAATGTGTCTCGAAATAGTGGCGGTGCTTTCGAGGATACAACCCGCACTGCCGGCGTTGGGATCGGGCGCTGGGCATGGTCGAGCGACTCCTGGGATTTTGATCATGATGGTTTTTCCGATCTCTACATCGTCAATGGCATGGTCACCGGCCCCACGCACGAAGACCTCAACAGTTTTTTCTGGCGGCAGGTAGTCGCCAATTCGCCGGACGAGGCGAAGCCGTCTCACGACTACGAGCAGGGATGGAGCGCGATTAACGAGCTGATCCGCGCCGATGGCACGTGGAGCGGCTACGAGCGAAATATTTTCTACGCGAACAATGGTGATGGAGCGTTTTCCGATATCTCAGGCGTGATAGGACTCGACTTTCTGGAAGATGGGCGTGCGTTTGCGCTGGCGGACTTCGATCATGATGGCCGTCAGGAAGTGTTTCTGAAGAACCGCAATGGTCCGCAGTTGCGGCTATTGAAGAACGTCATGGAGAACTTGGCTCCATCGATCGCGTTCCGCCTGCGCGGCACGAAAAGTAATCGCGACGCCATTGGCGCGGTAGTCACGCTGGAAACTGAACTGGGTAGCCAGACCCGAGCGTTGCAAAGCCGATCACTGCAAGCTGGATCGGGATTTCTTTCGCAGCACAGCAAGGATGTCTTCTTTGGTCTGGGAGCAGCGAAGGGCCCGGTGCGCGCCTCGATTCGCTGGCCCAGCGGACTGGTGCAGCAACTCCACGATCTGCCTATCAACCACCGGGTGTGGATTGAGGAAGGCTCCGCACCATCGCGGATGGAGGCCTTCAGAACTCCGGCGGGGCAGGGCCAGTTCGCCGACGCCAAGCCAGCAGACGCTCAGCCACAGGAAATCGAAATACTGCCCACGACCGTTGAGACTTGGTTGCTTGCGCCTGTCGAGGCGCCCGATTTTTCTCTTCCCGATCTCGCTGGGCAGATACGAACTTTATCTTCGCTGCGCGGAAAGCCGGTGCTGCTTAATTTTTGGAGCGCCGGAGCAGAACGATCCAAGGAAGATTGGATTGCTTTCAATCAGCGCCACGCGGCGTCGGCGGCTCAGGGTCTTCAACTGCTTTCCGTGAATCTGGACAGCCCCGCCGATATGGAAAGCGTCCGGTCACTCATGCGGGAGCATCGGCTTTCGTTTCCGATTCTGCGCGGGTCCGAGGACGTGGCCGCCATCTACAACATTCTCTATCGTTATCTCTTCGACCGGCATCGCGATCTCGAACTTCCAACATCATTTCTGATTGACGCAAAGGGAGAGATCGTCAAGGTTTATCAGGGGCCGGTGGACCCGGAGCACGTTGAGCGCGACTCTCGCCAGATTCCCCAAACCAGCGCGGAACGATTAGCCGAGGCTCTTCCCTTTCCCGGCGTGACCGACACGATCGAGTTTGGGCGTAACTATCTCTCCTACGGTTCGGTATTTTTTCAGCGCGGCTATCTTGATCAGGCCGCGGCTTCATTCCGGATCGCCCTGCGCGACGATCCTTCAAGCGCCGAGGCTCTCTATGGTATTGGAAGCGTGTATCTGAACCAGCAGAAGACCGCCGAAGCGCGGGAGGCTTTTGAACGCGCGCTCAAACTTCGTGCGAGTTATCCCGACACTTTGGCAAATTCCTGGAACAACCTCGGCTTGCTGGTCGCGCGGGAAGGGCGCACGGAAAAAGCAATCGGCTACTTTCAAGAGGCGCTCAAGCTCAGTCCCGATCATCTGATCGCGCTCGACAATCTGGGCAGCGCCTATCGCCAGCAGAAGCGCTGGGATGATGCTCGCAAGACTTACGAACGAGCGCTCGAACTCAGCCCCAACGATGCGGAGGCGAATTACGGTCTGGGCATGGTGTTTGCGCAAAGTGACGACACCGCGCGAGCTTTCGATTCTCTGCAGAGGGCGCTGAAGCTGCGTCCAGTTTATCCTGAGGCGCTGAACAACCTGGGGATTCTTTATCTGCGAACGCAGCGGCGGGATCAGGCTGTGGCGAGCTTTGAGGAGTGCATCCGCGTGGCGCCGGCGTTCGATCAGGCTTACTTAAACCTCGCCCGGGTCTATGTCGTGGAGAGCACGCCGGAGAAAGCTCGGGCCGTGCTGCTTGAACTCCTCAAGCAGCATCCAGGCCATGAGCAGGCGCAGAAGATGATGGATCAGTTGGGGCGCTAGTGTCGCTATTACTGATGTCGATCCACGCTTGCTGGTGGAGAGCCGCGTGTCCCCGCCCGGCTGGACGGGCGAGACGCCCGTCGCTCCACCATGTAACTCATCACGCTGTCATGGTAGCAGAAGGTCGCTAAGGCGTTGGCGCCTTGCCCGGGCGCAGCGTCGGTGCGGTCAGCAACTCCACAAACAACTTATAGAACTTATCGGTATCCAAGTCGAACTGCACCTCCACTGACTCGACATTGCGCTTGGGTTTATCCCGATCCGTCCAGGTGAGGGTGTCTCCGTAGCCGGGGCCGCGATCCAGATTCACGTCCATGTAGCGGTTTTCTTTCTTTGTAATCAGGCTTGGATCAAGCCATGCCGCCGAGGTAAGTTCGTCCCAGAGATAGTTATAAGATCCACGCAGGCGCGCGTACTTGCCGATGTATTGCGCCGCTGGCGAGTTACCAGCCTTGATCTTTTCAATCAGCTCATTTGTCATTCTCGTCTTCACGGAAATATCCACCGGAGTGCAGACAATCTTTTTCCATGGAGCCCGCAGCACAATGTGAGCCGCTTCCGGATCGAACCAGAGGTTGAATTCGTGGCGGGGCGTGTTTGCGAACTCGGGATCGGCGGTCTGCGGATTCAGACTCGCGCCCATGAACACCAATTCCCTTGCCAGCCTCGGAAATTCGGGGTCGATGGAGATGGCAAGCGCCAGGTTTGTCATGGGCCCGCCCTCGTAAATCGTGACTTCGTGCGGATACTTGCGTACCATGCGCACCAGGAAGTGGGCAGCGTCTTCGTCGGCGGCTTTGGTGGTCGGCTTCCCTTCCGGCATCGCTCCCAGTTCGCGAGGTGCGTGATACACGCGCGGAGTCCACGCCCCGAGCCAGGCCACCGAGCCATAACGTTGCTCCCACTGCTCCGTCTCTTCTTTCGTTCTGACGAGTGGATACTCAGCTCCGCGTACGACGGGAATATCGGTTCGACCGATGAGTTCGAGCATGCGCAGAGTATGCGCTACTTCTTCGGTGAGCCACGCATCGCCCGTCACCACGGTGATGCCTAGGACCTCCGTCTGCGGAGATTGGATGAGCAGCAGTATCGCTTGCTGGTCAGTGCCGGCAGGACCGGCCGCGTCTTGATCGATGATGATCTTGCGCTTGTCTTTCTCCATGCTTTGGGACACAAGCAAAGCGGGGCCGGGACGGCCCCGCCACAGCCGGCGGGACGCCGGCGCTACAGTCCACGTCATGAGAATCACAGTTGCGACCGCGACAACTCCCCGGGCTCGGCCCTGCTTCATTCACGCACCTCAAAGGATTAAAACTGCTTGCTTCCCGATAACCGCCCAATGAGCAGATCGAAAAACCTCGCGGAATCCACTTCCACCGCAACCTTGGCGTTGGGTACAAATTTATCGCGCAACACGGGAGACGTTTTTGTGCTGGCTAGAGTCGGAGCCGATCCGCGAATCGGCATGTTCGCAGCCGCGGCATCTTTCTCCATTCCCGGCCGCCGCCGCAAGTCCCCGGCAACTGGACTGTATCCCAAGGTTTCGCCGGCTGTGAGTTCGCCCGTCGTCTCGACATCAATGTAGTAGTCCTGCAATTTCAGAATCGCGGGATCGAGAAAACCGGCAACTGCAAGCGAGTCGTGCATGTTCGGTCCGACCAGAAATCCGCGCTCGCGGTTGTGGTTGATCGCGTTGCGTCCGATCTTTGCCGCGGCCTGACTGACGGGGTTCTGCGCCGCTTCGAGCGTGCGCACATGCTCGTCGGTAAGAGAAGTTCTGCGAGTGACATCGAGACCGACCATGGTCACGGGAATTCCGGATTGAAACACAATGCGCGCCGCTTCCGGGTCCACGTAAACATTGAACTCGGCCGCGGGCGTGATGTTTCCTCCCGAAAGCGAACCGCCCATCATGACCAGCGCTCGAACCATGCTGGCGAGATCCGGGTCGGAATTAAGAGCGGTAGCAATGTTGGTCAGCGGGCCAATAGTGATCAGCGTCACTTCGCCGGGATACTTGCGAACGATCTGGCGAATCGTCTCGGCAGCAGGCGCGGCGACAGGTTTCGTCGTCGGCTCAGGAAAAACGGCGCCCCCCAATCCGTTCTCGCCATGCGCGTAGGTCGCCGTCACCAGGCGGCGCATCAGCGGGGCGCGGGCGCCCGCAGCCACGGGAATATCGGTGCGGCCCGCGATTTCAACCATGCGCAAGGCGTTCGGCAGCGTCAGGTCGAGCGGCACGTTTCCGGCGACAGGAGTGATGGCTTCAATCTTCAGCTCCGGCGAGCGCATGGCCAGCAAGAGCGCCAGCGCATCGTCGACGCCCGGGTCGGTGTCAATGATGACGCGAAAGGGACCGCGGCCAGGGCCAAGGCCGGACTTTTCGCCGGACTTGCCCTGCTCTGACGGCTGTCCCGCCAGTGCATCACCGGCGTCTGCACCGTGGGCGAACCCGCTAGTTGCCAAAACGGCGGCCGACGACGCTAGAAATCCGCGACGCGTGATGCGAAGGACTTGCTGTTTTGAATCCACGTGCGCTCCTCCTTAAATCCGGCTTGAAATCCTGCCGTGCCTGGCTATTTCGCGGACCTCGGCGGTTGCGTCATTAGCTTGACGTAGAGATCGTACAGCTTTTGTGTGTCCACATCGAACTGGACAGTCGCAATTCTCTCGTACGACGGAAGCTCCGTGCCCGGTTGCCAGAAGAGCGTTTCACCGTAGCTTGGACCGTGGTCAATATCGATATCCACATAGAGCTGCTTCTGTCCCGTGATGATCGAAGGATCCACCAGGGCCGCCGCAGAGAGCTCATCCCACATAAAACTTTCGACGGAGAATTGCGTGAGGTAGCGAGCGACCGGCGTATCCGACTTGGCGATGGCCGCTCTGACGGCTGGGTTCACCAGGGTTTTGACAGAAATGTCGATGGGCGTAATCGTGATCTTTTTCCAGGGCGCACGCATCGCTATGCGGACGGCTTCCGGATCAAACCACCAGTTGAATTCGCGCCGTCCATCAATGCCGGTGATGCCGCCGTTGTTGGCATACATTCCGCTGCCCATCAGGACCAACTCTTTCGCGAGCGTCGCCACTTCCGGATCAAGCCGCAGGGCAAGAGCAATGTTGGTAAGCGGGCCACCGGCCCACACCACAACTTCCCCCGGATATTGGTGCACCATGCGGACGATAAAGTGTGCAGCAGTTTCGTCGAGCGGCTTGGTATGAGGAGCGCCCTCCACCAGCGGAGGGATTACATCCGCGTCGTGATACCCCTCGCGGAAGGCTGGCGGCGTGCCTTCCGGACTCTTGGAAAAATCGCTCCAGCAGCCCTTGTAGCGGAACTTCCCGTAGAGAGCTTCCCAGCGCTCGGACTCTTCCTTGGAATTCAGCAGCGGGAACTGCGCGCCTTCGGCGACGGGAACATCGGTGCGGCCCGCGATCTCAAGCAGCCGCAACGTGCGCTGCGTCTCTTCCTTCACCCACTGATCGCCGCTGACGGTGGTAATGCCCAGGACGTCAAACTTGTCCGACTGGAGAAAAATCAATATGGACTGCATGTCGGTTGTGGCCGGACCGCGCGCGTCCTGATCGACAATGACCTTGATTCTTTGCGCTGTCAGGGTATTGGCGAACGTGAATAACTCAAAAGCAACCAAGAGCAGAATGATGCCTCTTCCCTTCATGGCTTGGACTCCCTCAATAATTAATGTGCCCCCACGATTGACAGAAACGATTCGGGGCCCCCACAAGCCCGCATGGAAAGCGTGCCATTGTAAATCCTATTCACGGGCTCCGCCAAGTTTTGATGGCGATACATGAGATAGAATGGCCAGCAACGATCACGGCTAATCCATTTTGGAGCTGCCGCTTTCTCTTTTTCTCCCAGGAGCCGATCCGCGTGACCTCCGGCCACTTCGGACAAACCGGAATTTACGTCGCCGGCTGCGTTCTAGCGGTGATGGCGGCCGTCGCTCCGGTTCGGGCGCAATCTCACGAGCAGGCCAGCGCCGCCAGGGGGCAAGGAACAGTGCAGGGCCGTGTGCTCGATTTCACTGGCACACCGGTCGCAAACGTCGCTGTTTTTCTGCAAATTGCGACGGGCGAGCCGACTCCCACCACACCGAGCCAAGTCACGCATACCGACATGGAAGGTAAGTATCGTTTTGCGGCGCTTCGAGCGGGCGCCTACACTCTGCGCGCGGAAATGAACGGCTACGGTGAGGCAATCGTCGGTCCGCTGAGCCTCGCGCAGAAAGAAACGAAAAAGATTGACCTCACTCTCGAATCCACCAAAGCTTCTACATTGCAGAATGCGCCCCCAGTAAAACCGGCGACCGGAAAGCCTAGTGAGCAAACTCCCGAATTCTCTGACGAACCTCAATTCACAGTGGCGGGCGTGACACAAGCCACGAATTCAGGTGGCCACGGTGCCGATACCGTACTGCGAACCACCGAAGCGCTCGCTAAGGCAACGGTCTCATTGAGCAAGGAATCGAGCGTTGGATCAAAACCAAATGCTTCCGCAGTTACAGAGAGTTCTTTGCGAGACGCGGTGACGCGCAATCCCAAAGATCCCGAAGTTCATCACCTGCTGGGCGATGTCGAAGAGAAGCTTGGCAATCCGTTGCAGGCGGTTCGGGAGTACCAACGCGCGGCGGAACTTGATCCCAGCGAACCGAACCTATTCGATTGGGGAACTGAACTTCTGACCCATCGCGCGCTGGAAGCGGCCACGGAGGTTTTCACAAAAGGCAATCACCTGTTTCCAAAGTCCGTGCGGATGCTGATCGCGCTCGGCGTAAGCTGGTACGCTCGCGGTTCCTACGATCAAGCCGGGAAGTGTCTCGCTAACGCGTCCGATCTCGCTCCCGACAATCCGATTCCGTATCTGTTTCTGGGGAAAATGCAAAGCGCGGAGACCACTCCGTCAGAAGGATCGGTAGCAAGATTGGAGCGATTCGCCGAGCTGCAGCCAGACAATGCGCTCGCGAACTACTATTACGCTGTCAGTCTTTGGAAGCAATCGGCAAGTGCGGTGGCCACTGGGCGCGACAATGAGGGTGACCATGAGCGTGCGAATGACCGGTCAGCGCACGTGGAGTCCCTTCTGCAGAAGGCGGTGCATCTCGATCCGAAGCTCGGCGCCGCCTATCTGCAACTCGGGATTCTGTATTCGCAGCGCAAGGATTTTTCGCGGGCAATTTCCGCGTATCAGAAGGCGATCAAAGTCAGTCCGGAAGCAGTCAGTCCGGAACAAGCTACTCCGGAAATCAACGAGACACTTGAAGTGGCCCACTATCGTTTGGCTCAGGCTTACTTGCGAACCGGTGATAAAACAAGAGCTCAAGAAGAACTTCAACTCCACGATAAATTGGCCAAGAAAACAAAGGAAAAGACCGAGCGGGAGCGTCGCGAGATTCAGCAGTTCGTGATCTCGCTACAGAATAAGAATTCCGTCTCGCAGCCGCAGAATTGAGCGGGTCGCCGGTGAATGGTCTCAGCGCGCCGGCGCGGCGGCGCTCATCAGCCTCACGAACATCCGATAAAACTTTTCTTTGTCCAAGTCAACTTGAATCTCTACCGGCTGCACCGTAACTGCTGGCTTATTCTTCTCCGACCAAGTCAGCGTGTTGCCGTACCCGGCCCCGCGGTCAAGATCCACACTCATATAGCGCGTCTCTCGTTTCGTGATGATGGACGGATCGATCCACGCGGCCGCTGCGAGTTCGTCCCACATAATATCGGCGCCCGGAAAGGACTGATAAAAGCGGGCAACGTAGTGCGCCAGAGGAGTTCCAGCCTTATCGATCTGCCGGATCATGGCAGGCGTCAGACTTGTCTTGACCGAGATGTCGGTGGGCGTGCAGACAATCTTCTTCCACGGCGCGCGCAACACCACATGCGCAGCTTCAGGATCAAACCAGAAATTGAACTCGTGACGCGGGTTATTGATGAACTCGGCATTGTCGGTTTGGGGCCCGATGCTTCCACCCATGAAGATCAACTCCTCGGCCAGTTCAGAGAATTGCGGATCGAGTGAAATGGCCAGCGCGAGGTTGGTCATGGGGCCGCCCTCGTAGATCGTTACCTCGTGCGGATACTTGCGCACCATACGAATCAGAAAATGGGCAGCATCTTCATCGGCGGGCTTGGTGGTCGGCTGCCCTTCCGGAAGCGTGGGGATGACGAAGGGCTCGTGCCACCAGCGATCGTCCCAGGCTCCGGCGTAGGCCACTCTTCCGTAGCGCTCCTGCCACTGTTGCGCTTCTTCGCGGGTGCGAACCAGCGGAAACGCCGCGCCGGGCACCACGGGAATGTCGCTGCGTCCAATGATTTCGAGCAGGCGCAGAGTGTGCGCCACTTCTTCATCGCGCCACTGATCTCCACTGACCACCGTGATCCCGAGCAGCTCGACCTGCGGGGACTGGATCATGACGAGGAGCGTCTGCAGGTTGCTGCCGCCGGGACCGGAGCAATCCTCGTTGATGATGACCTTGCGGCGCGGCTGGGCGGAGGCAAAGCAGGTCGCCAGCAGAAGTACCGACAGCGGAAAGATAGGAGAGCGTTTGAAGTTATTCAGACCATGAAGGGCACGAAGTTTCACGAAGGAATCTCCACGTTTAGGACCGCGCTGAATTTCGATTTTACCAGCGGGGCTGGCAGTGGACGGGCGGGGACGCCCGTCGCTCCACTATTTCCGGGGAGGGCGGGTCATCAAGTCGATATAGATTTTGTAGAACTTTTCCGCATCAATGTCGAACTGAACGTTGGCCAGGCGCAAATAGGGCGGAACCTGCGCGGTAGAGTTCCAGAAGATTGTTTTGCCGTAGCTGGCGCCGTGATCGACGTCGATATCCATGTAGAGCTGTTTCTGCCCGGTGATAATCGAGGGATCGATGAGCGCCGCGCCGGCGATTTCATCCCACATGTAGCCGGGCAGCGAATACTTCTCGAGATACTGCGTCACCGGAGTGCCGGCCTTGGTGATGGTGGCTTTCATCTCGGCCGTATAGCGCGTCTTGACCGAGATATCGATGGGAGTGATGGTCACCTTCTTCCAGGGCGCGCGCAGGACGATGCGTGTCGCTTCCGGATCAAACCACCAGTTAAATTCGCGGCGGGCATCGATGGCTCCGGGATCGATGGCGCCCTTGTCGGCGTAAAGTCCTCCACCCATCATGACGAACTCTTTAGCAAGCGACGCGACCGACGGGTCGAGCTTCAGCGCCAGCGCATAATTCGTCAGCGGACCTCCCGCCCACAGCACCACCTCGCCCGGATACCGGTGCACCATCCGCACAATGAACTCGGCGGCGGTGCCGGGCTGCGCGTGAATGTGCGGCTCGCCTTCCTTCATGGGAGGCACAACGTCGGGCGCATGGTAAGGCTCGTCGTAGATGGTGGAGCGCGTCGCCTCGAAGTGTTCAGTCCAGCATCCCTTGTATTCGAGCTTGCCGTAGAGCGCTTCCCAGCGCTCGGTCTCTTCTTTGCTATTGAGCAGCGGAAACTCAGTGCCCTGGATGACGGGCACGTCGGTGCGTCCGGCAATCTCCAGCATGCGGAGGGTGTGCTGCGTCTCTTCTTTTACCCACTGGTCGCCGCTGACGGTGGTAATGCCGAGGACATCAAACTTCTCTGACTGCAGGAAGACGAGCAGGGCTTGCTGGTCGCTCGTGCCGGGGCCGCGGGCGTCCTGATCGACTATGACTTTGATTCTCTGGGCGGAGGCGGAGAGGGCGAGTAGGACAGCCGCTAATAAGAGCAGAGCTAGCTTGTGCAGGCGAAGCATGGGGCTCCCGGGAGTGATTTGGTCAGAAAGTTAGGGGCAGACTGAGCGAAGTCTGAGTCGCCCCAGATCGCTCAGGTGCCCGAAGCTGAAACGCGTCATGCAGATCGGCCTAGAAGTTGACCTTTAGGGCGAACTGAATTAGGCGCGGATTGTTGACGGTATCGAAAACCACCCCTAAGGTTGGGGAATCAATGTTTTGCATCGAGGTACCATCACCCGGCAGGTAGAACTGCGGATGGTTAAAAAGATTGAAGAACTCAGCCCGGAAGTCCACATTTACACTTTCGCCGATCGGAATATGCTTGATGAACGAGAAATCCGTGTTCACGAAATCCGGCCCGTAGAGCGGCGCGCGGTTGGCGTTCCCGAGTTGACCATCCAGCGCTTCAGCGAAACAATTTGTATTAAACCACTGCTTGATAGTTGGGTGGCTGCTCTTGGGATTGCAGATCTGGTTGGGGCGATTCAAGCTGTTGCCGTTCCATTGAAAGTTCGTGCCCGACCTGTTGCCATCTACGACGAAAAGCGGGAACCCGGAAGTAATTTTCTCAATCACGTCCACTTCCCAATTCCCGAGGACGGCATTGACGGGGGCGCTCCAGTCGCCACCAAACTGCTTGCCCCTTCCGAAGGGCAAATGATAGGTCACGCTGGCGGTCAACTGGTGGTTGAGGTTGATTTGGGAGAGAGCCCAATCGGCGTGCTGATATCCCGGCAGCGGGAAGTATGTCGCACCGGGCGTGGTCCCCAAACCGTCCGCAAATCCGGAGTCGAACGTGCGGGAGTACGTGTAGCCTATCAGAGCGTAGAGCCCATGCCGCACGCTCTTGGTCTCGGCCTTGATCTGAAGACCATCGTAATGGGCCCGGCCCACATCGTTGCTGTTCGCAATGGTCAGCGGGAATGGGAACGGTGGATTTCCCCACTTAGGCCCGAAAGCTGTTCCGCCCGGACCGCAACCGAGCGTGTAACCCGGGACGGTGCCGCACGCCGTGGGAGACCCTACGTTCAGGTTCAAGCCATCCACCAAGATGCGAGAACTCCGAGAACCCGCATAGCCGACGGTTAACACGACGCTACCGGGCAACTGGTGCTCGATATTCAGGTTGAACTGCTGCACCCGTCCCTGCTTGAAATTGAGGTTCTGCGACTGAAGTGTTCCGGGAAATGATGTGGGGCTCGGAGGCGTCGTAATGGACACCAACGCGCCAGTGACGGGGTCAGGATGGAGGAATAGATATTGGTTGCCGCAGGGCTGCGTAAACGGAAACCCGACTGAATTGTTAAACGGACAAGGCCCGAAGAAGTTATCGGACTCGGCAAAATACGGTGGGTTCTCCCACAACCCCTGGGCGCCCTGGTTCCACGAAGAATCGTGGAAAATCGCGTAGCCTGCCCGGAGCGCAGTTGTCTGGCTCCCAAGCACTTTCCATGCGAGTCCGATGCGAGGCTCAAACGCAGATTTATCCATCTGGATGCCGGCCCGTCCGTCGGAACGGACGCAGATCGAGCAACTGCCAAAGTCGGCCGTACCGGCAACAAAGAACTTGCCGCTGGCAAAGTCAAAGTTGGCTTGGCGGTCGTGGGCTTCAGTGATCGGCGTCACGAGAGCCCATGCTAGACCCAGGTTCAAGGTCAAGTCTTTGGTCACGCGCCAGTCGTCCTGGACGTAGGGGCGGAACAGTTTCCATCGACGTCCCGTTGTGCCACCGAAAAATGTCTGATCGTGAATCCCTCCGCCCAACTGGCCCAGAAGCACGTCTGCCGCTGCGTCCCCAGTAAGTCCGAAGTTAATGAAGAATCCGTCCTGGAAGGCATTGGTTTCTACGTTCATTTGCTGCGCACGGAATCCCATTCCGATTCGGATGTCATGTTTGCCGCGAATCATGTCGAACGAATCCGCGATCGAGTACACGTTGGTGCCACCCTGGAAGGGAGCAAACCCGCGATCGCCCAGTGTCCAATATTGGTTGTTCATCAATGTCGAAGTCATGCCGCAGCTCAGGCAGTCCTTGGTTGACTGGTTGACGAGGCCGGCAGGAGCGTTGGGGCATGCACTATTAAGATTCGCCCCAAGAATGCCGATTTTTGAGGCTTCGCAACTGCGGTCACCAAACGACAGGATATGGTTGAAAATCCGGTTGAAACCGGCGTTGAACTGGTTAATGTTTTGGGGAGAGAAAATATGGGTTTCGGAAACCGCCACGTTGCGGCCATGGTTGCTTATATTTTGGGTGCTGCCAAAAGCACTTTGTTCGGCAAATCCCGGCGAACCGCCCGGAACCAAGGAATTCGCCTGATCGTAGCTGAAACGCGCGAATACTGCATCCCTGGTGGAAAAATTGTGATCCAGACGGATATCGAAGGAGGCTTCGTTCAATCTCCTGACCGGAACGTCCGAGAAGTTAGTCAGAGTACTCGGGTTGGGGTTGTTAGCCTGCGGATAAAGCTTGAGCATTGCCAAACCCGAGGGATCGACGGAGGGATTGACGGCCGGATCGAACATATTCGAAGGAATCTTGTTGCAGTTCACTCCTGCCGGCTGGACGCCGCCAGGACCCGCGGGAAGGGGGTTTCCTGATCCGTCGCATTGAAATGGCCCGAATGTGTAGGGACTGTTAATGTCGGGGAAGCCGTTGGCATTCTTACTACCGTCGAACAGGTTGGGGCGGGACAACGTGCCCAACGGATCCAGAGTATAGTCGCCGGTCACCATCGCTGGCGTCGGAATTAAGCCGTTAAATACGATTCCGCGCCGTCGTCTCGTCGCCTGATAATCGACGAAGAAAAACGTTTTGTCCTTCTGGATCGGTCCACCCAGAGAGCCGCCAAACTGATTCAGATTGAACTTGTCCTTCTTCACCGCGAAGAAGCTTGTCGCATCAAGACTGGTGTTGCGGAAGAACTCGAACAGAGTCCCGTGTAGCTTGTTCGATCCCGACTTCGTCGTAATCAGCACGGTCGGACCCGCGCGAGTTCCGTACTCGGCGGAGTAGTTGTAGGTCAGGACCTTGAATTCCTGGATGGCATCAATCGACGGCAAAATCCCGATGCCGCCAGCGGTCAGTTCGTTATTGTCAACACCGTCGTACAGCCAATCCGTGCTCTGCGCCCGTGATCCGCCGACGGAGAGGGAAAAACTCCCGCGGGCGGCCACTTCGCTGCTGGCACCCTGCGTGAAAAAGCTGTTCGGATTGGTTTCCTGGGTTACGCCGGGGGTCAAGGTGGCCAGCTGGACGAAGTCGCGTCCATTCAGCGGGAGGTCCGCTACCTGCTCAGCGGTGATGACTTGTCCGAGGGTTGGGTTCGTGGTCTCCACCGCGACTTCGGTGGCGCTGACCTCAACCGTCGAGGAGACCGACGCCGGGTTGAGCGAGAAATCCACTTCGCGCTGCTCTTCGACCTGCAGCCGAATGTCTTTCTGCTCGGTGATCTGGAAGCCCTGAGACTCCACTCGGATGGTGTAAATCGATACAGGCAGAAAAGGCGCGGTGTAGTGACCGGAGTCGTCGGTCTTCACTTCGCGCGTGACACCGGTGCCCTGCGAAGTGATTTTAACCGTCGCTCCCGAGATCACCGAGCCGGTTTTGTCGGCAACCGTTCCGGAAAAACTGCCGTTCGCCTGGCTGTAAAGAAGTGGACAGAGGGAGAACACCGAACACAGAACCGCTACGAGCAGCGCTTTTCTCTTCAGCATTAGCTTTCACCTTGCCTTCCACTCCTCTGTTCAAACGAGGAGCGGCGATTTGGGATCAGACTCCGTCGCGGCTCGAACGTGGAGCGTCCCTATTTTCAGCGATGGGTCATATAAATAGATTAGAAATGCAAAGTCAAGAGTTTTCGTGTTGGCTCAACGAATGCGCTTCGACGAGGTTGCGAATTCAGTTTTTCATACTGCCTATGCTTTCGCGGATTTTTACGATCTGGTTGACCGCTTTAGCCATTTGCCCTTGCCACCAGCAAGATTCCTACACAGTAGAAGACGAACATGAGCGCCAGATACATCTTTGCCTTTCCAGGCGCGCCTTCAAATTCCTTCCAGGCAAGAACTCCCCAGAGAGCGGCGACCATCGGCGCGGATTGTCCTATGGCATACGAAATTGCCACTCCGGTGAAGCTGGCAGCGACCAGATTGAAGACCATGCCGATGCCCCAGATGAATCCGCCAAGCAGCCCGAGAGCGTGGGCGGAAATGGGGCCTTTGAAATATCCGGCAAAGCTCACGGGATCGCCTACCAGCGGTTTCTTCATGAAATAAACATTCCAGATCAGACACGACAGCAGCGCGCCGAGCGTGAGGAAGACGGCAATACTATACGGACCGAGAGTGTTTCCGTTGGTCATCGCTCGGGTGACGAGGGGAGCCCACAGTCCCATCAGTACGCCAGAGACTACGCAGACAATAATGCTCTTTTTCGAAACGGAGCGGCCGGCGATCGCCAGGCTGCCATACGCTTTTCCGTCGAGGACGACAGCGATGAGAGCGCAAACCACACCCGCCGCAAGGAGTGTTGCATTTCCCTTCAACTCCTGGACATAACTCAAAATTACGCCGACGACGAGCGCGATTCCGATGGCAACCGGGAATGCGACGGCCAGCCCAGCCATATCAATCGCTGCCACCAACAGGAGGTTCGCGAGATTGAAGATGAGTCCCGCAACCATGGTCAAAACGATGTTCTTCGTGTCGGCGGAACGCACATTGTTCAAAAAACTCGAAGCATCATTGCCGGTGCTGCCCATGGTAAGCGCGAGGATCAGCGACACCACAAAAATGCCGATGGCGTAGTCCCAGTAAAACAATTCGAAGCGATAATTCTTGACGCCCTTGTAGGTATTTGCCCAGGAGCCCCAGCAAATGGCGCTCGTGATCATCATGAACAGTGCAACGGTCAGACTGTGGGGCGTGAACATCGCTTCTCCTTGGACATCGGACGGCGGACAGCGCTTCTGAGTGTACTTGTCCTAAGTTCTACTTACCACAGTTCTACTTGCCACAGTTCTACTTGCCACGAATTCTGGAAACAAACAGCTGCAGGAAGCGGTCGGCCTCGACGTCGACGCATACCTTCGCATTGGGCTCGACTTTGTCGACACCTTCAATGATGTATCGATCACCGTGGAGCACATTGCGCTCCACCGCGCCGTGGCGGTTGGCAACGGTTTCGCCTCGAGTGAACTCGCCTCGGGTTTCTACATCCACGTGCATCGGCGGCGCTTTTACCAGCGTTGCATCGATGGCCACTCCGACCGCGAGCGGATCATACATCGGCGTACCCCCGGAACCGAATTGCGCCGACAGATCGATCAGATAGTGCGCCACCTGGTAGATGAAATCATTCACCGGGCCGTGGCTCTGTCCAAGTTGTTCGAGATACTTCGGCGAAAGCAATGTCTTATCGCCGACATCAAGACCGACCATGGTGAGTGGCCAGCCGGCCTGAAAGACGATCTGAGCGGCTTCGGGGTCGTTGTAAATATTCGCTTCGGCAGCAGCGTTCACATTGCCACCGGTAATCGAGCCGCCCATGATGATGACTTCTTTCACCAGCGGAACGATGGACGGATCTTTCTCCACGGCGAGCGCAATGTTGGTGAGCGGGCCGACCGGGACGAGCGTGATTTCGTGCGGTGCGGCGTGCACCATCTCGATGATCAGGTCGGGGCCATATCGCGAATCAACTTTGCATTTGCTGGGCGGCAATTCGATATTGGCGAGCCCATTCTTGCCGTGCCAAAACTCCGCGGTGATTAACTTCTGAAAGAGCGGGTGTTGGGCTCCAGCGGCGACGGGAATATCGCAACGATTGGCCAGCGAAATCATGCGCAGCGCATTTTCCAATCCCTGCTTGGCGGTTACGTTGCCGGGCACGACGGTGACGGCGCGGATATCTAACTCAGGTGAGTTCAGCGCCAGCATCAGGGCCATGGCGTCGTCCGAACCGGGATCGGTGTCGAGGATAATTTTCTTGGTGGCGGACGCAGGGAGCGCCAACGCAATTACGATGAAAGTCGCGAAAATCGCGGCAATGAAAAATTCTTGGTGGATTCGAAAACGATGGCCCGGGTTGATCAGACTGACCTCCAGATCGCAGACTGCAGCACTAGGAATCGCGCCGTAGCGTAGCCGTGCGGCGTCCCAAGTGTCAAGGCGAAAGCAGAATTCATCTTTCATTGTATCTGCCGTACAATTGCACGGCAGCACATAGGCCGTGGAAGAATTTGGCCGTTGCGACCCAGCCCCTAAAGGGGCATCTAATTTCAAGAGATTGGTGGCATCGCTAAAGCGATGCCCTGATACGAATCCCGAATTTTTTCCCGCAGCGTGTTTCGCGGGGAGAGGACTTAATGCCGGTCGATCACAACGAGTTTCGGAGTCTCGCACCACACGCTTCAGACAGCGGCAGTGCGATTGCCACGCTCTCCGGACGGCCTCTGCTGCCGAATACCGGCATTCCCCTCAACCTCGATTGGGTTCGCGAAGTCCGCGTCAATACCAGCGCAGTCGAGCGCCGCGTTCAGTCTCATCTCGGGCGGCGAACCGTAAAAAAAGAATGGCAGGCGGCGTGGCTTCTGCGCGCGATTACCTGCATGGACCTGACTACTCTTTCGGGGGATGACACCGACGAGCGCGTTCGCCGTCTGTGCGCGAAGGCCCGGCATCCCGTCCAGCTGGAAATAGAACAAAAGCTTGGGATCGAGGAACTGCAAATCAAGGTCGCAGCCGTTTGCGTGTACCACACGTTTGTGGAAACGGCTCTGCACGCGCTCGAGGGGAGTGGTGTACATGTCGCGGCCGTGTCCACCGGCTTCCCGGCAGGCCTGTCGCCGCTTACGGAACGAGTGGCGGAGATTCGCCGATCGGTGGAGGCGGGCGCTCATGAAATCGACGTCGTCATCACTCGAGCGTATGTTTTCGGCGGACGCTGGCAGGCGCTCTATGACGAAGTGGCGGCTTTCAAGCAAGCTTGTGGATCGGCGCACATGAAGGTGATCCTCGGAACCGGCGACCTACTGACGCTGCGCAACATCGGCCGCGCGAGCGTGGTCGCCATGATGGCGGGGGCTGACTTCATCAAGACTTCGACAGGTAAAGAACCCACGAATGCGACCTTGCCCGTTGGCTTGGTAATGACCCGCGCCATCCGCGAATATGCGCAGCAAACCGGCATGGCAGTGGGTTTCAAGCCCGCGGGCGGAATCCGTACGGCGAAGCAGTCCATCGAGTGGCTGGCGTTGATCAAGGAGGAACTTGGCGAGTCATGGATGCGAGCGGAAATGTTTCGCTTCGGCGCCAGCAGCTTGCTGGGAGACATCGAGCGGCAACTGGAGCATCATGCCACCGGGCGATATTCAGCCGAGTATCGGCATCCGATTGCATGAACTCTGAAGTGGAGGGACGGGCGTCTCGCCCGTCTAGCAGCTTGGCGGCCGGGCGAGGACGCCCGG
>Ga0193751_1001136_pt1 | contig 17631 bp, 14 predicted proteins | sample L1c2metaG_FD_143050 | JGI IMG/M metagenome (GOLD analysis project Ga0193751, IMG submission 143050) | Soil microbial communities from a riparian zone of the East river system, Colorado, United States - L1c2 | ecosystem: Environmental > Terrestrial > Soil > Riparian zone | place: USA: East River... | reverse complement strand
CTCCACCATCGGCCGGAGCGTAGCCGACGAGATGGCCGACCGGCCGAGGCCTCAGGGACTGGCCGAGCCCGTCGCGATCTGGAACCTCGTCTTCACGCCAGGCCCGGTGTCACCGAGCTGCCAGGCCAGGGTCGCAGTCCCGGGCGGCGCGTCAGCCGGAATGGCAAGGCGCATCTCGAACGTTGCAGTCGACCCTGCGTTCATGATCCCGGCCGGCGCGCAGTTCAGGGCGAGCCGCGTCTCGATCGCGTCGCTGGATCCTGGCAGGAACAGCCGCTGGACATAGCTGGGACAGAACGCGGACAGGTTCATCGGCTTGTCGTAGGCCGAGATGTTCGTGAGCGTCACCGTGTAGACGAGCACGGACCCTGGCGCCACAACCGGGAGCGGCGATAGCTTCAGGCCCATCGGCAGGATGTCGCCGGGGTCCGACGGCGGCGGTTCGGGCGTGCCCGCCACATCGAACGGCCCCGCTTCGAAGCCCGGGGGAGGCGTCTCCGGCTGGCTGTTGCAGGGCGGCACGGGAATCGGTCCGAATTCGCCGCGATTCGGCGTCACCTCGAGGCGGGCGTTGCCGAGCACGATGTCGGAGCTGAGCGGCAGCTCCGGCGGGGCGATGCACCAGTCCGAGAAGGCAATGGACGATGCGGCTGCGGCACCGGCCGGAAGCACGAAGGTCCCCGCTGAGGACGAGGGCTGCGTCGACACGACGACGGTTCCACCGCTGTCGCGCAACTCCACGCTTGGTCCCGATGGGAAGGTGCAGTCCAGGCCGCTGACGTTCAGGATCGACACCTCCGAGTACTCCGTCCCCATCGCGATGCCCCAGTCCCCCGACCAGGCGGCGAGATCCGAGGGCGAGCACGGCTGCGGCTCGTACCCGCCGGACGGCGGCCCCGGTACCTCGAAGGGCAACAGGCCGATCGTCGAGCCAGCGCCCGGGCTGTCGCACCGCGGCAGGAGCGCCGAAATCGGGTTCTGGACCTCCGCTGTCAGGTGGAGGTTCGAGTCCGTCGGGGTTGCGCCCGGAAGCGTGAGCGCCAGCGTCAGCGGCATGGCAGGAGATGCCCCGCACCAGTTCTGCCAGACCACGATCGCCCCGACGACCCCAGCGGCAGGGACCGCGACCAGGTGCTTGTCGGACGAGAAGCCGCCCACGAGCGAGGTGCTCAGGGCGATCGTCTTGCCATTCGCGTCGAGCAGCGCGGCCTCCACGGGCGCTCCGATGGAGCAATCGCGCATGTACAGGTTGACGAGCTGGGCGCCCCCGGCCGCCGATCCGGTCGCGCCACCCCAGCCCCTGGCGAGCAGCAGGAGGTCGTCCACGGGGCACGCCGGGAGCCACGCCGGGTCTGCGGTCGGCTCGGGGGTGGGGATCGCGTAGGGCTGATCGATCCAGGCGATGGCGCCGGGCGGCGTGGTCGGTTGGCCGGGGGATTCGTTCGGCGACGCCGACGGCGCCACGGTCCCCCTGGCGAGCACGAGCGATCCGACGACGATGGCGAGTCCCGACAGGACCGCGAGACTCGCCCAGCGGAGCGAGCCGAGGCCGGCACCACCCAGCGACGGTCCGCGGCCGCGGACCCGGTCGACCGGCGCCTGGGCGAGCTCGAGACCCGACGTAAACAGGGGTTCGTCGGGTGGGCGCTGGCGGAGCAGCTCCTCGATTCGCTCGGGCTTCATTCAGCCGCCTCCCGCCAGGCGCTCGCGGAGCCTGGCGACGCCGCGCGACGCGTGGCCACGAGCGGACGAGGGCTCGATGGCCAGGACCGTCCCGATGGCCTCGAAGGTGAGATCCGCCCGGTAATGGAGGTAGAGCACCTGGCGCTGGCGGACAGGGAGTCGATCCACCTCGGTCCACACCGCGATGAGCTCATCGGCGCCGGCCGGCGGCTCGGCGAGGCCTGCGGCTTCGGATTCGGCGCCGCGAAGGACGCCCGCGAGGGCCTGCCAGCGCCGCGCGAGACGGTGGCGGTCCATCGCGAGGCGGTAGGTGGCCCGAAACGCCCAGGCGGCGGGATCGTCGATGACGGCCGTCCCGCGAAGCGCCCGCCACAGGCGGAGGAGGGCTTCCTGGGTGACGTCGTCGGCCTCGTCGTCCGTGAGGCCGAGGCGACGAGCGAAGCCGAAGAGCTGCTGGCCGTTGCGCGCATGGACGCCCTCGAGGATCCGTCTCGCGGTCAGGTCATCCACCGCTGGGGCGTCCGACACGACCGTCACACCTCTACTGACGCTGCGGCCCGTGAAAGCGCTGCATCCGAACGACGCCGAATTGACGCTCCTCGTTATCCTGCCGGCATGTTGAAGCAGGTCGTCGGGCGTCGCCTCCTCGAGGTGGACGTCGGTTAGTTCGCCGAGGTCGTTGCTCGCCACGAGCGAGTGGCGATCGACGTCGGCACCGGTGACGGTCGCGCGGTCCTGGCGACCGCGATCGTGGAGCCGACCACGCTCGTCCTCGGTCTCGATGCTGATGCGGCGTCGATGGCCGAGTCGTCCCGGCGCGCATTCGGCCCTGCCCGCCGCGGTGGCCTGCCGAACGCGATGTTCCTCCTTGGCGCCGCCGAGAACCCGCCGGTGGAGCTGCACGAGCTGGCGGCCCGTGTGACCGTCCGATTCCCGTGGGGCTCGCTGCTCCGTAGCTGCCTGGGCGGCGACCCCGCGGTGGCCGCGGGCATTGCGGCGTTGGTCAGCCCGGGAGGCGAGCTCGAGCTGCTCCTCGCGCCGGCGGAGCGAGATCGACAGGCCGGCCTGCCGACCGATCTGGCGGCGGTGGCCGCGGCTGTGGCTGCGACCTTCGGACCGCTGGGTTTCCAGCTCGTCGAGGCGCGCGCCGCGACCACCCGCGAGATTCGCGACTCCCACTCGACCTGGGCACGGCGGCTGCTGGCAGGCAGCCGACACGACTCGGCCTCGATCGGTCGAACCGTCGTCCTGGCGAGGCTGCGATCATGGCCGGAGTGAGTGGCACGACGACCCCGATGATCCTCGACGTCGACACGGGGATCGACGACAGCCTCGCGCTGCTGTTCGCCTGCGCCACGCCGGAGATCGAGCTGGTCGCAGTCACCTGCGTCGGTGGCAACGTGCCGGCGCGCCAGGTCGAGGTGAACACGCGCGCCGTGCTGGAGCTCGCCGGCTATGGTCGCGTGCCCGTGGCGCACGGCGCGCTGAAGCCGCTCCACAAGAAGCTCCAGACCGCGGAGGACACGCACGGTCCGCAGGGACTCGGTCACGCCGAGCTCCCGCCGCCGAGCCGGCCGCTGGATGCTCGTGACGCGGTCGACGTGATCGTCGAGGCGGCGCGGGCGCGGCCCGGCGAGATCACGCTTGTCACCCTCGGGCCGCTGACGAATCTCGCGCTCGCGCTGGAGCGCGAACCGGCACTCCCTCGCCTGCTCCGGAGCTGGACGCTGATGGGCGGCGCATACGGCGTGCCCGGCAACACGACCCCGACCGCCGAGTGGAACGTCTTCGTCGATCCCGACGCGGCGAGCGAGGCCTTCGCGGCCTGGGCGGTCGCCCGCGAGCAGGACGACGCGATCGCGCTGCCGCTGGCGATGGGCCTCGACGTCACCGAGCAGGCGCGGTTCCTCGGCGAGCACCTCCGGCATCTCGCGCTCCGAGCCGGCGCCCGCCCAGCCGAGACCGAAGCGCTCGCTCACGAACCGGCCCTGGCGACGGGCAGCGTCGCCGCCGATCCCCTGCTCCGCTTCGTCGTCGATGCCCTCCGGTTCTACTTCGAGTTCCACGCTCGATACGACGGCTTCTACGGCGCCGTCGTCCACGATCCGTTCGCGGTCGCGGCAACACTCGATCGGTCACTCGTGCAGACGAAACCCGCCTTCGTCGAGGTCGAGACGGGTCGCGGCCCGGCTCACGCGATGACCGTGACGGACTGGCGCGGCCTGACCGGGAAACCGCCGAACCTCGATGTCGCCATCGGTGGCGACGCTCAGGCCTTCCTCCGGCTGCTCGTGGGCCGGATCGGAGGGCTGGCAGCGGACCGTTCCGGCGTGGCACGCTAGGGTCGGACGGGCGCTCCCAGCGAGCGACTCGGCAGGAGGGAGATCTCGATGTCCTCGAGCTGGTTCCGGGCTGCGATCGCGGCCGTGGCCACGATCGCCGTTCTCGTCATCGGGCTGGCGCTCCTCGGCAGCTTCGACACGACGGCGAACCCGGACACCGGCCTCGTTGCCGGATCGAACTCGTTCATGCTCGTGTTGGCGGTCTCGCTGCTCGTCGGTTTCATCGTCTACGCAGGCGTCGAGTTTGCCCAGACCCGCCGCCTGGATTCGATCGCCCGGCAGTTCGACACCCGGACCATCGTGCTCATGCCGATCGCGATCGCGATCAACATCGTGCTCGGCCAGACGGTCGGCACAGCTCTGAAGATCCCGCTCTACCTCGACTCGATCGGGACGATCCTCGTGGGTGCACTGGCGGGCCCGATCCCGGGCGCCCTCACCGGCCTGCTCGCCAACCTCATCTGGACCTTCGTCCTCGCCGGGACGCCATTCGGGAGCCCATATGCCTGGCCGTTCGCGATCGTCGCGGCCGAAATAGGGCTCCTATCCGGGGTCTTCGGCTACTACGGGTTCTTCCGCAGCCGTCCGAACACGAGCGGACCGAAGCTCGTCGGCGGGCTGTTCGTCGCAGCCGCGATTCTCTTCGGCCTCGTCTTCTACGGGGTCATCCCCTTTTACAAGGGCAACTTCACCTTCTTCGGTGCCAGCCCGACCGATGGGTTCTTCACGCTCGTCGCCTATGTGATTGCCGTTGGGCTCGTGGTCGCGGTCGTAGCGCTCGCGGTCCAGCTCCTCGTCAAACGCGACTTGGGCGTCGCGTTCATCGTCGTGTGCGGGGCGATCTGCGGCGTCGTGTCGGCCCTGATCTCGGCACCGATCTCGGCCTTCGTGTTCGGCGGTGTGACGGGCAGCGGCGCCGATATTCTGGTCGCCGCCTTCCAGCAGGCGGGATCGACGCTCGAACAGGCGGTCTTCCAACAGGGCCTGCTGCAAGATCCGATCGACAAGACCATCGAGTTCATGGTCGCCTTCCTCCTCCTGCAGACCCTCTCGCGACGGTTCACCAGCCGCTTCCCCCAGGGTGAGCGCGCGGTCGGCGTCGTCGAGGCCTGATCGCGGCGTGAACCCGTCGGCGGTGGCCGAGCCGTCGGCACCGCCGCTGACCGACGCGGATCGGGCCTATCTCGCGTCGCTGGCACCGCCGGCGACATCGCCATACCAACGCCTGAACCCGCTCACAAAGGCGACGCTCGCAACGATCGCGACGCTCAGCGCCTTCGTCCTCGGCGGCTACCTCGCGCCGCTGGCGATCCTCGGGATCCTCGTCATCCCCGGTGCTCTCGCCGCGGGCGCGCTGCGTAGGCTCGTCCGCGGGGCTGCGCTGGTCAGCCTGCCGATCTCGATCTCGGTCGCGCTCGTGTCGATCTTCACCCGGGCCGGGACCACGGTCCTGTTCACGGTTGGGCCGTTTGACGCGACGCGCGAGGGCGTCGATTTCGCGGTCCAGATCATTCTGCGACTCTTCGTCACGGCGATGGCCCTCGGCCTGTTCGGGCTGACGACGGAGCCACACGCGTTCGTCGTCGACCTCGAGCGGCGGGGTCTCTCGCCACGTGTCGCCTTCGCTGCAGCAGCGACACTCGAAACCATCCCCCTGATGGTCGAACGAGCCCTCGCCATCCAGGCAGCGCAGCGCGCGCGGGGCCTCGACACCGAGGGGAGCCTCGGGGCCCGAATCGGTGGGGTCATGCCCCTGGTCGGACCAGTGATCCTGTCGTCGCTGACCGAGGTCGAGGAACGGAGCCTCGCTCTCGAAGTCCGGGCGTTCGGGCGGCCTGGCCGACGCGACCTGCTGTGGACGGTGCCGGACGACGGCCGCCAGCGGCTCCTCAGGTGGGGCCTCGTGGTCGCGTTCATGGCGATCCTGGTCACCCGCGTGTCCGGAATCCTCACGCCACTCCCGTAACCGATGCTCGAGCTGCGCAGCGTGTCGTACCGGTACCCGGGCTACGCCCGCCTGGTGCTGTCGGATGTGAACCTGAGGATCGCGAGCGGCGAGATCGTCGGGCTCGTGGGCCGGAACGAATCCGGGAAATCGACGCTTTGTCTCGTCGCATCAGGGCTGGCGCCGGGCTCGGTCGGCGGCGTCCTGACCGGTGAGGTCCTGATCGACAGCATGCCGACGAGGGGCCTCCGGCCGTTCGATCTCGCTCAACGTGTCGGGCTCGTCTTCCAGAACCCGAACACCCAGCGCTCCGGTGTGACCGCGACGGTGTTCGAAGAGGTGGCGTTGGGACCCGTGAACCTCGGCCTTCCCGTTGCCGACAGCGTGGAGCGCACCCGGTGGGCGCTCGACACCCTCAAGATCGAGGACCTTGCGGATCGCGATCCGGCAAAGCTCTCCGGCGGCCAGGCGCAGCTGGTTGCCATCGCGTCGATCCTCGCCATGCGTCCCGCCCATCTGGTGCTCGACGAGCCGACCGCCCAGCTGGACCCAGAGGGCACGCGGCTCGTCGGCCAGGCGCTGACGGCGCTCGCGACGACCGGCTCGGCGCTGCTCGTGGCCGAGCACAAGACCGATCTACTGGACCGGTTGTGCAGCCGGGTCGTAGCCGTGGACGGCGGGGCGATCGCGATGGACGGTCCGGCGGCGAGCGTCCTCGGCGATCCCAACTTCGAACGGCTTGGGGTCGAGCGGCCGGCACGCTACCGGATCGCCGACGAGATCTCGGCCGCGGGCCTGACCGTGCCGGGAGCGATCCCTTGATCCGTTGCGAAAGACTCGTTCATGTCTATCCGGGCGGTACGCAAGCGCTCGCCGGCGTCGATCTCGAGATTCGGGCGGGCGAGCGTGTCGCGATCGTGGGCCAGAACGGTTCGGGAAAGTCGACGCTCGTGCTCCATTGGAATGGCCTGTTGCGACCTACCACCGGCCGCGTCCTGATCGACGGCCAGCCAGCGGCTGGCCGTCGCGTCGCGCAGCTCGCCCGGATCGTCGGGGTCGCATTCCAGGATCCCGATCGCCAGATATTCGCTGGCAAGCTGCGAACCGAGGTCGCCTTCGGTGCTCGGAACGTTGGCTTCCGGGGCGCCGCGTTGCAGCGCGCGGTCGACGAGGCGCTCGATCTCGTCGGCCTGCGCGCCGACGCCGACGCCAATCCCTACGACCTTGGCTACTCGCGCCGGAAGCTCCTCGCGCTGGCCTCGATCCTCGCGATGGCAACGCCTGTCGTCGTGCTCGACGAGCCGACGACGGGCCAGGACGCCGCGGGCGTTGCGCGGATCCGGGCCATCGTCCACTCGCTCGCCGACGCGGGTCGTACGGTCGTGACGATCAGCCACGACATGCGCTTTGTCGCCGAGACATTCGAGAGGGTCGTCGTCATGGGCGCCGGCCGTGTGCTGCTCGACGGCACCCCGGCCGAAACGTTCGGCGAGCCGGCTTGGCCTGCGCTCCGAGCGACCAATCTCGAGCCGCCGCTCGCGGCGCTGCTCGGCGCCGAGTGGAGTCTCGGTTCAACGCCCACCGAGGCCGGCCTAGTCGCGGCGCTCGCAGAGGCACGACCGCGAGCCTGACCTCTCAGACGACCTCGATCTGGAGCTCACTCGTCCGCGCGCCATCGACGATCCGCCAGGCCCGCAGGCTGGGGGCGCCGCTCGTGGGGTCCGCCTCGGCGGGATCCAGCGAGACGATGAGGTACACCGCGGCGGGGTGTCGGGCGTCCCGGACGTCGGTCGGCGACGGTTCCGCCGCTGACGCGACGTGGGAGTGGACGATCCCCCACATGACCTGCCCCGCGTCATCGATCTTGAGGGTGTGCCGGAGCAGGTCGTCCGGATGAATCTCGAACCGGTACGGCGAGGCGAGGCCGTTGCGCGTGGGGATCCACCTGAGCGGCCGTCCGCCGGAGGCCGCCGGACCGTCGCTTGCGATCAGGCCGCACGCCTCGTTCGGGAGGGCTGCCAACGCGTGGGCCACGATCGCATCGCGCATTGCGACCGGCAGTCGAACGGCGGCCGGCGTGGCCCGCGAGCCGTCGCGGGCAAGAGTCATCCGAGCAGGGCCTCGTCGAGCTCTGCAGCCGGCCAGTCCGGTCCGGGCGTGAACACGCCGCCGGAGAGGTACTTCCAGCCGCCGTCCGGCAGGAGCGCCACGATCGTGGCGCCGGGCATCTCCCGCGCGAGCCGCCGCGCGGCCACGAGGATCGCGCCGGACGAGGGCCCGGCGAAGATCCCCTCGTGGGCGAGAAGCGCACGAACGCCGGCGATCGCCTCGGCGGATGAGATCACGAACGACTTGTCGATGAGCGTCTGATCGAGGATCTCCGGGATGAACCCGTCCTCGAGCGAGCGCAGCCCCGGAATGCCGGCGCCCTGCACCGGCTCGGCCGCGACGATCTTCACGCCGGGCTTGGCGCGGCGCATGAACCGGGCGACGCCCATCAGCGTGCCGCCGGTCCCCAGCCCCGCCACGAAGGCATCGATGTCCGGGCACTGGGCCAGGATCTCCGGCCCCGTGGACAGCTCGTGGGCCGTCGAGTTCACCTCGTTGCCGTACTGGTCGACGAGGGCGTAGCGATCATCCGAAGCCGCGAGCTCGCGGGCCTTGGCGATGGCCCCGTTCGACCCGAGGGCGCCGGGCGAGTCGATGATCCTGGCACCGAATGCCTGGACGAGCTGGCGGCGCTCGACGGATACGTTCTCGGCCATGACGAGCGTGATCGGATAGCCGCGGCGGGTCGCGATCAGGCCGAGCGATATGCCGGTGTTGCCGGACGTCGATTCGAGCAGGACCTGCCCGGGACCCAGGCGGCCGCGCGCCTCGAGGTCGTCGACGAGCGCCGCCGAGATGCGGTCCTTGACCGAGCCAGTGGGGTTCTGCCGCTCGAGCTTCGCGAGCAGGCGGACGCCCGGGTCGGGCGAGAGCGACGCGATCCCGACGAGCGGCGTGTCGCCGATCGTCGCGACGATGTCGGGATAGGCCGCGCGTGGCTTGATCACGCGTGCGCGACCGCGACGTGCGGCAGGGCCACGGCACGGGCGGCCACGGCCGCATCGGAGCAGGTCGGACAGGCCGGGTCGCGCTCGAGGCGGATCTCCGAGAACGTCGAATCGAGGGCATCGAACACGAGCAGCCTGCCGGCAAGCGTCTCGCCGATGCCGAGCAGGAGCTTCAGGACCTCGTTCGCCTGGAGCGTGCCCATGATCCCGGGCACGACCCCCAGCACCCCGACGACCGAGCAGGCCGGCGCGAGCTCGGGCGGCGGCGGCGTCGGGTAGAGGCAGCGGTAGCACGGGCCCTCGAAGGGCACGAACGTCGTGACCTGGCCCTCGAAGCGGAACACCGAGGCGTGCACGACCGGGATCCGGGCCGCCACGGCCGCGTCGTTGAGGAGGTAGCGGGTCTCGAAGGTGTCGGTCCCGTCGAGGATCACGTCGTAGCCCTCGATGAGCGACTCGACGTTCGTGGAATCCAGACGAGCTCGTCGGGCGACCACCTGGACCTCGGGGTTGAGGCCGTTGATCGTGCGTCGCGCGGATGCGACCTTCGGAGCCCCGACAGCATCGGTCGCGTGGAGCACCTGGCGCTGGAGGTTGCTCACATCGACGACGTCGTCATCGACGACGCCGAGCGTCCCGACGCCCGCCGCCGCGAGATAGAGGGCCGCCGGGCTGCCGAGACCACCGGCTCCGACGATAAGGACACGCGACGCGAGCAGCCGGGCCTGGCCCTCCGCTCCGACCTCGGACATGAGGATCTGGCGGCTGTAGCGCTCGCGCTGTGCGGCCGTGAGCGGGCGAGAACCATCGGAACCGTCCGCTCCGGGTGCATCCGGCGCGTCGATGACGACCGGAAGGCCGGCGCGGGTCCAGGCATCGATGCCCCCGGCGAGGTTCAGGACGCGCGCGTAGCCGAGCTGCTGGAGCGCGAGGGAGGCGTAATAGGAGCGGACGCCGCTGTGGCAGTAGACGACGATCGGGGCATCGCGATCCGGGATCGCCTCGGCGATGCGGGCCGGCACCTGGCCCTGGGGGAGGTGGATCGCGCCCTCGAGGTGGCCCTCGTTCCACTCCACGGGCTCGCGGACGTCCAGGAGGATCGCCCCTTCGCTTCGGAGGCCCGCGACCTCGGACGCCCGGATGTCCTGGACCGACGGCGTGCCGGACGAGTTGGCCGGCAGCGTCACTCGCCGGCGGCGGGCTCGGCGGCCCCTGCGTGCGGGTCGGCCCCGGACGGCGCGTCGGCCTCTTGCGGCGCGTTGGCCTCTGGCCGCGCGTCGACCCCGGCAGCCTCGCCCGGGCCTTCACCGAGGGCGTGCTGGAGCGTGTCGAGCGAGAGGAGGGCGCACTTCATCCGGGCCGGGCTGATCTCGATCCCGAGCAGGTCCAGGACGTCACTCGACGACAGCCCGGCGGCGGAGGCGACCGGCTTGCCCTTGACCTCGTCGGTCAGGAGCGAGGCGGACGCCTGGCTGATCGCGCAGCCCCGGCCGGTGAAGGCCACCCCATCGACGACCCCGTCGCGGACTCTCACCTGGAGGGTGATGCGATCACCGCACAGCGGGTTCGCGCCCTCGTAGGACGCGGTCGCGTCCTCCATCGTCCCGAAGTTGTGGGGGCGACGGTAGTGCTCGAGGATGTAGTCGCGGTACAGATCGTCCATCGGTCGCTCAGCATTCTACGGGCGGTGCGGAGAATTCAGTCCGCGCCGGCCGTTACACGTGCAACGATGCCGGGCCCAGGGACGTAGCAGCGGGGAGGATCAGGCCTGAAGCTCGTGCCTCGCCGGTCGTCCATGTCGGGCATCCTCGGCCTCGTCGGGGCGCGCGCCGCCCGACGCCGGAGTGCCGCCGCGCTCGTCGCGATCTCGGTCGCCGGCTCGATGGTCGTGCTCGGCTCGCTGCTGGGCGTCGGGGTGCTGACCGTCGATCGAGCGACGCGCCAGGCGCTGGCCGACCTCTCGCCGTCCGAGCGGGTCATCGGGATCCATCGGAGCAGCGAGGACGGCACGGGCGGCGATGAGGCGGATCAGGTCGCCCGCGCAGCCCTCCAGCCCGTCGCGTCGCTGACTCAGCCGATCACCACGTTCAGCCTGTTCCAGCCACCGCGCGACCCGGTCCGCGTGCTCGTGGTCGACCAGGTGGACCGCTGGGTCGGGGTGACCTCCGGCCGCCTCCCGCGCCCGTGCGACGGCGGTGCGACCTGCGAAGCCCTGAGCCTGGGCGCGTTCGAGCTGCCCGACTTCGGCGGCGGGCTCGGCTCGACGGTGACCCTCGGATCGATGCACGTGAACGTCGTGGGGACGGGCCAGGCATCGGGGGAGCTGCCGCTCGACGCGATCCGACCGGATGGCATCGTGCTCGTCGTCGATGGGGTGACGGCGATGGGCCACGCGGGGTCCGTCATGGACCAGCCGCGCACCGATTACTGGCTGGCCCCGCTCGACCCGAACCAGGTCCATGGCTGGTCGCTGCCTGATCTCCAGGCGGGCATCGCCGAGGTCCAGCGGGCGATCGCGCCGGCCGGACGCGAGTACCTGGTCACGACGCCGGAACAGACGCTCGCCCTCGTCCAGGGCCGGACCGATGTCGCCATCGGACGATTGGTCTTCATCAGCTCGCTCATCGTCGGCGTCCTGCTGGCGTTCGCGGTCTTCGCGGCCGCGGTGGAGCGAACCGATGCCGGCCACGAGGAACGACGGCTGCGGAGCGCGGGCGCCACGGGCGCCCAGCGGCTGGCCTTCATCGTCGCCGAGGCCGTCCTGCCGGCGCTCACCGGCGCGATCATCGGCGAGCTGCTCGCCGCCCTCGCGGTCGGGCTCATCGCGGCGAGCCAGGCGGCGCCAGTGGGCACGGTCGTCCTGCTCGCGCTCACGAGCCCGACCTCGATCGCCCTGGCGCTGCTCCTCGCGGGCCTGGCGACCGCGGCGGTCGCCATCGGCATCCATCCAAGCACCGGGTCGCTCGTCCAGCCACGAATCGTCGCGACGGCGGCCGTGCCGGCCCTGCTCGTCCTGGCGTGGGAGCGTGCGACGTCGGGCTCGGGCGGCGGCGGCGGAGACGTGGGTTCCGGGATCGGGAGCGGGGTCGGCGCCACCGCCAGTCCGTTGGATCCGGGCACGGTCCTGTTGCCCGGCTTGCTCGGCCTGACGGTCATCCTGGCCAGCCTCGTGCTCCTGCCACCCGTGTTCCGGGCGCTCGCCCGGGCGGCCCGACGGTTCCCGCTGACCCTCCGCCTCGCGGTCATCTCGATCGCGCGAGAGCCACTCCGGCCCGCGGCGACCCTCACCCTCCTCGCCTTCAGCCTCGGTGCCGTGGTGTTCGGGCTGGTCTACGCGGCGACGCTCCGCCAGGGCGCAGCCGATCAGGCGGCGTTCAGCGTCGGGATGGACGTGCGAATCCAGACGTTGTCCGCGGAGGGCCGCCTCGCGACCGAGGTGCTGCCGCTGCTGCGGCAGGGCGCGGCCGGACCGAACCTCGAGGTCCACCCGATGGTCCGGCTCGACGGCGACAGCGCGACCCATCGATCGTTCACCCTCGCCGGCATCGAGGCGGCGGCGATCCCCGAGCTTCGCGGCTGGCGCTCCGATTTCTCCACGTCGACGCCGCAGGCGCTCGCGTCCGCGATCGCGCTACCGGGCGAGTGGCAGCTCGCCGGCGAGGCGATCCCGGCCGGAACCACCGCGGTCACGATCGATGTCCTCGCGACCGGCGACCCGATCCACCTCGCGATGGTCGTCGAGGGCGCTAACGGGGCGTTCGACTACCGCCAGATGGGCGACCTGGCCGGCGGCCACCAGCAGTTCGTCGTGCCCGTCACGAACGCCGACGCGAAGGTGGTCGGCATCCTGGCGTCCAATGGCGGACTCGCGGCGGTCGGTGGGCCCTTTTCCGGCAATCGCCAGCAGGCTGACGTCACGATCGGCGGCCTGGCGACGATCATCGATCCGGCGAAGACGATCCACCTCGACGTCTCGGGTGAGCGCAGCGCCCAGCTCCTCCGCGCGCCGGCCCGGACCGATGGCCTGGTCCTGCCGGCCATCGTCAGCCCGGAGCTCGCCGGCGACGTTGGCGCCGACGGGATTCTCGATGTCACGGTCGGCAATGGCCTCGCCCTCCGGCTCAAGCCGGTGGGCGTGGCGACCCGGATCCCGACCTTGCTCGATCCCGGCCCCGATGGCGCGGTCGCCGTCGATCTCGAGCCACTCCTCCTCGCGATGAACGCTCGCGACCCGGGGAGCGGCGTCCCGAACCAGATCCTCGTCCGCGCCCCGAGCGACGAAGCAGCAAACGCAGCAGCCACCGCGCTGGGCAAGGATCCGTTCCCGCCGGTCATCGTCCAGTCCCGCCCGGCGCTCGAGGCGGCCCGCGACGACGATCCATTCGCCGTCGGGATCCTGTGGGGCCTGGCGGCCGGGGCGGTGGCGGGAATCGTGCTGTCCCTTGCCGGCGTCCTCATGGCCGCGGCCGCCGAGCTCCGCGACGAGCGGGGCGAACTCTGGGAGCTCGAAGCCGAAGGCCTCGTGCCACGCCGCATCGCGCGGCTCCTCGTCCTCCGGACGGGCCTCCTCGCTGGCAGCGGCGCGGTCCTCGGGATCGTCATCGGCATCGCGCTCGCGTGGCTCGCCGCGCAGACGATCAGCAGCTCGACGGGCGCCGACCCCGTGCCGCCGCTTGTGCTCGTGGCGCCGGCCATCCAGATCGTCGGCCTCGCCGCGGCGGTCCTCGTGGCGATCGGCGTGGCGATCGTGCTGCTCGCGGCCCGCCACTTCGCGGCGCCGTCGCTTGGGGCGGAAGCTCGATGACCGAGCCGCACGGGGTGGTGGCACGGTGGCCGCCATCCGCACCCGGGGGCTCATCAGGATCTATGCATCGGCCGTCGGCAGCGTGGCTGCCCTCCGCGGTGTCGACCTCGACGTCGCTCCGGGCGAGATCGCCGCGGTGGTCGGCGCATCCGGCTCCGGCAAGTCGACGCTCGTCCGGGTCCTCGCCGGCAGCGATGCGCCATCGGCCGGCGCGACCGAGGTGCTGGGCCTGTCGCTCGAGCGCGCCACGAGTCGCGATCTGACCGCCCACCGGCGTGATCGCGTCGGCGTCGTCGAGCAGCACTACTGGCGGTCGCTCTCGCCGTACTTGTCGGCGCGGGCGGCCATCGAGCTGCCACTCCGGCTCCGCGGCTGGCCGGCGGATCGCCGATCCGCCCGGTCCTCCGAGCTCCTCGGGCGGATCGGCCTGCCCGATCGCGGCGGCGCCCTGCCGAGCCAGCTCTCGGGCGGCGAGCAGCAGCGCGTCGCGTTCGCGGTCGCGGTGGCGCCGAGACCGCAGCTCCTGCTCGCCGATGAGCCCACCGCCGAGCTCGACGAGCACACTGCGGGCGAGATCCTCGCGCTCCTACGGGACCTCGTGCGAGCGGAGGGCATGACGGCCCTCGTCGTGACCCACGATCGGCTCGTCGAGGATCTCGCGGACCGGATCGTCTACCTCCAGGACGGGCGGGCCGTGGCGACCCGCGCGGGCGGCCCGAGCAGCGTGCCGATCGCGCTGACCGACGAGGCCGGCTGGACGGCGCCCGCCCTCCCGCCGCCACCACCGCACCTCGAGCCGCTCGCGGCAGCTGCCGGCGCGGCGCCTGCCGTGGTGGTCGCCGGCCTCACGCGCACGTACGGCACCGGTCCCCACGCGATCGATGCCGTCCGCGACCTCGACGCGGCTTTCACCGAGGGTGGCCTGCACGTTGTGACGGGACCATCGGGGTCCGGCAAGTCCACGCTCCTGCGGCTCATCGCGGGCCTCGACCGGCCGACGTCCGGTCGCGTGACGACCCTCGGCACCGACCTCGGCGGCCTGGACCGCGCGGCGCTTGCGCGATTCCGGGGCGCCGCGCTCGGCTTCTGCCCGCAGGCTCCCCGGCTGATCCCGTTCCTCTCGGTGGTGGAGAACCTGGAGATCGCGCTGTTGCTCCGTTCCGGGCCGGCTGCGGCGGGGGACCCAGCCACGAACGCCGCCGAACGCTCGAGCTCGGCAGACCGTCGGCAGCTCGCGAACGCGGCCCTCGCGCAGATCGGGCTGACCGAGCGCGCCGATGCGGCGCCCGAAACGCTGTCCGGCGGCGAGCGGGCGCGGGTGGCGATCGCCCGGGCGATCGTCGGTGGCCCGCGACTCCTGCTCCTGGACGAGCCGACCGCCGCGCTCGATCGAGCCAGCGCCGCGTCACTGGTGCGGCTGCTCGGAACCCTCGATCGCGCCAGGGTGACGATCGTCGTCGCGACCCATGATCGGGAGCTGATCGCGGCGGCCGCAGACCGGCTCGATCTCCGCGACGTGCGGCATCGGACGCGCGTGCCCGGCGCCGCGGCGACCCGCGCCTAGGCGCGCCGCTCCGACGGCCGGCTCGGGGCGCAGGCCGCCAAGGTGAAAACCGACTGGCAGTCGGCTCTGCTGGTCAACTCGCGACGAAAACCGACTGGCGGTCGAGATCTGGACCTCCGGAGGCCTCATCGGCAGTAACGGCGCGACGAAACTCGTTTGCCAGTCGCGTTTGGTCACTGGATGCACCGGGGATGCGCCTGGTAGTCGACTTGATGCCGGCTCGGCTCAGGTCGCTCCGGCGCCGCGCCGGCCGAGGTCGCGGGCAGGGGCTAGGCCGCGAATACCCGCTTCACCTCGGCAATGCCGTCGACGAGGGCGTCGACGTCGGAGCGGGTCGTGTAGACGTTGAAGCTTGCCCGGGCGGTGGCCGGGAGGTCGAGCCGCTCGTGGAGCGGCATCGTGCAGTGGTGGCCGGCGCGAACCGCGATCCCCAGCCGATCGAGCACCTGTGCGACATCGTGGGGATGGACGTCCGGGATGTTGAACGGGATGACCCCGCCTCGGATCGACGTGTCCATCGGGCCGTAAAGGTCGATGTCGGGATGCGCGGCCCGCAGCTTCGGCAGCGCGTAGTCGAGCAGGTCGCGCTCGTGGGCCTGCACCCGCTCCATCCCGAGACCCATCAGGTACTCCGCGGCAACCCCCAGGCCGATCTCGGCGGCGATGTCGGGCGTGCCGGCCTCGAACTTCCAGGGAATCGAGTTGAAGTCCGATCGCCGGAGGTGGACCTCGCGGATCATCTCGCCGCCGGCGAGGAACGGCGGCATCGCCTCGAGCAGCTCGCGCCGCGCCCACAACGCGCCCGATCCGGTGGGGGCCAGCATCTTGTGACCGGAGAACGCGTAGAAGTCGCAGCCGATCGCCTGGACGTCGACCGGCACATGCGGCACCGCCTGCGCGCCGTCGACGAGGACCAGTGCTCCCGCCTCGTGGGCCATCCGGGTCATCTCGGCGACCGGGTTGATCGTGCCGAGCGTGTTGCTGACGTGGGTGAACGCCACGAGCTTCGGACGGAGGCGAAGCAGGACCTCGAAGACCTCGAGCCGCAGGACGCCGTCGTCTGTGATCGGGATGAACTCGAGGTCGCCGTCCTGCTCTTGGACGAGGAGCTGCCAAGGCACGAGGTTGGCGTGGTGCTCCATCTCGGTCAGAACGATCGCGTCGCCGCGCGAGATGTTCTTCCGGCCCCACGAGTAGGCGACGAGGTTGATCGCCTCGGTCGCGTTGCGGGTGAAGACGATCTCGTGGTGGTCCGGCGCGTTGATGAATCGGCCGACCGCCTTGCGGGCGTTCTCGTACGCCGCGGTCGAGCGCTCGCCGATCTCGTAGATCCCGCGATGGACGTTGGCGTTGTAGGTGCTGTTGAACTCGGTCACGGCATCGATAACGGGCTGGGGCTTCTGGCTCGTCGAGGCCGAATCGAGGTAGATCAGCGGCTTCCCGTGCGAGGTTTTCGTTGCGAGGATCGGGAAGTCGCGGCGGATCGTCTCCGCGTCGAGCGGACCGCGCGTCGCGGTCGCGTCGGAGCGCGTCTCGACCGCCATCTCAGCGACCGACCGGCGCCGGCTCGGGGCGATCGGCCGGCTCGAGGTCCGGTCCCTGGGGCACGACGAGCGCCTCGTCGGAGACGTTGACCTCGAGACCGGCCTCTCGAAGGATCGGGCCGTAGCCCTCCTCCTCGAGTCGCAGGGCAAGGTCCTTCCCGCCGGTCTTGACGATCCGGCCCTGGGCCAGGACGTGGACGACGTCGGGCTTGATGTAGTTGAGGAGCCGCTGGTAGTGGGTGATCAGGAGGACGCCCAGGCTCGGGTTGAGCATCGCGTTCACGCCTTCGGCCACGATCCGGAGGGCGTCGATGTCGAGGCCCGAGTCGGTCTCGTCGAGGATCGCCAGCTCCGGCGCCAGCATCGCCATCTGGAGCATCTCGAGGCGCTTCTTCTCGCCGCCGGAGAAGCCCTCATTCACGTATCGACTCGCGAAGGTCTCGTCCATCCGGAGGAGCGCGAGCTTCTCGCGCATCCGCTTGCGGAAGTCGACCATCGAGACGCCGCCGCGCATCGGATCGGTCGGATCGACGTCACCGGTCTTGTCGACGCCCTGAAGCTTGGCGTTGAGCGCACTCCGGATGAAGCTCGCGACCGAGAGGCCTGGCACCGCGGTCGGGTACTGGAAGGCCAGGAACATCCCGAGACGGGAGCGCTTGTCCGGCGAGAGCTTGAGGACGTCGCGGCCCTTCC
>Ga0193751_1001135_pt1 | contig 17653 bp, 11 predicted proteins | sample L1c2metaG_FD_143050 | JGI IMG/M metagenome (GOLD analysis project Ga0193751, IMG submission 143050) | Soil microbial communities from a riparian zone of the East river system, Colorado, United States - L1c2 | ecosystem: Environmental > Terrestrial > Soil > Riparian zone | place: USA: East River... | reverse complement strand
GCATCCGAACTGGTATTTCCGGATTAGCAAGTATTCGATTCCTTATTTGAAGCATCCATCGGTGCCGCGGACGTGGTTTCTGGATCAACTGACGGAAGTGCCGGCGGATCTGGAGAATTTTGTGCTCAAGCCGCTGTATTCATTTGCCGGATTGGGCGTGGTGGTTGCGCCTTCGCGGAAAGAAATCGAGGCGATTCCGGCCGCAAAACGCAGCGACTACATCCTGCAGGAGCGATTGAATTTCACTCCGGTTGTGGAGACGCCGCACGGCGCGACCAAGGTCGAACTGCGGATCATGTATGTGTGGCTCGATGAATTGGTCCCGGTGCTCACGATCGTGCGCATGGGCCGCGGTCTGATGATGGGTGTGGATCACAACAAGAACATGAAATGGGTCGGATCGTCAGCGGCGCTCATTAGTGGATAATTGCCTGGCTACAGTTTGTTCGATGGCGGCAGTTCGCGGGCGGGGCGCCCGCGGCCACACGAACGGAATATATTTGCTCCTTTATTTGAGGAAAATCCATCAGATGGTCATGTCTGCAACGCTAAAGAAGTTCGGGTCCGGATTTGTGCGCACCCGGCGCGCGACTGCGATGCTGCTGGTACTGCCGGCGGCTTTAACCACGATGCCTGCCGCAGCGCAGACGGCCGACAAGAACGCGGCCGATCATCACGTCGATCACTACTACGAACCCCTGCCGCAGGAAACGGGCGCAGCGGGGCTGAAGCTGATGCTGCGGCGTCTGCAAACCACGGGGCGGCTGATGCAGGTGGATGCGCATCCCGATGACGAAGACGGCGGCATGCTGACGCTGGAGGCGCGCGGGAAAGGCGTTTCGACGCTGCTGATGACGCTGACGCGAGGCGAAGGTGGGCAGAACGAACTGGGCAGCAATCTGTTCGACGTGCTGGGCGTAGTGCGGACGCTGGAGGTGCTGGCCGCGGATCGCTACTACGGTGTGGAGCAACGATTCTCGCGGGTAGCAGATTTCGGATATTCGAAGACGCCCGAGGAGACTTTTCAGAAGTGGCAGGGACACGACATTCCGCTGGGCGATATCGTGCGAGTGATCCGGACGTTTCAGCCCGACGTGCTGATCGCGCGATTTTCGGGCACGGAACGCGACGGGCACGGACATCACCAGGCATCGGCGATTTTGACGAAAGAGGCGTTCCGCGCGGCGGGCGATCCGAAGCGTTTTCCGGAGCAAATCGCAGAGGGCCTCCAGCCGTGGCAGCCGAAGAAGCTGTACATCGGGAATGTGTGCGGCTTCGGAGCCTCGACCTGTGATGCTGCCAATTACACGGTAAAGCTGAACACTGGAAAAGAGGATCCGCTGCTTGGCGAGTCGTACGTGCAGTTTGCAATCGAGGGATTGCGGCATCAGCGATCGCAAGCGCTGGGTGGCGTCTCGATTCCCAAGGGCGATCGATTTGCCTATTACAAGCTAGTGGATTCGGTCGTTGAATCTCCAAAGGACAGCGACGGTCACGAGCAGGACTTCTTCGATGGCGTTGATACCACGCTGCCAGGGCTGGCGTCGAGGCTCGGGGACGAAGAGAAGAAGGTTCCGTGGCTGCGGGCGGAGTTAATCGAGATCAAGAAGGCTATCGACGACGCAGTAACGACATCTGAAAAGGACCCGCTGTCAACCGTGGCCCCACTGAGTGCGGGTGGCGCAAGGGTCTTGAAATGTGAACAGCGGATCAAGGACTCTGGACTTTCGTCGCAAGCCAAGAATGCTCTTCTTCCATCATTGCATTTGACGGAAACTGAAATCGCCAAAGCGATCTCGTTGGCGCAGGGCGCGGAACTGCACGTCACAGTCGATGCTCCGGTTGGGTCGAATCCTGACGATGCGTTTATGGCCGTGCCGGGGCGGACGTTTGAGATCACCGTGCGCTTCTCGACGGATCCGGCGCTGAAAAGTTTCCCCGCCACTATTCAAGCGCCGCCAGAATGGAACTCGAAACTTCTGAGCAGGGAGCATTCCGGAAACGAGGAGATCGACCGCTTCAAGATCTATGTGCCACCGACGGCCGCTCCAACGCGGCCCTACTGGCATCGGAACGATCCGGAGACAGAGGCACTCAACACTATTGACGACGCGCAATATCAGGGGCTTCCCTTTCCGCCACCTCCACTTACGGCGATGGCGTTTATCCCGAGGGCCGGGATGATGTCTGCTGTTTGCATGGTGCGGTACAAGGATGCTTCGGGCGCGATTGCTGAGCGTCCGCTGGCTGTGGCACCGGCGTTTTCCGTGATGTTGGATACGGGCGAGCAGGTGATTCCTACTGAGGACGGTCCGCAGTCGCGGGTGAAGGTCAATGTGTCGAGTAATCTCGACTCGAAGACGCTCTCGGAAACGCACTGGGCGGGCGATCCAGAGAAGAATGGCGGAGTGTTGCAAGTCGCGGTTCCCGTGACCTGGCGTGTCGAACCAGCGGAACGTCAGCTTGAGTTTCACGATCACGGCGAGAAGCAGAGCGTTGACTTCAAGGTGATTCCGGGAAATCGGACTGAGGGGCGAAAGGATATTCGGGCCTCATTGAAGAACGGACATCACAACTACGGCGAGGGGTATACGGTGGTCACACGCGAAGATCTCGGCACCTTTTATTACTACCAGCCGGCGGTGCAGCGCGTGTCGATCGTGGATGTGAAGGTCCCCAGAGACCTCAAAATTGGATACATCATGGGTGCGGGCGACGACATTCCGACGGTGCTCGAGCAGATCGGGATGAATGTCACGATGATTCCGGCTGACAAGTTGGCCAGCGAGGACCTGAGCAAGTACCAGACGATCGTGCTGGGCATCCGTGCTTATGATACCCAAAAAGGCGTGATTGATAACAACAAGCGGCTGCTCGATTTTGTCGAAAATGGTGGGCGCTTGGTCGTGCAATACAACACGTTGGGATCCTTTGGGGTGCCAATCGATTTTAATTCGGGCAAATACACGCCCTATCCGGCGACGCTCAGCCGGGCACGCGTTTCGGTCGAAGAAGCGCCGGTGAAGATTCTTGATCCAGCGAACCCGATCTTTCATTCTCCAAACGAAATTACGCAGAAAGATTTCGAGGGATGGGTGCAGGAACGCGGGCTGTACTTCATGTCGCAATGGGACAGCAACTTTACTCCACTGCTCGAATCGCATGATCCAGGAGAGAGCGAGCAGAAGGGCGGGCTGCTGGTGGCGCACTACGGCAAGGGGATATACATCTATACGGGGTATGCGTTCTTTCGCCAGTTACCGGCGGGCGTTCCGGGGGCGGTCCGGCTATTTGTGAATTTGGTTAGCGGTCGGTAGTCGTTGGTCGTTGGTCGTTAGTCGTTCGGGGAGTCGGACACGGCCGCACGCGATATTGGTTGCACTGCGAAAAGCAGGTCCTTCGCTTCGCTCAGGATGACAATTTTAATTAGATTTCGAATAGTCAACGCTAATGAGTGACCGCCAACGACAAACGACCATCGACTAACGACCTACTTCATGACAATTCCACTCGAAGGCGAATCCGACACCAAGCCGCAACTCGTCCGCGGCATCGGCCTCGGCTCCGCTACCGCGTTGAACATGATTGACATGATCGGCGTCGGACCGTTTATTACGATTCCGCTGATCATCACCGTGATGGGTGGACCGCAGGCGATGCTGGGATGGGTACTGGGTGCAGTATTGGCTGCCTGCGACGGGCTCGTCTGGGCGGAACTTGGCGCGGCCATGCCAGGGTCGGGCGGGTCGTATCGGTATTTGAGAGAGATTTACGGGCCGCAGAAGTTGGGGCGAGCTGTTTCCTTCCTCTTTATCTGGCAATTATCCTTTAGCGCTCCGCTTTCGATTGCCTCGGGAGCGGTGGGGCTCTCGCAATACGCGGCTTTCTTCTGGCCGGGACTGGAACGGGTCTGGGCTGCCCGCACCTTGAGCCTGAATCTGCCGCTGCTGGGGCAACTGCAAGTTGCCTGGGTCGCAATGCCCGCGACTCTGCTTGCGATTGGAGTCGTCCTGTTCACCGCGTTTCTCCTTTACCGCCGAATCACGGCGATCTCAAGACTCTCGACGCTGCTGTGGGCGGGCGTGATGGGAACAATCGGGTGGATCATCTTCGCCGGTCTAACCCATTTCAATGCGCGCCAGGCCTTTGATTTCCCTCCCGGCGCGTTTTCGCTTTCGCGAGACTTCTTTCACGGGCTGGGAGGCGCGATGCTGATCGCAGCCTACGATTATTGGGGCTATTACAACGTTTGTTTCCTCGGGGATGAGGTCAAGAATCCCGGCAAAAATATTCCGCGGGCATTGTTGCTATCCATTCTGGCAGTGGCGTGTCTATATGTAGTGATGAACGTCAGCATTCTCGGCGTGGTGCCGTGGCGGGAACTGGCGCAGTCGGGGGCTTCGAACAGCAAGCTGTACGTGGTTTCCACTTTTATGCAGAGAGCCTACGGGCATGGAGCGGCGTCAGTGGTTTCGGCTCTGGTAATGTGGACCGCGTTCGCCTCGGTGTTCTCGCTGATGCTGGGTTATTCGCGCGTGCCATATGCGGCGGCGGTTGACGGAAATTATTTTCGGGCGTTCGCCCGGGTGCATCCCGTGTATCAGTTTCCCTATGTTTCGTTGTTGGCGCTGGCGGGCGTGGCTGCGTTGTTCTGTTTTCTGCGGCTGGCAGACTTGATTGCGGCGCTGGTGGTGATCCGAATCATTCTGCAATTTCTGGTGCAGAGCATTGGCGTGATTGTGCTGCGCATCAGGCGACCCGAAATGCCGCGTCCGTTTCGGATGTGGCTTTATCCGGTGCCAGCGCTGGTGGCATCCGTGAGCTACGTTTTCATTCTGATTTATCGCCGAGGCTTTCTGCGGGAGATTCGGTATGCGGCGGTGATACTGATAGTCGGCATTGTTGTTTATTGTGTGCGGTCGTGGCGGCGGCGGGAGTGGCCGTTTGGGGATGGGTCGCTGGTCGTTAGTCGTTAGTCGTTCGCAGGGCGTCGTTCGCTATTGGCTGTTGGCTATTCGCGGGAAATCAAAGAACTTCTCATGTCGGAAATGATCAACATCCCGGTAGTAGCGCCGATCGCGGGGAAGCCTTCGGTTTCGCCCTGGGCGCCGTTAGGGGAGCCGCTATTTCGATCGCTTTGGATTGCTTCGGTCATTTCTTATACCGGCACGTGGATGCAGAACGTGGGTGCGGGCTGGCTGATGACGCAGCTGACCATGAATCCGTTGATGGTTGGACTGGTGCAGGCGGCTGGAGCGGTGCCGGTGTTCCTGGTGATCCTGCCGGCAGGCGCGCTTGCGGACATGGTCGACCGGCGGCGCTTTCTGTTGCTGACGCAGGGATGGATGGTGCTCGCTTCAGCGACGCTCGGCATCCTGACACTGACTAGTTGCGTGGGACCGTGGGTCCTGCTGCTGTTTACGTTCCTGCTGGGCCTCGGTGCGGTGATGAATGATCCAGCGTGGCAGGCGATTACTCCGGAGTTGGTTCCGGCGAAGCAGCATGCTTCGGCCGTGGCTCTGAATTCCGCGGGCTTCAACGTGGCAAGAGCGGTGGGACCGGCCATGGGAGGCTTGATTGTGGCGGCGGTCGGATGCGGCACAACATTCTTGCTGAATGCGTTTTCGTTCCTGGGCGTAATCCTGTTTCTGTATCGTTGGAAGCGGCCGATCGAAGCTCAACACAAGACTCAGCGCGTATGGTCCGCGATCGGCGACGGCTTCACCTACGTGCGCGAGAGCGGACTGGCGAAGTCGGTGCTGCTGCGAACAGGAACGTTCAGCATAGCGGCGGTTGCCATGCTGGCGCTGCTGCCGATCATCGCGCGTCCGTTCGGGGCGAGAGGATACGGTGTCCTCCTCGGCTGCTTTGGGCTGGGCGCCCTGCTCGGAGCATTAGCGCTGCCCCGGTTGCGAGAAAAACTTTCGGTGGATGGCGTGGTGGTTACCGCCATCCTGATTTTCGCCGGCATGACTTTTGCGGCGGGACGGACGGAGATCTTTACCCTGCTCTGTACGGTGATGCTGGTCGCGGGCGCGGCCTGGATCGGCATCCTGGCGTGTCTGAATGTGGCGGCTCAGACCATGTGTCCGGCATATGTGCGCGCGCGCGCACTGTCGTTTTACCTGCTGGTGTTGCAGGGAGGCATGGCTGTCGGAGCCACGCTGTGGGGCGCGCTGGCAAAGAGGATTGGGGTTCCGGACGCGCTCGGCGTGGCAGCCGTAGCGCTGGCGCTGGGAGTATTGGCGTTGCGCGGGCATCGCATCACGGGAAGCGAACTGGAGTTGGCTCCGGCGGTAATTCGAGATTGATTCGATAGTTAACTTTAAGTGGAGGCAAGATGAAAACGATCACGGCGATTCTGGGGTCAGTGTTGGTCCTCGGCAGTTTTGGCCTGGCGCAAGCGCAAACGCAAACCAAAGACGAAAAGAAAACCCTCAGCCAGGTCGTCGACAGTGCGACCCAAAGACTGGAACGCGATTTTGTTCCCGCAGCCGAAGCCATGCCCGAGGATAAATACAGCTTCGCCCCGACCAACGGCGAGTTCAAAGGCGTGCGCACATTCGCTGAACAGATCAAGCATTATGCCGCTACCAACTACTTGGTCGCGTCCCTAATTCTTGGCGAAAAGCCGCCCGTCGATGTTAACGACGAAAAGGGCCCCGACAGCGTGAAGTCAAAGGCCGAAATCCTCAAGTATTTGAAAGATTCCTTCGCATATGCTCACAAAGCAGCCGCAACCATTACCGAAGCGAATGTTGTGGAGCCGATTCCCACTTTCGACGGCAAATCAACGACCACGCGACTCAGCCTGGCTATGCTGTTCGCATGGCATGGGTACGATCACTACGGACAAATGGTGGAATATCTGCGCATGAACGGCATCGTGCCTCCGGCCAGCCGAAAGTAGGAAACCTACTTCTTTGCCGCGGGGTGATGTTTGCGCCAGTCGGCTCCATCGCGTCCACCGTGAAGCGCGATCTGCGTGAGGAAGAGTTCGGCGGTCAGCCGGCGCTTGGTCAGGTGCGCGGCGATTCTTTGCTTTGCCCTTTTCGCCGGAACCTTTGGATCAAGGAACACGAGCACGGACGGGCCAGCTCCGCTGAGGGCGGCCCCGAGGATGCCGGAATCTCCAGTGAGTTCCTTGAGCGCGGGAAGCAGCGGCGAAAGTGGCGCCCGATAGGGCTGATGAATGCGGTCTTCGAGAGCCGCGGGGAGCAAGTCGGGACGATCTTGCGTGAACGCCGCAAGCAGCAGCATCGAGTTCTGGATGTTGGTAACCGCGTCGGCGCGCGAGTATTGGAACGGCAGCACCCGGCGAGCTTGCTCGGTAGAGACCGAGGCCTCGGGAACCGCCAGCAGCAGCGGCCACTTCCCTTTCGGCTTCACTTCGACCACCTGCGCCTGAACCTGATTCGCCATTCGAGCCACGGTGAGCGCGCCCATCCAGCAAGCAGACGCGTTATCGGGATGGTGCTCGCGCATGGACGCTTCGCCGACGATGCGGTCATTTTTCCAGCGCAGATGTCCGAAATGTACAGCCAGCGCAATCCCAGCCAGGCGGGCGGCAGCGGACGATCCGCAACCTCGGCCAATGGGAATCTCGTTTTCGATGTGGATTCGCAGGGGCGCGATCTTGCGATTCTCCGATTCCAGGACCTCGCAATAGGTAGTAACGATGAGGTGGTTCTCCATCCGGGCGCAGATCTGCGCGTCGCGGCCTTCGGCGGTGACGAAGAAGTCGGGCGCGCGCTCGGCACGCAAGCGGAGGTGGAAATCAAGGGCAAGGGCGGCGGCGTCAAACGCAGGGCCAAGATTGGCGGAGGTCGCCGGCAGCGCCAGGCGCAGCGAGCGATCCTGAGATGTAGGACGTGAAGGCATAGGTTAAAAAGCAAACTCCTCGGCAGCCTGACAAGGCAGTGAAAAACCTCGAGCTTTGTATCAGGGCATCGCTTTAGCGATGCCGCAAGACTTTCGAATCAATGCCCCTTTAGGGGCTGGGCGTGGATGTCCGATTTCCCCGCGGCACTCCAAAGCCTGACCCGAAAACGACAGAAATGGAAGGCTTTAGCCCGACGTGGCCTAAGCAGATTCTCTTACAATCGCCACCGACATTGAACTGTGTTTTATACACGAATTTGTGGCGAACTGCTACGAATTTCGCTCAGCCGCGTCGAGGGCGGCAATGACGGCCCCCAGATCAGCATCGAGCACGACCGGGGCACGCTGAAGAGATTTTGCCTGGACAGCCTCGGCCACGTCGCCAGTTCCGGTGAACAGATCGCCGCGATGGAACTTGATGGTGAAGTCGGGATCTTTGAGCAGATGGCCGGTCAGGATCAGAATGACGGCCTCGCCGGACTTGACAAATCCGCTCCGGCGCAGCTTCTTCAGTCCAGCGAGCGTGACAGCGGATGCAGGTTCGCAACCGATGCCATCAGCGCCGATCTCGGCTTTAGCGGCGGCGATTTCAACCTCCGTGACCTCTTCGACCTCGCCGCCGGTTGCCTGCAGCACGCGCAACGCTTTCTTCCACGACGCAGGATTGCCGATGCGTATGGCAGTCGCGAGCGTGTCGGCAGTCATCGGTTCGAGCTTCTTCCCGCCAAACTCGCGCACACTGCGGTAGAACGGATTCGCGCCGTGCGCCTGGATGATGGAAAGCTTCGGCAGGCGCGAGATCAGTTTAAGTTCACGCATTTCGAGCAGCGCCTTGCCGATCGCGGAACTATTTCCCAGATTCCCTCCAGGGACGATGATGTGATCGGGCGGCTCCCAAGCGAGTTGCTCCATGAGTTCGATGGCGGCGGTTTTCTGGCCTTCGATGCGATAAGGATTCACCGAATTCAGCAAGTAGACCGGCTTCTGGCGGACGAGTTCGTTGAGGATGCGCACGCATCCGTCGAAGTCGGTGCGGAGTTGGCAGGTGAGGGCTCCGTAGTCGAGCGATTGCGAGAGCTTGCCCCAGGAAATTTTTCCATCCGGGATCAGCACCATGCTGCACATATTGCCGCGCGCGGCATATGCGGCCATGGAAGCTGAAGTGTTGCCGGTGGAGGCACAGGCAACCCAGCGGAATCCGCCCTGGTGCGCGGACGAGGCAGCGACCGTCATGCCTGTGTCTTTGAACGACGCGGTCGGGTTCATGCCCTGGTGCTTGGCGTGGAGATTCTCGACACCGACAGCGCGCGAGCAACGCGGCATGTGGTACAGCGGCGTGTTGCCTTCGCGCAGCGTGATGACATGTTTTTCGGGATTTGGAATGCGCGGAAGTAGTTCGCGGAACCGCCAGACTCCGCTCTGGTCGAGCGCATCGCGTGAGGTGCGGCGGTTGAGCCAGCGAGACTTCAGTGCCACAGGGTCGAAGGCGGGCGGGTCGGAGGTCCATCCGGGGAAAAAGAATTCCAGCAAATCGCCGCAAGCGGTGCAACGGAAATCCTGGCCGACGGAATCGGGTGTGGCACCGCAAGCGATGCAGCGTAGGCGGGAAACGGTCTCGTCGGTTCTGATGATTGACAAGGGCTATGATCCGGTGGAGGCGGCGACTGAACAGGCTACGCAAAAGCTCACGCTTCGTATCAGGGTATCGCTTCAGCGATACCGTAAGTTCTTCGAAATCAGATGCCCCTTTAGGGGCCTATCGACATTCGACTCTTTCCGCAGCCTGTAAAAGCGCATCACCCATAAACATGATACGGCACGCCAACGCTGAGCCCTATACACACCTACCGCAAATAAGCGTCGGTCTTATTGATCCAGTCGGCGCGGGGCGGGTTGAAGATATCGAGATCGACGGTATCCGCGAGGGCCTCGGCCCAGTGTGGCATGTTGGGCGGGATCGTCAGGACCTCGCCGGCATTCACCACAATCACTTTGCCGTCGATCCCGAATTTCAGCGCGCCCTCCAGCACATAGGTAATCTGCTCGTTGTGGTGGCTGTGTTCGGGCACAAGACATCCTTTCTTGAGCAGCACGCGAGCGAGCATGACGTTCTGCCCGACAATGAAGTGGCGGCCAAGCAACGGGTTCAAGGCTTCGACCTCGACCGAACTCCACGGGATGTGGCGCAACTCAGCCTTGAGTGGCTTGCTTTCCCGGACGGTGCCTTTGAGTGCGACTCTGCTTGCTGGGCGCGTCGTTTTCGTCGTTTTTCTGGTTGCGGATTTTTTCCGGGCGATTGTTTTCAGTTTTTTCTTTTTCATACGAAAGTCTCTATGAAGATGAACGATACTACAAACCTTTATACAGGCCGCCATCAACAAGGATGGTCTGGCCCGTGATATAGGAAGCGCGCTCGCTGGCCAGCCAGACAATAGTGTCGGCAAGTTCGCGCGGTTCGCCCAGTCGCTTCACCGCAGTGTCCGCGGCCCAGCCTTCGAATATTTCTTTCTCGGTCTTGCCGAGCCCCGCCGAGCGCGCGTGCGCGAGTTCCTTCAGGCGGTCGGTCGCCGTAAAGCCCGGACCGACATTATTGACGAGGATGCCGTCTTTACCGAACTCGTTAGCGAGACTCTTGACAAGTCCAACAACCGCGGCACGCACGGCATTCGAATAAACAAGGTCGGCCACAGGCTGCTTGGTGGTGATCGAGGTGATGGTGATGATGCGTCCCCAGCTTTTCCTTTGCATGTGCGGGATAACCTGGTGCGCGAAGTAGACCGTGCTCATGAAGTTCAGGTCGATGGCGCGTCTCCACTCGTCGACCGTCGTAGCGAGAAAACCCTTGGCGGGAGGGCCTCCGGCGTTGGTCACGCAGATATCGGCGCTACCAAATTTCTGAACCACGGCACTAACGAAATCGCGGACAGCCCCTGCATCGGTGACATCGAACGCCTCGGCAAGAACTTCCGTCTTGTGCTGGCTGCGAATCTTTTCGGCGACGGCGTTGAGCGCTTCCCGGTTGCGCGCGCAGATGGCCAGACGGCACCCTTCGGCAGCAAAGGCCTGGGCAGCGGCTCGCCCGATTCCCTGGCTGGACGCGGCGACAATGGCGACGCGGTTTCTGAGTCCGGTTTCCATAGCCGCGTCATTATAATGGACAACATGGGAGCCGCTCGTTATATATGGATTCACGATTCGTTGAGGCCCGCCAGTGAAGGCGTGGTCCCATTCGTCAGCGCCGCCGTGCAGTACGGCTTTAGCGTGTTTGAGGGCATTCGCTGCTACTCGACTGATCGAGGACCGGCTGTGTTCCGGCTTAACGAACACGTCGAACGCCTGATGGATTCCGCTCACATCGTGGGCTTTCGCGATCTGCCCGTTACCGCCGAGCTTGTGAAGACGGCCATCAACCAGACGATTGCGGCGAACGAATTTTCGTCGTGCTACATCCGTCCGATGATTTACCTTGACGGCGCGATGAGCCTGACTGTCGAAGCCGGAGAACCACGCTTCGTGGTCGCGGTGTGGGAATGGAAGACTTTTCTGGGAGCCGAAGCGAAGGAACGGGGCATCCGTGCGAATGTTGCGTCGTTCACGCGGCTGCATCCGAACATCATGATGACTAAGGCCAAGGTGTCGGGAAATTATGTGAGCTCGATTCTGGCCAAGACCGAGTCACAACGCGCCGGATTCGATGAAGCGATCATGCTGGGTCCCGATGGATACGTGGCGGAGTGCACTGGCGAAAACCTTTTCCTCGTTCGTAATAACATCATCTACACCACTTCGCGGGCGGGGATTCTCGAAGGCATTACTCGCGACACTCTGATCACGCTGGCTCGGGATTTGGGCTACTCCGTGATCGAGGAGCCCATCTCGCGCGATCAGCTTTATATTGCTGACGAAGTTTTTGTGTGCGGCACGGCAGCGGAAGTCATCGGTCTGCGCGAAATTGATTTTCGCGTCATCGGCGATGGCAAGGCTGGTCCTGTAACCCGCGCCTTGCAGCAGGAGTTCGACAAACTGGTGAGCGGCCGGCACGCTCGCTCGGCACAGTGGTTGGCACCGGTCCCCGCGCTGAATGCGGCAGCGGTACGAAGCTAGGGAATTTCGAGTAGAGACGGGGCTTGCCCCGTCTCCTCTGGACGCGGCGGGAGACGCGGCGAGCCGTGTCTCTACAGGAGATTCGAAATGAAGAAGCATCAATTCCATCAGGAAACCGAGGCTGTACACGGCGGTACCAGCCTCGCCAAGAAAAACGGTCCGCTCTCCACGCCGATCTATCAGACTTCCACCTTCGAAGTAACCGACATGCAGGAGCAGGTACGCGCCACTCCAACTGACAGCTACTACACGCGCTACGGCAATCCCACGAATACCGCCGCCGAAAATGCCATCGCCGAACTCGAAGGCACGGATGCGGCGCTGCTGTTCTCCTCGGGCATGGCCGCGATCACCACTTCGATTCTTTCGCTGGTGAAGGCGGGCGACCATATCGTGGCGCAGCGCGACATTTATGGCGGAGTCATCAGATTCCTTTCGCAGTGGTTGCCGAAGCTGGGAATCGAAACGACGTTCGTCGACACCAATGACATCGAGCAGCACGAGCGCGCGATCCGGCCCAACACAAAGATCCTGCACATCGAGTCGCCGACGAATCCGACGGTGCGGGTTGTCGATCTGGAACAAATTACAGCGCTGGCACGCAAGCACGGCCTGATCTCGACCATCGATTCGACTTTTGCCACGCCGATTAATTGCCGTCCGGCGGAGTGGGGCATCGATCTGGTGCTGCATTCTGGCACGAAATATTTTGGCGGACATGCCGACATTATGTGCGGCATCGCCACCGGACGACGCGAGTTGATCGAGCAGATCCGTCACCTGCGCACCACGCTCGGCTGCTGCATGGATCCGCACGCGGCGTTTCTCTTGCTGCGCGGGATCAAGACGCTGGCCGTCCGGGTCGAGCGCCAGAACGAAAACGCACTGCGGATTGCCGAGTTCCTGAGCCAGCATCCCAAGGTAACGCGAGTGCATTATCCGCTGCTGAAGAAACATCCTGACTACGCGATCGCAAAGAAACAAATGGCAGGCGCGGGCGGCGTCCTAAGCTTCGAGGTGGAAGGCAGCGGCGCCGACGCGTGCCGCGTGGCCGAGGCGCTGAGTCTATTTACCCTGGCGCCAAGCCTCGGCGGAGTGGATTCGCTGGTGACCATCCCGGTGCTCACCTCGCACTATCTGATCGATCCGGAGCTGCTGAAAAAGATGGGCGTGACTGAGCAGATGATCCGCCTGTCAGTCGGCGTTGAGCATGTCGAGGATCTGATTGCCGATCTGGAGAAGGGACTAGCGGTGCTCAGGCGGGCACGGAACGAGGCGGTGGTGGCGGACTAAGAGATGCGCGCGGGGCGTCGCAAAAGAAAATCCTGGCTCGTTCGGAGCCAGGATTTTTGTTTGCACGAATGCTCCCGCTAGAAGATGAGCTTCAGACCGAGTTGCAGGTGGCGTTCGAGGTGGGTTGCCCCTGGACGCAGAAGGCCTCCCCCGAGGCAGAGGGGATCATTGGGCGTATTGTTCGGCCCCGAGTAGCACCCGACGCCGTTAGCGTAGCTGGTGAGGCCGCTGTTGCTCGCAGCAGAACCCCCGTCGCCGTAGACGTAACCCCATTCGGTATGATTGAAAACGTTGAAGGCCTCCGCACGAAATTCCAACGACACACTCTCATGGATGGGGAAGTGCTTGAAGAGCGCCATGTCGAAGTTGGTTTGACGCGGATTGCGAACAATGTTTCTTCCCGCAGTGCCGAATGTCAGGCCACGCGGAGCCGCGAATGCCCCGGGATTGTAAAGCAGCGGTCCGAAACCGCCGCCGGCGCCTGAATCCGGAATTCTGGTGTTGGGATTCCCGATAAGATCAGGTCTTGAACCAGCGCTAGCCGTTCCATCGGCCACGCCGGCATTGTCTCCCGGAACGACTCCGTCGCCGCTGTTCGTAACGCTAAAAGGTCCCCCAGTCTGAACCAGAGTAATACCCGACCATTGCCAACCGCCAAGCAGGGTATGCGTCAGTCCTGACCCTTTGAAGAAGGGCAGGTCGTAAACGTAACTCAGGCTGAAAACATGACGCTGGTCGAAGTTCGAACTGGCGCGGTTCGCAGCCAGATTGTAGGAGTCGACAAAACTGGTATCTCCCGCAGAGGAAGCATCGTCAATGGAGTGGCTATAAGTATAGGCGGCACTGAGTTGGAGTGAGCCAACACTTCTGCGCGCCGAAAGCTGCAGGGCGTGGTAAATGGAAGAGGATGCGTTCTCCTGCCGCCGTATGTCGCCATAGCCTAGGAATGGCCGGAAGAAGTTCGGATCGTTGCCGCAGGCGACATACATGTTGACGCCGATCGTGCCGGGGGTCTGATCGCCGGGAACAGCGTCCGGATTGTAGCCGGGGACTGCCGGGCCACCTAGTCCAGCTGTTCCCGCGGCGCAATCGCCGAGATAACCGCTGACCGGATCGGCGCCGGCGAATGGCTGATTCGGTCCGTAGGGATTCTGATCCTGCTGGAATTGCGGAATTTGGTTTAGATCCCGCCGTCGCCCCAAATGTGTCCCCTTGCTGCCAACATAAGAGACGATACCAACCACGTGCGCAGGCAGTTCGCGCTCGACGTCGAGATGAAACTGCTGGACGTAGGGCCAGATCTGCCTTTGTGGAATCGAGACTACGCTCTGGGGGAACTGCGCGCCGAACGCGCCTACCTGGGTATAGCCAGAAGTCTGGATCGTATCGTTCGCGTTGAAGGTTGTGGGGATGTTGCTCTGGGCGGGGTTCTGCACCAGTGGCGGCGAGCCTTCGAGCGCGGTTGCAACAGCCTCATTGCCATTTGTGTGTTCGAAGAAGATGCCGTATCCGCCTCGGATCGCAGTCTTGCCGTTGCCGAAAACATCCCAGGCAAAACCAACGCGCGGAGCGGGGTTGAACAAGTGTCCCTTAGCGCAGCCCGTGGGAATGCCAGCTGTACCGCACAGAACCAGGCCATTGTTTGGATTGGTGGCCACCGTACCGTCGGGATTTAAGGTAGTTGCCCCCTGGACGTACTTCGTCGGGTCGAAGTTCCCCGCCTGATGCAGGTTCTCGTAGATGGTGCCGAACAGGCTGATTCGTAGCCCCAGATTCAGCGTCAGACGCGGCGTCACATGCCAGTCATCCTGGAAATAGGGTTCGAAGATTTTGTAGCGCAGGTAGTATTTGGGCTGTCCACTGGCCTGCTGAAAGCTGCTGATGTTTCCGGTCAACATATCCGCGAAGGCGTTACCGGTAGTGCCGGAAAGACCAATATCGAAGTTGGCAAAGCCGTTGATCGAAGGTGTGAACTGGGGCAGTTCGTTCTTCTGCGAGGCGACGAAATAACCGCCAAACACCAGATTGTGTTTGCCGATAATCTTGGAGACGTTATCGCGGTAGGTGTAGTTGGGATTCGAATTTACCGGCCCTTGGGGAACCCAGCCTGGATCCTCGCCTAGCCCGCCAAAAATGCCTCCGTTGAGCTGGATGCCGGGCAATCTGCCAGCGTTATTCGGAAACAAACCAATATTGTAGCCAGGGGGCCGCTGCCAAGGCCCTATGTTCTGAGTTGTAATGTGATTGGTGGAATAGCTGGCAACGAACTCGTTGAGCAGGGTGGGAGTGACCGTGGCGGTGAGGCGGGCCACCAGACTTGTGGACGGCTGTCCAAAGGAAGTCTGAATCGACGGGTAGGTTGTGGCGTTGGTCCAAAGAGGTGTCGGATAAACCTGGTTCCATGAGTCATGAATGTAACGGACTGAGGCATGGAGCTTGGAATTAATGTTGTGGTCGATGCGGAACAATTCTTCCCGCCAGTCGGTCGGAGTCGGTACGGCTTTGTTGAATGCCCAACTTCCGGGCGAGCCAGTAGTTGGCAGCGGAAACTGCGGCAGTAGTGGAATCGCATTCGGATCTATCGGTACAAGATTGTTGGTAAACGGGTTGCCAGTCGCTGGATTGATCGGGCAGTCGGAACCCGGGCACAACTCGCTGAAGTCCCCAACCGCCGCCTGCGCTTGCGTGCAATCAACGCCCAAGCCCCGCTCGGCACATGAGGGAACGGGAACGTTGAAGAGTGTCGAGAGGCGGTTGCGTCGCCACTCCTCGGAGAAGAAGAAGAAGGTCTTGCTCCGATCCTGGTTATAAACATTGGGAATGAAGACGGGCCCGCCGATGGTGTATCCGAAATCGTTTTTCTTGTAAGGAGTAACACTGGAAGCGAAATAGTTGCGGGCATTGAAGGCCTGGTTGCGGACAAATTCGTAGGCGACGCCATGGAAAGAGCGCGTGCCGGACTTCGTCTCGACCTCAACCGTGCCAGAGCTGTTTCTGCCATACTGCGCGCCATAGTTGGAAGACAGGACACGCACTTCGGCAATGGCGTCGACACTGGGAAAGGTCAGCAGGGTGGTATTACTCCCGTCATCCATGTTGTTGCCGCCATCAACCTCCCAGTTGTTGTATTCCGTGCGGCCCCCGTTGACGCTGTAGACGACGGAATCCAGCCCGCCGGTCGGTTCGTCGTTTCCTGATTGATTGGTTGCTCCGGGCGTCAGTGAGAGGAGTTGGGTGTAGTTACGCCCGTTCAGCTCGAGCTGCGTCATCTGCCTGCCCGTAACCGTGCCCGCTAGTTCCGAGGTTTCGGTTTCGACCTGATTCAACTGCTCGCCCTGCACGAGGACCTCAGTGGCGATGTTTCCCACGGCGAGGGCTGCATCCACACGAGCCCTCTGCCCGACGCGCAATACGATTCCATCGCCTTTGAAAGTCTTGAAACCCTTCGCGCTAATGACGAGGTTGTAAGTGCCGCCGGGCAAACCGGCGGCTAAATAATCACCATCGGAGTTGGTGGTGGTCGCCCGCTCGATGCCGCCCGCGGTGCCACTGATTTTTACGTCGGCCCCTTGAATCACCGCTCCGGTGTTGTCACGGACGGTGCCGGTGATCGCACCGGTGTCCTGGGCGTGAAGATTGGTTGCCACGAACACTGCCAACAGCACCACGATTCCACAGAAGAGACGGTTTCTCATTGTTAACTCCTCGGATAACTCCTCGCCGATTCGACACAGAACAAATGCCAGACGCTTCTCAGGGAGACGCTCTCACCAAAGAGTTGTCTGGGGCTCCCAATCAGAACCTGTTGGCGCCGGGCCCATGCGTTTCATCCTGCCGGCACTTTCAGCGTTCATCTTCAAAAACGGTCAAATGCCTTTATTAAAACGTATCAATACTGCGTCAGGTGTCTCTATCTGTCAAGAGAAAATGCGTGGCAGAAAAAAGTAACGCTATCCCGTCTCTACACGAATTCATAGTTTTTCCGCGGCCTGTGAAGCCGGCCCCACGCAAGCCGGAGTTTGAAGCCAGCTGTGCCTGGCGGCACTACTTTACGTTGCCCGTGGATTCGCGCACGATCAGCTCGGGAACGATTCTGCGGTGAATGGTGCGGATCGGTTTTTTTTCCAGACCGGCGTTGATGGCTTCGAGCACGAGCGTCGCTGCGGCCGTTCCCATAATTTCCATGGGCTGGCGCACGGTGGTCAGCGCCGGAGAATAGATCGCGGCCGGCGAGACGTCGTCAAAGCCCACCACCGAGCATTGATCGGGCACACGAATCCCCGCCTTCGCTAATGCACGAATAGCGCCAAAGGCAGTCATGTCGTCAAAGGCCATCAGCGCGGTGAAGGGACGGCGGCGGTGCAGCAATTCCTCC
>Ga0193751_1001134_pt1 | contig 17674 bp, 17 predicted proteins | sample L1c2metaG_FD_143050 | JGI IMG/M metagenome (GOLD analysis project Ga0193751, IMG submission 143050) | Soil microbial communities from a riparian zone of the East river system, Colorado, United States - L1c2 | ecosystem: Environmental > Terrestrial > Soil > Riparian zone | place: USA: East River... | reverse complement strand
TCGGTTTCGCCAAAATAGGCCCCTCGATCCGACTGGCAGCCTAACGCGGGATTGGGTGGTGGAACACTCCGAAAATCGAGTTGAACCGGCAGTGCCGGACGAGGCGTCCATGTCCGAAGTGGGTCAATCGCGTCATTTTGGACGAGCGCCCACGACTTCCGGTCTTCCCCGATTAGCAGACATTCTCAGGGTCAGTGAGCATGTCTCAAAGGTGCCACAAGCGGTCATTTCTCAGCAGGTCACTTAACTAGACGGTGGCATCCGATGACGGTGAAGCGGGCGATCGCGGCGACCGCCTGACGCATTGCTGACGTAAAAAAAACTGGCCGCAGGGGCCGGGCTGAACCAAAGTCTGTTGCGCGAGAGGAGAAAACTACCCTTCGCGTGGCGGCGGCTAGACCACCTCGGCGAGCGGTTTTCAATTGTAGAAGAACTAGGGCCGCCGCAGGATCGCGGACGGGGCGACGGCACCGCGGTTCGTCTGTCAGCCCCCGGGGCCGTCCCTCATGATGTAGCCCATCAGGTCGCCCACGTTGTGCTCCAAATCCCGGATGATGTCCTTGACGACGTCTCCGATCGAGATCACGCCCATAACCTTGCCCGCGTCCAGCACTGGCAGATGGCGAAAACCGCGCGCAGCCATCATTGCCATACAGCCTTCCAGCGGATCGTCCGGCTTGACCGTCACCGGGTTGCCCGTCATCACTTGGCCCACCGGCGTCTGCTTCGCATCGAGCCCGGGCAGCAGCACTTTGATGGCACAGTCACCCTGGGTCACGATACCGACCAGCACGTCGTCGTCGATTACCAGCACCGACCGGACCCGGTTTTCGCGCATCTGGCGCAGGGCTTCGACGACCATGTCGCCGGAACGAACATGGATCAGGGCGCCACTCTTCTGGGCCAGAGCGCTTTTTACTGTGCTCATCGATCTCCTCTCGTGGGCCCTGTCCTACCCCGTCTTGATGGCCCGCATTGAAGGTTAGTCAAAATATCTTGCCTTGTCAGCACCGCACCGATGTCGCCGGCGAAGCCTGCCACCGATCCCGACAGCGGGATTTTCACCGCCTCGATGGCGTAGCCCTGCAGCACCTTCTCCAGCTCGAAGCCGCTGCCCTTCCGTTTCGATGGATGTGCCACGTCTATTTCCCTCACCGAGGCAGCAGGTCTTGTTTCGGGATCGGCCTGTAACACCAACCCGTAAACCCAGTCAGGCGCCTCGGCAAAATGGAAGTAATCAAGCGGTTCGGCGACAAGGTATTCGCCCGCGACGTTTCTGCCTCCGTCGCCGGTGCTGACAGAAGGCGCCATGACCGCCTTGGGTCAATCGCGCCGGTTTGACCCTCTGCCAGCCACTTCCGGTCTACCCCGATAAACAGACATCTTCAGACCCGGTCGGCATGTCTCAAACGTGCCACAACCGGACTCATGCACCGCAGCAAACGGCTTCTCTACTCGATCACCTCATCGGCGCGCTGTTGGAGCAGCGCCGGCACGTCGAGACCGAGCGCCTTGGCGGTCTTGAGATTGATCACCAGTTCGAACTTGACTGGCATCTGGACCGGAAGCTCGCTCGGCTTCGCGCCGTTGAGGATGCGGTCGACATAGGTCGCCGCTCGTCGAAAATTATCGTTCAGGTTAGCGCCGTAGGACAGCAGGCCGCCGACTTCGGCGAAGTAACGCCACGGATAGATGGCAGGGAGACGGTAGCGAGCCGCCAGCGATGTGATCTCTACGCGATACGCGCCCGTGAAGGCGTCCGGCATCACGATCAGGCCGCTGTTCGGCTCGCGAGCCTGTGCAGCAATGACGGATTCGAACTCGGAGCTGTCGTGAACAGGCGCTGCAACCGCCTCCACTGCGAGTGACGCTGCGGCGGCTTTGAAGGTGTTCAGGTAAAATTCGGCATACGTCGCCGTTGCCGGGTTGAGCAGGAACGCGACCCGATTGAGGCGCGGCGCAATCTCCTTGAGCAGCTCCAGCCACTTTCCGCCCAGCGAGCCCTCGACAGTGGCGAAACCGGTGACGTTGCCACCGGGTCGCGGCAAGCTAGCTACGAAGCCGCTGCCGATCGGATCGCCGACAGTCGCGAAAACGACGGGGATGGTGCGCGTTTGTTGCAGCAGTGCGGTCGTGGTGGGTGTGGTGCTCGCAAGAATGACGTCGGGCCGTAGGGCAACGAGTTCGCTCGCGAACGGTTGCATCGCCGCCGCGTCGGTAGGTGTCGCCCAGCGAGTGTCGATCCGAATGTTGTGGCCCTCCATCCACCCGAGCTTCTGGAGTCCGCCCCGGAACGCTGCGATCTGGGTCTGCGCTTCCGAGTCGCTCTCAGCGTAGCCCATCAGCACCCCGATCAGCCGCATCCGGTCCGGCTGCTGTGCGCGCGCGTATAACGGCCACGCAGCAGCCGCACCGCCAATGAACCCGATGAACTCGCGCCGTTTCAATGCAGCCCCCAATAGTCGGGTGTCGCGCCACTGAAACTAGCACCATTGAGGGTCTGGTGTCAGGGCAACCGATGTCGGTATCGGGTCATCTTCAGACCTCGGGTCTCCTTCAAGCCCAGGTCCGTTCGTCCCTCAACAACGGACATGTCACGACTGCACCGCCATGTCGGTTTCGTGCCAAACTCGGAAGTCGCGTTGCTTACTCGATCACTCGTCGGCGCGGAACGCAGGAACGGCAAAACGGCGCGGCCGAGCGAACGGCGCGCGGATCATGAACGTATCGCAAAGGGCGGGTAGTTCTTCAAACGCATTTCTTCGGGTCCGCTGTAGCGGTGATACTGAATTCGCTGCATTAAAGTCTCTCGGCCGATCAGGCCGCCCCTCGTTTTTCAGGCAGCCTTCAGGGCCGAGACGTCGGTCAGAGCGGTTTCGAGTGCGAGCTTGCGCTGTTCGGGGCCGAGGCCAACGCCTTCAGCACGTATGAACGCGGCGTCGCTGATGCCGATGAACCCGAAGAAACTCGTCAGGAATGTTTCCTGATGATCCATAAATGCCATCGGAGACGAGGCGGTGTAGAATCCACCACGGGTTGAGGCGATGATCAGCTTCTTACCGCCCGCGAGACCCTGCACGCCGGTTGCGGTGTACTTGAACGTCTTGCCGGGCGAGGCAAGGCAATCAATCCAGGCCTTTAACTGGCTCGGAATCCCGAAATTGTACATTGGAGCGCCGAGCACGACGATGTCGGCCGCGAGGAACTCGTCGAGCACGACGTTGGTTTCGGCGAATTCAGCCTGCGTCGATGCATCGACCTTGGCGCCAGCCTGCACTGCGGCGGCCACCGTTTCGACGATGTGGCCGGCCAGCGCTCCGGCCTCATACAGCGCCTTCATCTTGGCGAATAGGATGGTGGGCGACTGGTGCGGGACGGGTGCTATCGCCAGATCGCGATAGGTGATTTCGAGACCCGGTGTGGTCTGCTTCAGGCGGGCGACAATATTCGCCGTAAGTTGCCGGCTGACCGACTGATCGCCGGATATGCTGGAATTGATGTGTAAGAGCTTCATATTTGGTCTCCTTGATACCTGCGGGTGCGGGCGCGACATCAGTCAGAGCCGCTTACGGAACAACCGCTAGGAACATTTTGTTCGTTGCTCTAAGATGCATCCTGGCGAAAACTGCACAAGGAGGCACTATTTTGAGCGATACGCACATCGATGTGTGCGAAGGGGGCCACTCCCCCGAGGAGCGCCGCGCGTTCGCGGACATATTGGCGCATATCGGCGACAAGTGGACCGTGCTGGTGGTCGGCGTGCTCGCGCATGGACCGATGCGTTACAGCCAGATCTTCAAGCTGGTCGAGGGTATCTCGCAACGCATGCTGACGCTGACGCTAAAGAGCCTGGAGCGCGATGGCCTTGTCACGCGAACGGTTTACCCGACCAATCCGCCACGGGTGGATTATGAGCTGACCGAACGCGGAAAAACGCTGATTGTGCCCTTGCACTTGCTCTGGACGTGGGCTCAGGCCAATCGCACTGCAATCGAGGGTACCCGCCGCGACTTCGATCAACAGCGCAGCAAGGATGGGGCAGCTGCCTGATTGGCGTGACGCATGGTTCACCTAGATCGGAAGATTTCGATCATCGACAAGGCATCAGCGAGACGCCGATGCAGACGGATCATTTTCAGCCATGATCGAAAATTTTATACCCTCTTGCCGGAAGCCGCTGCGATCAAACAATATAGTGCGGGATGCTTCTATCTCCCCGGCGCGAGTTCCCCGACGTGGGACAAGGCGCACTACTTCATGGGATCATACGGCGGCATTAAAAACCGGGTAGCGCGGACGAAAAAGCCCTATATATTCGAATTAAAATACAACGGTCGTTTCATACCCAAGGTGATCCCATGACGACAAACCTATCGTTATCGGCGGCCATGAAAGCTAATTGAATAGAAGACTTCATCGCACAAGAAGAAAGATGGGGCGTTGGCCCCGCGCATTCTAAAGAATTAGATATGGCGATAAAGCTAGGGTCCCGATGGACGATCTCCTATCAAGATGGTGTTATTTTACGCGAGCAATTGTTCGACCAGTGCTTCGATCCGGGGGGCTATGCCAAGATCGATCAATGCGTCGCGGACTAACTTTCGAGCGCGCTGAAATTTCACAATTTTAGAGCTTAAGCCCTAGAAGCTTGAATACCCGCTTGCTGATCTTGGCTTGCGCCGCCTTCATGCCCGGCCCATTCTGCAAGATCAGCGTCGCGATGTACTTTTGGCTGATCCCCTGCGGCGCGTGGCCCATGAGATAGTGCGTGATCAGTTCGTCGATTTCCAGATCAGCGCAGATCGTTCGATAGGTATGTCGCAACGCTTGGCCCTTCATAGGCAAGCCAGCGTCGCGGTAGTCGATATAACTGAGCCCGGGGAATACTAGCTCGGCTCCCTCCTTCGCCGCGTCGCGGGCCATCCTAAGAGCGCCTGCGATCTCTTCTGAAAAAGGCAAAACGATATCGCGGCTGGCCTTGGCGTTGGGGATCGTGAAGCTTTGCTCGTTGTCGTGCACGTCGATCCAGCGCAACCGCGCGGCTTCGCCCGGCCTACAGCCTGACAATAGACAGAACAGATGATATGCGCGCCTGACCGGGCTTTCGATCTCAGACCACGCCGCGCGCCAGCGAGGGAAGTCAGCGAACGCTAGAGCCTTCTGGGATGGCTTCTCGACATTCATCACGACGGCAGACGTTGGCAGAGCCACGGGCAGCGATCTATTCAAACGAGAGGCATGTCGGTAGCAGGCGCGCATAGTCTGCACGCAACGGTTCGCCGTAGTCGGTCCCGCGTCTTTGGTGACCTTCGCATGCCAATCGCGGACAGCGGCTGGCGAGCCCGACATCTCCGCCAGTGGCCACTTGCCCCAGTACGGTATCAGATACAGCCGCGACAACGAGCGCACCTTCCCCGCCCAACGAGCCGGTTTGCCGCGCCGCTCCGATTGGCGCTCCAGATGGCTGATGTATTCATCCATAGCGGCCCCGAATTTGGCGGCCTTCCGTTTCCCGGGCTCGACACGCCCGGCAGCGATCCGCCCGGCGATGACCTTGGCGGCCTTGCGCGCCGCTGCAAGGTTCATGTCCGGCAGATGGCCTAGGCGCTCCGACGTGACGATGCGCCCGCCGTGTAGTCGCCGCTCGTTATAGAAATGCCATGTCTTACGCTTTAGTCCGACCCGCAGATGCAGCCCGGCTGTACTCGCATCCGCGATGATGTAGGCCTGATCTGTATCCCAAAGATTGAGCATGCGAACGCGACCTTCGGTCAGCTTCTCTGTCTTCGTGATGGTCGGCATTTTCTACCCGGCATTTTCCCGGCGTTTGCGAAACGATGGGGGTTGAATTCGGCGCAGGGCCACGATCCCGGATCGGGAGGAAACCCCTTGTTTGCAGGCATAACATTGCCGAATGTGCTTAACAATGGATTACCGGAAACCCCCGAAAAAAGACGCCGCGTCTGACCGGGGCCGCACTTTTTTGTCATATCCCCAATTGCGTCGAACATAACCCGCGCCTTGCGCCCCACCGGCGTGCGTTCCAACATATATTTCCCTCGGAACAGCTTCCCACAGGATTGATCGATGCAAATTCGCAACCTCGGCGGCTCGGGCCTGCGCGTTTCCGCCGTCGGCCTTGGCTGCAACAATTTCGGCCAGCGCACCGACCTCGAAACTTCGCGCAAGGTGATCCATAAGGCGATCGACCTCGGCGTCACGCTGTTCGATACCGCCGATATCTATGCCGGCATGGGCGGTTCGGAGACGGTGCTCGGAGAGGTGCTCGGCGACCGCCGCAAGGACATTGTGCTGGCGACGAAATTCTCCAAGCCGATGGCGAGCGACGGCAGCAAGCAAGGCGCGTCGCGGCGCTACATCATGTCCGCCGTCGAGGCCAGCCTGAGGCGGCTGAAGACCGATTACATCGATCTCTATCAGCAGCACGACTATGATCCGCTGACGCCGATCGAAGAAACCCTGCGGGCTCTCGACGACCTGATCCGGCAAGGCAAGGTGCGCTACCTCGGCAATTCGAACTTTCCGGCCTGGCGCATCGCGGAAGCCGAGTACGTCGCGCGCGCGATCAACGTCAATCATTTCGTCTCCTGCCAGGACGAGTACAGCCTGGTGGTGCGCGACATCGAGAAGGATCTGCTGCCGGCGGCGCGGCAATATAATCTCGGACTGTTGCCGTTCTTCCCGCTCGCCAGCGGACTGCTCACCGGCAAATACCAGCGCGGCTCGGTCCCGCCGGAGGATACGCGCTTCAATAAATCCCCCGCGCTGCGCGATCGTTACGTTACGCCGCGCAACGAGGACCTGGTCGAGAAGCTGCAGGCCTTCGCGCACGCGCGCGGCCACAGCATGCTCGACCTGGCAATCTCGTGGCTGGCGTCGCGGCCGCAGGTGGGAAGCGTCATCGCCGGCGCCACCCGCGTCGAGCAGGTCGAGCAGAACGTGAAAGCGATCGAGTGGGCGCTGAGCGCCGAGGAGCTTTCCGAGATCGATCGGATGACGACGGGGTAGTTCGGTCGCAGCATCCACATCGTCGTCCCGGCGAACGCCGGGACCCATGCGCCGCCGAATGCTTAGGCTAGCCTCTAAGGCTGGCGGTGTACTATTTCTGCTCGCCGTCCGATTGCAAAGTGCTAGGCTTTAGACGTCGCACAAGACGCGGTCCTTACGGGGGATACATGAAACGACGAGAATTCCTCAGGCTTGTCGGCGGCGGCGCGGCAACCTGGCCGCTTGCAGCGCGCGCGCAGCAGTCGGCAGTCCCCGTGGTCGGGGTCGTCAGCGGCCAGTCGCCTGGCATCGACGGGCGCAATGCGGCCTCGTTCCGCAAAGGCCTCCGCGAAACCGGTTATGTCGACGGCGAAAACGTGAAGGTCGAGTACCACTGGCTGGAGGGCCAATACGATCGCCTACCGGCATTGATGACCGATCTGGTCCGCCGGCAAGTGGCCGTCATTGTCGCGACTGGCAACGTCGCCTCTCTCGCAGCCAAGACCGCGACCACGACTGTTCCGATCGTGTTCGCCGCCGGCGAGGACCCGGTCAAGCTTGGCCTTGTCGCCAGCCTCGCCAGGCCTGGCGGCAACGCGACCGGCATCAATTTTTTCGTTGGCGAACTGGGAGCCAAGCGGCTGCGTCTCCTGCATGACCTGGTGCCCAAGGCTGTTCGTGTCGCCGTCCTTGTCAATCGGAACAACGCCTCGAGCGTCGAGGCCACATTACGCGCGGTGCAGGAAGCCGCCCCGACCATGGGGCTGCAAACCCGGATATTCAACGCGACGACGACCGGCGAAATCGATGCCGCCTTTGCCAGCTTTGCGCACGAGCGTCCCGATATCCTTTTCGTCGCGCCCGATGCATTCTTCGTCAGCCGCTTCGCGCAATTTAGCGCGCTGGCTGCCCGCGACAGGATTCCGGCGACTTACTCGCTGCGTGATTTTGTGGCAGCCGGCGGGCTGATGAGCTATGGAACCGACTTCGCGGACGCGTTTCATCACGTTGGTGTTTATACCGGCCGCATCCTCAAAGGCGCGAAGCCCGCCGACCTGCCGGTGATGCAGTCGACCAAATTCGAGTTCGTCATCAATCTTCAAACGGCGCGAGCGCTCGGCATCGAGGTGCCGCCAGGGCTGCTCTCCATCGCCGACGAGGTGATTGAATGAAGCGGCGGGAGTTCATCGCCGCTCGCGGCAGGAGCGCCACCCGCGTCGAGTAGAACGTCAAGGCGATCGAGTGGGCGCTGAGCGCCGAGGAGCTTTCCGAGATCGATCGGGTGACGCAGGGGCCCTCTCCCCGTTCTTTTTGTATGGACCGGCGACATCGAGGACAGTTTTGGTGACGCGTTCGGGGACATTGAGGGCACATTAGAGTGTGCTTCCGCCCGCCGGCAATCCGCGGTAGAGTGGCACGGTCCATTATTGGGGTTTTAAGAGGCGCGACGTTTTTGGAACGGAATTTATTCAGAAAGCCAATTATTTGAACAATGGCCAAACATTACAAAACCTACGGTCGGAAGTACGCAAAGGTCGCTTTCGTCTTCGTTTGCCACCTCGGCTTGATCGCCCTGAGCGTGAGTGGGATCTACGGGTTGGAGCTACTGTTTCATAGCTATTGGAAGACCACTGAGCCGCTTCTCTTTGACCGTGTCCCTTTAAAATACCCATTTCAGTTCATAGATTTGGTGTTAATCTTGCTGTTCGGATACCGGGGCTTTCGTGAGATAAACGAGATCCTGAGGGGTTGACGATGATCAGACTTTTTATGACGCCATCCCCAGACGAGCTCTTCTCCCACCCCCTCCGATGGGCTGGAAGACATTTGGCCTTCTATGCTGCGGCTTCTGTTGTAGCGGGCTCATTATTCGTGGCAGGCGCAGGCGTGTATTCGTATTTCACTCCGCCGCTAAAGCCGTCCGCTGTTACTCCGGAGCCCGCTAAATTAATTCAGCCGCCCGTCACCCATCCTGAGCCGGCTCCCTCGGGCCCGCTTGTTTCTGAGACGTCCTCGGGGACAGTCCCAGACGGTTCTCCGATTTCGGTCAGCAAGACGATCGGCGCGAACGTGGTAGATTGGAAGAATATTACTGTCGGTCAGATCAAAGATGTCACCATCAACCCTTCCGGAAAGGCATCTGTAACGATCAAAAGGACAAACGGAGCGGCCGTGACTGCTCCTTTCGAGGCGTTTTCTTGGACCGACCAAAACAACTCCATCCGGGCGGTCGTTAAATCTTCGGACGATATGAAGCGCCTTTTTGGCGGTTAACGACGGCCGGCTTCACGATCCGCACGGTGATCATTGCAATGATCTCGGCCCCGTGCAGTTAGCATGAGAGCTTACACACGACGATCGTCGAGGTCCGGCCTCTCTCCGCAAAGCGCGACGAGAGAGACCCCTCTTCCCGTTCTTCGCTCAATTATTCCGTCATGGCCGGGCATAGCCGTCCGAAGGACGGCGTCGCTTCCGCTCGCCTATGCCCGGCCATCCTCTTTGGTGCCGCTAAAACGTGGATGCCCGGGACAAGCCCGGGCGTAACGATGCTTGCGAAGCGGGGCGAGGTTGAACAATCACCCCACCAACCCCTGCATTCCCTTCACCGCGGCGCTGTCGGGGAAAACGGTAGCCGCCAGCACGCGCTCGGCGATGCCGAGATGTTCGCGCAGCACGCCCTTGAGGATGGCGCGCAGATCGGTGGTCGGCGCGAGGTCGCGGCCCTCATAGAGATTGGCGGGCTTCAGCCCGGGCCAGTCCGCGATCACCCGTCCGCCTTTGACCGCGCCGCCGGCGAGCAGCGCGATGGTGCCGGTGCCGTGATCGGTGCCCTCGGTGCCGTTGATCCGCGCGGTGCGGCCGAACTCGGTCGCGACCACCACCACGGTGTCGCGCCAGCGCTCGCCAAGCCCGCTCTCGAACTCCGCGAGCGCGCCATCGAGGCCGGACAGCAACTGTGCCAGCCGACCGACCGCGCCGCCTTCATTGGCGTGGGTATCCCAGCCATCGAAAGCGAGCGCGGCGATCCGCGGGCCGTCATCGGCGGCCATCAGCTTGGCGGCGCCGCGCGCCACCTGCCGCATCGCGCCGGCATTGTTGGTGCCCGGCTTCGGCTTCATGTCGTCGCCGAGCGCGGTTTTTTCGAGCTGCAGGCCCTGCGACAACGCGGTGGCCAGCGCGGGATCGCGGTGACGGTAGAGGTCGATCAGGCGCGCCGCAGTATCGTCGTCCGCCCGCGGCAGGTTCACCGGCGCCCAGCCGACCGTCGGCGCCGCGCCGCGCAGCACCAGCGGCGTGGTCGCGCCGACGGCGAGGCCGCTCATCACCCGCCCGCCCTTTGGCAGCGCTTCGAGCGCCCGATTGAGCCAGCCCGATTGCACCCGGCCGGGACCGGCAAAGCCGCTTTCGAGCACATCCTGTCCGTCGAAATGCGATCGGTCGCGATACGGCGTCGACACCGCGTGGATCACCGCGGCCTGCTTCTCGCGATACATCCGCGCGAATTCGGGCATCGAAGGATGCAGCGCGAAGAACGAATCCAGCATGGTGGCCGCATGCGGGCCATCGGACGAAAGCGCGATCGAACCGTGGAGAGCGGCGTAATCGGGGTCGCCGACCGGCGCGACGGTGGCAAGGCCGTCGAGCGCGCCACGCAGAATGACGACGATCAGGCGCGGATCGCGGCCGTCGGCGGCGCGGGCGAATTTCGGCAAATAAGCCCAGGCGGCGAACGACGCGCCGCCGAGCAACAGCGCCCGCCGCGATGGTGCCAGGAGCGCCCGAGTTTCGCAGCAATCCATCGTCATCTCCTCTGGAATTCCGGCGACATCAACAACAGCGCCAGCGCCTGCTGCCGCGATTCCGCGCGCTCGACGGTGCGCCGCGTCTCGCCCGACGCCGCATCGGCGGCCACAAGCTCCAGAAGGTCGCGCGGATCGACATTGTCGCCAAGGCGCGAGGCCACCTGCGCCGCGATGTCGAGGCGCAGCTTCATCCCCTCCGGCGCGGCCCAGGCCGCATTGCTATCGGGAAATCCGTTCGGTCCGGCCGGAGTCCACAGCGGCTGGCCCAGCAGATTGAGGCCGCCGAGATAACGGCTCGGCTCATCGGGAATTTGCGCCAGCAGCCGGCCGGTCGCCACCAGAAATTCGTAAGGGCTGCGCAGTTTTGTCAATGGCGCCTGCCAGGCCTCGTCGGAATCCAACAACGTGGTCGCCAGCGCTCTGAGATCACCGTCGGATTTGCGAAAAACTTCCTTTAGCCGCGCCACCAGCGAAGGCGGCGGCTCGTCGGTGACGAAGTGGCGGGCGAATTTGGTGGCGATGAATTTGGCCGTCGACGGATGGCGCGCGATGTCGGCGAGCGCGGCTTCGCCCTGCCCAAGCCCGGTGTCGGGGTAAGTCTTGCCGAGCAGGGCTTGCGGCCCCGGCTGGTGCGCATTGGCGTTGAACACGAAATTGCCGGGCGGTCCCAATTGTCCCTGCCGTCCGGCGAAGGTCCACCCCGTGATGATGCGCGCCAGCGAGGTCACGTCGTCCTGGGTGTAACCGCCGCCGACGCCGAGCGTATGCAACTCCATGATCTCGCGGGCGAGATTTTCATTCAGGCCGCGCTTGCGGTTTTGTCCGGCGCGGGAGTCCGGCCCCAACGATTGTTGATTGTCGAGAAAGAACAGCATCGCCGGATGCTGTTCCACCGCCTTGAGCATATCGCCGAAGCGCCCGAGCACATGGGGCCGGATCGCCTCGCGTTCGAACGAGCCCGCCCACATTCGCGCCAGTTCGCCCTTGTTGGCGGAGATGCAAAAATGGTTGGACCAGAACGTCACCAGCCGTTCGGTAAAGCCGCAATCGGCGATCATCGCGCGCTGTAGCCGCGCCAGCGCCTCGGCGCGATAGGTCTTCTGAATGACGTTGAGCGGCTGGGCCGGCGGCTTTGCCGCATTGGGCTGCATCGCATCGGTAGCCTGCATCGACGCGTTGGCGCCGCCCTTTTCCGGCGTCGCCATGGCAGGCATTTTTTCCGACATTTCGGTCGCCGCGGCGGCCGCATCCGGCTTGGCGGTCGATTTCGCGGCCCTCTCACGCGCGAGCTTGACCTCGTCCTGATAGGCGAACACGGCTTGCGCCAAGACCGGGGTCGGCTGCAATCCCGGCAGCTCCAGCATGATGCTGCCGGCGCGGTTCAGTTCGGCCTTGACGAAGCCACGCGGATCGGAGGCCGCGTTGGCAAGATCGCCCGCCGCGCCGCCGCGCGCGCCAAATCCGAAGCGATTGAGCGCAACCAGGGCAGCTTGCGGATCGCGGGCCATCGAAATTTACCTTTGATCTTTCCCTGTATGATGCTGCGCGTATATTGATGCTGCGCGTATATTGCGCGTCACTTTAGCGCCGCGGGGCATGAACCAGACATGAAAAACACGGCGAAGTTTCGGTCTCATTCATGGCAAATCGTTTAGAAATTCGGCCCTCGCGGCGGCTCGCCTGTTCCCGGTGCGGAACGGAATTCACCTGCAGCCTGGCCGGGCCGTGCTGGTGCGCCGAGGAAACCGCGCGCCTGCCGATGCCGCTCGACGGCGAGGATTGCCTGTGCCGCGATTGCCTGCGCAAGGCGGCGGCGCAAACCTCACGTGACGCATAAGCAAATGGAATGTTCGTCGTTCCGGGATGGTGCGTCAGCACCAGACCTCAGATGCGCAATTGCGCATCGGGGAATCCTAGGATTCTCGGATGTGCAATCGCACATCGTCGTTCGATGCGGAGCCTGTCATCGGGCGCGTTCGCGCGACCCGTTGGCATCGCTCTGGAATGACGGGAGTTAGTTCACTTTGCTCGCCTGCGTGCTGTAGCAATGGCGGCGTGTGATGTCGGCACGCCGCGCCCGAGCAGCGCTTCTGGATCATCCTCTGGAGCTTGTCATCGGCGCCGGCGGCGCGCTGGCGCCAGCGGCGCGCCGTCGCATCTTCGCTTAAAAGAATTATTTCACCACCGCCGCGGTCTGCCCGAACAATAGCTTGCGTTCTTCCTCGGTGCGGATCGCGGGCTGTCCGTAATTCGGATTGACCTCCTTGGCGCGCGCGTAGGCGCGCACCGTGGCCGGCCGCTCGCGGATGGTCTCGAGCCAGCGCTTGAGATGCGGAAACTGCTCGATGTCCTGGCCCTGGTTCTTGTACGGCACGACCCACGGATAACTGGCCATGTCGGCGATTGAATATTGACCGGCGATGAATTCGCGGTCCGAAAGCCGCTTATTGAGCACGGCATAAAGCCGGTTGGTCTCGTTGACATAGCGGTCGATGGCATAGGGGAGCTTTTCCACCGCGTAGTTGCGGAAGTGATGGTTCTGCCCCGCCATCGGCCCCAATCCACCCATCTGCCAGAACGTCCATTGAATCACGTCGTAACGGCCGTAGATGTCGGCCGGCAGGAATTGGCCGGTCTTCTCGGCGAGATAAAGCAGTATCGCGCCGGATTCGAAAATCGAGATCGGCTTGCCGCCGCCTTTGGGTTCGTGATCGACCAGCGCCGGAATCCGGTTGTTCGGCGCGACCGCCAGGAACTCGGTTTTGAACTGATCGCCCTTGCCGATGTTCACCGGTAAAATCTTGTACTTCAATCCGGTTTCTTCGAGAAACATCGTGATCTTGTGGCCGTTCGGCGTGGTCCAGTAATGAAGATCGATCATGGCGCGTTCCTGTGGTGACGGATTTTCCGGCGCATCGCTAAATCATGCTGATGCATGAATGTGTGGATGATACGCCGGCAAAGTCAATGGCGTCACCATCGGCTGGTGAGAAAGTGATCGCGGACCATTCCGCGCGGCCATCGCGCCGGTTCCCGCCCGCGCGATCAGTTGATGCGGCCATGCGCGCGCAGCCATTTTTCACCGGTCTCGGTGACCATCACGACCATGCCGATGCCAGCGACGGTTTCGCGCGCGACGTAGCCGGCCTCGGCCGCGTCCTCCCAGATCGTCAGGCGCGGGCAGGACGTCCGCCAGGTCGCGATCACCTCGGCATAGCGCCGCGGTTCCCGCGCGATCCATTCGACGAAATCAAGCACCAGCGGATCCGCCAAGTCGGTCATCGCTTGCTCCCTCGATCAAAAAGAAGCCGCCGAGCCGCGCGCTATCAACAGCCAGCTTCCGTAAAGGATATAGTAGCCGGCAACGGTCGTGATCAATCGGTTGGCCCAGGTGCGAAACTGCAGATCGGTCATGGCTTCGAGAATGCGCCGCGCCAGCGTGGTGCCCAGCATCGATGCCGCCACCGCAACCGCGGCCAGCACCGGATCGAGCGTGGCGGCCTGATCGATGATGCCGCCGAAATAGATCAGCTTGATGAAGTGGCTGGCGACCTGGCAGGTGGCCTTGGTGGCGACCACCTCGCGGCGATCGAATTTGCCGCCGAGAAAGAAGGTGTCCATCAAGGGACCGGAGACCCCGGTCATCAGCATCAGCCCCATGCAGACCGAGCCGTAGAAGGCGCCCTGCCGGATACTGTCGGGATTGGGCTTCAGGGTGGGCGGCGTCAGCCGCGCCATGAACGGCGTCACCCCCAGCAACAAAAGCGCAATCGGCTTGTCCGGCACGTAGCGGGTGATCGACCACACCGCCAGCGCGGCCGCGCAGCCGATCAGATAGACCGAAACCGGCCGCCACCTGATATGGCGCCGCCACAGCAAAGCGCGCCAGCCGTTCGAGGCCATCTGCGTGATCGCATGCAGCACCATCGCCGACGGCAGCGGCAGCAGGGTCAACAGCACGCCGATCAGGATCAACCCGCCGGCCATGCCGAACAGGCCGGACAGGAACGAGGTTGCGACCATCAACAGGCCCAGCGCGGCCATCATCAGCGGCGTCATTGTGCTCTCCCGCCCCGTCTTCTGCCCTGCTTCGCGCGGCTTCGCAAACAAAACCATGCGGCAGATGTGAACCAGTTCACACGCATTCGGAGCGAGACGTGTTTTGGTTGGGCATCGAGAGCATGATCCGGAAACGTGGAATCCGGTTTTCCCTTAGCTAACAAACGCGCAGCGTTTGCGCGGAGATCATGCTCACACAAAGAGATGAGATCATGGTGCGATTCATTTAATCGCATCATGATCGAGCACTCCGGAGACGCGACATGAATTATAGCGGCTTTCAAATCGACACCTTCGAGGCCGGACGCGGCCTCTGGCACGCCAGGATCAGACGGGCCGATCTAAAGCCGGTCGTCATCGACGGGGTGTCGTTTCCCGAGCTGGAGGTCGGCTTTGCCTGGACCGATGCCGATGCGGCGATTGCCGATGCCAAGACCCGGATCGATTACCTCAACCAGCGCTGTGGCGACGTCGAACCGATGCGGAAGGCCGCCAATGCATGACTCGGACGTCAAGTCGCCCGCTTCGGTGCGGTCCAATTGCCCGGAGTGCGAGGGCCAGCTGAGAGTGCTGCGCATCATCAACGGGCGCGCCGGCTCCGAATATTGGACCATGCGCTGCGCGCGATGCGGCGGCATTCATCTCGACATCGTCAAGGGTTCCTCGCCCTCGCCATCTCCGGCGGCGTAGGAGCTCCCTCTCCCGCTTGCTTCCCCCGCAAGCGGGAGGGGTGAAAAATGAACTCGTCACGACAGCGGAAGTGGGCTCCCTCGCCCCGCTCTTCGCGGGGGGAGGGTTGGGGTGAGGGGCTGTTTTCTCGAATACCGGATGCGCGGAGAGTCCCCCTCACCCGATCACTTCGTGATCGACCTCTCCCCGCAAGCGGGGCGAGGTAACCAGACCGCCGCCCCGCTTCAATTCGAAACCCTCACCCCCCAAACGCCTGCGTGATCGCCGCTTGCGCCTCGTTCTGAATCTGCTTCAGATGCGCCGCGCTGCGAAAGCTCTCGGCATAGATCTTGTAGACGTCCTCGGTGCCGGAAGGCCGCGCGGCGAACCATCCGCTCGCCGAGACGACCTTGATCCCGCCGAACGGCTGGCCGTTGCCGGGCGCCGCGGTCAGCGCCGCGCGCACCGGCTCGCCGGCCAACTCCTTCATCGCGAGCTTGTCGGGCGATAGCGCCTTCAACAGATTCTTTTGCTGCGGTGTCGCCGGCGCATCGATCCGCTCGTAGAAGGGCACGCCGAGTTCCTCCGTCAATCGCGCGAACAACTGGCTCGGATCGCGCCAGCTCCGCGCCGTCATCTCGGCGGCCAACAATCCCAGAATGAGGCCGTCCTTGTCGGTGGTCCACACCGACCCGTCGCGCCGCAGGAACGAGGCGCCGGCGCTTTCCTCGCCGGCGAAACCGAACGCCCCGCCGATCAGTCCATCGACGAACCATTTGAATCCGACCGGCGTTTCGACCAGGCTGCGGCCGAGCTTGGCCGCGACGCGGTCGATGATCGCGCTGGAGACGATGGTCTTGCCGACCGCGCTGTCCTTGCGCCATTGCGGGCGATGTTCGAACAGATAGGCGATCGCGGCGGCGAGATAGTGGTTCGGATTCATCAGGCCGTTCGAGCGGGTCACGATGCCGTGCCGGTCGGCGTCGGTGTCATTGGCAAAGGCGACGTCGAAATTTTCGCGCATCCCGATCAGCCGCGCCATCGCGTAAGGCGACGAGCAGTCCATCCGGATTTTGCCGTCCCAGTCCACCGTCATGAAGCGGAAGGTCGGATCGACGGCGTCGCTGATGATGGTCGCGTTAAGCCCGTAGCGCTCGATGATCGGCTGCCAGTAGCGCACCGCCGCACCCCCTAAGGGATCGATGCCGATCTTCACGCCGGCGGCGCGGATCGCCTCCATGTCGACGACATCGGCGAGGTCGGCGACATAGGGCGTGATGTAGTCGTGGCGATGCACGCAGGAGGCGCGGCGGGCGCGCGCATAGGGGATGCGCTTGACGCCGTTCAGGCCGCTCTCGAGATAGCCGTTCGCGGCGCGTTCGATCGCACTGGTGATGTCGGTATCCGCCGGGCCCCCGTTCGGCGGATTATATTTGAAGCCGCCATCCTCGGGCGGATTGTGCGACGGCGTGATCACGACGCCATCGGCCAGGCCACGCTCGCGGCCTTTATTATAGGTGAGGATCGCATGCGAGATCGCCGGCGTCGGGGTGTAGCCGTCATGCGCGTCGATCATCACCTCGACGCCGTTCGCCGCGAACACTTCGAGCGCGCTTGCCAGCGCCGGCTCGGCCAGCGCATGGGTGTCGATGCCGACGAACAGCGGGCCGGAAAGATGGTTGTGGCGGCGATGCTCGCACAGCGCCTGGCTGATCGCCAGAATATGCGCCTCGTTGAACGCCCGGTTGAACGCGGAGCCGCGATGCCCCGAGGTGCCGAACGCCACCCGTTGCGCGGCGACCGTCGGGTCGGGTTTTTCCACAAAATAGGCCGTCACCAGCCGCGGAATATTCGCCAGCATCGACGGCGGGGCGGGCTTGCCGGCCAGCGGATTGATGTGGGCAGGCATCGGGTTTCCTCGAAATGCGCGGTGCCAGTGTAGATATTCGTCATTGTGAGCGCCAGCGAAGCAATCCATGCCACCGCGGAACGAAAGAATGGATTGCTTCGTCGCGGAGCCTGTCATCGGGCGCGCGTTCGCGCGACCCGTTGGCTCCTCGCAAAGATGGGGTGGACGGCCCCCGACGGCATCAGTGTGCCAGACTGGTGATGTTGATTCGACCATACGAGGGAGC
>Ga0193751_1001133_pt1 | contig 17676 bp, 16 predicted proteins | sample L1c2metaG_FD_143050 | JGI IMG/M metagenome (GOLD analysis project Ga0193751, IMG submission 143050) | Soil microbial communities from a riparian zone of the East river system, Colorado, United States - L1c2 | ecosystem: Environmental > Terrestrial > Soil > Riparian zone | place: USA: East River... | reverse complement strand
CGGGCGGGCTCTGCCCCCACTGTGATGAGCCTGTGGTCCTCGCCGAGCTTGCCGCTGCTCAGGAAAGATGGTGAGCTGCAACGCCAGTTGAAGGGAGGAGGGAGACGCCAAACACCAGCTCTACTGAGGTCTTCAAAAACCCGTTTTTAGGAGAGCCCCACGGTCGTTTTGAGGACGCCCTCACGCGGTATCACTGGCACACACCAAGGCGACGATCGGTGGCTCACATCGGGCGGCTATTGACACTTGGCTGTGCTCTGGATAGAGGATGAGCCCCTTGCCTTTAGTTTCGAAGGGCGGGTCGAGTTTTGCATAACCGTTTCCTTCTGCATCCCTAGACAGAATCACGGTCAGATGTTCCGGGTAGGCCTCCAGCGCCCGAATAAGTTCTTTCACGGTCATCGTTGTCACCTCCTGAGCATGTCCCCCTCTTTCGCACAAGATACTATGCTACTTACGCAACCTTGTCCATATGGCAACCTTTATCGGGTGGCAATTCCACAGCTAAACTGGCCGTGCGATGGCAGAGACGGCAGGTACGCCGACCCCTGGGCGGGGCAAACGCAAGGGTGCGTGGAGCATAGTCGGGGGGCTAAACGCTCTGGGCGAAATGCGGGTAAGGTCCCGGCTATCTCAGCAGGACCTAGCTTCAGCGCTCGGCTGTACGCCGTCGTGGGTCTCCAAGCAGGAGCGACGGCCTCTTGAGACCCTCGCCGGTCATCGCCAAGGCGTGATCGAATGGCTCAAGGCATGCGGCCTCAATCCAGGGGAGGCCGCCTTTCAAGCAGTGTTACTGGCAAGTGGAAGTGCGCCTCTGGTCCCTGATGAAAACGTTGATGTGCTCGCTCGCGTGGCAGCGGACCTATACACCGGCATTCAGTCAGAGGCTGGATCCAGATGACCGTGGCGGGACAAGCGAGTTACAGGCTTGATCCTGCGTCACACCCTTGTCATGTGATTCGCCATCTTGCCTCGCTCACTCACTCTGGGACAGCCGTCGCGAGTTCTTGCGACTTAAATTCCTGCCGGTCTCAAGGAAGTGCCGCAGCCGTACGACAACCTCCTGTCGCGTCTTGTCCCTTTCTTCCCCCGCAGTCCATGGTCGCCCCGGATGTAGTGTGTCCCACCACGATATTGCACCCGGCCGCTTACCGCCGGGAGGGTTCTTCCCAAAACCCGAAATGCAAGAGTTCCAGGGTGGCTTGTAGTGCGAGATCAGCGACTGCTCCAGGATGGGAATCCAGAGCGGTTCGACCACCAGAAACCTGCATCGGAAGTCAGCAAGAGCAAGTGAAGGAGCAACAGCTCGAATGGATTCAACGTGATGGGCGATTCGAGCCGACAGTGTCTCCTGCTCCTCTACCCCCACCAAGGAGGTAGCCCCCTGCCGCGCGCCGCGAGGAACCGCCTTACCGACATAGATCGGGCGCGGGTGCTGCTCGTCACCGTTCTCTAGCACGATCCCCTCTTGTTCGAGTCCCTCATCATTGGTCTTTATTGGGGAATAGAGCGGTGACTCGCCGACGTAATACAGGACATACACGCCCGCACCGCTGAACTCTTCCCTTAGCGGTAGGTGGTTTACCCCTCTGCGAATGAGTTCCCTAAGGCAGTCCCTCAGCAGATTGTTGTAGTCGAGCGGGTTGTATGCCTCATGCCTGTTCACCCCTTCTCGCGCCTCCGATCGCGGGGCGGTTCCGACTTGCCGGACCTAGACCAGCCGGTCGAGCTCAGTGCCTTCAGCCATCGCTAAGGGCGAGTCTGCCCCTTGGCACGAAGAATCACCGCTGCGTCGTAGAGCTGAGTGGGGTGCGCGTGCGCGCCGTTGCCGTTGCGCACCGATGAGTCAATGATGCTGTTGCCAACCCGCTTGGTGCGCACAATGCGAATGCCGTCGACGAGCAGGCCACGCCGCTCCGCCAGCTCAGCGAGAATATGGTCCACCTTGAACTCGATGCCTTGGATTATGGAGTTCCCAACCACGATTACGGCGTAAGCTCCCGGTTCCAGATGCCCTTTCACAGACTCAAGGAACCGGCCGGTGTCGTTGAAGTATGTCGCGACATAGTTCGCCCACCCCGGCCCGCCGTACTGCCCACGTTCAACACTGAGCACGCGCAGACGGTCCACTGCACTCGCCAACTCTGGGAGCTCGGTGTTCAACTCAATGACCGGCCCTTGCCGGACTGTCTGCCAGAACTTCCCGAAGCTCGACTGCTCCAACGAACGCAGGTCGATGGTGCCTCCCAAGAGATCAAGCCAGTGAAGGTGCGCGCGCGTGTTGCGAACATAGTGGTAATTGTTCATGTATGGAGGGGAGGTGACTAGGAGGGAAACGCTTGCTGGCGGGAGCTTCGAGTCGAAGTAGGACCCAAGCACGACCTCCCGCCGGCGGGCACCCCAGGTCTCGGAGTAGCGCTCGGTCACTACTCCGATATCCTCGAGCATCTCGCCCAGCTTCTCACAGACCGCTTTGGCGACCGACGCGTTCTCGATGAGCGGCTTGCCCGCTCCAGGCCGGGAGCCGAGACTGGGCTCGTAGCTGTAGTTCGAGTAGGAGATCATGGTGGCGCCGAGCGCGGCTCGGAGCAAAGAGCGATCAGGCTCGAGAAGCACGCTTGCCCGCTTCAGGGCGTAGAGGAACTTAGCTTCCACCGGTGGGCTGAAGAAGGGAATGCGGCTTCGAAAGTCCTTCGGTGCCGCTAACTCCAGATCGGAGAACATTGGCAGCAGCGCCTCAGCCCCTCCAGATGCATTACGGTCGTCGACCTCCGCCTCAAACCGCTGCAGTGCCTGGCGAAAAGCGGCAACCTCCGTGCGAAAGGCTTGGACGTCAACATCAACGCAATGGACCTTCGAGCGCGCGGCCAGAGCAGCGAAGGGGTTGATCTCGTACCCGATGGTGTTGCAGCCTGCCTTTAGCGCCTCCAAAAGCGTGGTTCCGACTCCGGCAAATGGATCGAGAACGAGCGCCTCCTCACGCCGGTCGCGGGGTAGGTACGCGTCGATGGCATCTGCCACAAACTGGGCGGAATAGCCCGCAATCCACGGAACCCAACGGTGGACGGGTTGGGCCTTATTATCAGCTACGGCGGCGTCTCGAAGCTCGCCTCCAGCTCCCGCACTCGCGTCATATCCCCGCAACATCGGGATTTGCTCGCGCACCGCTTTTACCACCTGGACTCCCTTTATTGTTTCTGTCTAGGCGTTTTAAGTATTGCACTCGGGCGACGTGGCCGCTCGCCGCGAGCGTGGGGGGCCAGGCTGCGACGCGGACTCGCGAAGAGGCCTCAACCACCCACCCTGGGGCAGAACACAGTCAGGCGGAGACGACGGGCTCATCGGGATGCTCTGGGTTTCTCACGACGAACCCAATTTGCTTCAAGATGTGGTTCGGTGGGAACACAAGCGTGAATCCCATGGTCGGTATCCAGCCATCGGGGACCCTGACTACGTGGGCGATCGGGTAGAGCAGAAGCACGCCGCGGCGAACGTGACTAAGCGATCGAAGACCCGGGCTCGTAGTCCCGGACCGTGTTGATACGCCGGCCACGACGGCGGCGATCGCCCGCTCAGTTGGGCCAGCGTAGGCATTCACGAGGTTTGTGTCCTGAGAGCGCCTTCTCAGATGAACCGACAGCTCTCGCCCGGCAACTTGCCACACCCCGTCTGTGCCGCCGGACTGCGACAACTGGGGCAAGACGACTGCCCAGTCGTCGATCTCGGTGTCACCCTGAGAGGCAGTCAGGAACTCCAACTCTGCGGAGAGTAGCCGACGGTGATCGTTCCATCGGTAGCGCTTAAGAATACTCTCGAGCCGAAGGCTAGGCAGAAGGCCGGCGACTGCCACAAGCCTCGAATTGTCAGAGCTGTCGAGTGTCAGCTCGTACTTCTTGAGCTCAATTGACTCCAGAAGTTCCCGGAGTAGCTTTTCATTGAATTGAATGTCGTCTTCCGCAGTGGGAGCGAGGCGGTGTTCGCTTACTTGACCGCCAAAGTTCCGGAAGCCGATAGTCGCGTTATACATCTTGTTCCGGCTGGTGGGACGCACCCAGTCGAGGTGCGAAGCAACGAGCGGCGGAACGTCTATAGGTGTGATGGGGTCATTGTTGCCATCTGGCATGGCGTACCGCTTAAGCTCCGCTCGGAAGGACTCCTCATCGCGGCATATCGCCTCAAACACCTCGTAGAGGTCATTGGTGGCGGGATCCCCGGGTTCGGCTCTGGCGATGAAGAGCCGGACGAGATCGAGGTAACCCGGGCGGAAGCCACACCATCGGCCCATCTGCATCAAGGTGTCAGCGGTTGGCGACTTTCGGCGAAAGTAACTGACTGTCAGTCCCTCGATAGTGAACCCACGACTGAGCTTCGAACCGCCCACAATAATCTTCCATACGGGTTCCGCGTCGAACGCCAGTCGATCGGCGTCAGCGTTGCTGTTCACGAGAAGGACGGGATTTGCCCCTTCGTAGAGCCGCCCAATTACGTCGCCGATCTCGCGCTCTAAGTCCTTGAACGTTGCTGGGAATGGAAGGTCGGGCGCTCGCGATACAGACACCGGTGCGAAATCTGTGTCGAATAGCTCACGCAGTCTGTTTGCACACTCCCCAGTCTGATAGCCGGCCTTTGAGAGGAGATCCTGAACGACGGCCAACTGGTGGCTGTGATCCGCCGTCAGGTGCGACGTGTGCACCATCATGGTGTGGTGTCTGTAGTGGTTGGCGGACCGCCCCTCCCGGTAGAGTTTGAGGGCTCCGCTGAGTATGTAGGAATCGATCGCCCTCTGGAGGTCGGCGTTGGCGGTGTCGTCGCCGTAGACAGCACGCACGAAGGCACGCTCGTTGGAGCGGTAGGGATCAAGGCCGATGTCCAGCGGCGGACCTTGGAGGTCGTGGAAGTCGCTCGCCCCGAGATATCCCGGCGGCCGGCTTAGGCTGACGATGAAGTCCCTGGGGAATAGATCCTCGGCGTCAGCGGGGTCAATAAATACGTTGGCGAAGGGTGTGGCAGTGTAACCGACGTACTGCGCGCGAGGAAGCGTCTTCATCAGTCCGACGATCGCCCGGTTGATTCGGGTCCTTTCCGTTTCCTCCTCCACACTAATAGGCGGTCTTACGGTGTTGACAGAGGCTTGATCCGACTCGTCGTCGATCACCAGCCCAGGCACCTCAGCGAGCTCCCCGCCTCGGTTGACCCGCGCGAGGTCTTTCGCCAGCTTGTCCAGCACCGCTGCGTTTTTCTTGACGACGAGCAGCTTCGCGTTTGCTACGAACAGATTCTCCGGCTGATTGAACCGATGGTCTGCAAGCAATTTCGGGAACTTCAGCGTTTCGATGGCGCCCGCTGTCAGCTTGCGATAGTCGTGAGAGCGTCCTGTGAGGCGGATCCAATCGAAGGCTCCGAGCATTGAGGGGCGCGCACCGTGCCGAAGAAAATCGTCCCAGTCCGCATCGTCCAGGTACTCGTCCTCAACGAGTTCCGCCCCCAAAAGCTCCTTATCGAGACGTCGTTGGGTCTGGTTGCGCAACATATTCTGCGTTCCGGCGAGGATAATCACGAGCCGATAACCAGCGTCAGCCGCCTTTGCCGATACACCAGTGATGCTGGCAGTTTTTCCGCTCTGCACATACCCGACCACTAGCCCCTTCGATTGGTAAGGCTCCGTTCTGGTTGGATCCGCCAAGCGCTCCACCACCGCAGTAGTCGTCTCATCGAGTGCAAGGATGCTCTCTTCAAGCCAATGCTGACTAGAACGCAAATAACCTGAGAACGCCTCCGCGTAGTAGCTGTGGCCGGCCCGCCGCTCTGGCGTGTACCACCGCTCCCAGCGTTTTGACGCGATGACCGTGAGGGGCTCGGTCTCGAAGTACGGCAAGATAGTGTCGAGAAGCCGCCGATACTCAGCATCCAGACTCATCGCGGCATAGACGACATCTCTCCTCGCCCGAGTATTGGGAGAGGTGCCGTTGCCCCAAGCGGAGTCGGGTTCGAAGTCCCATCGGGCAAGCTGCTCGCGCATGACGGCACGGACTCCGCCGCCATCGTTGTCCGTCCTCATGGCCTGCAATACGCGCTCAGCATCCACATCCAGCGGCCTCTCATAGAGGATCTCCGCCTTCTGACGTAGCTCACCGAATGGCCGCGGGCCCAGTTTGGCGGCCTCGAAAAGGCGGCTAAGGTCGGCCGCTAGCACCTCGCTTACCATGAAACCTCCGGAATGATTGCCAAAAATTCGGGCGTTCCGTCCTCCCATCCCAGTCCTTCGACATCGACGCGGTATCGCAAGTCGGAGATCCGGACCATCTCCGGTCGGGGAAGCCCGAGGATATCAAAATGCGTGACGCGTGGGAACGAGTCTACGACTGGCACGAGATATGGAGGCGAGCGTAGCTGCATGCCGCGCCCGTATTCGGACAGTCTATGCGTTGGTATCTGGAAGGTCCTCTCAAGTAGCCTGTCAAAGTACCCCGTGAGGTGCAGAGGTGCAAGGCGGTTTCGGAGGCCTTCGATGACATTGCGGAGCGAGCGAGTTCCAGGCCCGCCGGCCGTAAACTGCAGTGAGAGCACGAAGAGCTGATGACCCGGACTCGACACCAACTGGCTATCACTTGAGATAATGTGGGTGCGGTGTTCTCCGGATGTGGCCTTTACCTCGAACTCGAACTCACCTATGCGGAAGTCGTGTGCCTGACCTAATGGACCGGTCCACGCCTCCATTGCAGCAGCACCGTGCTGTCGAAGCAGCCGCTCGAAGAGCCAAAGTTCTCCAAGAAGACCAAGTTGCCGCTCTTCGGTAAGCATTGAGAGCCGCTCGAAGAGAGCCTCCCAGTCCCGCAAAGATCGCTGCAAGGCAACCGTCGGTGGACTTCCGTCCTCCTGAACTCCATCGGCGATCGACAGCGCGAAGGCGAAGAAATATGGATAGAGATCGGCAATGCTGGTGGAGATCTCAAGATGGTCTCCGTCCTCCAGGTGAACCACGCCGATGACGAGGGCTGAAAAGTGCGAGTCGAGAGGGGTGACCGGGTCTGGTGTGCTCACCCTTATGCCGATCCTTTTGCCGCCGGCCTCGACGAAGAGATCTACAGGCGGGACGCCGAGCAGTCGCACGAGCACGGGAGCCGTAGAGCTGAGGTGCGCCGAGAACTCGTCCCATGTGGGGCGCGCCTGAAACTCTGTCACAGCTGCGACTTCACAGCTTCCACAAGTAACCGATTGTAGACACGCAGACGCTTTTCGTACTTCTCGACCCGGTTAACTCTGCTCATGTCGTCCTTACAGAGAAGCATCAGCAAAGTTTTGACCAAAGGTGCGTCGCCAGATGATCCTTTGGATCCGAACAACACCGCTCGCCTGTACGTAGCATTGAGCTCAAGAGTCTTGTTGTCAGGGTCGACTCTGAAGAACTCATCATCTGCGAGCTTAGTCCACTCAAAGCAAATTTCGGCTTCCTCCCCGGTGTTGCCAAGAATGCGGCGAAACCTCGCCGTAAGTTCCTTCGTTATGCCCTCGGTAGGAACAAGGCCGTGAGATGTCCGACGAGCGTCAGCGGCACGATATACCCGCTCTGCGTCCAAGAGGTAGTCATTGAAGGTGCTCTCCCCAGATCTCGCCGCCCTGAGCGATTTGAGAAAGTTCAGCGGCATGGTCACCGATGACTTCTGGACCGTAGGCTTGAAGATCGAATCCAATGCGGGCGGGAGGTCCACGCCCACCCTCGCCAGCGACGTATGCACTTCGGTGTCGCTACGGAGGCCGTTCCATCCGCCCGGCTGGATCAGGCGCTGATTCCGGTAAATATAGAAGCCTTGTCGCTTCGCCAATCGGCCACCGCCAAGGCGAAACCCGGCTTCAGTGGCGTTCCTCCTCCATATATGTGTGTCAAACTCCAACTCCACCGCGCCCGAGGCCTGTAAGCGGTACGTCTTCGGATAGCCGGAGACAGCTTCCTGCCGTGGGAAGGGATTTAGCGGTTTGATGTTCTGCGGGAAACCCCGCGTTCGGTCGTCAGGGTTGACGGCGTCGAGCCCAATGCGTAGACCTACTGATTCGAGGAACCGGTGGAACACCAGCCCAAGGTGACCGGAAAGCTCCCTAAAGCGCGCCTCTATGAGCACCGATGGCTTGATAAGGTTGCCCATTGCATGTAGGCAGTCCCACTGTACAAGGGTTCCGTGCTCCGAAGTCTTGACGCGATCGGCGTTGGCGGCGAGATAGCGCTCGGCGCCGCCTGCAGCAATAGACTCGCACACCCAGCCCTTTCGAACGTTTTCGGCTGTCCATCGGCGGCCAGCAGTGCGTCCGCGTTGTCGCGACACAACTGTGAGGACATCGCACTGGCTGAACGACGCTGCCTTGAGACCCATTCCGTATTTGCCTAGGTCCGCATTCGATCTGCCAGTACGGCCTCCGAACGCCATCGCATCGTCCATGCGGGCTGAGTCCATACCCTGGCCATCGTCGATCACCGCGACGCTATATACCGCGTCCCTGTCATAAAGGAAACGCACAAGTACATTGGCGGCTCCGGCGTCGATGCTGTTATCCACGAGGTCCGCGACCGCATGCTCGAATTCGTACCCGATTCGGGCGATCGCATCGAAGACACCTTCCGCGTCAGGGAGGATGGTCTTCGTGCCCTTTACCTCGAGACTGAGTGCCCGCATCTCGCGTGGCATCACCTTTTGCTTGCGAAAGAAATGTTCAGCATCGCACTTCACAGTAGCACGTGATAGGTCCGAGAGAGGGGAGGAGGAACAGGACGTGCGCGAGGGCCATTCTGGCCGAACACGCAGACGAGGTCCTCATCGCCGCCCTGATCCCCGAGCGCCGTGAGCGCCCCCACCGCCTCGCCAGCGTGGCGTAGGGCGGCCGTCTTGGGTTGCCCTAGGGGGAGGGGTCTTGTGCCCCCCCTTGCAGCGCAGGCACCGGTTAACAGCCAACGATCCGTGCGAGATCGCGCTCCAACGGTGAGCGTTGGCGAACGGCAGGCCCTTAAGCCCGGCACTGCACGCCGCCTCGAGGTTTGCCGCCGAATCGTCCACCAAGAGGACGTTCTCCGGCGGTTCGCCCAGCGTTCGCAGCGCCGCCGCAAAGACTTCCGGTTCCGGCTTCACTGCGCGAAGGTCGCACGAGAAGATCATCGGCGAAAACGCCGCTGCGATCTGCGGGTACGCGACCGGTAGCGCGTCGCGCGGTATCGGACCGTTGTTCGTCAGTAGCCCGACCCTGCATCGATCGCGAAGCGCGCGGGCGACCGCAAGGACGCTGAGGTCCGGCTCGAACGCCAGAGCCCAGATCTGCCCCAGTTGCTCGTATCCACCGCTGAATCCAAGGTCGTGCTGAATCAGCGAGAGGATCTCGTGCGAGGTGAATTCTCCGCGATCACATGCAGCGTCGAAGCCCGAGTCCCATAGGCTCGCCTGGATCTCTTGCGCTGTCGCATTGCACGCGGCCGTGAGCGCAGTGAGCCGGCGCTCAGGACGAAAGCGGCACACGACGCCTCCGAGATCGAACAGAACGGTGGATACGGACACCGCCAGAGACTCCCGAAAGCATTAGCGGATGAGCCGAACCTCGACTCCCAGATCAAGCACCTGCCACGCACGGTCGGCCGTAAGTGCCGGCAGGCCGAGTCGAGATGCGAGCGCCAAGCAGGCGCGATCGGCAAGGGAAACACTTCGCGCCCGTGTCCAGAGAAGCGCCACGGCTTCGGCGTCCCCCACCTCAAACGGCACTACCGCAAGCCCCATCTCTGCGACATCGCTGAGCATACCCTCAACGTCAGCTCCGCGGGCCAGAGATTTCTGAAATACCTCAGACCAGTTCAGGGACGAGATGAATGATGCTGGAATGGCGGTGCGTACGGCTGCACCTCCAAGCTCCCCGAAGAGATATGCCAGAAGAGCCGACGCATCTAGGACGAATCTGCCGGGTGGGCCTTCAGCCACTCAGCCATCTCCTCGGCCTCCTGACGAGCGGCTTCCCGGCGCTCTGCAAGCAACTCGTCGACCACACTTACGCCGGACGGGATGCCGGCGAATCGCGCCAGCAGCCTCTTCTCCACGGCCTCGAACTTCTCCAGAAGGAGTCCTCCATCCTGCACCCGCGCTATCAGCTCTTCGCCCGGCTGAATATTGAGGGCGTGCCGGAGAGCTGCAGGTATCACCACGCGGCCCTGCTTATTTACGGTCAGGCGCGCGCTAAATCTCTTATTCGTGTCCATACGAATATTGTGTCATGAATGCGCAGACGTGTCACTTTTTGTCGGGCGCCTAGTCCTGCCACAGCCGTGGCTGGTCGGCATTCGCGGTCTCCCTGTAGGGGATCTTCAGATGCTCAAAGGCGCCGCGCGTCGCCGTGCGGCCGCGAGGCGTTCGGTTGATGAAGCCGAGCTGCAGCAGAAACGGCTCGTAGACGTCCATGATCGTGTCCGCCTCCTCAGAGATGGAGGCGGCGAGCGTTTCCAACCCCACCGGGCCGCCGTCGAACTTCTCGATGATGGTTCGCAGCAGGCGGTGGTCGACCTGGTCCAGGCCCAACGCATCGATCTCCAACCGTGCCAGGGCGGCCTGCGCGACCTCCTCCGTGATCGAGCCATCGGCCATGACTTCGGCATAGTCGCGTGCACGCCGCAGCAGGCGGTTGGCGATGCGCGGTGTGCCCCGCGCCCGCCGGGCGATCTCGTGGGCGCCGGCCTCGTCGATGGTTGCGCCGAGAATTCGGGCACTGCGGAGCGCGATCTCCTGCAGGGCGGGAACGCCATGGAAATCGAGGCGGTAGACCGAGCCGAAGCGGTCTCGCAGTGGCGGGCTGACCATGGCGTAGCGCGTCGTCGCGCCGATCAGCGTGAAGTGCGGGAGGTTCAGCCGCAGGCTGCGAGCACCCATACCCTTACCCACCATGATGTCGAGGGCATAGTCCTCCATCGCCGGATAGAGAACCTCCTCCACGATTCGCGGCAGGCGATGGATCTCGTCGACGAACAGCACATCATCTTTCTGAAGGCTGCTGAGCAGCGAAGCGAGGTCGCCGGCTCGCTCGACCGCCGGGCCGGAGGTGATGCGGATATTGGTGCCCATCTCGTGCGCGACGATGGCCGCGAGCGTGGTTTTGCCGAGACCGGGAGGACCATACAGCAGCAGGTGATCGAGCGGCTCACCGCGGTTGACCGCCGCTTTGATGGCGATCTCGAGGTTGCCCTTGACCTGCTCCTGATTGATGTATTCGCTGAGCCGCCGGGGACGCAGACTTAGGTCTTGCGGCTCCTCCTCCGGCAGCGAGACGCCCGAGACGAGTCGGTCTACCATCGTGGGCTCACAAGATCGGCTCCGAGCGCCTTCAGCTAGAACAGGTATTCTGAACCAGTATAGCCACCTGCCGCGCTGCATAGCCGATCGGAGGCACAGCCCGGAGGCCATTCCCTTCCAATGGGACGACGACAACCTCGGCTGGCTCTGGCGCCGGCACCAGGTTCACCCGTCGCAGGCGGAGCAGGCGTTCTCTGATCCGCGTTGCCTGCCGGTCGAGGCGTACAACATGGGTCCAGAAGTACGTGAGGCCGCTATCGGGATGGCGGCCGGTCCGCGTCTCCTTCACATCGTTTGGACCGAGGTAGAGACGGAGAACGGCAGCGCGATCCGGATACTGCATGCGCGTGACGCGACCGAGCACGAGGCTGAACTATACTTCGCGCAGTGAAGGGAAACGGCATGGGAAACGATGAGCCTTACCGGGGACCATTTCACAACATCCCCAGCGAAAAGATGCTGGTCATCAATAGCTGGGAAGAGGTTCCCCATTTCTCCTCCGAGGCGGAGGAGGCTGATTTCTGGGACACCCATACACTGGCGGACCACCTCTGGAGCAAAAAGCGTGGTCATCGCCCGGGGAGCCTCGCCGAGCGGCTCGCGCGGCAACGTCAGAAGAGCAGTACCTAGCCTGGTCGCAAGAGACCGGGAGCCCACATTTCACGTGTGGCCTCAAAAGACAACTGGCGCAGAATGAAGGTTGCGTTCGACCCCCGCTATAACATCGCCTACATCCGGCTCGAGGAACGCACGGCGGAGGTCGAGACCATACGCGTTGGCGGCCAACTCAATGTGGACCTTACACCAGATGGAAAAATCTATGGGATCGAGCTCCTCAATGCCAATGAGCAGCTCAGTGGCTCGGCTGACGGGAAGCTGATCCTGGAGAACGAGGCCACGGGGGCTACCATCGAGGTCAACCTTCCCTAGGCCCCGAGCGGTTGGGATCTCCGCACTCACCAGCGCGAGCGGGAGGAGAGCAGCCGCTCGATCTCGCTGCCCGCTGCACGGGTCCACGCGAAGGCGACCTGCGACATCAGCCGCTGGGCAATCGGCCGCTGCGGCCGCACCGACTCCACGTGCTCGGCGATTCCGGCCAGTTCAGCCGCATACGCCGTCGCGCGCTCCAGGTCTCCAAGCTCGTCCACCAACCCAAGCTCCAGCGCCTCCGATGCCCACCAGACCTCACCTGTCGCCCAGGCGCGCGCCGTCTCGGCCGAGACTTTTCGTCCCTCAGCCACGACGTCGACGAAATGCCCGAAGAACCGATCCGCCATCTCCTGATTCTTCCGCTCCTCTTCCGGCGTCATCCCGCGGAACGGCAGCCCCATGCCCTTGTACGGTCCCGTCGTCGTAACCGCGACGTTGACGCCGATCTTGGCCAGAAGCTCCTGCATCTCGGGCCGGATCAGCATCACGCCAATACTGCCGATGATTGCGGAGCGCTGGGAGATGATGCGCGAAGACGCACAAGCGAGGAAGTAGCTGCCGGAAGCGCAGGTACCCCGCACAAATGAGATGACCGGCTTCTTGCGCGCGAGCTTCTGCAGCTCGAGATAGAGGTAATCGGAGACCGATGCCGAGCCGCCGGGCGAGTCAATGTCCAGCACAACGGCGCGCGTCCGGTCATCCTCGCGCAGCCGCTTCAGCATGGGAACAAACACCTGCGATCGGATGGCCGTCCCAATCGCGCCATGGATCTCGACGATAGCGACACGTTTCCTGGGAATGATTGGCAGGTCCATTCAAGGCCTCCTTACTGCATCCTCTCATTCTAGAAGAAACGGCGTGTGCGTCCTGCCGCCCGTCCACGCGTCGAAAGTGGCGGCGCCTCCTCCAATCGTCGGCGAGACACGCTGGTCAGTGGATGTTAGTCGGTCTTCAGGAGTGAGGAGATGACGCGGAAGAGATGATCGAGGTCGAACGGCTTGCCCAGGAAGGCCTGCGCGCCCACGTCCCTCGAACGATCTGCCGCGTCCCGCGCAGCCGTCATGACCACAATTGGTATAGAGCCCTCGACGGTGCCTCGGCTGCGAAGTCGTTGACAGAACTCCCATCCGTCCATGACGGGCATATTCATGTCGAGGAGGATGAGGTTGGGGCAGAATTCGGCTATCTGTTTGAGCGCCTCGCGCCCATTGGCCGCCACGCGAACGGCATACCCTTCGTCGATCAGAGCGAGCTCCAAGAACCCAACGATACCCGGGTCGTCGTCCACCACCAGGATCGACGGGCCCGGCGCTGTCCGCTGGTCCGCGGGCGCCACGCGTGATTTGGTCCCAACCATCCTAGGCAGAATACGGAGCGCAGGGCTCTGTCGCAATCCGAGGATGGTTACAGATTTGTAGTGTCTTCTCTAAATGGCCGCCGCCGGACGCGTCAGCGGCACCTCCGCGTCGCGCTTGCGCCGGACATTATCCTGCTCCTGCTGCGCCTGGTACGCCATCTTATAGAATTTCGCGTAGATTCCGTCGAGCGCCAAGAGCTGCTCGTGGCTTCCCTCTTCAGCAATCTGGCCGCGCTCCAGGACGATGACACGATCGGCATCTCGGATGGTCGAGAGCCGGTGCGCAATGACAAAGGACGTTCTGTTATGCAGAATCCGCCTCAAGGCCTGTTGGATGATGATCTCCGTCTGGGTGTCGACATTGGCCGTAGCCTCGTCCAGGACCAGGATGCGTGGATCCGCGACAACCGCGCGGGCGAAGCTCAAGAGCTGGCGCTGCCCCACCGAGAGGTTCTGTCCCCGTTCGTGCAGTTCGGTGTCGTAGCCGTTCTCGAGCCGCATGATGAACTCGTGCGCCCCAACTGCTGTGGCTGCCTCGACGATCTCCTCGTCAGTCGCGTCGAGACGCCCAAAGCGAATGTTCTGGCGAATCGATCCTGAGAACAGGTACGGATCCTGCAGCACGATCCCCATCTGCCGTGCCAGGCTCGCACGTTTGATCTTGCGCAAATCGAACCCATCGATCTCGATGCCACCGTCTGTTACCTCGTACAGGCGTGAAAGCAGCGAGGTCATCGTGCTCTTGCCGGCGCCGGTCTGGCCCACGAAGGCGATGGTCTCACCGGGGGCCACGTGCAGGTTGATGTCGTGCAGGACCTCGACACCGTCGACGTAGCTGAAACTCATGTGATTGAAGTCGACGCGACCCTCGATGGTGCCAAGCTCCACGGCGTCGGGAGCATCCACGATCTCCGGCACGGTATCCAGCACCTCGATGATCCGCTCGCCACCCGCCATGGCACGCTGCCATTGCGTGTACTGCAGCACCATGTCGCGGATGGGGTCGAAGAAGCGCTGGATGTAGAGCACGAAGGCGACCAGCGTGCCCACCTGCATCACGCCGTGCGATACGCGGACACCGCCGACAACGACTACCAGGGCTGTGCCAACCGCGACCGCGAGCTCAACCATCGGAACCGCGGCCGCTGACAGGCGCGCAGCCCAGATATTTGCGGCCAGGTTCATGTCATTGATCGAGCCGAAGCGTTTGCTGTTCTCGTTCTCCCTCGAGAGACTCTGGATGACGCGCACACCGGAGACATCCTCGTTGATGGTCGAGTTGACCACGGCGATCGCCTGGCGCGCCTGGATGAATGCCTCGCGCGCCCACTTCTGCCAGATCGACATCGCATACACCAGCACCGGCACGACCGCGAAGGTCACCAGCGCCATGATCCAATCCTGGATAAAGAGCGCCAGCGCGACGAAGGCGAGGCCGAAGACATTGCCGATAACCTGCATCAGCCCCGTGCTCATCAACTCCTGCATCGCGGCGACGTCGCTGGTTGCTCGCGACATTACGCGGCCGACCTCGTGCCGGTCGTAGAAGCTCAGCGACAGCTTCTGCAAATGCTCGAACATCTGCGTCCGCAGCGTGAGCAGGATCTGGTAGCCGATCCAGCCGGTTGTGGTGAGCTGTCCCCACTGGGTGAGCCAGGCTCCCACTGTTATGCCGAGCAGAATCAGCACATCGCGATTCAGCCCCGTGCCATTGTGATTCTTGAGATCGTTGATCGCCGTACCGATCACGTATGGCTGCCAGTAGTAGAGGGCCGCCCATACAATGACTGCGATGAAGGCGAGCAGCGCCAGCCGTCCATGCTGCATCAGGTACGGGAACAGACGCCGGACGACTTTCGGGTCGATGACCTGCCCGAGCTCTTCGTCGTTCCAACCGTCCAACCCGCGACCATAGGAGCTGCCGCGACCGCCCCCGCCGGTAAAAACGGAGGTCTCGCGGCTCCAGCCACCCGCCATGCCGCCGCCACCGCCGCCGGGGCCGCCCCACATTCCCATTAGCTGTCACCTACCTCAGCATTCGCCGCCAGCGTGCTCTGGGCGAACGCCTCTTCCTGATCGCGAAGCTCGACGTCGTAGATCTGCCGGTAGAGGCCGTTCTTCTCCAACAGTTCCTCATGCCGGCCTTGCTCGACGATCTGCCCATTCCGCAGTACGAGGATCTGGTCCGCGTTCTTCACGGTGCGCAGGCGCTGGGCGATCACGAACGTCGTTCGCCCCTCCATGAGCTGGTTGAGCGCCTGCTGGATGAGATACTCGGTCTCCATATCGACGCTCGAGGTCGAGTCGTCGAACACCAGGATCCGTGGGTCGCGCAGGAGCATGCGGGCAATCGAGATCCGCTGCTTCTGCCCTCCCGAGAGGGTCACGCCGCGCTCGCCGACCCAGGTGTCGTAGCCATCGGGAAGGGTCATGATGAAGTCATGGATGCGGGCGACCTTCGCGGCCTCGATGACCTCCTCATCTGAGGCCCCTTGGACGCCGTAGCGAATGTTCTCGCGAATGGTGTCGATAAACAGGAAAATCTCCTGCTGCACGATGCCGATGCTATTGCGGAGCGAGGCCAGCGTCAGATCGCGGATGTCGTGCCCATCGATGACAATCCGGCCGCCGGTCACGTCGTAGAAGCGCGGCAGCAGATTCACAACCGTCGACTTCCCACTGCCAGTCGGTCCCAGGAGCGCGATGATCTCGCCGGGCTTGGCGACAATGTCCACATCGCGAAGGACGGCGCTGACGGCGTCGTAGCCGAAGGAGACGCGATCGAAGATCACCTCGCCCTTCGAGTCCTTCAATTCGACCGCGTCCGGCTTCTCCTTGACCGCCGACTCCGCATCCAGAATCTCGTAGATCCGCTCTCCTGCCGCCTGCGAGCGTGCGAACTGGTTGACGATGAAGCCCACCTGCCGCATCGGGCCCTGGATGATCTGCAGGTAGAGCATGCAGGCGGCAAGCTCCCCAATCGTCAGCTGCCCCTGCAGATACAGGTGACCGCCGTAGAAGAGCGTTATGACAATCGAGAGCGTCCAGACGCCGATCATGGTCGGCATGTTGAACGACTGGATCTGGTTGGCGTGGAACGAATCATCGAAGAGCGTCTGGGCCGATCGGGCGAATTTGGCGCTCTCATAATCCTCACGCGAGAACGCCTTGACCACCCGCATCGCGGTCAGGTTCTCCTGCAGGATCGTCCCGAGGATCCCCATGCCGTCCTGGATCCTCGTCCAGTACGGTCGCAGACGGGTCGACATGAAGACCGATTGCCCCGCGAGAATCGGGACGAAGATGAAGGTGATGATCGAGAGGTGGAAGTTGAGTTGCGCGATCAGCCACAGTGAGCCGATCACCTTGACGCCGATGTCTGCCAGCCGCAGCGTGCCCTGATTGACGTACATGCGTACTGCCTCGACGTCCTGGGTGACGCGCGACATGATCTGCCCAACCTGCGCCTTGTCGTGATAGGCGTAGCTGAGCCGCTGGAGGCGATTGTAGATCTGCTCGCGCAGGTCGTAGGCCACCCGCTGCGCGGTGGACTCGCCCAGATAGGCGTAGCAGTAGCGGAAGACACCCGACGCGACGGCCGAAGCGAGGATTGCGAGCGATATAACTGCGAGCGCGCGGATATCGCTCTTGCCGCGGGTGATCCCGAAGTCGACCGCCCAACTCACCAGCCGGGGCGTGACAAGCGCGAATCCGCTCGATAGCACTACCGTGATCGACGCCAGCATCGTGGCGCCCAAATATGGCCTGAGGAGGGTAAGCAGACGGAGGAGGATTCTCACGGGCCGTTTCTTGCAGCAAGGAACCGGGATACCGTACGGCATCCCACTCATACGGAATCGAACAGGATTGCTTCCCGTCTATCCTAACGCTCTCGCACTCATGCAGTCAAGCACGCGGGCATTCTCTCGTCTCCCATTGGGAGAGGTGAGGGCAAAATCGGGTAGGCGGGGTCGTTGCCGGCCCCGCCTCCCACACCACCGGACATGCGGGTCCGCATCCGGCGGTTCACCCAGCCGCAAGCGACTGGTACCTCACTGACAAACTGTGGTAACCGCGGTG
>Ga0193751_1001131_pt1 | contig 17695 bp, 11 predicted proteins | sample L1c2metaG_FD_143050 | JGI IMG/M metagenome (GOLD analysis project Ga0193751, IMG submission 143050) | Soil microbial communities from a riparian zone of the East river system, Colorado, United States - L1c2 | ecosystem: Environmental > Terrestrial > Soil > Riparian zone | place: USA: East River... | reverse complement strand
GACATCTTCGACGCGTGCCAGCGCATCTTGCTCCGGATCGAACCAAGGGTCCTTGAACGACTGGACGAACCGCTCGTGAAAGACGACGCGGGAAAGCTTGCCGGGCGCCTGGCCTTTGCGGACTCGCAGCATCATTAAATTCTAACAGGGCAATGCAGCCGACCCAGGACCGGCGTTGCCTTTGTTGCCGGCTCCGGTGGCTTTGCAGGCTCTGTGGCGCTGCTGGACGATCTCAATCGACCTTGGCGCCGGTCTCGCGGATGATGCGCGCCCACCGCGCCCGTTCCGCGCGCAGGAACACGCCGAAATCTGCCGGAGTCGAGCCGACCGCTTCGATACTCGCGGCGCTCATGTAGTTTTTGACTTCGTCGAGCGCGAGCACCACGACGATTTCCCGCTGCAACTTGTCGACGATCGCTGCGGGCGTGCCTTTGGGCGCGAGCAGCCCCATCCACACATAAGCCTCGTAGCCGGGCACGGCGGCTTCGCTGACGGTCGGGACGTCGGGCAATTGCGGGGCGCGGCGGGCGCCGGTCACCGCGAGCGGACGCACCTTGCCTGCCTTGATATGTCCGAGCATGCCTGCCATGCCCGGGATCGACATCTGCACTTGTCCGGCGAGGAGATCGGTCGTCGCCTGGCCGCTGCCCCGGTAAGGAATGTGATTCATGTTCAACCCTGCCATCGACGCGAGCATCGCCGCGAACAGATGCTGTCCGCTGCCGTTGCCGGACGATGCGTAATCGATCTGCCCGGGCCGCTCCCTGACGTACGCGATGAACTCTTTGAGCGTTCGAACCGGCAGCGCGGGATGGACGACGATCACCCCGGGCTCGCGCCCGAGCAGCGAAATCGGAACGAAGTCGTCGATCGGATCGAACGAGAGCTTCGGATACAGCGTTGCGCTGATGGCGTTGGTTTGCGACGCAAGCAGGAGCGTGTAGCCATCCGGCGGCGACTTGGCGACGATCTCGCTGCCGATCATCGCGCCGGCGCCCGGCTTGTTCTCGACTATGATGCCTTGGCGGAGGCGTTTCGACAGCTCCTGGGCGATCAATCGCATGGGACCGTCCACGGCGCCGCCCGGAGAGAACGGCACGACGACACGGATCGGTCGCACGGGGTAGGTTTGCGGATGCGCGGGCATCGACGCGAACACGGCCACGACGCCGAACATCAGCGCCGCGGCCGTCGACAGCGCAGCGCTGCCGATATCGACACGCTCGCTGCGCCCCAACAGCGTTGCCTTTTCCGCGCCCGCGTCCCATCCTTTGGACGGATGCGTCGCGACGAATTTGGACAGAATCTCCATCACAGGCGGCGGCTCGACGTGCGCTGCCGGGGCCGCAGAAATAGACATCGGAATGTTCTTTGTGTGGTGCCGAGTGGATGCGTTGCTGCCAACGCAGCCCAGTGGAAAGCGATCCATTCGACCAAACATTATCCGCTAAGTCCCGCCGCTTACGCGCGCGGGGACTGGCTGGTGCCTTAGCGCGGTGCTACAAGGCGAACGTGTAGGACGCCGTCTTGCGCGCTTGTCGGACGGCCGCCGATTTTTGCCTTTCGCCCTGTTGGCAGGAAACTCGCAGCGGTGACAGTTTGTCGATTGGTTACCTAAAGGCGGGCAGCTGTGGATTTCGCTCGTCCTCGGGGATTCGATTCGACGCAAGGAGACATCCATGAGATCAAGCAAGACATTATTGGGCATCATGTTTGCGGCAGGGCTGATCGCGACGCCGACGGTGTTCGCCGTTTCGGAAATCGAAGTTACCGTGGCACCCCCTGCAGAGCGTGTCGAAGTCGCCCCCGCTCCGCGCGACGGTTATACGTGGGAGCGCGGACATTGGCGTTGGGACAACGATGCGAGGAAGTACAACTGGAACGAAGGGCGTTATATCCAGAACCGCGAGGGACACCGCTATGTCCAGCACGAGTGGAAAAGCGACGGAGGCAAGTGGCGCTTCCGTGCGGGCCACTGGGACGATGAGTGAAGCTGAGTGAGTATTGATGCGGCGGTCGAAAAGCCGTTGCGTCGGTTTCATTCAAAAAGGCCGCCTCAGGGCGGCCTTTTCATGCAATACGCTTGGCGTGCTCCTAGCGCAGAGCGAAATCCGCGATTTCGTCATCGACGCGCCAGCCGTCATTCTCCCTGACCAGCATGACCTCTCCCGAAAGCGTTCCCGCTTGAGTCTCGCCGCTGATAAGCAAGACCGCTTTTTCGTTCGTGGCGAATCCGCGTTCCACCCGGACCGACTTTTCAGGATGCTCCGCTACGAGATCGCCGATGAATTTGTCTAGCGCGCCTCTTTTCTCCGCGTCGGCCCAGGTCTTGAGCTGCTCGCTGGAAAGGAGAGCCTTAAGCGCGGCGCGGTCGCGTTTGAGCAGCGCAGCGTGGTAGGCAAGATAAGCCTTGCCGGGCGCGCCCCCGCCGGAGCCTAAGGCAGAACCGTGCTCGTCGGCCAGGAGCGGCACATCGAGCGTGATATCGAACGACCGGTCGGGCTCCCGATCGATGAGCGATCCGCTGAGCCTTCCTCCGGCGAGCTTGACGCGCGAGGTCACTTCGCCGCTGCAGAAGCCGCAGCCGTTGCCCGATTGAAAATAATAGCTGAGACCGCGGTAAGTTCCGTCCGGACGGAATTCGAGATACACGACACCCGTCTGGGCATCCTTGACGTGTTTTTCGATGGCGAGATGCCGATCGAAGTAGTCGGCGACCGCCTGCGGGCGCACGCGAGCGTTGGTGATGGCCACGATGAGCGCATCGGTCCCCTTGTCGAGAAAAGATTTGCCGCGATAGGCGACAGCGCTGCGGACTTCCATGGTGATCCCCTGGCTCTTGAACGTGCCCAGGGCGCTTTCGCCGCCGTCTGCGGCCAATGTCCTTCCCGCCGCGAACAGCAACAGGCAGACCGCAATGGCGATTTTCATTGAGACTCCAGGCGTGATCGGGAGAACGATTGCGAGAGAGTAGTTCCCGCCTCGCGCTTCCGCCGCACCAAGCGGCGCACGCGGAGTATAATCGATACTTTCAAGCCGCCGCCGAAGCCGGCCGGCGGCTTTTTGCTTTTTGTTTTGCGGTTCCACCAGGCCTTACTTCAGACTCGATGAATGCCGCTTCCTTTCCGCCGGATCTCGTCCGCGACGTTTCCTGCCGTCGCACGTTCGCGATCATTTCGCACCCGGATGCCGGGAAGACGACGCTTACTGAAAAGCTGTTGCTTTTTGGCGGTGCGATCCAGATGGCGGGCACCGTCAAAGCGCGCAAGAGCGCGCGTCACGCCACGTCGGACTGGATGGAGATCGAAAAGCAGCGCGGCATCTCGGTGACGAGCTCGGTGATGCAGTTCGATTACGCGGGGCATACCATCAATCTGCTCGATACGCCGGGCCACGAGGACTTTTCGGAGGATACGTATCGAGTGCTGACGGCAGTCGACGCCGCGGTCATGGTCATCGATGCGTCCAAAGGTGTCGAGGCGCAGACGATCAAGCTGCTCGAAGTCTGCAGATTGCGTGCGACCCCTATCATCACTTTTGTCAACAAGCTCGACCGCGAAGTCCGCGAGCCGGTGGCGCTCCTTGAGGAGATCGAATCGGTGCTGAAGATCGACTGCGCCCCGATCAGCTGGCCGATAGGCATGGGCAAGAGCTTTCGCGGAGTCTTCGACCTGCTGCGGGATCGGCTGATGCGCTTCACGCCAGGCGAAGAACGGAGGAGCGACGATACCGAGCTCATCGAAGGGCTCGCCAACCTTCGGCTTGACCAATTGTTTCCCGAGGAAATGAAGGCGCTTCGCCACGACGTCGAGCTCATACGCGAGGCAAGTCATCCATTCGAGCTCGACGAATTCCTTGCGGGCCGTCAGACGCCCGTTTTCTTCGGATCGGCGATCAACAACTTCGGCGTTCGGGAGGTTCTGCACGCGCTGACCGAGTGGGCGCCCCCGCCGCAGCCGCGCGACGGCGAAGCGCGCGTCGTCCACCCGGCGGAGCCCGCTTTTTCGGGCTTCGTGTTCAAGATACAGGCGAACATGGACCCGAAGCATCGAGACCGCATCGCGTTCTTTCGCGTCTGTTCCGGTCGCTACCGGCCGGCGATGAAGGTCCAGCATCTGCGCATCGGACGCGAAGTGAAATTATCGAACGTCATCACTTTCATGGCCAATGAGCGCGTTTCAAGCGACGACGCCGTCGCGGGCGATATCATCGGTATTCACAATCACGGCCAGCTGCAGATCGGCGACACGCTGACCGAAGGCGAGACGCTCAGCTATAAAGGCGTGCCCTATTTCGCGCCCGAGCTGTTTCGCATCGCGCGGCCGCGCGATCCGTTCAAGGCGAAGCAGCTGCAAAAGGGCTTGAGAGAGCTCGGAGAAGAAGGCGCGATCCAGGTGTTCGAGCGCGGCTGGAACAACACGCTGCTGCTTGGCGCTGTGGGGCAGCTCCAGTTCGAGGTCGTCGCCGACCGCCTCGTCCGCGAATATAAAGTCGACGCGGTTTATGATCCGGCGAATATCGCAACCGCGCGCTGGCTTACCTTTCCCGACGCCATGACCCGTCGCAATTTCGAGGCGGAAAACGCGGCTGCGATGGCGGCGGACGTCGACGACAATCCGGTTTTTCTTGCAACCAACAAGTACAACCTGCAGGTCGTCATGGAGCGCTGGAGCAAGGTCGGCTTTCACTCGACGCGGGAACACGGAGCCAGGCTCGTTCATGCACAGGCCGCCTTACAGGGGCAGTAAAAGGCGCTGACGCGCGCGTCAGCGCCACTGAAGCTCGGGCATTGGACCACGGGCCAGCAAAGAACTTTGCCCCTGCCGCCGCGGTCTATCTGGCTCGAGGGGTACTGTTCCCGATCATTTCGCCCGGACTCTTCCGTTCCACACGTGAAAATCGCGCAGATCGCTCCGCTTTATGAAGCCGTTCCCCCATTGTTCTACGGAGGCACGGAGCGCGTGGTCGCGCACCTTACCGATGCCTTGGTCGATCTGGGACACGACGTGACGCTTTTTGGAAGCGCCGATGCCAGGACCAAGGCGGCCCTGGTACCGGTCCGTGACCAGGCGATGCGACTCGATCCGTGTCCGCTGAAGTCGGACCTTGCGGCGCACCTTGCGATGCTTCACGAAGTGCGTGCGCGGGCCGATACCTTCGATGTGATGCATTTTCACATCGATATGATCCATTTTCCGTTTTTCGAGCACTGCCCGCTGCGAACCCTGACGACCTTGCACGGACGGCTGGACATGAAGGATCTTTCCGACGTGTACAGGCGCTGGATGCGATATCCCCTGGTGTCGATCTCGCAGGATCAGCGTAGGCCGTTACGTTTCGCCAACTGGGTTGCGACGGTGCATCATGGCCTGCCATCGGACCTCTACCGCTACTCTTCGAAGAGTGATGGCTATGTGGCCTTTGTGGGTCGGATCGCCCCGGAAAAGCGTCCGGATCGCGCTATCAGCATCGCCCGACGTGCCGGACGCCTGCTGAAGATCGCCGCCAAGGTGGACGCGGCCGACGCCACATACTTTCGCGATGTCATCAAGCCCATGCTTGCCGGCCCGAGCACCGATTTCGTAGGCGAGATTGGCGACGCCGAAAAGAACGAGCTGCTCGGCGGGGCATCGGCACTGCTGTTCCCGATCGACTGGCCGGAGCCGTTCGGGCTGGTGATGATCGAGGCGATGGCGTGCGGGACGCCGGTTATCGCGTGGGATCGAGGTTCGGTTTCGGAGATCGTCGATCACGGCGTCACGGGGTTTGTGGTGCGCAGCGAAGAGGAGGCGGTCGCCGCATTGCGCAGGGTGGACGACCTCGATCGTCGCGCGGTGAGAAAGACGTTCGAGCGACGATTTTCCGCGGGCGTCATGGCGCAAAACTATCTCGACAGTTATTCGCGCCTGCGGCATTCGGGTGTGGCATGCGGAGCACGGCTGCACAGCGCGTGAGCGAAGCAAAACCGGCCGTGTCATCGGTTCCCGCGGTGGAGAAAGCCGCTCCGGTCGAACCGCGCGGTCCGATCGGGCTATACGCGCTCAAGCATGACGACACGTTCCTGGTCGCAGACGCCCTCGGCGATGTCTCAGGTGAGGGCGATGGGCTGTTCCGCAATGACACGCGGGTCCTTTCGCGATGGCAGCTCAGCATCGGTGGGATCTCGCCGTCGCTGCTCGGCGCGGCGGTGAGTCGCGACAATGTTTTTTTTCGCGCCAACGTAAGCAATCGGCCGCTGCCGCCGCTGGGCGGCGCGGCAACGCCGCAAGGCGTGATTCATCTCGAACGCGCTCGTTTTTTGTGGCAACAGCGCCTTTACGAAAGGCTGGTATTCACCAACTATGGTGAGCGCGACCTTGCCGCGCCGCTCTCGCTCGAGTTCGCCGCTGATTTCGCCGACATTTTCGAGGTGCGTGGCATAACGCGTAAGGAAAAGGGGCGCACCCTCGCTCCGGACATCGCCGCCGAATGGGTGGTGTTGCGATATGAAGGGCTCGATGACGTGTTGCGAACGTGCGCGATCTCATTTTCGGAGACGCCCTCGTCGCTTACGGAGGAGCGTGCCGAGTGGCGGCTGGTGCTGCCCCATCACGCCCGGCGCATCCTCTATATCGAGATCGGGCCGGACCGGCAGGGAATGCCCGACGAAGCGCGGTTTCGCGCCGCCGCCGCAAGTGCGCGATCGGACATGCGGTTTCGCCGTCGCCGCGGCGCAAGGGCGTGCAGCTCGGCGCGCCTGTTCGATGAGTGGGTCGACAAATCGCGCGCCGACCTCGCCTTGCTGACGACAGCGCTGCCCACCGGACCTTATCCGTACGCGGGGATACCCTGGTTTTCCACGCCCTTCGGCCGAGACGGAATCATCACCGCGCTGCAAACGCTGTGGCTCGAGCCTGCGCTGGCGCGGGGCGTGCTGACCTTTCTTGCCGAGAACCAGGCGCGTGAGACTTCCCCTTTCGACGATTCTGCACCCGGCAAGATCATGCATGAGATGCGCAAGGGCGAAATGTCCGCTACCCGCGAGGTGCCCTTTCGCCGTTACTACGGTGGCGTGGATGCGACCCCTTTATTTGTCATGCTTGCCGGCGCGTACGCGGAACGCACGGCCGACATGGCCTTTATCGATTACCTGTGGCCGTCGTTGAACGCGGCGATGACATGGATCGACGGTGATGGGGATTCCAACCGCGACGGCTTGCTCGACTACGAGCGCGCCCGTCCGACCGGACTTGCAAATCAGGGGTGGAAGGACAGCATCGACTCGGTGTTCCACGCCGATGGCCGCATTCCTGGCGGACCCATTGCGTTGGTCGAAGTCCAGGGTTACGTATTCGCCGCACGATTGGCGATGTCCGATCTGGCCGCACGGCGTGGCGACGCCGACGCGGCGCGGCGCTGGCGCGATCGTGCCCTGTCGCTCCGAAAGTTGGTCGAAGCGAGATTCTGGATGCCGGAGCTGAATTTTTACGGGATCGCGCTCGACGGCGAGGGCGAGCTGTGTCGCGTGCGCGCATCGAATGCAGGGCATCTCCTTTACACAGGGCTGCCGTCAGCGGTGCGAGCACACCATGTCGCCGAGCAGCTTCTCTCGGCGGCGTTCGATACCGGATGGGGACTGCGCACGCTCGCGACAGAACAGGCGCGTTTCAATCCGATGTCGTATCACAACGGCTCCGTATGGCCGCACGACACCGCGATATGCGCCGCAGGGGTAGCGCGGTACGGCAACAGGGAAGGCGCTGCACACGTTCTCAACGAGTGCTTCGGCGCCGCGATGCATTTCGGAATGCGCCTTCCGGAGCTTTTCTGCGGGTTCCCTAGGATGGCCGGCGAGCCCCCGGTCGGGTATCCGGTCGCCTGTCTTCCACAGGCATGGTCGTCCGGGGCGGTGTTCATGCTGCTCCAAGCCTGCCTGGGTCTGCGCATCGACGGCCACAAGCAGGAGATTCACATCGAGCGGCCGCGACTTCCGCCGGGAATCGATCGATTGGTCATCGACCGGCTCGCCGTCGGCGACGAACACGTGGCGCTCGTGTTCGAGCGCAGCGGCGACCGCGTTGCCGTGTCTTCTTCGAACGAGCCATCCGACGCGCCGCGCGTGCTGGTCCGCGTCTAGATCGATTCGAGCTCCGACCGGCATGCTTCGCTCGGAGCCGGCCCGGAAATTGTGGAATGTCCCAGCGCCCGTGATGAACTCGACGGCTGGCGTCGAGTCCACTTCGTGGAAGGAAAGAGATGAGCTTCGAACAGTCAAGCCGAGCCTTTCGGACGCCGCTCTTGGTGGCGCGCGGCCGCTTCAGGCTGAGGCGGTTATTTTTGCGCCGGTGACGATGGCGCTGCCTCTTCCCGTTACATTCCAGCCGATGGAAGCGCAGCTTGTCGACGAGCTTCCTCGCGGCGATGAGTGGCTATATGAGCCAAAGTGGGACGGATTTCGCTGCCTGGCGTTCAAGGATGGTTCCGACGTGGATCTACGGTCGAAATCCGGTCAGCCGTTCAATCGCTATTTCCCGGAGATCGTTGCCGCTGTCCAGGCACTCGGCGCCAGAAGGTGCGTGCTCGATGGCGAGCTCGTCATACCTGAAGGGAGCGTCCTTTCGTTCGATGAGCTGTTGCAGCGCATTCATCCGGCAAAAAGCCGCGTCGACAAGCTCGCGCGCGAGCAGCCTGCGCTTTTCATAGTCTTCGATATGCTCGTCGATGCCGATGGAAAATCGCTTGTCGATCGAACATTGCTCGAACGGCGGCGGGCGCTGGAGAATTTCTTTTCGCAAAAGGTGACTGCTCGCTCTCCGCTGCACCTTTCGCCGCAGACGCAGCAGTCACGCGTCGTAGCGCGCTGGTTCGAATCGCTGGGCTCCGGTCTCGACGGCGTCATCGCCAAGCGCCGCGATCTGGGCTACCAGTCGGGAAACCGGCACGGTATGCAGAAGTTCAAGCGCATGCGCACGGCTGACTGCGTTATCGGTGGATTTCGGTATGCGGCGAAGGAGCGCACGGTCGGTTCGCTTCTGCTCGGACTCTACGATGACGAGGGACTCCTGCATCACGTGGGGTTCGCCGCCAACATCAAGTCAGGCGAGCGCACGGAATTGACCCACAGGCTTGAAAGGCTGGTCAAGCCACCGGGCTTCACGGGTCGTGCACCGGGTGGCCCGAGCCGATGGAGTACCGAGCGCAGCGGAGAATGGGAGCCGTTGTCGCCGAAACTGGTCGCGGAAGTTCAATACGATCACCTCAGCGGCGATCGATTCAGGCACGGCACGCGATTTCTTCGCTGGCGACCGGACAAGCGACCGCGTCAATGCCTGATGAACCAGGTCGAGCAGGAGGCCGCCGGCACGGTGGCCCTGCTGCGCGAAAGCGGCAAACCGGCTAAAGCGGTCGCTGCAGCGCGATCCGTTTCCTGAAAAAAACACGGCCCCGATCCGAAGATCGAGGCCGCGTAGGCCTCCTCCTCCTACAAACTCGAAAGTGATCTATCCTAAGATCATCTTTTTGTTTGAAGCGGTTTCCATCGGCGGGCGTCTCAGTTTGATGGTGAAGGAAGCAGAGGCAGGAGGCCGCTTGCCTTCTGAAGACCCGTATTGAGCACCGAGACCGCGTCCTCTGGCAGCAAAGTCCTGTCCCTGACCATCTGCTTGACGGCTACCGAGAACGCAAACGAGTAATTGCCGTAAGTTCCATAGCGTTCTTCAAGCGAAAGTCTGGGGTCGCCGATCGCGATTCGTGCCGCCCTGGTCGTCGGGAACGGTATGTACTGTCCCGAGCTTTCGCAGCCATCGTTTGCCTGCGGGCCGGACCGTAGCGCCCAGCCGGTGTATGTCGCCAGCGGGACGGTTACATCAGGCAGCCGGACGCCGGCGATGTCGTTGCCGTCGGCGTCGGTCTTGGGCACAAAGCTGGGATAGATCGGACCGATCGTCGGGTTGTTCTCAAGTGGCACCGCCGTAGTGGGTGGATTGTTGTCCTTGATCCCCAGGCTGAACCTCGGGCCCCAGTTGAACAGATAACGCGTGGTCTTCAACCCGGTGTAGGTCACGCCCGGAATATTCGGAAAGCCCATTCCGCTTTGCGGTAACGGCGGCACCAGCGTACCGGCCCACAGCTTCGGCACCCGGCTCGGCGGCGGCGGGACCCCCTGCGTCACCCACTGATCCATCGCGATCCAGAGGGCACGCTGAATCGGCGCCGAGTTCAACGGATTCTGGAACTGCTGGCAGCTGCCTCTCGAGGTGGCGCTGCCGGTGCCATGCTGCATGCTGGAAACGAAATAATTCCGGGTCATCGGGTGATCCGGCAGGTCAACTGTCCCTGTCGGATCCGTGTGCCCGAGCGATGCCGCCTTGACCCAATATTCGTTGGCCGAGTAGATCTCCATGCCGACCGGGCACGTATTGCTTGCGGTGCATCTGGCATAGCGGCCATCGGTCTTGCCGCTGATCGGATCGGTCATCGTCGCCTGCGCGAAGGGAAAATTGCCCTCGGCGTACAGGTGGTCCTGACGATTGCGCTCGGTGCGTCCCGGTTGCGAAAAGCGATAGTTCATATCGATGCCATCGAAGGCCGCGATCCACTGCATCAGTCCGTCGAAGACGATCTTGTTGCTCTCGTCTGCATTGAAGCCGAGGTAAACGAAGTCGTTGAGAGTCCGCCCGGGCTGCGACGAGATTTCGGTGTAGATCCGGGTGATATCGCCGGCCAGCGGGTTCGGCGTGCCTACGTCGTCTGCGACGCCGTAGCGGATGAAAGAGTTGAAGTCTCGGATTGCGGCAAAGCCGACGCCATTGATCGTCGGGTCTTTCGCCGTATACGTGAACTCATAGACGTCGTTGGCGACAAAGGAGGTTCCCGCCGGCAGCAAGCTGATGGCGGTTCCCCCCGCGTTATAAGTCCAGCCCGTGGTCGGAACGACTTGCGGGACATCGTCCAGGTGCACGCGATGGGTGAGCGTTGCCCGGGTCTGATCGAGCGTTGCCGCGGGATAGTTGAGCGCGTACGACGCGCCGGGGCTCACGATGTATTCGTACGCAGGACCGGTAATCGACGAGCCATCGGGATTCTTCGCGATCGGAAGCGTGATCGTCGAATTGAAATTGGCGTTGTTCGTGCCGGCCGCGAAATCCCAACCGGTCCACATGGTGGTGTATCCGCGCGGCCAGAGGAAGGTCGTGGCAACGTCGGTCAGGCTGCCGGGATCGTTTCCGCTCCCGCTCCGGTTCAATGCGGAGTATGTCTTACCGCCGCGATTCGGCGGCTCGTACATCGCCTTGTGGGCGCCTTGGCTCAAGTCGGTCGGCTTCAGAATGTAGAAGTCGGCCGAGTATTCGACATTGCCGTTGGCGTTGCGAGGACCAAGCGCGATGTCGGCAATCACCGAGTTGTGCGCGTCGGACGGATTCAATTCGCCAACATATCTGCCGACGATCTTTTCGTACGTTCCCACGCCGGGGAAAGAAAAGCCGCCAAATGCGGGCCCACGCGAAGTGATCTGCAGGCGGGTGAGACGAGCGTCGGCATCCTGAGATACGAGCATCGCGCCACCAGCGGCGCATGCGCATGCAATCGCAACGCTGAGCGCGGTCTTGCGGTGGGTCGGTGATAGGGATCTGGCTTGCATGCCGGATTGGCTTCGACTCATGAATTTCCTCCTTCAAATTAGAAATACGCTTGGCGGCTCCGGCACGGAGACACACCCGTCGCGACACTGATGTGGCTGCAACTGCTGCGGGATACGAAAGCGCCGCTGAAAGTGACGGCGAAAGTGCCACTAAGGCACGACAGGCGGGAGATCAAATTCCTCCTAAAGCGCAATCGAAGCGGTTTGGGGGCGCTCGAACGCGGTTTCAATGGGCCTCGGAGCAGCGCCCGTCGGCGACTTTTTTGTCCAGACCATGGCCTGGTATTTGGTATGTAGTATTGCGCTAGTTTGGGTCGACAGTTAATATCGTTTTTGTATACATTCGATACTTTTACCGTATACGGGTGAACGGGTGGAATTGCGCCATCTCAGGTATTTCGTCGCGGTTGCGGAGTTGGGCAGCGTGTCCCGCGCCGCCGAGACTCTGTTCATCGCCCAACCTCCGCTTTCGATGCAAATCAAACAATTGGAGGAGGAACTTGGCGTTCCACTCTTGCTCCGTTACGCGCGCGGCGTGCGCTTAACGGCCGCCGGTACCGTTTTTCTGGAGCAAGCAAAGGATCTGTTGGCGCGTGCCGAGCGAGCCAAGCAAATGGCCAGGCAGCAGGACAATGTTGCCGCCGGGCTGGCTCGGATTGGATATGTCCCTTCCGCGGGTCACACCGTCATGCCCAGGCTGGTGCGGCGGCTACGGTCGATTCATCCAGAATGCGAAATCGTTGTGCGCGAAATGGTCACCCAGCAGCAATCGCAGGCTCTCCAGGACAGCGAAATCGACATCGGGCTGTTGCGCCCTCCCATCACGTCGAACCGTTTGACGATCACCAGTGAGCTGAGCGATCCGTTTTGCCTGGCGATACCCGATGGCCACGCTTTGACCGGCACCGGGCCCATCGATTTGCGCAGCGCCGCCCAGGAAATCTTCGTGGGGTTCACACGCCACCACGGTCCGGACTTTTACGATCAGACGCTTGGTTTATGCACCGATGTCGGCTTCAGTCCGAACCTTCGCTATGAGGCAAGCACGCTCTACGGTGTGCTCGACCTCGTGAGCGCGGGACTGGGAGTCGGCATCGTGCCGGCTTCATCTTCGACGCTATCGCCGACAGGCTTCGGCTTGCGCCTATTGAATCGACCGACGCGCGCCGGATGTTTGGCGCTTGCGCAGTCGCGGGGCGATCCCAATCCGATGTTGTCGACGCTATCCAAGTTGACGTCGGCGGTGTTCGACGAGCTCGGCACAGAGATGCGCCAGCGCGTCGCCGGAATGACGTGAGAAGCTCGTGAGCGGTGCTGCGGGATCGCTTGCGCTGGGCAACCTTGAGACGTTTTATGCCGGCTGCGAGCGAATGAGATTGAAGACTTCGATGGGACGGCTCAATCCTTTGAGGGGGATTTCGCCCATGCTTTGGGTTTGAGCGATGTTCGTCGCCACGGCGGCGACGCGCGCCGTGACCAGCGTCTGGCCGTTCTTGGCCTCTGCCGACAGGCGCGCGGCGACATTGGCAACGGTGCCGATGGCGCTGTAGACAACGCACCCTTCGAAGCCGACTTGTCCCAACGTCGCAAACCCCTGCGCAATCCCTGCGCCGAAGCCGATCTCGCGACCACGCCGGCGCCAGTCCCCCGCGAGACCGGCCACGGCTTGATGCATGCTGAGCGCCAGCTGGATCGCGCGCTGCGCGGGATCGTCGCAGGGAACGGGATCGTTGAAGAAGACCATAAAGCCGTCACCCTGAAAGTGCCCGAGCGTTCCCTCATACCGGTGGACGAGCGGTCCCAATACGTCGTGATAATCGCGCAGCAGACCCATTACCTCCTCGGGCTCGGCGGTTTCTGCAAACGCGGTAAATCCGCGGAGGTCGCAGAACAGCACCGCAATATCGCGGCGGTGGCTCTGCAAGATGCCTTCGTCGCGCGAGGAAACGATGATTTCAGCGAGTTGTGGCGCAAGGAAACGCTTGAGGCGGGATACACGCTCGATTTCCCCGACCTGCGCGGCGACGCGCTCCTCGAGAGTCGTGTTCCATACTGCGAGTTCTTCGGTCTTTTTCTGAACCTCGTCGTGAAGCTCCTTGATGCGCAGCATCGAGCGCACGCGGGCCATGAGCGCGCCGTGATCGAATGGCTTGGTGAGATAGTCGTCGCCTCCTGCATCAAGCCCGGCGATCACGTCTTTCAAATCCGCTTTGGCAGTGAGAAGTATGATCGGGATGAAGGGGAGTGACGTGTCCGCCTTCAGTCGCTTGGTCACAGCGATGCCATCGAGCTTCGGCATCATGATGTCGAGAAGAATGAGGTCGGGGTCGAAGGCGGTGGTCTTCCTCAATGCATCTTCGCCATCGACGGCCGTCTCGATTTGATAACCGTGGTGCCCCAGCCGCAGCGTGACGATCTCCAGATTTTCAGGAGTATCGTCGACCACGAGGATGCGCGCAGGGCTATGCAAAGATGTCTTTCGCGCGTCTAACCGAGGAATTCACGAACCTTTTCGAGCAGGTGTCGAGGGCTGAACGGTTTGGCGACGTAGCCGTCACATCCGGCTTCGCGCGCCTTTGCCTCGTCGCCCACCAGGGCGTACGACGTGACCGCCACGATGGGAATATGTCGAGTCGCCGGGTCGGCCTTAAGGCGCCGGGTGGCCTCGTAGCCGTCGATCACCGGAAGCTGGATGTCCATGAGGATGAGTCCGGGAAGCTGTTTCTTGGCCATAGCGACGCCGCTTTCGCCATCGACTGCTTCGATAATTTCGTACCCTGCGGAGGAGAGCAGATCGCGAAGGATCTGCCGGTTGTCCTCGGTGTCCTCGATGACGAGAATTGTCTTTTTCATGCCGCTTCCTCCCGTTGTTCGACACGTATCGGAACGATGACATGGAACGTCGAGCCGGCACCGAGCTCGGAGGTGACGGAGATCTTGCCTCCGTGCATTTCGATAATGCGGCGCGCGATGGCGAGGCCAAGACCCGTGCCTCCTTTTTTGCGGGTGCTTGAAACATCGACTTGCTGAAATTCCTCGAAGATCCGGCCCTGGTCGGCAGGTGCGATGCCGGGTCCGGTATCCCGCACGTCGATATCGAAGCAGCCATCGGCAGCCTTCGCGCTTACTGTCACGCTACCTTGGTCGGTGAACTTGATGGCATTCCCCACGATGTTGAGCAGTACCTGCGTGAGGCGCCGCTCGTCGCCGTAGCCCATGGGCAAGCCGTCGGCGATCGCGCATTCCAGCGCGAGCCCCTTCGCTTGTGCGAGGGACTCGGTGCTGGCCAGGGTCGATTTTACGAGACTCGCCATCGAGTAGTTGTCGAACGCGAGCTTGAGCTGCCCTGCATCGATTTTCGACAGGTCCAGGACGTCGTTGATGAGACCGAGCAAATGCCTGCCGTTGTGCTGTACGCGCTCGAGCACGCCGCGCACTCGGTCCTCGAGCGCACCGTAGATTCCATCGAACAGAAGCTCCGAGTAGCCGAGTATCGCGTTCAAGGGTGTCCGCAGCTCGTGGCTCATATTGGCGAGAAACTGCATCTTATGCTGGCTCGCGATCTCGACCTGCCGGCTTTTCTCCTGGATCTCTCGCAGCAGGCGCGCGTTCTGGATCGCGATCACCGCCTGGTCAGCAAAAGTCTTGAGCAAAGCAATATCCTTGTCCGAGAAGGGGCCGACGTAATCGCGTCCGACGAAAATCGCGCCGATTCCCTTGCCTTCCCACAGCATGGGCGCGAAGACCACCGATTTGAGGCCGATCGCCTTGGCGCCGAGGCGCGTGTTTTCGGGTACCCCATGGCTGGCGTCTACATCGGGAACATGCAACACCGCGCGACGTGAAATCGCGGCGCCCGAACCGCTTTTCTCGTCGACCGTCGTGGGAAAAATCTTTTCGAACTCTTCCCGCCGGGGGCCATGGTAGGCGCCGATGTGGATGAGTCCGTCGTCGCCGACCAGATTGATCCCCACGAGCTTGCCCGCAAACAGGCGTTCGCAGCTGTCCAGGATTTTCTCGAACACCGGCGTCGTATCGGCGATCGAGCTGCTGATCGCCGCGAGGATTTCGCCTGATGCGCGCTGCTGGTCGAGCGCTTCTTTCGTTTCGTTGAACAGCCGCGCGTTCTGGATCGCGATCACCGCCTGATCCGCGAACGTCTTGAGCAGCGTAAGTTGCTTGTCGGTGAGCGAACCCGGGAATGAGCGCGCAACCCACAGCGCGCCGATGCCGCGGCCCTCGAAAATAAGCGGAGCAGCCGTGATCGACTTGTACGAAACCATGCGCCCGGATTTTTGCGTCAGAACTGGAACGTCCGCGGTGTCGATGTCCGGCACCGTCACGACACGCTGGTCGAGGATCGCCATTCCGGACGCCATTTCCCGGGATAGCGGCAAAGGAAAAAGTTTCTGCAAGTCTTCAAGACCAGGGCCCTGGTAGGCACCGATGTCGAGCATACCGTCGTCGCGGACCAGCATCAGCCCCACGAGGTGCCCGGAAAACAGTCGCTGGCAACTTTGCAAAATGGCGTCGAAAACGGGTTTCGTGTCGGCGATCGAGCTGCTGATCGCCGCGAGGATTTCGCCTGATGCGCGCTGCTGGTCGAGGGCCTCCTTGGTTTCGTTGAAAAGGCGGACGTTCTCCAGCGCGATCGCGGCCTGGTCGCCGAAAGTCTGCAACAATGCGAGCTCACGTTCGCTGAACGGCCGTACTTCCTGGCGCCGAAGCAGGATCGTGCCGAAGGGCTTCCCCTCCCGGAATAGCGGCACCACGACGACTGTGCGGTGCCCGGACCGTTGTGCGATTTCCAGGCTAAGCGGGTAGTCGGCTCCCGCAGAAAGCATATCATCGACCGCGATGGTCCTGCGTTCTAGCAGCGCGCGGCCGGAAATCGAATCGCGATTGATCGGCAGTGAGTCGACGTGGCTTACGGGATCCGCGGACGGTCCCTTTGACGCAAGATGTCGCAACGTGTCTCCGTCGGTCAAGTACATCGATGCCGCGGAGGCGTCACAAAGCTGCGCGGCGCGTTCGGCGATCGCATCGAGCACCGGTTGCACGTCAGTCGGCGACCCGGAGATTACCCGCAATATTTCGGCCACCGCGGTCTGCTGCTCGAGTGATTCCTTGGTCTGGTTGAAAAGCCGGACGTTGTCGATGGCGATCGCGGCCTGCCGCGCGAAAGTCTCGATCAGCGCGATCTGGTCGGCGGAGAACGGTCGGGGCTCCAGGCGGTAAAGAAGGATCGCCCCGTAAGCGCCGCCTTCGCGTATCAGCGGTACCGCCAGCGTGGCGCGTTGCCCCGTCCGTTCCGCGTTCGGCCGGGCATCCGGATACTCGGTATCCAGCAGGGGAACAACATCGGCGTGGTGAATAGTTTCGCGATCAAGTGCGGCTCGACCGCTGACTGAGGTCCGTCGCAGCGGCACGGGACTCACAGGGACTTGAGCTCGAGGATCTCCGGCCCAATAGTCCGCCCTCGGGCACAGCACATCACCATCGATGATAAATACGCGCGCAAACGACGTATCGCACAGGTGCGCAGCGCGCTCGGCGACCGCCTCCAACACCGGCTGCACGTCGGTGGGCGAACCCGATATTACACGCAAGATCTCGCTGATCGCCGTCTGCTGTTCGAGCGAGTTCTGCAGTTCGTGCGTACGCTCCTCGACCTTGTGCTCCAGGCCTGCATACGACTCGCGCAGCCTTCCCGTCATGCGGTTGAACTGGTTGGCGAGCGCCTCGAGTTCGTCGCCCGTGCGCACTTCGATCTGCTGATCGAGCTCTCCAGCGCCGATGCGGCGCGCGCCTTCCTCGAGCGTGCGTATCGGCCGCACCATGCCGCGGGCGAGCGCGAGCGCGGCAAACGCCGAGATCACCAGGCCGGCGATCAGCAATCCCGCCGTGCGCAGGATCGACGCATTTAACTTCGCGTACACTTCCGATACCGGCTGCTCGACGAAGACGTTCCACCTCAGCGATTCGATCGGAGCCACCGATGTCAGCACCGGTGTGCCTGCCAGATCGGTCGAGACCATCGCCAGCTCGTTCGGGGTTTGCTTTTCGCTGGCGGAT
>Ga0193751_1001129_pt1 | contig 17708 bp, 21 predicted proteins | sample L1c2metaG_FD_143050 | JGI IMG/M metagenome (GOLD analysis project Ga0193751, IMG submission 143050) | Soil microbial communities from a riparian zone of the East river system, Colorado, United States - L1c2 | ecosystem: Environmental > Terrestrial > Soil > Riparian zone | place: USA: East River... | reverse complement strand
AATATCAGAATCGCTTTATTGCGATAGGAGCCGGCGCTGTCGATCAGCTTCTGAACGGCCGCGGGCTCCAGGATCTTCGGGAGCGTTCTCGGAATACGACGGCGGAATCCATCACGTTGTCGCTGGCGCGCCGGCAAGTCGCGCCCGATCATCCCGTGACGCAACTCTTCGGTGAGAGGGTTCCCGGAGGCTGGGTTGATCCGACCCTTCCACGGACCTCGCCCGTCTTCGGTATCGCGGCGAATGCAGTACTCAAAATATGACGCGAGCACGCTCAGCCGATGGTTGATCGTGCGTGGCTGGCGCGGCTTCTTCGCAGAGTGCGCGCTGACAGCGCCTTGCCTCGCGCCTCGTGCGAACTCCGTGATGTAGCTGCCGACAGCCTGCCGCGTGACGTGGTCGGGATCGCCTCCCGACACGTGCAGCCAACTGAAGAAATGCGCGAGGCCAATCGCATAAGCGCGCTGCGTGTAGACAGAACAATCGCGCAAGCTCAGCTCCGTTAGAAACTGATCGCACGATCCAATGCCGGCACCGTTCGGGTCGCAAACACGGAATGAGACGCCGAATCGTTCGGCTTCTTTTAGGACCTTGTAAATCGACATAGCAGCCATCTTCGCCTGACCGCTATCGAGAAGTACATCTACTCGCGGATTACATCGAGCGCGCAGAGGCTCGGCCGCAAATCGCGAGATAAGATGTCAGCCAAACCGAAGGCAAAGAACTGCCCACCCTGACCGATGTCGAAGGCGACGTCACGGGCTATCGGGAACGCCTCATTGAGTACGTTAAAAGCCAGAACATCACGCTTCGCTACTCGGAGAAGATCGCACCCGCAAAAGGCTTGTCCTCTGGCGGCAGAATCACGCTGCTTGCGGGAATGCAGCCAGCCGAGGAGTTCTCAACCCTCGTGCATGAAATGGCGCATGAGATGTTGCACCGCAGTGAACGCCGAACCCTGACCACAAAACAGGTACGCGAAACCGAAGCCGAGGCCGTTGCCTTTGTCGTTTGCCAGTCGGTCGGACTTCAAACCGGAACCGCATCTGCCGACTACATCCAGCTTTGGAACGGCGATGCCAAGCAGCTTGCCGAAAGCTTGGAAGTGGTGCAGCGCACAGCAGCAGTGATTCTCGGAGCCATCAGCCCACGACCTGTAACCACTGAGGAAGTCGAAACAGCCAACCAGACCCAGGTAGAACCCGCCCGTATCGCTCAGCCGCCCGCAGCGGCTGAGGCGCTATCCGGCGTTTCCTTCTAGGCACAAGCGGAACCAACCAAATTTCAAAGGAAACAAGCCTAACCGCTTGGAGCGGGGCGCTCAGCGCTCCGCGATTTTCTTATCCGGCCCGCCCACCCCTAGTGATTCCTAGGGACCGATTCGGAGGCGAAAGAAAAAGGTCTGAGGAACCGCTAGAGCGTGCGGTCAGTGCTGCCCATTCAATCGCTCCTTCAACACTTCGCGATAAAGGTCACAATGGGCCCGCCGAAGTCCGGTAGCAGTCGCCACTCGTCCATCCTGCGTGAACTTGATGTAAGCCTGCGATCCACCGAATTCCGGCCACTTCGGTACTCCACCCGAATTAGGGTCGCCGGTCTTGGCAAAATTCGTCCAATAGGTCTCAATCAGATCTGCAAGTTTGAAGTCGGTCTCGCCGAAGTTGCCTGAAATATTTCCTTGTTTTGGAAAATAACCAAACACGTACGGCAGGTCGGCGGAGTGCACTGCGCCCTGCGCTTCCTGCCCGGGAATTGCGTGCTGAAACTCATATTCATATACCGGATGATTCGCCGCGGCATGCCAAGCGGCCTCCGTGGTGCTTGGGCACCGAAAAACCAGGTCAGCAAACCATTGGTCGCCCGCTGAACCGTACATGGGATCAACGTTGCCAGTCCCGCCATTGGCCAGGCCGTAGAGGATAGACGCGCGCTCTCCAAGATTTCCCGTCACGCTTTGGATGAACTTGCGTACCTCGTCCGCTGGGGCCGCCATGCCAAACTCCCGAGTTGTGGTCCCAATCAGCAAGGCAACCGGAGCCTGCTGTCCCGCGGCGAAGACCTCCACCGGTGAGCGAGGCAGCACCCATCCGTCAATGATGGGATTTTCGATTGGGAATCCTTGAGGATCTTGTTTCGCAGTGGCCTCCAGCAGCTCTCGTACCGAACGCTCTCGCAAATCCTTGAGTTCATCGCCGGCCGGCAACTTTAAACTTGCCAGGAGTTTTTCGTTTGCTTGTTCGGCCTCGGCAAGCGAACGCACTGGAGCGTCGCTCAAAGTCGAACCACTCTCGGCAATCACGCGCTGAAAGAGATCTTTCGCCAACGGTGACGCCATCAGCAACCCGGCATCAGTTGCGCCCGCAGACTGGCCGAACACTGTCACGTTTGCCGGATCGCCGCCGAACTTCGCGATGTTGTCATGTACCCAGTGCAACGCCAGGATCTGATCTGACAGCGCGTAATTGCCGGAAGAATGACGCGGCGACTCCTGAGTCAAAGCACGATGCGCCAAGAAACCAAAGATGCTCAGCCTATAGTTGACCGTGACCAGAACGATGCCGTGCTGGACCAGTGTTCCGTCTTTGTATAGTGCGCTCGAGGCTGTGCCTCCGGCGTTCGCTCCGCCGTGAAGCCAGACCATGACCGGCAGCGGCTTCTTGGTTGGCCAAACCGGAGTCATGACGTTCAGAAACAGGCAGTCTTCTTCGCTGGTTTCCGCGTCGCGCCGGTTCCAGTCTCCGAGAATCGCCTGTGCGCATGGAGCGCCGAATCTCGTCGCATCGCGCATTCCGGCCCATGGCTTCGCAGGGAGAGGCTCCCGCCAGCGTAAGTCGCCAACCGGCGGCTGAGCGTAAGGAATCCCCAGAAACTCTGCGCCACCCAATGGCCGGGTCGCGCCCTGGAGCGACCCGCTGCTGATATTTACGACGAGGTCATCTGCGGATGCGATCGATTTGGCCGGGAACAGACACAGGCAAAGAAACAGACAAGAAGAAAGCCCGGTCAGTGCAGCCCGCACGCACCGGGCGCGCCACACCAGCGTAAAAAGCGATCTCACTTGCACCTCCTTGGGATTGGGTAAGACCCAGTATTCTACCAACCCTCGCCCTCTTCCGATGCCTTTGAACGTCGGTCCGGAATAACCGAGGGTGCCCACCACGGAAAAATTCAAAAAATCGGGGTAGTTGTAATTGGTGCCTGTGTAATCTGGGGATAGAATATCCGGCATCGCCGCTTAGGACCGTGTCGAAATACACGTAGGCACTATCTCGAGACCAGGCAATGTAGCCAAACGAGGTGACGATGGTATCCAACTGCCGCCATTTTTGGTTTTTTACTTCGTAGAGCATCAACTTGTCGTTAGTGGCGACGGTGATCGCAATAATGTAGCGGCCGTCGGGCGACCAACGCTGGGCGAAGATTCCCTGGGAGCCGGGTAGCTGCGAGATTTGGCGAGTTTTGAGGTTTTACAGTTCAATGAATGTACGTTCAGGATGGGCATCGTCGACGTGCCCGAAAGCAAGAGTGGCACTGAAACTGAGCCCACCCAAGCCGATGCGCCCCGCCTAAGGGATCGGTTTTGGGCCCGGCTCGTGATTGTCCGCAGGAAGAGCGAAGGCCCCGAATCGCTCTCGGGGCTTTCCCCGTCACCCTTGCTAAGGTTCTCAATAGCCGTCCGGCTCAATGAAAACCATGCCGAAAAAGCACGCTCCCATCTACCGAGACGGTCGCGCATGCGGGTGCGCCGCATAGTATTAGTGCGAGAGCGGTCCCCCTGCGCTGAGCCGCGACAGGTCAGGGCTTTTTCTGATTTCGTAACAACATCGCGGAAAAATTCCCGAAGCTCGAAATGTGTGGCAAGCTGGCAGCCACTGAGACGGGATACGAAAGATGTGGGAGGTACCCCGTCCCTCTGTTCTGCGGTAGGCTGCGTGGCTGACTGGCAACGGGAAGCGCGCAGCCCTCGTAGTTCCCGCTTTGCTCGCGAGGGTGCCGCCGGGCAATGTGGCCCGCGCGGAAGCTAGGACCCGAAAGGGTCAGAACAGGAAAGGGTGAAACACCGATGACGGAGAAGCGAGAACAGCTCAGCGGCGGGGACCGGATCCGATTTTTCGATCATGAGGGCAAACGGATTTTGCTTGTCGATCTATCGAATTGCAAGGCTAACGCAGTCGAAGAAATTACTCGTAGAGTTCCCGATTGCGTGATTACTCAACCACTCGACTCGGTTCTGATACTTACGGATTTTGCGGGAGCATCGTTCGACAAGCACGCGCTCATGTCAATCAAAGAAACCGCGGTGTTCGATAAGCCATATGTTAAGAAGTCTGCCTTGATAGGGACTGAGAGCCTTCCGCGTGAGTTCCTCGACGAGATGAAAGGCTTCTCTCGGCGCGAACTGCCGATCTTCAGCAGCCGTGAGGAAGCTTTGAGATGGTTGGTGGCGGATTCGGCGTCCTCGATTCCGGCGGAGTATCCCCTCACGGTGTGACATCTGCAATAGGTAAGTGGCACATTAGGGGAGACAGTCAATTTCGGTGCATGTCTATTGCCGTTTGGCATTCAGGCGAAAGAAGTCTGGCGCACCCCATTTATCCGCGCCCAAGACGCAAGACTACCGCATGGATCTCACCGGCCTTCCGGGGATGGACTACGACCAACGGTAAACCGTGCCATAATCGCTGATTCAGGATAAATCGGGTGTCACCTAACTAGTGCGTTAAGGGCCACCTGGGTTTCGTGCTGGCGTTTTCGAGAGACTTCATCTGCGTCGTTAGCTGTTTGGATTCTTGGACTAATTTCTCAGCTTCAGCGATCAGGCGGACAGTGTTCCTATTCAGTTCCTCGATCTTGCACCGCAACAAGGCAGACTCTTCTTCAAGTTGCGACTTGGGTATAACCCCCGTGCTGGTGAGCAGCATAGAGTGGGACTCCGATCCGAATCAGATTGCACAAAAGACCGACGCCTAGCCTAGGTTGAAGTACGACGGAGGGATGTGTAAGAGACTGACTACAGTCTAGCACCACAAACCCTGTGTCAGCGTCTGCGCGGGAAGAAAAACCCACGGAAGCCGCGATAACTAAGCGATTTGCTTCCCTGAATGTGGATGCGCCTTCCGGGCGCGAAATCGGCCTATGGGTATTACCGCGGCGGCGTGCCCTAGCGCCCCGGAAGGGAAAGTCTACACCTCGCAGCGGTCGATGTCGGTAGGCTCTCGAACAATGTGGGATGGCGCTAACTGTCCCCTTTAGCTAGCCTACAGTGCATCGTTCTGCCTATTACAGCGTCTGGTGGATGGCACTTGCCTGGCCCTTGCCATACTTTTGAATACGACTTCTTTTGCTTCCTGCTTTTCAGTAGGGCGACACTGGCCGTCGGTTGGCGATCCGCAATTCTCCAATCACATACAAGTTGCGGGCTGGCGGATGAACGCAGTCCATGGTGACTTCAAATCGCGCGAATTCGCGCAGAGGGATGTATTGCAATGAGATTCAAAACAGGGATGTTAGCCGTGCTGACGGCCGCAGTTTTGGCCAGCACAATGGCGGTTGCCGCAGAGGAACCGTCGGAACAAGTTAAAAGGATGGACGCAGCAGCAACCGTTTTAGACGAAATCATGGGAACTCCGGACAAAGGGATTCCCGAAGAACTTCTCGATTCTGCGAAGTGCGTGGCAGTCATACCCTCAATGGTAAAAATAGGGTTTGTCTTCGGAGGCCGGCACGGAAGAGGAATCGCGACCTGCCGTACCGCTTCTGGATGGAGCGCACCTGCTCCGTTCTCGGTGACCGGAGGTAGCTGGGGATTGCAGATCGGCGGCGAAGCAGTCGACGTCGTCATGTTGGTAATGAATGACCATGGAATGGAAAAGATGCTCTCCAGCAAATTCAAGATCGGCGCCGATGCCTCGGCAGCGGCAGGACCGGTCGGACGCCATGTGGAGGGCGAAACTGATTGGAAGATGCGCGCTGAAGTGCTCACATATTCTCGGGCTCGCGGCGCTTTTGCCGGCGTTACTGTAAACGGGGCATCGATCACCCAGGACAAGGACGGGACCCGCATTTTGTATGGCCGGATGGTTCCATCGGCGCAAATTCTAAAGGGCCAGGTGAAAGCTCCCGAGGGTTCGCATCAGTTCCTGGCGACAGTAAGAAAGTACGCCCATGAAGCAAACGCTGCCGAAGCGTCAGATCGAGTTCAGAGAAATGACACCCGGACACGCGCCTCAAGCTCAACCGAAGCAAAGGGCGTAATTGAAGAGAAGCTCAAAACCGAACCGGGCTTGGATAGCAAAGACATTCACGTCACTTTGACTCCCAGCGTGGTGACGCTTTCCGGATCTGTCGCCAGTAGTGACGATCGCGACAAGGCGGTGAGTATCGCGAGATCGTATGCCGGCAATCGTGAAGTCCAGGATCATTTGTCCGTTCAGAGGCCCGACTAGTTCGCACCTTTGTTGCGTTCGAGCGAACGCCCATCTCCCCGAATAGGTGTGTGGGCACAATTCGCACGAACTTAAAATTTCCAGGAGGAAAAATGATGAAAGTTGATTGCAAGAATATTGCTCGCACAGTATTGTGCACCGGTCTGCTACTTGGCGTGGGGGTAGTGGCACGTGCACAAGATTCAACCAGTCAGCAAGCTCCCCCAGCTGCAGACAATACCAAGACCAATGAACGGGACCGAAGCGCAAGCGAGGCCACGGCAGATCAGCAAAAGGAGAACCGTTCTGACCGCGACATCACACAACAGATACGACAATCCATCATGAAAGACAAATCGCTCTCCACGTACGCGCACAACGTCAAGATCGTGACTCAAAACGGGCAAGTGACACTAAAGGGCCCCGTGCGATCAGAGGACGAGAAGCGAGCAATTGAAACCAAGGCTGCTGAAGTTGCCGGTGAGAACAAAGTCAGCAGTGAACTGAACATTAAACCGCAGCAATAACATTTGAAATCAACTTCGAAACTAAAAAAAGGAGAAGTAAACATGGCAGGTAAAAACACAGCAGTATTTGGCATCTATCCCAATCGCGTAAACGTGGAAAGCGCGGTTGACGCTCTTAAGGCAGCGGGATTTCGTAACTCTGATATTTCCGTGCTGTTCCCCGAGAACGCGGGCACCAAGGACTTCGCCCACGAGAAAAACACTAAAGCTCCAGAAGGCGCGACAACCGGCGCCGGAACCGGAGCATTGCTGGGCGGCGGACTAGGATGGCTCGTTGGCATCGGGGCCCTCGCAATTCCAGGGCTCGGACCGTTTATTGCTGCAGGGCCTATTGTGGCGGCCCTTGCAGGAGCGGGCGCCGGCGGTGCAATCGGCGGCCTCACGGGCGCATTGATTGGCATGGGAATTCCGGAGTACGAAGCTAAGCGTTACGAGGGCCGGGTCAAGGATGGCGGAATATTACTCTCCGTGCATTCCGACGATTCTCAGTGGACAAAAAGGGCCAAGGAACTCTTGGAGCACACAGGCGCCCAAGATGTTTCCTCAACCGGTGAAGCCGCTTCCGAAAAGGACAACAAGACGCCTGTTCGAGAAGTAGCCTAGGCAACCATGCTGGCCTTTCCTGTACCGAAGATTTGCACCGTCTTTCAACCGCGCACGCGCGCAGAAATAGGAGACCAAATGACAGATAACGCTGAAAAGAACCCGGGTCAGAAACCCGGGCAATCGAGTCAACAATCCGGACAACAGCGACAGAAAAATCCGCAGGATGTTTCAAAGAAGGACCCCTCTCAGGAAGGCAATAAGGAGCAGGGCAATAAGCAGGGGCAACAGGACCAGGGCGGCCAGCGCCGCGCTTCCTAAGCTCTGAAACTCTGATCTGGGTCCCGGCCGAGTTGGCCGGGGCCTCCATTTCATTCCGAACTCATAGAACTTTCTATGGAGGAGCCATGTCGAACGAAAGCTTGAAGAAACTATATGTAGACGAACTGAAAGACCTGTTTAGTGCAGAGAATCAGTTGGTGAAAGCGCTTCCAAAAATGGCCAAAGCTGCGTCCTCAGACGAACTTCGAGCCGGCTTCGAAAAGCATTTGGAACAGACCAAAGGCCACGTTCAACGCCTAGAAGAGATCTTCCAATCTCTCGACGAAAGCCCGAAGGGCAAGAAGTGTGTGGGCATGGAAGGGCTGGTAAAAGAAGGTGCTGAAGTCATGGCAGAAGACTTTGACGACGCGGTGTGGGACGCGGGATTGATCGGCGCGGCCCGACGCGTGGAACACTACGAGATGGCTGCATACGGAGCGGTCTGCGAGTTCGCCCACGTACTGGGACAAACCAGGCACGCTTCGCTGCTTGAAAAGACTCTGGCTGAAGAAAAGCAAACCGACGACAAACTCGCCGAGCTCGCCAAGGAGATCAACGCCCAAGCCAACGAGGAGGGTGTTGAAGAAGACCAGGGTGCACCTAGGTCGGCACGCAAGACGCCTAAGCGAGCAGCATAGGCAACGCAAGAGCAGCCATTTGCGAAGGACAAAACAGGAGAAAAGCTAATGTACCACCACATAAAGAAACTGATGTACACAGTGAATGTCGGAAGCCCCGACCCCCGCTTTGGCAACATGTTGCTGGAGCAATTCGGCGGTGCTAACGGCGAACTTGCGGCTGCGATGCAGTACTCGATTCAAGGGCTCAACTGTGATGATCCAGACCGCAAAGACATGCTGATGGACATCGGAACGGAAGAGTTAAGCCATCTGGAGATCGTGGGCACCCTGGCGCGCATGCACCTCAAGCCCATGAAGAAAAGCCGCGAGTCCGCTGAGGTTGATCCACTCATCGCGATCGCGGGCGGAGGCGGCGTCGGCTTGTTCAATAGTATGGGAGACGCCTGGACGGCTGACTACCTGAAAATAACGGGTGAACTTGATGTAGATCTCCGCAGCAATATCGCCGCGGAGGCTCGGGCGAAAATAGTCTACGAGCGGCTGATCAACTTCTGCGATGACCCCGGAACCAAAGACGCGCTTCAATTCTTGATGACACGTGAGATTACTCACATGAAGGCGTTCACCGCCGCGCTTGAAAGCTTGGAAAGAAAACCGTTTTCGATCGGCAACATTCCCCCGACTCCAGGCTTGGTGGACGAATATTTTAATGATTCCACGGGCGTGGGAGATGAGGGTGAAAGTGAGGCTCGTGGTCCCTGGAACGAGGGCGGAGACTGGAAAATTGTAGAGCTCCCGGAACTAGAACGGCGGGTCGAAACGCATGGCGGAAAGACTGTCGCCACAACCAACAAACACGTCGGCGAAGAGAGTGGAAAGAGACGAGTGAAGAAGTCGGCGTAACAATCAACGTTTACCTAACGAAAGGAGTGCTCATGCAAGACAAAGTTCGTAGTGGAGTAGCAGAAGGCCGTTTTACGGGGGCTATAGAGTCGCAGACCTCTAAAATTCCAAGCTCGGGCTACTTAGCCGCAGCATTCGGTGCTATCACTGCTTCAGCAATTCTGAAGATCGTGGGCAAGGATGACTGGGCGCTGTTTGTGGGACAGTGGCCAGCGGCTTTTCTGCTAATGGGTGTTTACAACAAAATGGTAAAGCAGCACGGCTCAGACGCCTAGAGTCAGGCTGCCTGAGAGTCGAGTCGGGCCAAGGGGTTGCTTCCTACGTGGGGGCACCCCCGGCCGGCGATTCAAACAATTGCTTTGACGAAGCGGAACCAAACGAAGGAGATAAATTATGTCGATTCTGGCATGGATTGTGTTGGGCTTGATTGCTGGTTTCATAGGCAGCAAGCTGGTAAATAAGACGGGCGAGGGCGTCATCCTTGATATCGTGCTGGGAGTCGTTGGTGCGGTAGTTGGGGGCTGGCTGTTCAGCATGTTCGGTGCCCACGGCGTCACGGGCGTAAACCTGTACAGCCTGTTTGTCGCTGTGATTGGTGCTGTTCTCGTCTTGGTTCTGTATCACGCTGTGAGAGGTGGACGAGCGCGAGCGTAGATTCAGGGCGAAATACGTTGTCGAGATTCAAATCTGGTGCGATGGCGACCAACACGACTATTGCCGTTTGCATCATCTCCGAAGACTGCGAAACCCCAATCGGGTCTAGGACGTAGATCACGAAGACGGAATTGGCTCTGAGCCACATTGTGACCGGTAGCCAAGCGTCGGAATCTTGCTCATCGTAAGTCGCTCGGTGAGTATCTAACGCGCTATGTCGAAATTGTTTGACACCTAAGCCGTAAGGGGTTTGGTTTCAGGAGTCTCGCTATGACCCGCGCCACGCCAAAAGTCGTTCGCCCCTCGCTCGCCAAAGCCCCGACAGGAATCCAAGGTAAGGGGTTCTTCCGTGGAAGCAGTGTGCTGGTGTCGGGCACGGCGGGAACGAAAAAATTCAATCATCGAGGAATATATGACTATCTGGACGATTCTTTTCATTGTTCTACTGATCGCGTGGATTGGTGGTTTCACTGTGTTTCACGTGGCCGGTGGCCTGATACATCTGCTGCTGTTATTCGCGGTGATCTCTCTGATCATGCATTTTGTCCTGGGAAGACGGACCGCGTAATTGCGTCCCCTTAAGCGATGGCGGAGCCTGCGAACCGTCAGTGCTCTCGCCCGGAGCGTGGCAAATCCCGCTGCGCCCCGGACGCGTGAGCTTGAGATCCCTTTGACCAATCCGACGAAAGTGCATCTGCAGGGACCGGCGGGTTTCGACATGAGGTCAAGCCAAGAGGCCGGGCGTGTGGGCCGGTTTCCGGTTCAAACCGCGTTCGGAGTGCTAATTGGAATTGCCGTCCTCTACCTCGGCCGCGCCGTTCTCATACCGATCGCCCTTGCGCTCCTGTTGAGCTTCTTTCTTTCTCCGGCGATGGTTCGTTTGCAACGTTGGGGACTGGGAAAGACCTTTGCTGCCTTGCTTGTAGTATGTTTTTCTTTCTCCGCATTGATCCTCATATGCTGGGCTGGACTAGGGCAAGCCTACAATCTTTCGCTTGAGATTCCGACCTACCGCGACAATATCGTCTCCAAGGTACGGTCCATGACTCCGCGCCCGCTCGGTCATTGGCAGGACGCGCAGCGCATGCTCGGAGACGTCAGCGGACAACTGGCCAAGCAGACTCAGGCCAACCCGGCGTCTGCACAGCGTCCCATCCCTGTCGAGGTGAGAGAGCCCGCTCCCGCTCCCCTGGAATTCCTGGAAAAGATAGCTGGATCGGTTCTTGGACCTCTGGCCAGTGCGTTCGTCGTCCTCATATTTGTAATCTTCATCCTTCTTGGGCGCGAGGATTTGCGCGATCGGGTATTGCGCCTTGCTGGCAGCAGCCGCTTGCACATGACAACCCGGGCCCTGGATGACGCAGCACAGAGAGTAAGCCGTTATCTAATGGTGCAATTCGCGGTGAACGTCAGCTACGGAGCCCTGGTCGGCTTCGGATTGATGTTGATTGGCATACCTCATCCTCTAGTTTGGGCTGTCCTGACCGCGGTGCTCCGGTTCATTCCTTACGTCGGCCCATGGATTGCGGCGGCTGGCCCGCTGCTGCTGGCCATAGGTGTAGCGGCGGGTTGGGGCAAGTTCGGATGGACACTGGGTCTTTACGCCATTCTCGAATTACTTACAGGCAATGTTGTGGAGCCCTTTCTATATGGCTCCTCGACGGGAATTTCGGCCATCGCGATTCTCGTCGCCGCAGTTTTCTGGACCTGGCTCTGGGGACCAATCGGTTTGCTGCTTTCCACGCCCTTAACCGTGTGTCTGGTGGTGGTTGGGCGCTATGTCCCGCACCTCGAGTTCTTGGGAATTCTCTTTGGCGACGAACCGGCACTCTCACCGGCGCAACGTTTCTATCAAAGGATGATCGCGATGGAAGCAGAGGATGCCGCCGAGTTGACTGAGCAACTCGTCCGCGAGGACTCACTGCTTGAGGTCTATGACAATGTAATCATTCCAGCGATCAGCCTGGCTGAAGAAGGGCGGCACGGCGGTTTTCTTGATTCGGCAACCGCCGCGTATTTTCTCGAGAACACTAGAGAACTGACGGACGAAATCAGTTCCATCGGCGATCGAGATCTGATCGACCCAGCTTTAAAGGATCCAGATTCAGACGACCTGGGTTCAAACGGCCCATTGCAAGGGCGAATTGAGAGAGGTCCTGGCCTGAAAGCGAGTCGCACTTCCGCAAACGTCATTTGTCTTCCGGCCAGAGACGCCGCGGACGAATTGGCCTGCCACATGTTTGCGCAACTGCTGCCGGAGGCCGAGGTCCAGGTGCTGCCCTTAGCAATTTCGGACGATAGTCTGGCTGAGGCTATCCTGACCGCGCGGCCTGATTTGATCTGTATCTCGGGTGTACCTCCGCAAGCCACTCGGCACGTGGCTGTCTGTTGTAGGCATATGCGACGACTTTTTCCCAACACAATTATTATGGCCGCGGTCTGGAGCGATTCGGATTTAGCCAGTATTCGTAAAAGGATTCCGGTAGCCGAAGCGAATCACGTGGTATGCACTCTGAAACAAGCTGTGGAATACGTGCAGGATGTGGCAAAGCCGCCCGCAGCGCCTGCAAAACCCGTTTCCAGTCCGGTAACAGACGCCACTGAGCAAATCGCGGCACTTGAACTACTAACCACCTCGGAAGGTAATTTCCTGGAAATATTGGACCACATACTCCAGGACCTGGCGCACGCGCTGGACGCGCCAATTGCCACTCTCACCTTGACTGACGACAGCGGAAAAACCTGGAAGGCACAATGCGGAGTGCCTCCCGATCTTGCACCTGGTTTGGAGTCCATAAAGCAGGTACTCGACCGTTCGATCGCGAGGAACCAGTCCCGAATCGTGATCGAGGACATCGCCAAAGATAACCGTTTTGCAGGCTCAAGGCTCGGCGAAAATGGCATTCAATTCTGCGCGCGGGAACCATTGCTGAATCGCAATGGAAAGGCAATGGGTTCACTGCTCGTCCTGGATACGCGAACGCGACGCATCAGCGCCCAGGAAGAGGAGCTGCTGCACGCCGCCGCTATCGCGACAACGGAAGCCCTTGAAGTTCGTACGGTCGCCCCACGGCCCGGGCGAGAAGTGCGAACTCAGCACGGGACAGCCCCGCACGGAGCCGCATCGTGACCGCCGCTTGATCGCCGCAGATTGACTGCCGCGCCTACCGAAAACCGCAAGGCGAGCAACTTAAACTTGTAGTTGCCGTACTATGCTGCAGAACTCTGCTGCGCCGCGCTCAAAGTGCGGCCATGTAGTGGGATACTAGCCTTCAGCAAAGTGCCTGCTCCATTCGAGTAAATGTGCAATTCCCCACCAAGGTCAGCCACACGCTCTTGTATTCCCGCGAGGCCAATTCCAGCGGTGCCTGTCCCCCGAAAGCGCTCCAAGACTTGCTCTGGGATGCCTTGACCAGCATCCCTTACCGCTAGAGTTACCACTTCGGCTTCGACTTCAACGTCAATTTCAACCGTCGGACTGCCGGAATGACGGTGCACGTTGGTGAGGCTCTCCTGCAAGATTCGGAAAAGCGCGAGTTCCAGCAACCTTGGTAGCCGGTGCATGTTTTCGGGAAAGTTTATCTTCGCCTGAATCCCGCCGCGTTGGGCAAATCCGTCAACGTACCATCGGGCGGCAGACTCAAAGCCAGCCTCATCGAGCATGGGTGGATGGAGCAAGTAGGAGATAGTTCGAGTCTCCTTGAGGCATTCTTCAACCACGCGCAACGATTCGGAAAGAAGCTCCGGTCGTACGAGAGGCTGTTCGGAACCATTCATTCTGTCCAAATTTATCTTCAAGACGGTCAAGTGTTGGCCTATGCTGTCGTGAAGATTGCGGGCGAACCCGCGCCGCTCCTCATCTTGAAATTCCAGCAAACGAACTGTAAGCCGCCGCAACGCGCGAGTGCGCGCTTCAATCTGGTTTTCCAGTGTGGCATTGCTTAGACGCAGTGCCACTTCCGCCTTTTCACGCTCCGCCATGGCGAAGTTTAGGTTGTCGAGCGACGTCAGAATTTGATAGGCGGAGGAGGCGAATTTCCCCAGTGAAGTCATTAGCCGTTCATCTTCTGCGTCAAACCTGCATCGATTATCATGGGCCACGGCCCAGATCGTCCCGACAGCTTTGCCTCCGACGTAAAAAGGAACTAACAATGCCTCTTCGACTGAAGGCAGGACGGGCTGGAAATAAGTGTAACGGCGAGCGAGGTGTCCGAATAGCAACGGGGTGTTGCGATCAAGCACGTCGCCACAGGGGCCGAAATCGCGCGGCGTGCCGCCGCCGATGTGAGTTTTCCACATGCCGGCGATTGCCGGCCAGTAGAACCGCTTTCCGCCATCCTCCGTCATCAGCAGGCTGATGCCAGCTGATCCGCTCTCGCAAACTTCCAGTATCGTGTTCGCGAGTATCTGAAGAATGCTACGCGGGGAGTCGGCCAGTGCGTTAGATAGCGCCACCAGCGCACCATTCTCCCTCTCGTAATCGGGCGGACGTGATGGGCGCCGACTCAATTCCTCCGTGCAGAGGATCGACTCTAGAGAGACCTCCCCAGAGGGAGTGAAACTATCGATGCCATCGCCGTTCTGAAATACAGTAGATTCGCTCACGTTCTCGCCTCCTTCAAGGCATTCTGTGATACCAATTCTCTGCGGTAACCTCACGTTCGCGGCGGTCGGCCCGACAGGATCAATTGACGCCAGCGTGCACTGATTTCATCTTGCATGGCGAGATGACCGACACGGTCTTAGCTTTTGTTCGTCATACTTTTCAATCAGCTCTTGAACCAACTCACCCACTTTGTCCGTGTCGTTTTCTACTTGAATTCGCTTCGCAACTTCGCGCCAGCCTTCATGGCGAGAGTTGTCGCCGTCGTGCATGTGACCTCCGATCTCGCTCACAAAGAATTCGTGAGCGATTTTCTTTACCGTCGCTACTGGGATCTGCTCGAAGTTTGTTTTCGGAGTTTGCATTGAATTTGCTCCTTTGATCACACCGAAACAGTAGCAGTCCAGAAGCAGTACGGGTCATATCTTTTGGACGATCTTTGCTCGGGTTTTAACGTGGCAAGTTGCTGTATTACCGAGACTTGTGGGCGGGTTTGCGCGGCGGAATGACACGAAAGCTAATCCTCGATTTAGCGGGCCGATGTTTTTACTTGCAGATGTCGTCAGAGTGTAGTACGCTACGTCACGTTAGTTTAATGTTAGTCTGCTAGTCAAAGGATTTCCCGATGGCCTCCCAAACGAAAAAGATTCCGATGAACTTTGGAACTATGGCATATGCAGACGTTCCCCAGGGTCGAAACGGAAAGCACAAGCAGGTAGTCACCAAGATTCTCTCGGATCTTGACCAGCTGCCCGAAGGAGTCGCGCTCAAAGTGTCACTGGCAGAATTAGAGGAAAGCAAGGAAAACGTTCGATCGGCGCTAAACCGCGCTAGTCACAAGGGCGGACGGAATGTTGCCACTGCTAGCGACAACGATTTCTTGTACGTATGGAATGAACGCCAGTAGTGGCAGAGAACATTTCCCGCAGACTTAAAACGTTAAGTGCCTTCCAGGAGTGCCCAATGGGTCTGTCTGCGTCGTGAGCTTGTCAGCCGCCAGTTTCCTGAGTCGCTCAGAGTGCTCGTGGAGGCATTCTCGAAGCTGCTGAATCACAGCGTCCAGTTCGTGAGGATCGTCAGTGGCGATGGCCTTGGTGACTAAATCCTCGATGCGGTCTTGAAGGCGTCGCCGGGGCATGGGGGTTACCTCACAGAGAATACGGCGATTTGCAGACAGAGGTACATCCAGTGATGACCGTAGGACCCCTTACCAACGGCGTCGCCCTGAAAGAAACCCGGCCTAAGGTCTTGCTTCTTGTAACTATGATTTTCTCTCTCGGATCTTCCTCGCGCCTGTATCTTGCGCTGACGCAGCTCCGATCCGTCCGGTGTGAATGACCTCAACCTGATTCTTGAGGATTGCGCAGGGCGCGCCGGGTTGGGCGCCGCACCGAGGACAGATCAGGGTCACCGGGCTAACGGGAATATAGTCTGGAAGTCGTCGCACGCAGGAAGCATGACACAGTTCCGACCCAACGGCGAATCTCCTACCCGGGCACACCGTGAACGCACCCGACTCTACAAACTGTTTCAAGCCGTTGTTGACGTTAACAGATTACACTGCATTGACCGGGTTCCTGAGAGCGACTTGGTGTCGGTGATGTCAACAGGGCAAAAGCTTGTTGCGGACGGCGAATTGGGCAAAGCTCAGGAACTGTACGAGGGCGCATTGCGGAGCTTTCCGGATAACGCTGACCTGCATTTCGAGCTAGGCATGGTTTATCTCCGCCAACGCAACTGGGCAAAGGCCGTAGATAGCTACAACCATAGCCTGAGCGTAAGTCCAAAGCGGATCAAAACGCTCTTCTATCTCGCCGAAGCCTACTTCATGCAAGCGGACCTCGATCGCGCGCGCCAAACCATTGCGCAGGCCGTGAGCATCGCGCCCAATGATGCGCAGGTTTGTCAGAAGTACGGACAGTATTTGAGCGCGAAGCTGGAAACCCGCCATGAAGGACTCCTAGAGCTGCAGCGTGCACGGCGACTCGATGCCAACTTGGAGCATATCGATTTCGAGATCGGCAAAACGCAGTTTGAACTCACCGACTTTCAGTCTGCATCGGGCAGCTTCGAAACCGCCCTCACTAATCCAAGCCCATTTCCAGCTGTCGAAAGCATACCGGCAACTGGGTCGCATGGAGGACGCGGGACGCGAGGCAAAACTTTTTGCCGCCATGAACGACAGGATCGACACATCCCGCGAGTTCAAGGGACCGGAGGAAGAAAGCGCGTGGAAGCACGTGCAGCCTTTGCTGGAGCAGGGTAACGAACAGCAGGCGTTAAAGTACCTCGCTGAATTGCCCGGTTCCGATTCGTCGAGCCGCGGAAGCTCTCATTTTCTGCTAGGCGTGATGTATTTCAGCATGGGGCGCAAAGAGGATGCCAAGCGAGTGTTGGTGACCGCCGAGGGGCTATCTCCGAACGACTCGCGTGTCGCTGCTTACCTGGGCATGGCGCAGTTGGCTTCTGGGGAAATTGACGCTGCAGAGCAGTCCTTCCGTTCTGCACTTGGGCTGGATGCCTCCGATCCCGTTGCGCTCATTGGGATGGGGGGGCTCAGACACCAGCAGGAGCGTTGGGCGGACGCAGTCGCGTATCTCGAAAAATCGCGCACGGCCGATCCCGATACGCTGTTCTTGCTGTGCGATGCCTATTACAGAGTTGGCAAGCCGGACGAAGCGATGCTCACCGCCGAAGTGATTCGAGCCCTCGGCGCGGACAGGAAACCTTTGCTGGATGAAGTGGAGAAGTTGGTCAGGCTTCATCAAACTGACCGAGCGCATCCCGTTCCATAGTTCCTGCGATTGTGTACGCATTGTGACACTTGCGTCAGAGTGAATTCTGGTCGCGTTAGACGCCCTAGACGCCGATCGAGACACGTGTGAAGACGCGCTCATGTATGCCTTCTGTACGCTTGCCGAGGCCTTGGTGGCGACGCACGGAACCGACGCTCTTTCCAGCAGGCGGATTCTGCGGCTGATCACAAAATCGTGTGTGACTTCGAAGAGGGCTGTACATCGCTAGAATCGCAGGTCCGTCGAAAACGGCGAGGCGCCCTTTCCCGCTGGAAGGGAAGCTGTTAGGATGTTTTTGCGAGGTTCGTTTCCCTGTGTTTTCTTCCTGGCCATCAACGTGGACCGTCCTGAGCAGT